>Ga0136553_1000295_pt1 | contig 17710 bp, 12 predicted proteins | sample AntRauTorckE5430_FD_101384 | JGI IMG/M metagenome (GOLD analysis project Ga0136553, IMG submission 101384) | Saline lake microbial communities from Rauer Islands, Antarctica - Metagenome Torckler E5 #430 | ecosystem: Environmental > Aquatic > Non-marine Saline and Alkaline > Saline | place... | reverse complement strand
CTGCTTTTGCTTTATCTGCTTTTTCAGCTTCTACTTTTGCTTTAGCAATTGCTTTCGCTACTTTTTTAGCTTCCGCTTTTGCTTTGACGATTGCTACCGCTTTTTCCTTCGCTGCTTTTTCGGCTACTACTTTTGCTTTCGCTGCCTTTTCAGCTTCCGCTTTTGCTTTAGCAATTGCTTCAACTCTGAAATCCGCCTTCAAGTTTTCCAACGCTTCTTCGGCTTCCAGCAAAAGTTTTTTGCCTTTTTCTAAACCCAATTTGTATAAATAATCTTTTTCTATATCTATTAGTATCGGCATCTTGTTTGATATTTTAGTGGTTAACTCCTCTAAATTACGCATTCTTGAAATAATAATCAATTGTTTGGTGAATTTTTTTAGATCATCGTCTGATTTACAAACTTTTCGCAATTTACTAAGGATTGCTTCTAAAATAATTTTGGCGTTTTCTTTTTCGTAATTGCCCAAAATCGCCATGATAATCCGTTCAGGTTCATCATAATTTAACCAACTTTGGGGTGAAGTTTCGTGAATATTCACCAACGTAAAGGACTCAAAAATCTCTTCTTTCTGAAGACTTGTCCTCATTTTTGGCGTTTTGTCGCCTAAATAAACCACAACGTGTTTAATAGGTAACTTATATTTTCTCAATTCGATGCCATGATATTCGACCATTCGATAAATCATATTGGGATTATCCTTACGCTCAAATTCAATGTACAAAATAAATTTTGGTTCCGTTTCCGAATCCGTTTCTATTAACAAAAAGCTATCGGTTTCTCGCAGTACCGTTGTCGGTTGTTTATCTACCAAAGGCGTTACTTTTTTAATCGTAAAGTTCAACTGCTCTGCTACCAACGGCAGGAACAATTCCAACAAATTTTCACGCAGGATTTTGTCGTAAAGCTGCCCTTCTTCTTGATAATTTTTCGATTCATTTTTTTGATTTTTTTTTGGCATCAAGTCGGTTTTAGAAGTTCATGGAATGTTTGTAAAGATAGGGTTTTTAATTAAAATAAAAACAAAAATGCAAAAAATAAATCTTTCAATAAATCCAAGACAGAGCCTTCCGTCATACCGACGAAGGTCGGTATGACGGAAGGTCAGTTCTGTTTTATTAGAGTTAAGTCAGCGTAATCACAACGATTTTACGATTTATTCGGGCAAATATCTTAATTCAGATGATAAAAATGGATTAAATGGCAAATATGATTTTATGCTGTCGTTTTCTAAAATTATAGAATTTGTAACCGCTCCAATTTTTTGTATTACGGGAGCTAAAAAACAAAACTTAGAACAAGGGATTATTCAATGTGCCGCTCAATTAATAGGTGCAAAAAAGTTCAACGAAAAAGAAAATGTACCTGCCAAAATAGTTTATAGCTGCTCGACAACTGGCATTGAATGGAATTTTTTGAAGTTAGAAAATGAGGTCATTACAATTGATAGACAACGATTTTATATTACCAACCCATCCACCTTATTAGGTGCGTTGCAGTTTATTATTGAGGATTCTCAAAAGTAAAAAATAAAAGGTCGAACAAAATTAATTGTTCGACCTTTTTTTATTTTAAAAATAAAAAATATTTCATCTAAATAATTACGATTAAATAATTTATGATTATTTAAGCACCACACATCAAACAATCTGGATCATCTAAAAGACAAGACTTGTCTTCAACTTCTTCTTCCACAAATTGCTGTTTTTGCTCGTTTTCACCTTCCGCCATCACCAATTCTTGCTTTTTCACACCTTCATATTGACGTTGGTGTTTTTTATCCAAAGTAAATTTGATTGGGTCAACAGCTGCTTTACTTCTTAGGTAATACATACCCGTTTTCAGTCCTTTTTGCCAAGCGTAAAAGTGCATCGACGATAATTTTCCGAAACTCGGACTTTCCACGAACAAGTTCATACTTTGCGATTGACAAATATACGCTCCCCTATCGGCAGCCATATCAATAATCGTCCGTTGAGAAATTTCCCAAACCGTTTTGTATAAATCTTTTAATGCCTGCGGAACCTCGTCAATGTTTCGAACCGACCCGTTTGCAGCGATTAGACGCTGTTTCATATCATCGTTCCACAATCCTAAATCAACCAAATCTTTAAACAAATGACGGTTTACAATGACGAACTCGCCCGACAAAGTACGGCGTGAATAAATATTAGACGTATAAGGTTCAAAACATTCATTATTTCCCAAAATTTGAGAAGTCGAAGCCGTTGGCATCGGTGCTAATAATAGACTATTTCTAACCCCATTTTTTTGAACGTCTGCTTTCAGACCGTCCCAATCCCAACGTTTTGAAGGAGTTGCTCCCCACATATCGTATTGGAAAATGCCTTGTGAAACCGGCGAACCTTCGTAAGTAGAATATGCCCCTTCTTTTACTGCAATCGCACAAGATTCCGTCATTGCGGCAAAATAAATCGTTTCAAAAATATCTTGATTCAGCTTTTTCGCTTCCTTACTTTCAAATGGAAAACGCATCAACATAAACGCATCTGCCAAACCTTGAACACCAATTCCAATCGGGCGATGACGCATATTTGAGTTTTCTGCCTCTTTGATTGGGTAATAATTGACATCGATAATTTTATTCAAATTACGAGTGACAACTCTTGTAATTTCGTATAATTTTTGGAAATCAAACTCATTATTCTCAACAAATTTCGGCAACGAAATAGAAGCCAAATTACAAACAGCAACCTCATCTGGAGAAGTATATTCCATGATTTCGGTACACAGGTTTGACGACTTGATTGTACCTAAATTCTTCTGGTTTGATTTTCTATTTGCCGCATCTTTATACAACATATAAGGTGTTCCAGTTTCGGTTTGAGATTCCAAAATCTTAAACCAAAGTTCTTGAGCCTTAATCGTTTTACGAGCTTTTCCTTGCTGCTCATATTTATGATATAATGCCTCAAACTCACCACCGTAAGTTTCATGCAAATCTGGACATTCGTTCGGACAGAATAACGACCAATTGCCACCATCTTTCACCCGCTGCATGAACAAATCTGGAATCCACATCGCATAAAATAAATCTCTCGCCCGTTGCTCTTCCTTACCATGATTTTTTTTCAAATCCAAGAAATCCATCACGTCAGCATGCCACGGTTCGAGGTACATTGCGAACGCACCTTTACGTTTTCCACCACCTTGATCCACGTATCGAGCTGTATCATTAAATACCCTTAACATCGGCACTAAACCGTTAGAATGACCACCAGTTCCTTTGATGTAACTACCTTTCGCACGAACATTATGAACGCTCAAACCAATGCCACCAGCAGATTGTGAGATTTTCGCACAACGAGAAAGTGTCTCAAAAATGCCTGGAATCGAATCGTCTGTCATTGACAATAAAAAACAACTGGACAGCTGCGGACGAGGCGTTCCGGCATTAAATAAAGTCGGTGTTGCGTGAATGAACCACTTTTCAGAAATCAAATTATACGTCTCAATCGCTGCATCAATATCTTCACCATGAATTCCAACCGCTGCACGCATAATCAAATGCTGCGGACGTTCTACGATGTTGCCGTCTGTACGCAAAAGGTACGAACGTTCCAACGTTTTGAAACCAAAATAATCGAAACTAAAATCTCTATCATAAACGATAGCCGAATTCAAAACCGACTTATTTTTTTGAATAATATCATACGTTCCGTCACTAATCAAATTCGCTCTTTGATTCGTTTTTGGATCAATATAATCATACAATTTTTTGATGGTCGTCGAAAACGATTTGCTTGTACTTTTATGTAAATTAGAAACAGAAATACGAGCCGCCAAGATGTTATAATCCGGGTGCTGTGTCGCCATTGAAGCGGTTGTTTCTGCTGCCAAATTATCCAATTCCGTAGTCGTTACGCCATCGTACAACCCTTGAATAACCTTTTTACAAATTTCGATATAGTCGATATGATTCGGATCTAATCCGTAAACCAATTTTTTAATTCTTGCGGTAATTTTATCGAAGCTAACTTCTTCTTTTCTACCGTTTCTTTTGATTACTTGCACTTTGATAAATGTTAGATATTAAGCATTAATTATTTTCGATTAAACCTATGAGGTTTTCAAAACCTCATAGGTTTTCGTGGGGATTTAATAATTGATACTTAAAAATTAATAATTAATTTAAAAGTCTTCGTCTAATGAAAAAACTTGTTCGTCACGAGTGTTCATAACACCTGCTTTAGCATAATCACTTACCCGTTTTTCAAAGAAATTTGTTTTTCCTTGTAAAGAAATTAATTCCATCCATGGGAAAGGGTTTGCCGTTCCGTAAACCTTATCATTGCCTAAAGAATTTAACAAACGGTCAGCGACGAACTCAATATATTCGCACATCATTTCAGCATTCATACCAATTAAAGAAACCGGTAAAGCGTCTGAAACAAACTCTTTTTCGAATTCAACTGCTTCTGTAATAATTCCTTGAACTTCCGCTTTATCTAACTTTTCTTCTAACATAGAATACAGCAAACAAGCAAAATCACAATGCAATCCTTCGTCACGGCTAATTAACTCATTGGAGAAAGCCAAACCTGGCATCAAACCACGTTTTTTCAACCAAAAAATAGAACAAAAACTACCCGAAAAGAAAATACCTTCTACCGCAGCAAAAGCAATCAAACGGTGAGCAAAAGTCGGTGCGTTATCAATCCAACGCATTGCCCAACCTGCTTTCTTTTGTACACAATCCAACGTTTCAATGGCATTAAAAAGGAAGTCTTTTTCCTTTTCGTCCTTGATATAAGTATCAATCAACAAACTATACACTTCTGCATGAATATTCTCAATCGCTACTTGAAAACCATAAAAACAACGTGCTTCGGGAATCTGAACTTCACGCATGAAATTCAATACCAAATTCTCATTTACGATACCATCACTTGCAGCAAAAAATGCCAACACATGTTTAATAAAATGTCTTTCGCCATCGTTCAAACGCTCCCAATCCGTCAAATCTTGGTGTAAATCAATCTCTTCTGCTGTCCAAAAACTTGCTACCGCTTCCTTATACATTTTCCAAATCGTGTCGTGTTCAATCGGAAAAAGTACAAATCTATTCGGGTTTTCCTTCAAAATCGGTTCTACAACTGCACTCATTTTTTATTACTTTTTTAAATTAAAAAAAAATTTGAACGGCTTATTTTAAGAATTTTTACTGGCCGTATTATCATAATATTTCTATTTTTTTTCAAATTATTATGATAATTGCCAACTGAAATCTAAAAATTACCAACTATTTAATGGTTGATTCTTAAAATTAAAATAGCAATTTAAAGTCCTATAAATTCATTAATTTTTGATGACTTATTGCAAAATTTTTAATTTTAATCTGCCTATATTAATTGAAAATTACTAAAATAATCATTTGAAAATTTCAACAATTTATTTATTTTATTAAAACAATATGTTTTAGTAACGTCAGAACCATAACATTTTACTGCGATTTTACAAATAATCGTTTTTCGTAATATATAATCATGATGACCTTATTATTTTGAACTTCTACTTAGAAGAGTTTTCTAAAAAATATTATTTTCGTAATAACAATAAGTAGAAGTTTTAGGTTCTTTTGTGCCTTTAGAATAAGATTAACAGAATATTAAGTTCTTAACCAAACCGACCGCTAAATTATGGGGAATTTGCGATTAAAAAAATGTGAGTTTTCCACAAAATGTGGATAAAGTATCCAAACCCTTGATTCTCAAACAAAAAAAGTTATCCACAAGGTTAACGTTTTCTGTGGATAACTTTTCCTTAAATGTGGATAAACATACCTAACTTTTTGAGAGACAATACTTAAACCTCAAAACATTCGTTTTCGCATAAAAAAAGAAGCGACTAAAAACGCTAAAAAGATAGAAGCAATCGTAATCCAATAAATTGCATTTGGATAATCTTCCAAACCGTTTTTTACGTTCATACCAAAGAAACTCGCAATCACGGTAGGTATCATTAGTACGATGGTAATTGACGTAAGTCGCTGCATGACTATATTCAAATTGTTTGAAATAATCGAAGCGAAAGCATCCATTGTTCCACTTAAAATATTGGTGTAAGTATTCGCCATCTCTAAGGCTTGAGAGTTATCAATAATAACATCACCCAATAAATCTTCCTTATCTTCATCGCCTTTGATGCGCAACAAATCAATCCGCTGCATCTTCATTTTCATTAGTTCATTCGCACTCAATGATGTCACGAAATAAACCAAGCTTTTTTCGAGTCGTAGCAATTCTTGCAACTCGCTGTTTCTACTCGAATCATATAATTCTTGCTCTAAAAGATTTCTTCTTAAATTCAAACCTTTTAAACAAGTCAAAAATCGATAAACGTTTTGTTCAAAGATTTGAAGTACAAAAAGATTCGTATCACGAGGGTCGAAACCACGAACTTTCCCACTTAAAAATTTCTTTAAAATCGGATTTTCAAAAGCTGTAATTGTAATAATTATCTCGCCGACTAAAATAATACCGATAGGTACGGTAATATAAATTGCCGCATTCGGTTCGTCCGCATTGTTCAGAATCGGGGTATTCAACACGATAAGGCGAACGTCATCCTCCCGCTCGTAGCGAGAACGCTCATCAATATCTAATGAATCTGTAAGGAAATCGAGTGGAATATCTAACTCCTGTGCCGTGTACTCCAACTCTTCTTGACTAAAGGGAGGAGTAATATTGACCCAGCGTGCAGACTCTAAACCTTCCACCTCGACCAATTTGCCGCTTTGCTTGGTGTAAAATAGAATCATAACTTAAGGGATCTTCTAACATATTTATAAAATTAATTTTGTTTGTAATGCGCCTAAAACGGTGCAAAGGTAGGTAATTATTTTTTGGGATGGGAAATTATTGGGCGTTAAACTAATTCCTTGATTATCAGAATGAGGGTTTTGAAAAGTTATATTCTTTAATAGAGATATAAAAATAATTTTGTCTGAAAATAAAAAATCCGTCATTGCGGCAAGCACCGCAATGACGGAGGATAAACTATTTCGCAAACGCTTTCTCCAAAACGTCCGACATTTTATCTACAAAATGAAAAGTCATTCCTTCAAGATATATTTTTTCAATATCGTCAATATGTTTTTTATTTTTTTCGCAAAGAATAATTTCGTTGATACCTGCACGTTTTGCTGCTAAAATCTTCTCTTTGATACCACCAACTGGCAAAACTTTTCCGCGCAACGTGATTTCGCCCGTCATTGCCATAAAAGATTTCAACGGTTTTTTTGTAAATGCCGAAGTCAATGCCGAAAGCATCGTGATTCCTGCCGAGGGTCCGTCTTTTGGAATTGCCCCTTCTGGAACGTGAATGTGAATATCAGTTTCAGCGATTTTTTCGGGATTAATACCCATTGATTCCGCATTTGCTTTGATATAACTCAAGGCTGTTTTTGCCGATTCTTTCATCACGTCGCCCAAGTTTCCAGTCAAAATCAAGCCGCCTTTACCTTTGCTCAAACTCACTTCAATAAACAGAATCTCACCGCCAACACTCGTCCAAGCCAAACCGACCGCAACGCCTGGCGGCTGTTTTTCTTGATAAATATCATTGGAAAAACGAGGTGTTCCTAAAATATCTTGTAAATCGTCTTTTTTAACCGCAGCGTTGTAAGACTCTTCCATTGCAACCTTTTTCGCAACCGAACGCATGACCGCAGCCATTTGTCTATCCAACGAGCGAACGCCCGATTCTCTGGTGTAATCTTGAACGATTTTTTTAACAACATCGGGACGAAGTTTGACATCTTTTGCAGTCAAACCGTGGTTTTTACGTTGTTTTGGAATCAAATGTTGTTTCGCAATTTCGACTTTTTCCTCAATCGAATAACCGCTCACATGAATAATTTCCATTCTATCCAATAACGCAGGTTGAACCGTTGACAATGAATTTGCGGTAGCAATAAAAAGTACTTTTGATAAATCGTATTCTAATTCCAAATAATTATCGTGAAACGTTCCATTTTGCTCAGGATCAAGGACTTCTAAAAGAGCCGATGCCGGATCGCCACGGAAACTATTGCCGATTTTATCAATTTCATCTAAAATGAAAACTGGATTCGACGATTGTACTTTTTTCAAAGATTGAATAATTCGCCCAGGCATCGCACCGATGTAGGTTTTACGGTGTCCCCGAATTTCGGATTCATCGTGCAAACCGCCCAACGACATTCTAACATATTTCCGTTTTAAAGCTTCCGCAATAGATTTTCCCAACGACGTTTTTCCAACTCCTGGAGGACCAACCAAACATAAAATCGGAGATTTCATGTCGCCTTTCAATTTCAAAACTGCCAAATGTTCCAAAATTCTTTCTTTCACTTTTTCCAAACCGTGATGGTCACGCTCAAGGACTTGACCTGCTTTTTGAAGGTTGAAATTATCCTTTGTATATTCGCCCCACGGTAGCTCTACCAATAGTTCCAAGTAGTTCAGCGTAATCCCATATTCTGCCATAGCAGGATTAATACGGCGTGCTTTTTTGGCTTCTTTTTCAAATGCTTCTTTGACTTCGTCCGACCATTTTTTATCCTTCGCTCGCATTTCGAGTTCCGTCAATTCATGATGCGAATCTTGTCCCAATTCTTCTTGAATCGTTTTTAATTGTTGATTCAAAAAATAATCTCGTTGCTGTTTGTCGATATCGACTCGAACTTTACTATCAATTTTACTTTTTAATTGTAAAATTTGGCGTTCGTGATCAATATGTTCCAAAATAACTTCTGCCTTTTCATCCAAATTATCAATCCCTAAAATTGATTGTTTTGCACCGACTTTAATGCCCAAATTGGAAGCGATGAAATCCAGAAAAAAAGAAGCGTCATTAATATTGCGAAGCATTACGGTTGCTTCACTTGGGATATTTGGCGAAAGCTCTACGATTTCTTCTGCAGCCTCCTTAATTGACACCAAAAAAGCTTTGAATTGCTTTTCGTCTTTCGTTTTTTGCTCAACTAATTCTACGATTTTCCCTTCCAAATATGGTGTCTCAGATACCATACTTTCCAGTTCAAATCTGGTTCTACCTTGTAAAATTGCCGTCGTGGTGTCATCAGGCATTTTGATTAATTTCAAAACACGAGCGACCGTACCGATACGATACAAATCTTTCTCCTCCGGATCTTCCTCTTGACTATCTTTTTGCGACAATACGCCAATTAAACGATTATCTTTATATGCCTTTTGAATCGCTTTTACAGACTTATCTCTACCAACCGTGATTGGTATGACAACGCCTGGAAATAGAACGGTATTTTTTAGTGCTAAAAGTGGTAGAACGCTTGGTAAATCTCCATCTTCAAATTTTTTGTCACTTTCCTCAATCGAAAATAACGGCATAAAATCCGATGATGAATCATCTTTAAAATTCGGGCTAAACATTAAGTCTTCGAACATGCTCATGTATCTCTTTTTTCTTTAATTGCAAAGTAATTCATTGGTAATGACGATTATTATGCCATGGTAATTTTGGCAGAAATAATCTTAAATAGTCTTCAAAAACCGCATTTCCCCCTCTTTTATTATGACAAAAAGGCATAATCATAGGTTTTAGGTAATTTAAGGGTTTCTATACCTATTTGTCAAGTTTTTTTATCTGATTTTCGTCAGATAATTATTTTTAACTTTGTCTAAATTAATTTTTTAATAAAAAAATGAATACGCTGTGAAACAGTTTCTGGTCTTTTATCAAGAGGGCGAAAAAATTGAAGAGGCTGTTACTTTTGAGGTTTCAGATACCGAAATAATTGTAAAACAAGGTGGCGAAATTATGGAGACTTTACCGAAAGTTGTTTATCAATAGTACGTTTTCAAATATTATGAATATTTTAGCCGCAAAAGATTTTGAAAATCTTTTGCGGCTTTGTTTTGTGAACCCACGATTACGGTAAAAATCAAAAAAAATATGTTTTCAAAAATTCATTATTTATTTATAGTCAGCGTTTTAGCTTTATTTTTTGGTTGCAAAGAAGCACCTAAAAAAGTGGAAGCGAAGTATCATTTAAAGGATTATTATTATCCAATTGATGAACTCCGAGGTGGCAGGGCTTATGTTTATACGCCTGTTAATAATGATTCCTTAGAATCTTATATTTCGTATCATTTGAATAATGGCGGCTATTTAACGACGACCGAATACAATTCCGTTTTTCAAATTACACAAATTAAAACGGAAGATGTTGTTCGCAACGGAACGCTTTTGCACCGTTTGCGCCTTTGTGATTATTTCCCTGAATCGCCTGATTATTGTCAGCCGATTGATGTAAAAATTGAATCGCCAGCCATTTTTCCTTTTGAAATGATGGATTCGTCAAGCGTATTTCTATATAAAATTTCGTGGAAAGAACTGCGGGATACGACGATTGAGAATACGATTATTCGCAATCGACACTTTATGGGTTTTGAGACCAGAAACTGGAAAGGTAAACCTTATGATTGTGTAAAGTTCGGCATTCGAGAAGAAATTTCAGTTGGGAGTCAAGTCGATGGTTTTCAGACGTTTAAGGCATTTACAGAAGAATATTATGCGAAAGGAATTGGATTGATTCACACCAAAAAAAATATTGAAAATCTAATGATTTTAGAATATGAATTGGCGGATACAACGACTATGGCAGCTATGGAAAAGATGTTTCGTTGATTTTAATTCATTGTTTCATTGCTGCGTTGTTACCTTATTTTTATCGTTCAACGATTGACAACCGAGTAATGTAACTACTGAATAATGCAAATTCTGTCGGTCTAAAATATCGCTTTATCTATTCTATTTTGATGTGAAGTGATTAAAAATCAAATTTGTAAAGTTTTGAGAAAAGAAGGTTATTATTTTATAATTTGACCTTTATACCTTATTATAACTTTGAAAATAAAAAACATAAAATAATGAGAAATCTTTGGTTAGTATTAGTTTTAGCGGTTATCGTTTCAGGATTTTCAGCTTGTAAGGGCGGATTAGGCTCAAGTTTGGACAGTGAAAGTGCTGCGAATAATGTACCTGAAAGTTCATCGGCTGTGGTCGCCATTAATTTGAAAAGTCTAATGGAAAAGGCGGATATGGACGCTGTCAAAAAAATGGGCTTTTATCAAGATATTATTGCCGAAGCGGCGAGTAATCAGGGCGAAGCAATGGCGAAAATATTGGAAAACCCAGAAGAGTCAGGGATAGATTTAACGAAAAATGCTTATTTCTTCGCAGACATGAAAGGTCAAAGTGGCAACGGTTTGGTTGGTTTTGTTTTCAAAATTGCAAACAAAGAACAGTTTGAAAGTTTGGCAAAAGCGTCTGATTTGGAATTGTCGGAAGGCAAAGGTTTTCAATTTGGAACAAACGACGAAAGTATTGTGGCTTGGAATGGTTCAACTGGTTTTATCGGTTCAATCGCAAATCGTTATGACGAATCGGAAAATGTAGCAATAGAATTAGATAAGGTTTTTAATTTAAAAAAATCGATTGGTGATAATTCAAAAGCGGCAAAAGCGTTGAGCGAAAATCACGATATGAATTATTATTTTTCGACCGCTTCGGTTGTCGATATGTTTGGTGATGAATTGGCAATGGGCGAGTTTTTTATTAGTAAAGAGGATTTAAAAAATAATTTTTTTACGGGTTATACCGATTTCAATAAAGGAACAGTCGAAAGTGTCGGCTATTCGGATTTGTCGAAAGGGTTAGAATCGGATTTGAAAATGATTTTTGCAGAAGGTTCGGAAACGGATTTTTCACCGTATATCGCTAAGAAAAACTTGGTAATGTTAATGACTGGTAAATTGAATTTTAGAGGCATTAATCAATTGTTAAAAGATAAAAATGTTAGTGGATTAATCGATATGCAATTGAATGGTTTGGGCTTGAAAACAGATGATATTGTCGCTGCAATTGACGGAGATATGTCAGTCGCAATGAATACAAGAGCAGGTAGCGATGATCCTGCAGTATTGATGACGATGAAAATTAACGATAAGAAAAAGTTGGAAATAATTTTTGGAAAAGCGGAAAAAATGGGCTTATTCACGAAACTTTCTGACGGCGTTTATACGATAAATAATAGCGGTATGGGAATTCCGACTGGCAAAATTTTAATTCAAAAAGATGTTTTAATTTTTTCTAACGATTTAGCAACTTTGAATAAATTAGAAAAAGGAACGTTGAGCAAATCGGAAAGGGTGAGCAGCTCAACTTACGACAATGTGAATGGTGTTTTTGGAATATTTATGGATTATGAAGGCTTAACAAAAGGTATCGGAGAAATGTCGCCGATGTCGCCAATGAATATGGGCGGCAACGTTTCTAAAATGGAAACTTCTATTGGTTGGGATAAATCTACGTCAAAAATGATGATGAAAGATCAATCTCAAAATTCATTGAAATCGTTGATTGAAAGTGCAAATGATTCTTATTTGAAAGGTCAGGGTGAGCGTGAGGAAATGCGTAAACAATGGGAAGAAATGGAATCTGTCGAATCAGTTGAAGAAATAGAAATGTAAAATAGTGGACGGTTTCACAATACCTTGAAATCCAATTGTTTGTGAATATTTGAGGTTGTTCTTCTATAGTTGTAAGTCTATGGTTTGATTTTATTAGACTTTGGACAAAACGATAAGTTTACCTCAAAAATGACTACAGACCAGTGACTAATGACAATTTTTAAGCGTCAACAAACCAATCATGTTTGAATTAAATAATGTAAAACCAGCTCCGATTCCGCCAAATTTGATGGCGAGTTCTAATATTTGGGCAACGGATTTGAAATTAATAAAGGGAAAAAGGTATTTGGTGACTGCTCCTTCGGGCAAGGGAAAATCTACTTTTTTACACGCTTTATACGGTTTGCGTAAGGATTATGAAGGCACGGTTCGCTTTGATAATCAAAATGTTAATGATTTAAAATTGAATGACTGGGCGGATATTCGGCAGGAAAAAGTGGCAATTGTTTTTCAAGATTTACGCTTATTTTTGAATTTGTCAGGTTGGGATAATTTATTATTAAAATCAGAATTAACGACTGTAAAATCAAAAACGGACATTGAAGAAATGGCGGAATACTTGGGCGTTGCTTCGATTTTGAATCAAAGTTGCGGCACGATGTCTTATGGGCAACGGCAACGGATTGCAATCATTCGGGCGTTGTGTCAGCCGTTCGATTATTTATTGTTAGATGAGCCGTTTAGTCATTTGGATGAGGCGAATGTAAAGGCTGCTTGCGATTTGATTCGAGCGGTTTGTGCGGAACAGAACGCTGGTTATATTTTGGTGAGTTTGGGGGAAAATTACTTTATGGAATATGATGAGATATTAGTTTTATAGTTATCGTGATAATTTGTTTTAGTTTTAGTAATTTTTGATGTGAACAAAAAAAAATCCGAGGTTCAAATTTTGAACTTCGGATTTTTTTATTCCCAAAAACCTACAATTAATTCACCGTAATCGCCACGACTAATTTTCCATTATTGTCTCGTCCCAATCGTTTGAACCAAATTGAGCCATCGGCTAAACCGATTTGTTCGCCACTGAAAACCAATCCGTTGAAATCTTGACGAGCGATTTTTTTGCGCAATGATTCATTAAAAATAACATCGTATTGACTCGAAAATTCTTCTTTCGTTTTGATGTCTTGAAAATGCTCTTCGTAAGAAACCCGCAGATGTGGAAAGGTGATATAATTCAAAATACCTTTTGCTGAATTATTCCGAACCTCTTTTTGTAAGGACAAAAAGTAATTTTGAAAGTCAGACATTTTGATAAAAGAAGTATTGGTTTCCGAGCCGTCGGATTTTGATTGCCCAATGATTTTATCTTCATATTGTCCGTAAACTTGCCCCGTATTATCCATAAAATATTGCGATTCCCGAGTTTTTATCCAATCATCAATTTTTTCATCATAATCCGCATGATGCACTTTAATCATATTGTCCGAAGAGATTTGAGCAGTCTTAATATACGTTTGTGTCGCTGCTTCTAACGCTCCAATTTCGATTCCTGACAAGAAAATGCCATTGCTATTAAAAGTCGTTAAATAATAAAAATCTTGTTGACCATTGCCATCTAAATATCGAACGAGATAAATTAAGGTATTATAAAAATCTTGCTCTTCTAATTTTACGATTGGATAAACCTTATAAAAATCTTCAAAGGCTTCCATCGGATTCACGACCGATTTTGCCATCTGAAATGCCTTTCTATCCATCAAAAACCGATAAAAACGCTTGTCTAACGCCTGATTTTTTTCCCATTCCTCATTAGTTTTATCTACGATTAAACCATCTAATTCAAACGGTAACTTGACGTATTTAAACTGTTGTAACAGTTCCTTAAACAAACCAAAATGGTTAGAAAAATCTTGTTGAGGTTCAATGTGTTTTAAACCGTTACCGGGTGTCGGTAAATACAAAGAATCCAGACTACTCATCAATTCATTCGTATTTTTTTCAGGAGAACTTCCGCTTAAACTTGCTGAAGGATTACTATTGGTTTCGTTGCAAGCTAATATTGTTAATAAAAAAATAATAGTCGCTAATTGCTTCATAATCAATGTGATAAATAAAGAAATAATGGAAAAATCCATTTTTAGTTATGTAGTTAGGTGATGTTTTTGAGATATTAATTTGGTTCTTAAAACTATTTCTCACCAGTAAATTATCCCTCTTAATACGATTTAATAATTGTTAAGTTACACTTTTAAAGTGTAGTTCTCTACCTAAAACGTTTACTTTAATAAAACGTTGTCAAGCGTTAAGGGCTTGTTAAAGAATGGTTACAGCTAATTCATAGCGTATTCATTTAATGCAATATATCGCCTAAAACCATAAACTTGTCCATTCCTAAAGTGTACCTATTGACAATCTTCTTACATTTGTTTTTGTAAACCCACCTTACCGAGTATTCGGGAAGAGGTCGGGGTGAGTTCGAGTTACAAAATTTACATTAAAAGCCAAATCATGTTTAAAAAGATAGTTTTTTTGATACCGATGTTGCTCAGTTTTTTGAGTATAAATGCACAGGAAATTACTGAAAATAAATCATACGAAGCGACCAAAACAGCATCAAAACCTACGATTGATGGGAATTTGAATGATAAAACTTGGCTGCGGATTACGGCAACGGCTAATGATTTTATTCAAAGAGAGCCGAATTTAGGCGAAAAGTCAAATTACAAGACCGAGGTAAAAATTGCGTATGACGATGAGGCGATTTACATCGGTGCGGTATTATATGACGCATATCCCGACAGTATTTTAAAGCAATTGACGGCTCGGGACAAAATCGGAAATACCGATTGGTTCGGTATCGTATTGGATACTTACGAGGACGGAAATAATGGAGTTGGCTTCATTGTGTCGGCTGCTGGTGTCCAATTTGACACCAAATATTCGGTATTTGGCGAAGATGAAAACTGGGACGCAGTTTGGGAATCAGCTGTTCTAATTGTCGAAAGAGGTTGGACAGTTGAAATGAAAATTCCGTATGCTGCCTTGCGTTTTCCAGATAAAAGTGAGCAAGTTTGGAATTTCAATATCGTTAGAACCGTTCGTAGAACTCGTGAAAATTCTTGGTGGAATTTTTACGATCCATCAAAAAATGGTTTTTTAAATCAAGCAGGAAAATTAAAAGGCATCAAAGAGGTCGTTTCTCCCTTGCGTTTATTTTTGAATCCTTACGTTTCCGGCAATTTGCAAACCACCAAATCAAACGGAGAAAATTCTGTTTCCAGAGGGTTTAATGTCGGTATGGATATTAAGTATGGTATCAATGAAGCCTACACTTTGGATATGACTTTAGTGCCTGATTTTGGTCAAGTGGTTTCAGATGACGTGGTATTGAACTTGTCACCTTTTGAAGTACAATTCAACGAAAATCGCCAATTTTTCACGGAAGGAACAGAGCTTTTTCAAAAAGCAGATTTGTTTTATTCTCGTCGAATCGGTGGAACACCGATTAATTATTATGACGTACAAGCCTTGACCGATGAGGGTTACACGATAGTTGACAATCCAAATAACGTTCAATTAATCAATTCTACCAAAGTTTCGGGAAGAGGAAAAAAAGGCTTGGGCGTTGGCGTTTTTAATTCGGTAACGAACAAAACAACGGCAATCGTAGAAAATACTGATGGCGTGCAATCCGAAATTCAAACCAATCCGTTGACGAATTATAACGTCTTTGTATTGGATCAAAATTTGAAAAATAATTCTTATGTATCGCTGATTAATACCAATGTTTTCAGAAATGGCGACGCTTACGAAGCCAATGTTACAGGAACAGAATTTCGGTTAAATAATAAAGAAAATACCTATTATACGTATGGAAGTGGTGCGGTCAGTCAATTGTATCACGAAGGTTTCAACAATCCCGACTTGGGTTTTCGCTCGAATATTGGCTTTGGAAAAAGTAGCGGCGTTGTTCAATTTGAATATCAAAATACCGTCCTTTCGGATACTTACGACAACAACGATTTAGGATTTTTGAGTTTTAATAATCAAATCACAAATCAAATTCAGTTTAGTTTGAACCGTTTCAAGCCATACGGGCCCTTTTTGCGTGGTAATTTTAATATTAATACCAGTCTTGACCACCAATATTCGACCCAACGTTTTTCAAGTTTTGGTATTAATATGGACTTTTTCATCCTGACAAAAACCTTTTTTGCATTCGGTGGCGGAACGTTTTTTAGTCCTTTGGAAAGTTACGATTTATTTGAATTGCGAACCGATAATCGAGTTTTGGCCGTACCGACGAGTCGAGAGCATTGGGGTTGGATATCAACAGATTATCGCAGAAAAGTAGCCTTAGATGTTAATATTTTTGGAAGCGTTGCGAATCAAGAAGGACGTAATAATTTGAATATTAGTGTCGGGCCAATTTTCCGTGTAAACGACCGCCTATCTTTCAGATTATCAACGGATTATTCAAAAAATAATAACTATATCGGCTTCGTCGGTAGAGATACCACACAGGTTAATTTAGACGAGCCGATTGTCGGAAGACGAGATAGCAAAAATATTGAAAATGTCCTTTCTTCCAGTTATATTTTTAATAATAAGATGGGTTTAACCTTGAGGGCTCGACATAATTGGACAGAAGCAGTCCACGATTCTTACTATCACACGGACACCGATGGACAGTTATTAGAGAACGATTTGACGGGTCTGAATACAGATGGAACCTCAAAATATAATTACAATTTTAATTATTTTTCACTCGATTTGGTTTATACTTGGCAGTTTGCTCCAGGTAGTTTTTTGACTGCGAATTGGAAAAACAATATCAATCCACCCAATTCAGCCGTAGGCGAAAATTATTTTTTCAATCTTAGTAATACGATTACAAACGACCAAACAAATATCTTTTCGATAAAAATTATCTACTTTTTGGATTATTTATCAATTGAACAAATGATGCGGAAAGAAAAATAACATTAACAGCCTGTCCCGAGAATTCAATGATTGACAGTTGACAATTCGCAGTATATCACCGAAAATCAGACGCAACAAAAGCCCCAAAGTGGGCGACAACAACAGCGTAGGGCAACGCCCTATAAAAAAAAATTAATTTACGGTTTCATAATACATTTAAAATGATAATTTATTGATTTAGTTTTTAATAAAAACCGTTGTACTTTTGAAAGCACAACGGTTTTTTGTGCCAAAAAACTTATGGAGTTTTTGAAAATCCCACAGGTTTG
>Ga0136553_1000291_pt1 | contig 17826 bp, 17 predicted proteins | sample AntRauTorckE5430_FD_101384 | JGI IMG/M metagenome (GOLD analysis project Ga0136553, IMG submission 101384) | Saline lake microbial communities from Rauer Islands, Antarctica - Metagenome Torckler E5 #430 | ecosystem: Environmental > Aquatic > Non-marine Saline and Alkaline > Saline | place... | reverse complement strand
GACGTCACCGTGGTGGACAACAATCCCGATCTGGTGCGCCGGGCCACGGACACGCTGGACGTGCAGGGGATCACCGGCTTTGCCTCGTATCCGGACGTGCTGGACCGTGCGGGCGCGCGTGACGCCGACCTGATCATCGCCGCGACCTATTCCGACGAAGTCAACATGGTGACCTGTCAGGTCGCGCATTCCGTCTTCGACATTCGCCGCAAGATCGCGCGGCTGCGCAGCCAGTCCTATCTGGATGCCATCTATTCCGATCTCTACCGGCGCGATCACCTGCCCATCGACGTGGTGATCAGCCCCGAACGCGAGGTGGCGCAGGCCGCGCTGCAGCGTCTGGCCGCCCCCGCCGCGTTCGACACCGAGACCTTCATGGACGGGTCGGCGCGGCTGATCGGTCTGCGGCTGGAAGAGGACTGTCCTGTGCTCAACACGCCGCTGCGGCAACTGAGCGATCTGTTCTCCACGCTGCGGGTCGTGGTGCTGGCGGTGCGGCGCGACGGGCGGCTGTTCGCGCCCGAACCCGGCGATCAGCTTTTCGAGGGCGACGCCTGCTATCTGTTCGCGCCCACCGAGGATGTGCCGCGCATGCTGGACGTGTTCGGCAAGGCGCAAAAACGGCAGGACCGCGTGGTGATCGTCGGTGCCGGCAATATCGGGCTGGCGGTGGCCCAGGCGCTGGAGGCACGCCCCGGCGGGCGGGTGCGCACCAAGGTGATCGAGATGAACCGTGCCCGGGCCGAGCGCGCGGCGGACACGCTGGAGCGGACCATCGTACTCAATGGCGACGGGCTGAATACCGGCATCCTGACCGAGGCGGGGATCGCGCGCGCCGATGCCGTGCTGGCGGTGACCGATGACGACAAGACCAACATGCTGGCCGCCGTGCGCGCCAAGTCCGAGGGCTGTCCCTTCGCGATCTCGCTGATCAACGATCCCACCATGGTGTCGCTGCTCGATCCGCTGAACATCGACGCCTTCATCAATCCGCGCGCCACCACCGTCAGCTCGATCCTGCGCCATATCCGGCGCGGCAAGGTGCGGGCCGTCTATTCGATCGGCGATGCCGAGGCCGAGGTGATCGAGGCCGAGGTGCTGTCGACCTCGCCGCTGGCCGGGGCGGCGGTGCGCGATATCGACTTTCCCGAAGGCGTTCTGCTTGGCGGGGTCAAGACGGGCGACAGGATCCGCAAGCCGAGCGGCAGCCTGCGAATCGAGGCCGGCGACGTGGTGGTGATCTTCGCGCTGGCGGCCGACGTGGCCGCGGTCGAGAAGATGCTGCAGGTCTCGATCGACTATTTCTGATCCGATGGTCGCGCGGCTTCTGAACTTTCCCCTGATCCTGATCCTCGCCGGTTTCGCGGCGCTGATGATGGTCCTGCCGGCCATCGACGCGGTGATGCGCGGCGACGCCGACGTGGCGCGCGCCTTTTTCTATTCCGGCCTGCTGGGTCTGGCGCTGTTCGTGTCGGTCGGGCTGGCCCTGTCGGGGCGCGGCTCGGCGCGCCGCATGAGCGACACGCAGAACCTCGCAGCACTTTTGATGGCCTATATCCTGCTGCCGGTCTACCTTGCGCTGCCGTTCTACGAAGGGGTGCAGACGACCACCTATCTCAATGCCTATGTCGAGATGGTGTCGAGCTTCACCACGACGGGTGCCACGTTTTTCGGCGCGCCCGGGCGGCTTGGCGACAGCCTGCATCTGTGGCGCGCGCTGGTCGGCTGGGCCGGCGGGTTGCTGATCTGGATCTCCGCCTCGGCGGTGCTGGCCCCGATGAGCCTTGGCGGATTCGAGGTCACCGTGCGCGCCGAACCGGGGCAGGACGACGCCCGTCTCGGCCGGTTCGAGCGGGCCAGCCCGGTGCGCCGTCTGGGCCAGGTGACGCGGACGCTGGTGCCGGTCTATACCGGGCTGACGCTGGTGCTGTGGATCCTGCTGATGGCGGGGGGCGAGCGCGCCTTCACGGCCGCGGTGCACGCGATGTCGACGCTGGCGACCAGCGGCATCTCGTCCGTCGGCGGCGTGCAGAACGGCGCGGCGGGCATTTTTGGCGAGGTGGCGATCTTCGTCTTTCTGATCTTCGCGCTGTCGCGGCTGACATTTTCCTCGGACACCGTGTCGACGGTGCCGCAGGGCGTGTGGCGCGACCCCGAGTTCCGGCTTGGCATGACGATTGTCTGCGGCGTCCCGCTATTGCTGTTTCTGCGGCACTGGATCGGTGCGCTGGAGGTGTCGGGGCCGAACGACATCGCACAGGCCCTGCGGGCCTTCTGGGGGGCAGCGTTCACCGTGCTGTCATTCCTGTCGACCGCCGGGTTCGAAAGCGCCGACTGGCAGACGGCGCGCGACTGGTCGGGGCTGCGCACACCGGGGCTGATCCTGATGGGGCTGGCGATGGTCGGCGGCGGCGTCGCCACCACGGCCGGCGGGGTCAAGCTGCTGCGGGTCTATGCGCTTTATCTGCACGGGCAGCGCGAGGTCGAGCGGCTGATCCATCCCTCGTCGGTGGGGCGTGCCTCGGGTTCGGGGCGGCGCATCCGGCGGCAGGGCGCCTATATCGCGTGGATCTTCTTCATGCTGTTCGCGATGACACTGACCGCGTTGACCGCCGCGCTTGCGCTTTTCGGACAGGGGTTCGAGCAGGCGCTGATCCTCGCGCTGTCGGGGCTGTCGACCACCGGCCCGCTTATCCACACCGCGGCCGAGGATCCGATCCGGCTTGTGCAGCTGGGGACCGGGGCCAAGCTTGTCTATGCGGCGGCGATGGTGCTGGGCCGGCTCGAGACGCTGGCCCTCATCGCGCTCTTCAATCCGGCGGTCTGGCGCGACTGAGACCGGGCGCTCCGGGCCATCGCGCGATTTTTGGCTGGAAACTCGGGCCTTGACAGGACATACTCAGGCCCCGAGGTGATGGTAAAGACACCCCACGCATGCGGCATGCGCAAGAAACAAGGCAGGGTAGTGAATGGCTTCTGACAGAACGAATTTGCAGGACGCGTTTCTCAATCAGGTGCGCAAGACCAAGATCCCGGTCACCGTCTTCCTGATCAACGGGGTGAAGTTGCAGGGCGTGATCACCTGGTTCGACAATTTCTGCATCCTGCTGCGGCGCGACGGGCAGTCGCAACTGGTCTACAAGCATGCCGTGTCGACGATCATGCCGTCGCAACCGGTCAACCTTTACGACGGCGACGAGGCGACTTGAGGGAAACCGCAGGCAAGACCACGCGCGCCTGGGTCGTTCATCCCGATATCGTCACCGACGGCCGCGGCCGCGATCCCGAGCTTGCCCTGCAAGAGGCGGTGGCGCTCGCGCTCGCGCTGCCGGATCTCGAGGTTGTCGGCAAGCAGATCGTGCGCCTGCGCAAGCCCGATGCGGGACGGCTTTTCGGCAAGGGCAAGCGCGAGGAGCTGAAAGCGGCGATCGACGCGGCCGAGGCCGATCTGGTTCTGGTCGACGGCCCGCTCAGCCCCGTGCAGCAGCGCAATCTCGAACGGGCCTGGGACATCAAGGTGCTGGATCGCACCGGGCTGATCCTCGAGATCTTCAGCGACCGCGCCGCCACCCGCGAGGGCGTGCTGCAGGTCGAGATGGCCGCACTTTCGTATCAGCGCACGCGGCTGGTGCGCGCCTGGACCCATCTGGAGCGGCAGCGCGGCGGACTGGGTTTCGTCGGTGGCCCCGGCGAGACGCAGATCGAGGCCGACCGCCGCGCCATCGACGAACAGCTCGTGCGCCTGCGCCGCCAGTTGCAGAAGGTGGTCAAGACCCGCACCCTGCACCGCGCCGCACGCGCCAAGGTGCCGTTCCCCATCGTGGCCCTCGTGGGCTATACCAATGCCGGAAAATCTACCCTGTTCAACCATCTCACCGGTGCCGATGTGATGGTCGAGGACATGCTGTTCGCCACGCTCGACCCGACGATGCGGCGCGTGGCGCTCCCGCATGGCGGGCCCGAGGTGATCCTGTCGGACACGGTGGGCTTCATCAGCGACCTGCCCACCGAACTGGTCGCGGCGTTCCGCGCGACGCTGGAAGAGGTGCTCGAGGCCGATCTCATCTGCCATGTGCGCGACATCTCGCATCCCGAGACCGAGGCGCAGGCGCGCGACGTGGCGACGATCCTCGAAAATCTCGGGGTGAAGGACACGACCCCGCAGATCGAGGTCTGGAACAAGATCGACCGGCTGGACGAAGAGGCCCGCCGCGCCGCGCTGACCCAGGCCGCGCGGCTGGAGGAGGTGCAGGCGGTGTCGGCGGTCACGGGGCAGGGGGTCGAGACGCTGGTGAGCGCCATCTCGCAGGCGCTGTCGGCGCTGCGCCACGTCAGCACGCTGCATCTTGGGTTCGGCGAGGGCCGCAAGCGCGCCTGGCTCTACGAGAAGGATCTGGTCGAGGACGAGCGCCAGACCGAGGACGGCTTCGTGATGACCGTGCAATGGTCGGCGCGGCAGGAAGAGCAGTTCAGGGACGTGTGAAAAACCTGCCCGTCCATGACCGGGCGGCGAGCATCAGGCGCACCAAGAAAATTTCGAATTTTCTTGAACGGAATTTTTTTCAAAATTCCGCTGCCCGAGATCGTCGCACCACGTCCCTCACTGCCCCCGCCAGATCCAGCCACCGCCCAGCACGCGGCTGCCATCCGTCTGGTAGAACACGCAGGCCTGACCCGGCGAGACGCCTTCCTCGGGGGTCAGCAATTCCACCTCGGCCTCGGTCGCGGACAGGGGCCGCAGCACCGCCTCGCGCGGCGGACGGGTAGAGCGGACCTTGACCGACACCTCCCACGCGTCTTGCGACGTCAGCGGCGCATCGCCCAGCCAGTTGATCTCGCGCAGCGGCACGCGGCGCGTGGCCAGCATGTCCTTGGGGCCGACGATCACGCGGCGCGCCTCGACGTCGAGCCGCACCACGTAAAGCGGCGTCTCCAGCCCGCCGATCCCAAGACCGCGCCTTTGGCCGATGGTGTAGTGGATCACCCCGTCATGGTGGCCCAGAACGCGCCCGTCGGCATGCACGATCTCGCCCGGCTCCGCCGCGCCGGGGCGCAGTTTCTCGATCACGCTGGCATAATTGCCGTCCGGCACGAAGCAGATATCCTGACTGTCGGGCTTGTCGGCCACTTGCAGCCCGTATTTCGCCGCCAGCTCGCGCGTCGCCTGTTTCGAGGGCAGGTGCCCCAGCGGAAACCGCAGATAGTCGAGCTGCTCGGCCGTGGTGGAAAACAGGAAATAGGACTGGTCGCGCACCGCATCGGCGGCGCTGTGCAATTCCGGTCCGTGCGCGCCCTCGATGCGCTGGATGTAATGCCCGGTGGCCATGCAGTCGGCCTCGAGATCGCGGGCGGTCTCCAGAAGATCCTTGAATTTCACCCGCTCGTTGCAGCGGATACAAGGAACCGGCGTCGCGCCTGCAAGGTAACTGTCGGCGAACTCGTCGATGACCGCGTCGCGAAAGATGTTTTCGTAATCCAGCACGTAATGGGGAAAGCCGAGATCCTCGGCGACGCGGCGGGCATCGTGGATGTCCACACCGGCGCAGCACGCCCCCTTCTTGGCCAGCGCCGCCCCGTGATCGTAAAGCTGCAGCGTGACGCCCACCACGTCATAGCCTTCCGAAGCGAGATGCGCGGCCACCACGGAACTGTCGACACCGCCCGACATCGCCACCACCACCCGCGTGTCGCAGGGCGCCTTGGCAAAGCCGAGGGAATTGCGGGATGTGTCGCCGTCGAGTGCCATCTTGGTCTCCATTGCAGAGCAACCTAGGAAAATCCTAAGCATTCTCCAGTTAATGTTTCACCCGTCGTTAAGCCTGATCCGCGCAAAGTAGGGGCAGTCGGGAGAAGGGTGAAAACGATGTATCTGAAGAAAGTCGGTGGGCCAAGGGCCGTCACGTTGCCGGATGGCACGGTTTTCAGCCGGGCGGATCTGCCGCCGCCGGATACCAGCCGGTGGGTGGCGTCGCGCAAACTCGCCGTGGTGCGTGGAGTCGCCTATGGGTTGATAACTCGGTCCGAGGCGATGAACATCTATGGGTTGAGTGAAGAGGAATTCGACTCTTGGGTGCGCGGGGTCGAAAAACACGGTACAGACGCGCTAAAAGTGACACTGCTTAAAATTTATAGACAACCATAGGGCGATCCGGTAACTATTTTTGATAAAGGTAACCTCGGGTTAACCATTGCTGTTCAGACTTGGGATCAGGACTTAACGAGGATTGGAGAAGCCTTATGCGTGTATTGCTGGTCGAGGATGACGCCACGACGTCGAAAAGTATCGAGTTGATGCTGTCGCATGCGAACCTGAATGTCTATACCACCGATCTGGGCGAGGAAGGCGTCGATCTTGCCAGGCTTTACGATTACGACCTCATCCTTCTGGATCTGGGGCTGCCCGACATGCACGGCCACGAAGTGCTGCGCCAGCTTCGGATGTCACGCATCGCGACGCCGATCCTCATCCTGTCGGGCAGCGACGACACCGAAAGCAAGCTCAAGGGTTTCGGCTTCGGGGCCGACGATTACCTGACCAAGCCGTTCCACCGCGAGGAACTGGTGGCACGCATCCATGCGATCATCCGGCGGTCCAAGGGGCATTCGCAATCGATCATCCGCACCGGCAAGATCAATGTCAATCTCGACGCCAAGACCGTCGATGTGGCGGGGCAGTCGGTGCATCTGACCGGCAAGGAATACCAGATGCTGGAACTTCTGTCCCTGCGCAAGGGCACCACCCTGACCAAGGAGATGTTCCTCAACCATCTCTATGGCGGCATGGACGAGCCGGAGCTGAAGATCATCGACGTCTTCATCTGCAAGCTGCGCAAGAAGCTCAGCGAGGCGACCGAGGGCGAAACCTATATCGAGACGGTCTGGGGCCGGGGCTATGTGCTGCGCGATCCCGAAACCGACGAGATGCCGGGCGCCTCCCTCGCGGTCGGTGCCTGACCGGGCAGCTCCGCATCTAGACGTCGACCGCGGCTGGCCCTATCACATCGGACAGGTAACGGGGCGTGCGCGGAACGCGGTGCGCCCCGCCTGACAGGGCGATGAGGGGCCGATGACCGACACAATCGAGGTGGCGCGCCTGACGCGGGCCGACGCGCGGGCGGAGCTAAAGCGCCTGGCCGCCGTGCTGGCAGAGGCCGACACGGACTATCATACCAAAGACGCGCCGGTGATGTCCGATGCCGAGTATGACGCGCTCAAGGCGCGCAACGCGGCGATCGAGGCGCGCTTTCCAGACCTCAAGCGCGCCGACAGCGCGTCTGACCGGGTCGGGGCCGCCCCGGCAGAGGCATTTGCCAAGGTGCGGCACAGCGTACGCATGCTGAGCCTCGGCAACGCCTTCGAGGCCGCGGAGATCGACGAGTTCGACACCCGCATCCGCCGCTATCTCGGGCTTGGCGATGACGCGGGCCTTGCCTATACGAGCGAACCCAAGATCGACGGGCTGGGCCTGAGCCTGCGATACGAGAACGGTCGGCTGATCCGGGCCGCAACGCGGGGTGATGGCGAGACCGGCGAGAACGTCACCGCGAATGCGCGCACCATCGACGATATCCCGACCGCCCTGAAGGACGCCCCCGAGGTGCTTGAGGTCCGCGGCGAGGTCTATATGAGCCATGCCGATTTCGACGCGCTCAACGCCCGGCAGCGGGAGCGGTCCGACAAGATCTTCGCCAATCCGCGCAATGCCGCCGCGGGTTCGTTGCGGCAACTGGATGCGGGCATCACCGCCGCACGACCACTCCGGTTCTTCGCCTATGGCTGGGGAGAGCTGTCGGCACCGCTGGCCGACACGCAAATGGCCGCGATGGAGCGGCTGGCGGCGCTCGGGTTCACCATCAACCCGCTGACCACGCTCTGTGACGGCCCGGCGGAAATGCGCGCGCAATATGCCCGGATCGAGCAGGCGCGCGCCACTTTGGGCTATGACATCGACGGCGTGGTCTACAAGGTCAACGATCTCGGCCTGCAGGCGCGGCTCGGGTTCCGCGCGACCACGCCACGCTGGGCGATCGCGCATAAATTTCCCGCCGAACTGGCCTGGACGCGGCTCGAGGCGATCGACATCCAGGTCGGGCGCACCGGCGCGCTCAGCCCGGTGGCGCGGCTGACATCGGTTACGGTGGGCGGGGTCGTCGTCTCGAACGCGACGCTGCATAACGAGGATTACATCGCGGGTCGGACAGCCTCGGGCGAGGCGATTCGCCCCGATGAAACCGGCCATGGCAAGGACGTTCGCGTGGGCGACTGGGTGCAGGTCTACCGCGCCGGTGACGTGATCCCCAAGATCGCCGATCTCGACCTGTCGAAGCGTCCCGACGGGGCCGTGCCTTACAGGTTTCCGACAACCTGTCCCGAATGCGGCTCGGACGCCGTGCGCGAGCCGGGCGATGCCGCGCGCCGCTGCGTGGGTGGGCTGGTCTGTCCGGCGCAGGCGGTCGAACGGCTCAAGCATTTCGTCAGCCGATCCGCGTTCGACATCGAGGGGCTGGGTGCCAAGCAGGTGGAGCAGTTCTATCGCGACGGCTGGATCGCCGAACCGGCCGATATCTTCACGCTTCAGGACCGCTACGGCAGCGGCGGAAAGCAGTTGAAAAACCGCGAGGGCTGGGGCGAAAAAAGCGCGAAGAACCTCTTTGAAGCGATTGAGGAAAAACGAAAGATTCCCTTCGCGCGGCTCCTCTTCGCGCTCGGGATCCGGCATGTGGGCGAACAGGCGAGCAACCTGATCGCGCGCCATTACGGGACGTGGGACGCGCTCATCGCGGCGATGGACGACGCGGCCGGCTTTACCGGCCCGGAATGGGATCGGCTTCTGGGCATCGACGGGGTCGGCGAGGTTCTGGCACGCAGCCTCGTGGGGGCGTTCGCCGACGACAACGAGCGCGCCGGCATCGACCGTCTGGTGGCGCATCTCGACGTGAAAGACGCCGCAGCCCCCGACACATCAGGCAGCCCGGTGGCCGGCAAGACCGTGGTGTTCACCGGCAATCTGGAGCGGATGACCCGCGCCGAGGCCAAGGCGCGGGCCGAGGCGCTTGGCGCCAAGGTGTCGGGCAGCGTCAGTGCGCGCACCGATCTTCTGGTGGCCGGGCCGGGGGCCGGAAGCAAGGCGAAAAAGGCCGCCGATCTTGGCATCGAGACGCTGGACGAAGAGGGCTGGCTGCGCCTCATCGGGCAGGCATGAGCACCCGGCCCGAAATCCTGTTCCCGCTTTTCGCGGGGCTCGACACGCTGGAGGGTGTCGGCAAGAAGACCGCGCAGGCGCTCGGCGCGCTCGACATCACCCGGCCGCGCGATCTGATCTTCACCCTGCCGCATACCGGCGTGGACCGTGCGCGGCGCGCCACGGTTCAGGGCGCGGAGGTGCCTGGCACCGTGACGGTCGAGGTGACCGTCGGCCCGCACCGCGCCAATACCCGCAAGGGCGGACCCTACCGCATCATCGTGGAGGATGCCGCGACCAGCTTTCAACTGGTGTTCTTTCATGCGCGCGGCGATTACCTGCAACGCATCCTGCCGACCGGCGCGCGGCGCGTGGTGTCGGGCAAGGTGGAGCTTTTCGACGGGATCGCGCAGATGGTGCATCCCGATCATGTCGTGCCGGTGGATGCCGCGCATGAGATCCCCGCGTTCGAGCCGGTCTATCCGCTGACCGCCGGCGTCACGCAGCGGGTGATGGCCAAGGCGGCACAGGCCGCGCTCGGGCGTGTTCCCGACCTGCCCGAATGGATCGACCCGGTACAGAAGGCGCAGGCCGGCTGGCCGGGTTGGGCCGATGCGGTGCGCGCAGCCCACGCGCCCAAGGCGGTGCAGGACCTGTCACCCGCGACCCCTGCGCGCGAGCGGTTGGCCTATGACGAGCTGATGGCGCATCAGATGACGCTGGCGCTGGCGCGGGCCAAGCTGCGCCGCGCCAAGGGGCGGGCGACCGTCGGCACGGGGGCGTTGCAGGCGAAGGTGCTGGAGGCGCTGCCGTATCATCTGACCGGCGCGCAGACCCGCGCGATCGCCGAGATCGCCGGCGACATGGCCAGTGCGATGCGGATGAACCGGTTGCTTCAGGGCGATGTCGGCGCGGGCAAGACGCTGGTGGCGTTCAAGGCGCTGCTGATCGCCGTCGAGGCGGGCGGGCAGGGGGTGATGATGGCCCCCACTGAAATCCTCGCCCGCCAGCACCTGCAGGGGTTGCGCCCCTTGGCCGAATCCGCCGACGTTGTGCTGGAGATCCTGACGGGACGCGACAAGGGGACGGAACGGCGCGCCAAGCTTGCCGCCCTGCAGCGCGGCGATATCCAGATCCTCGTAGGCACGCATGCGGTGTTTCAGAAGGATGTGGAATTCGCCGATCTGCGCCTCGCCATCGTCGACGAGCAGCACCGTTTCGGTGTGCGCCAGCGGCTGGAACTGGGGCGCAAGGGCGCGCAGGCCGATGTTCTGGTGATGACCGCGACGCCGATCCCGCGCAGTCTGGCGCTGGCGCAATATGGCGACATGGATGTCTCGGTGCTGGACGAGAAACCACCGGGGCGCAAGCCGATCAAGACCGCGCTGGTGAACATGGGGCGCATCGATGAGGTCGTCGATCACCTGCGGCGCGCGATCGCCGAGGGGCGGCAAGCCTATTGGGTCTGCCCGCTGGTCGAGGAAAGCGAGGTCGTCGATCTGTCCAGCGCAGAGGAGCGCTATCAAAGGCTGCGCGCCGCGCTTGGCGAGGGTGTCGTCGGGTTGGTCCATGGCCAGATGCCGGTCGACGAGAAGGACGCGGCGATGGCGGCGTTCCAGCGCGGCGATACCAGCGTGCTGGTCTCGACCACGGTGATCGAGGTCGGCGTCGACGTGCCCAATGCCTCGATCATGGTGATCGAACGCGCCGAAAGTTTCGGCCTTGCGCAGCTGCATCAGCTGCGGGGCCGCGTCGGGCGGGGCAAGGCGGCGTCGACCTGTTTGCTGATGTATCAGGCCCCGCTGAGCGAGAGCGGCGCGCGCCGGCTGGAGACGATGCGCGACACCGATGACGGGTTCCGCATCAGCGAGGTCGATCTCGACATGCGCGGCGCGGGCGATCTGATCGGCACCGCGCAGTCGGGGCTGCCCCGGTTCCGCATCGCCGATCTGGAGGCGCAGGCGGCGCTGATGGCGGTGGCGCAATCGGACGCCCGCAAGCTGTTGCATGACGACCCGGATCTCGGGTCCGAGCGGGGCCGCGCGGCGCGCATCCTGCTGTGGCTGATGGAGCAGGATCAGGCGATCCGCCTGCTGATGGTCGGCTGATCGCAATCGCGAATCGCCGTTCGTTGAGCGTGTCTTATCCAAACGTTCACAAAAGTTCTTAAAAAGTTCTTTACAAATGCCGCATCCAATGAGAACAAAGAAGCAACACAGGTCATTCAAACGGAGTTACCCTCATGTTGCACCAGATCAAGACCGCAGCGTCGCGTGCAAGCGACACGATCGTCGTCGATGCGATCGGGGCCGCCGCGCTGATGATCATGCTGGTCGGCGCGCTCTATCTGCCGGGGGTGTCCTGACCGCCGCGATCCAAGTTTTCTGCCCGGCGGGTCCGGTCCCTCGCCGTGGGCATCCCGTGTCGGGGTGACGCCACGCGCACCTGTCTCATCGGTTTCCGGGGGTTTGCCTCATTGCGCCCGAGGATCGACAGGGACCAAAGGACCCGCCACACCTTGCCGCCGCCGCCCCTCGGGTGCGCGGCGGTTTTTTATGTTCGGCGTCGGTGCGGTGTCGGTCAGTTGCAGGCGGTCTGCGCGCAAGCCGTTTCCATCGCCTCGACCGCAGCCTCCAGCGTGAGCAGGATCGAGGCGTGGCGGTTCTTGTAGTCGCGTGCCGGGCGCAGAACCTCGAGCCCGTCAAAGGGCGCGGGCGGTGTGGGGCCGTCAGCCTTGAGCATGTCTTTCAGCGCATCGCGCGCGCCCGTGACTTGCGCCAGATCGCAGCCGATGATGCCCTTGCCCACCACGCTCGCCGCCGCCTGGCCGAGCGCGCAGGCCTTCACCTCTGCGGCGTAGTCCGTCACGCGACCGCCCTCGCAGGACAGATCCACGGTGACGGTGGAGCCGCAAAGCGGCGCGCGCCGCTTGACGCTGGCCTGCGGACCGGGCAGCCGCCCGTGATGCGGGATGTCGGCGGCCAGTTCCAGGATGCGCGCCGAGTAGAGTTTGATCAGGTCGGTGTCACCGCTCATGGCTTTTCCTTTCGCGTTCCTGTCAATAAATAGACACCTGACGCACAGATTCAAAAGGAAATCCGTCATGCGCTTCGATCCGGCCACACTGACATTCGATGCCCGGGGTCTCATCCCCGCCATCGCGCAGGCGCATGACACCGGCGAGGTTCTGATGATGGCCTGGATGAATGCCGAGGCGGTGACGCGCACGCTGGAAACCGGGCGCGTCACCTATTGGAGCCGGTCGCGGCAGGCCTTCTGGATCAAGGGCGAAACCTCGGGGCATGTGCAGGAGCTGGTCGAGATGCGCATCGATTGCGACCGCGATTGCCTGTTGCTGGTGATCCGCCAGACCGGGCCGGCGTGCCACACGAACCGGCGGTCGTGCTTTTACACGGCGCTGCGCGGGGGCGAGGAGATCGAGATCATGGCGCCCGTGGCGGGGTCGGAGTGAGTATTTTTGGCAAGATGAAACATCAAAGCCCGACCAGTGCCCGGATATCGCGGGGCGTGGTGCCCTCGGCGCGATAGGTGGCGATGGCGCGGGCGTCGTCGCGTTTGGCAAGGCGTTTGCCCGTCTCGTCGCGGATCAGCCGGTGGTGGTGATAGGCCGGGCTGGTCAGCCCCAAGAGGTGTTGCAGCAGCACATGGATCGGCGTGGCCGCGGACAGATCCTCGCCCCGGATGACATGGGTGATGGCCTGATCGGCATCGTCGAGCACGACCGCGAGATGGTAGGAGGCGCCCATGTCGCGGCGGGCGAGCACCACGTCGCCGACGGTTTCGGTCATGTCCGGTGGCGCGATGGTCTCGTCCTTTTCCCGGTAGCGGAGGGGTCCGTCCAGACGCGCGACGGCGCGGGCCATGTCGAGCCGCAGGGCGCTGTCTGCGGGCATCGGCCCCTCCGGTGGCGCGTCGGGCCGGCAGGTGCCGGGATAGATCACCCCGTCGGGTCCGTGCAGCGGCGCGCCCTCCTGCGGGGCGGCGACCGCGGCGCGGATGTCGCTGCGCGTGCAACTGCAGGGGTATAGCAGGCCCATCCGCCACAGGGTGTCGAGCGCCGCGCGGTAGCGCGGCAGGCGCGTCGACTGGCGCAAGGTGGGGCGGGGCCAGTCCAGTCCGAGCCAGGCGAGATCGTCGCAGATCCGCGCCTCCCATTCGGGGCGGGCGCGGGTCTGGTCGAGATCGTCGATGCGCAGGTGAAACGTGCCACCCGCTGCGAGGGCTCGATCATGGGCCAGCATGGCCGAATAGGCATGGCCCAGATGCAGCGGACCGGTGGGTGAGGGCGCAAACCGCGTGATGAACATGCGCGTGCAGGCTCAGGACGCGACGCTCATGTCTTGGTCGGGGGCTTGCGCGGCGAGCCAGCCTGTCCACGCGGCCTTGGCGCGATCGGTATAGGCCTTGTAGCGGTCCATGCGCCCGCGACGACCGCCCTTGAACCCCTCCACGGGGCGGAAGAGGCCGAAATTGACGTTCATCGGCTGAAACGTCTTCGCCTCGGCACCGCCGGTGATGTGGTGGATGAGCGCGCCCATGGCGCTGTCCTGCGGCACGGAGGGCAGGGAGTGGCCAAGGATCTCGGCGGCTGCGAGACGCCCGGCGACGAGGCCCATGGCCGCGGATTCGACATACCCTTCGACCCCGGTGATCTGGCCGGCAAACCGGATATGGGGCCGCGCGCGCAGGCGCATCTGCGCATCGAGCAGCGTTGGGGCGTTGAGGAACGTGTTGCGGTGCATGCCGCCAAGCCGCGCGAAGCTCGCGTTCTCCAGCCCGGGAATCGTCCGAAAAACAGCCGTTTGTGCGCCGTACTTCATCTTGGTCTGGAAGCCGACGATGTTGTAGAGCGTGCCGAGCGCGTTGTCGCGGCGCAGTTGCACGACGGCATGCGGCTTGATCTCGGGTGCGTGCGGGTTGGTCAGCCCCACGGGCTTCATCGGGCCGTGACGCAGGGTTTCGCGACCGCGCTCGGCCATCACCTCGATCGGCAGGCAGCCATCGAAATAGGGCGTGCCATCGGGCGATATCTCGGCCTCGCCAGAGTGAAAGGCGGTCTTTTCGGCCGCCAGCAGCGCGTCGATGAAGGCCTCGTATCGGTCCCGGTCCATCGGGCAGTTGAGATAGGCCGTGCGCTCTTCTTCGGTGTCGCCCTTGTCGTAGCGCGATTGCATCCATGCGGTGGACATGTCGATGCTGTCGCGATGCACGATGGGCGCGATGGCATCGAAGAAGGCGAGCGCGTCGGTGCCCGTCTCGGTGGCGATCGCGCGCCCGAGACCTTCGGAGGTCAGCGGACCGGTGGCGATGATCCAGTGGCCGTCTGCGGGAAGGTCCGTGATTTCATCATGTTGCACGGTGATATTCGGGTGCTGCATCAGCCGTTCGGTGACGCCTTGGGCGAAGGCGTCGCGATCGACGGCAAGCGCGCCACCGGCGGGCAGGCGGTGATGGTCGGCCATCTGCATGACCAGACCGCCGGCGGCGCGCATTTCCCAGTGCAGCAGGCCGACGGCGTTCTGCTCGTCATCATCCGAACGGAAGGAATTGGAACAGACCATTTCCGCCAGATCGCCGGTGCGGTGCGCGAAGGTGCCGACACGCGGGCGCATTTCATGGATGACGACGGGGACGCCCATGTTGGCGGCCTGCCACGCGGCCTCGGACCCCGCCATGCCGCCGCCGATGATATGCAATGTCTTGGTCATGGACGGTCACCTAAGGGGTTGCATGGCATTTGGAAAGATCCTCACTGGGTCCAGTCGGGCGTGCGCTTGCCGAGAAAGGCGTTGATCCCCTCATCGGTGTCGCGGTCGAGCATGTTTTCGACCATCACCGCGCCGGTATGGGCATAGGCGGCGTCGATCCCCATTTCGAGCTGTTCGTAGAAGGCGCGTTTGCCGATGCGCACGGCCGAGCCGAGTTTCGCCGCGACGGTCTCGGCGAGCTTGAGGGTCTCGGCCTCGAGATCTTCGGGCGGCACGGCGCGGTTGACGAGGCCGATCTCCACCGCGCGGGAGGCGTCGATGAAGGCGCCGGTGGTGAGCATCTCGAAGGCCTGCTTTCGCGGGACGTTGCGCGACAGGGCCACCATCGGCGTGGAGCAGAACAGCCCGATATTGACACCGTTGACGCCGAACCGCGTGCCATGCGCGGCCACCGCCATGTCACACGACGCCACAAGCTGACAGCCGGCGGCGGTGGCGATGCCGTGCGGCGCGGCGATCACCGGCTGCGGCAGGTCGCGGATCGCCGTCATCACCGCGGTGCAGCGCGAAAAGAGATCGGCGAAATAGCCGCGCCCGCCATCCTCGGACTGACGCCCGGCCTGCATTTCCTTGAGGTCGTGGCCCGCGCAGAACGCCTTGCCAGTGGCCGACAGGGTCACGACGCGAATGGTCGGGTCGGTCGCCAGCCGACCGAATTCGGCCAGCAATGCGGCCAGCATCGCATCCGAAAGCGCGTTGAGATTGCCAGGCGAGTTCAGCGTCAGGCGCGCGATTGCGCCCTCGTCGGTGCGGTCGAGAAGTGTCATCTTGTGTCCTCCAGTCGGTTGTGGCCATTGTGGCACGAAAAGGCCTTGGGAGGAAAGCATGGGCGTCAGGATGAGCGCACCGGATCTGATGGAATTTCTCGAAAGGGAGTTTCCGCAGGTCGGACGTGACTTCGCGATCGAGGAGGTTGACGAGATGCGCGTGCGCGTCCGGCTTCTGGTCGGCGAGCGGCATCTGCGCCCCGGCGGCACGGTGTCGGGCCCGTCGATCTTCGCGCTGGCCGATGTGTCGGTCTATCTGGCGGTGCTGGCGATGATCGGGCCCGCGGGGTTGGCTGTGACCACCAATTGCAGCATCGATTTCATGCGCAAGCCGGCGGCGCGCACCGATCTGATCGCCGACTGCCGGTTGCTCAAGCTGGGGCGGGTGCTGGCCGTGGGCGATGTGCTGGTGCATTCCGACGGCATGGCCGAGCCTGTGGCCCGGGCGAGCATGACCTATTCGATACCGCCGAAGTGACGCCGTAGGCGGTAAGGCGGGGGGCTGTCTGCCCCCCGGACACCCGAGGGTATTTGGGCCAAGAAAAAGGCCGAGGGCGGTTTCGGCGGCCACCGATATGGGGTAATATGATACCTAATTTATAACACATTGGTTTTGCGATATTAATTGTCCATGGTGTGTGTTGACGCTGTGGTGCCGGCCTTTATAACGCGGGGATCGACGGGCAGGGCGCAAAAGGCCCCGCCGACCCGACACCAGATCAAGCACGAGGTTCTGCCTGACATGAAGACATTCTCTGCAACCCCTGCAGATATCGACAAGAAATGGATCCTGATCGACGCCGAAGGTGTCGTTCTGGGCCGTCTCGCCTCGATCATCGCGATGCGCCTGCGCGGCAAGCACAAGGCCAGTTTCACCCCGCACATGGATACCGGTGACAACGTCATCGTCATCAATGCCGACAAGGTGCAGCTGACCGGCAAGAAGCGCGACAAGCCGAATTACTGGCATACCGGCCATCCGGGCGGGATCAAGTCGCGCTCGACCGGCGAGATCCTCGAGGGCAAGCACCCCGAGCGCGTGGTGATGCAGGCCGTCAAGCGCATGCTGCCGGGCAATCGTCTGGGCCGCGGTCTGATGACCAACCTGCGCGTCTATGCCGGCACCGAGCATCCGCACGAGGCGCAAAGCCCGGACGTGCTGGACGTGAAGACCATGAACTCCAAGAACACGCGGGTGGCTTACTGATGGCTGAAGAAATCAAATCCCTCGAAGGGCTCGACGCCGTCGCCGGCGAGATCGGCACGCTCCCCGAAGCGATGGCGGAGCCGCGGGAGCCGGTGCGCGACGCGCTTGGCCGGTCCTATGCGACGGGCCGCCGCAAGGACGCGGTCGCCCGCGTCTGGATCAAGCCCGGATCGGGCAAGGTCGTCGTCAACGGCAAGCCGATCAACGTCTATTTCGCGCGGCCCGTGCTGCAGATGATCCTCAAGCAGCCGTTCACCGTATCGGGCACCGAGGACCAGTTCGACGTGATGGCCACCGTCAAGGGTGGCGGTCTTTCGGGTCAGGCGGGCGCGGTCAAGCATGGCGTGTCGCGGGCCCTGCAGCTCTACGATCCGAGCCTGCGCGGCGCGCTCAAGGCCGCCGGGTTCCTGACCCGCGACAGCCGCGTGGTGGAACGCAAGAAATACGGTCGCCGCAAGGCGCGCCGGAGCTTCCAGTTCTCCAAGCGCTGAACGCTTTGCACGAGATGCATCCAAGGGCCGTCCGCCGCGACGGCCCTTTTTCATGCCGCAGTGATTAATTGGGTGATTGATCGGGGAGGTAGCGCGGTCAGTCGCCACCGCGATCCTGACCAGTTTCTTCTATGTATGCTTCGATTTCGTATTGGTGCCAGAGCGTCGAACGACCGAGCCTGGACACGCACGAATGGCGGAAACACGGAGGCAGCGGCGTCATTCGGCCACCCCGGACCGCATTCCGGATTCGTGCGGATAACTCTGTATGGGAGGAAGCCGTTGATTTCGCAGAGGGAATTTGGTAGCGGAGGAGGGACTTGAACCCCCGACACGCGGATTATGATTCCGCTGCTCTAACCACCTGAGCTACTCCGCCGGACCTGCGTGG
>Ga0136553_1000285_pt1 | contig 18035 bp, 19 predicted proteins | sample AntRauTorckE5430_FD_101384 | JGI IMG/M metagenome (GOLD analysis project Ga0136553, IMG submission 101384) | Saline lake microbial communities from Rauer Islands, Antarctica - Metagenome Torckler E5 #430 | ecosystem: Environmental > Aquatic > Non-marine Saline and Alkaline > Saline | place... | reverse complement strand
TTTCGCCTACAATGTGGTGGGCCTTTCCTACGCCGTTACCGGGGCATTAAGCCCGGTGATCGCGGCCATCCTGATGCCGCTCAGTTCGGTGACGATCGTGGTGGTGGCTTCGCTGGGAGCCATGGCGGTTTACCGGATGGCATAGGACAACGCCCACGGAAGTCCATCCGAGAAAGGGTGATAAAAGCCGAACGATAAAGCGGTAATCGTTAGAAATCGCCCGGCGGACGAGTTGGGAGGAACGACCTGATTTGCTACGTAGTACTTCGTGTTCTCCAAAGGGGTTCAGCTCCTTCGTCGCGCCTCGGCGGACGCGCCAAGACCCTGTCAACGCCCAAATTATTACCATCCTGCAGCTGAGGTGTCGGATGAAAAAAGCTTCGTTATCGCTTGAAATGACCAAGTCTCCGCCACCCACCTGTCCATGCTTTTTCCTGTCACCAAAGTGTAATGATATAGATCATTTCGTGCCCTGACACGTCTCATTTCACACCCTGGCACTTCGTCGGATCTTGCGGTCATAAACAGAGATAACCGTGAAAGTAATCCTACTCATCATCATCGTCAGCTTCCTGATCGCTATTGGTTTTCTGATCGCTTTCTTCTGGGCGGTAGGGACCGGGCAGTACGACGATGAGGTTACCCCCGCGATGAGAATCTTATTTGAAGACCCCAAAGCATCCGACGATGACTAAACTAGCTTCCAACCCCGCCGACAAGCTCGCGCTGGAGCATTTTGAGTACGATAACGTGAGCGTCAAGCGCTTTGCCTACGCCACGGCCTTTTGGGGTCTGATCGGGATGGTTGTCGGCCTGCTGGCTGCCCTGCAAATGGTGTGGCCTGTCCTTAATTTTACGGCAGAACTGAGCTTCGGCCGCATCCGTCCGCTGCATACCAGTGCGGTGATTTTCGCCTTCGTCGGTAACGGCATCTTCATGGGCGTTTACTATTCGTTGCAGCGACTGCTGAAGACGCGGATGTACTCCGACGTGCTCAGCGCGATCAACTTTTATGGCTGGCAAACCATCATTCTGGCTGCCGCCATCAGTTTACCGCTGGGTTATACGACAAGCAAGGAATATGCGGAACTAGAGTGGCCCATCGACATCGCCATTGCCGTGGTCTGGATCGTCTTTGGCGTCAATATGTTCCTGACGATACTGAAGCGGCGGGAGCGTCACCTCTACGTAGCCATTTGGTTCTACATCGCTACCTGGGTGACGGTGACCGTGCTCCACGTCGGTAACAGCCTGGAGCTGCCGGTCAGCCTGATGAAGAGTTACCCCGTCTTCGCCGGGGTGCAGGATGCCCTGGTGCAATGGTGGTACGGACACAATGCCGTGGCCTTCTTCCTGACCACGCCTTATCTGGGTCTGATGTACTACTTCCTGCCTAAAGCGGCGAATCGTCCGGTATTCTCTTACCGCCTGTCGATCATCCACTTCTGGGCCCTGATCTTCATCTACATCTGGGCTGGCCCGCACCACCTGCTTTACACCAGTCTGCCCGACTGGGCGCAGAGCCTGGGTATGGTCTTCAGCCTGATGCTGATCGCCCCGAGTTGGGGGGGAATGCTCAACGGATTGCTCACCCTGCGGGGTGCGTGGGACAAGGTCCGCGAAGACCCCGTGCTAAAGATGTTCGTGGTGGCCATCACGGCTTACGGTATGGCGACGCTGGAAGGGCCGCTGCTCTCCATCAAGAGCGTCAACGCCATCAGTCACTACACCGACTGGACGGTCGGCCACGTACACATCGGCACGCTGGGCTGGAACGGTATGCTCACCTTCGGCGTGCTGTACTACATCTTCCCGAGGATTTTCCAGACCAAACTGTACAGCAAAAGCCTGGCCAACCTACACTTCTGGATCGCTACGCTAGGTACCCTCTTCTACGCCGTCCCTCTTTACTGGGCGGGTTGGACGCAGAGTGCGATGTGGAAACAATTCACTCCCGATGGTCTGCTGCAGTACGGTAACTTCCTGGAAACGGTCAACGCTATTTTGCCAATGTATATGCTCCGCGCCTTCGGTGGTACGATCTACGTAGCCGGTGTCATCATCATGATCTACAACCTGATCAGAACGGTCAGGCAGGGTGATTTCCTGGCCAACGAACCTGCCGCTGCCCCGCCGCTGGCCGCCAGCCCCAGTGGTCATAAAGGCGAGTATTGGCACCGCTGGATCGAGCGCCGGCCCGTGCAGTTACTCGTCGGCTCCACCGTCGTCATCCTGATCGGTGGCCTGGCCGAGATCTTCCCCATGATCGTGGTTGACGATAACGTACCTACCATCAGCTCCGTAAAACCGTACCGGCCCCTGGAGCTGGAAGGGCGTGACATCTACATCGCCAACGGTTGTAACAACTGTCACAGCCAGATGATCCGGCCTTTCCGTTCCGAGACGGAGCGCTACGGGCAGTACTCCATGTCGGGCGAGTTCATCTACGACCGCCCGCACCTGTGGGGGAGTAAGCGGACCGGGCCCGACGTCCACCGCGTGGGGGGTAAGTACCTCGATATCTGGCACTACCGCCACATGGAAGACCCTTATTCCACCAGCCCCGGCAGCATCATGCCGCCGTATAAGTGGATGCTGGAGCGCAAGACGAATACCGATTACCTGTCCGCCAAAATCCGGGTGCTGCAAAGCCTGGGTACACCCTACCCCGAAGGATACGCGGATGTCGCCATCGACGACCTCAACGAACAGGCGGCCAGCATTGCCGCCAACCTGCGAGAGCAAGGCGTGGAAGACGACGAGCTGGAAGAACGGCAGATCGTAGCCCTCATCGCCTACCTGCAACGCCTCGGCACCGACATCATGACGGACCCCGATAAAATTACCAAAAAGTAAACCACCATGGCAAAGTACCTCCTAGCTGGATCCGACATCAACTGGATCGCCATCATGGCCCTACTCACCTTCGTCTTCATTTTCTGCGTCGTACTGCTCATGGTTTTGGGGCGCGGACGCAGGAGCTATGCGGAGGTGGAACAGCAACCGCTACACGACAGCTATTCCTCTAACGATAAAACGGACCTCCAGTGATTTTTCTAATCAACAACCCACTGATTTTGCAAGCCACAGCACGATTCGACAGGCTCAACGCATCGCCGGTGGCCGAGCCAGCTGGCGGAAGCTTGTTTTCCGGGATGTCGTCCATGGAGCAATTGTTGCTGGTCGTGATATTGCTGGTCTTCGTCGCTGGAATGGGCTCCATCATCAACCTGAGTTTCACCTTCATGGGGATGCAGCGCCTCCGGATGCTGGAGAAATACCACCCGGAAGTACTGGAAAAGGTTGGCGTTCCCATGCCTGCTTCCATGAGCACCCCCTGGTGGCAACAGCTCTACGACTACCTGACCGACGATGTACCGATTGAAGCAGAAGACGATATTCTGCTGGACCACAACTACGACGGCATCATGGAGCTCGACAACAACCTGCCGCCCTGGTGGAAGGGTATCCTTTATATGTCCATAGCGTTCGCACCGGTTTACATCTGGTTTGTCCACTTCTCTGACTACGGACAACTGCAACACGAGGAATACGCCTACGAAATGAAGATGGCTGACGATCAGGTCAAAGCCTACCTGGCCACCCAGCAAAACACGATCGATGAATCCAATGTAACCCTGCTTATGGATAGGGATGCCCTGAATAACGGACAGGTACTGTATGTGGCCAAATGTGCCGTTTGCCATGGCGAATACGGTGAAGGCGGTATCGGACCCAACCTGACCGACAAATACTGGCTGCACGGCGGCGATATCGCGGATATTTTCAAGACCATCAAGTACGGCGTGTCCGAAAAGGGCATGATTGCCTGGAAAAGTGAACTTCGGCCCGGTACCATGCAGGAAATAGCCAGTTTCATCAAAAGCCTGGGCGGAACCGAACCGGGCGACGCCAAGGAACCTCAGGGAGAATTTTACGACGAAGTAGAAGAAGAGCTAAGTAAATAATCATGAGCAATAAGGCCAACAAGGAGAGCTTTCGGGATACCATCGGTACCGTAGACGCCGAGGGTAAGCGGAAGTGGGTGTTCCCCAAGCAACCGGACGGGCGCTATTATCGTTGGCGGAGCTACGTGAGTTACGTGCTGCTGGTCGTACTCTTTGGCTTGCCCTGGATCAAGATTGGCGGCGAACCCCTCATCTTGCTCAACGTGCTGGAGCGCCGTTTCATCCTGTTCGGCCTGTCGTTTACGCCCCAGGATTTTCACCTCTTCGCCATTCTGATGATTACCGGGGTGGTATTCATCGCCTTGTTTACGGTGGTGTTCGGTCGGCTGTTTTGCGGCTGGTTTTGCCCCCAGACGATCTTCATGGAGATGGTCTTCCGCAAGATCGAATACTGGATTGAAGGCGACGGCAACGCCCAGCGCAGGCTGGACAAGGCGCCGTGGGATAAGGACAAGATCAGAAAAAAGGTAACGAAACAGGCACTGTTCCTGCTCATTTCCGTCGTCATTGCCCACACTTTCCTGGCTTACATCATCGGGACGGACGCGGTGCTGGCCACCGTCAGCCAGTCACCGCTCGATGCGCCGATGGGTTTTCTGACCATTGTTGTCTTCATCGGGGTATTCTACTTCGTTTTCGCCAATATGCGGGAGCAGGTCTGCATCGCCATTTGTCCTTACGGTCGCCTGCAGGGTGTCTTGCTCGACAACGACAGCATCAACGTTATTTACGACTACGAACGGGGCGAACCCCGCGGCAAAATCCGCAAGGGCCAGCCAAAGAAAAGCAGCTGTAGCGGCTGCGCAAATTGCAAGGACGGCAAAGACAGCTGCGGAGACCAGATGGTTAACCGTATGGAAGCAGCACTGGCGAAGGGAATCCCTGCTTCTCCTCAACCTTCCCCTGCACCAGCGGCCGCGCCCACTATGTTGTTTTCCGATGCTGGCGAAATAAATATGCTGACCACCGAGTCCGCCCGCCTGGGAGATTGCATCGACTGTACGCTCTGCGTGCAGGTGTGCCCGACGGGAATCGACATCCGCAACGGCATCCAGATGGAATGCATCAACTGCACAGCCTGCATCGACGCCTGCGACGAGGTGATGGACAAAATAGACCGCCCCCGCGGCCTGATTCGTTACGACAGCGAAAGCGGCGTTGCCGACCAGCAACGCAAATTATGGACCCCGCGCGTCGTGGCCTACTCCGGTGTCTTGCTGGCCCTGATCGCCCTGAATATCTTTTTGCTCGGCGGTCGTGATGGTCTTGACGTGCTTATGCTGCGCACCCCCGGCACCCTGTACCAGGAGAGCGTGGATGGGTCGATCAACAACCTCTATACTTACCAGATCATCAACAAGACCGGGCGGGAACTCCCCCTGCGGTTTGAGGTGGCGGACGTCGCCGGTGCGGTGGTTCGCTTCGTCGGAGAGCCCCCCCTGCCTGAACCCGGAGAGGTGACCGAAGGTGCCGTCTTTATCGATCTTCCGGCGGAGCCTGAACCCGGCTTTGACGGGCATCTCGAAATAGAAGTCTGGACCGGCGAGGAGATGCTGGAAACCTTCACGACCGTATTCCTTCACCCTAAAAAACAGTAGCCATGAAATTTAACTGGGGCCACGGCATTTTTACCTTTTATGTCTTTTTCGTCGCTACACTCGTCTTCGTGGTGATCAAAAGCCGGACGTTTGACAACGACCTGGTAACGGAGGAATACTACTCCCGGGACATCAACTACCAGCAGGAATTTGACCGCCGGCAGAACAGTGACGCGCTGAGTGATCCGTTACGGCTGGTGGAGACGGCTGGTGGATACGACTTACAATTTCCCGCAAGCGGGGCGGGTAAGGTGGCGGGAACCCTGCACCTTTACCGGCCGAGTACCAAAAACGATGATCGTCGGCTGCCCCTCCGGGTGGATGGCGACGGGGTGATGTCTTTGCCGCTGGCTGGGATGAACCCCGGCCGTTACGCCGCCATCGTAGAATGGAGCGCGGGCGGGGTGGCGTACTACGACGAACTGGACCTGGACGTTAAACGATGAAGTTTAGTTGTGTAGTAATGTGGTTGTGTAGTGCTACCGCACGACAATGTGAGACCTCCAAATATGCGGCAATACTGCCTTACCACCAACAATTTCCCACGCATCCAATTTAGTAGCGGGCGACCGTAAGGGTCGCCCCTATAAATCGGGCGTTTGGGGGCCGTCGAGGCTTCGCTTCGACGGAATTATAGCGCATTTCTTGTACGGGTAACCGCCACGGCCGCCCGATTATTTCCGCATGAGGAATTGCTGAAACCAAACATCACGATAAAAAATGGAACTCACCATCGCCGCTTTTTTACTGGGTTTGACCGGCAGTCTGCACTGCGTAGGTATGTGCGGGCCGCTGATGCTGGCCGCTGGCAACGGCGGCCGCTGGCAAAGCGCCTTTGCTTACCAGAGCGGTAGAATACTCATCTATGTTTTTCTCGGATTGATTTTAGGATCATTCGGGCTTGGCATGAGATTGTGGAATGCGCAGAGTACCATCGCGTTGCTTTCCGGCGGCCTGCTGATCGGCTTTGCCGTGCTGAAAATAGACCCGGGGAATCTGGTTCAGCGTCTGCCCGCTTACGCCTATTTTCAGGTGTGTTTGCGGAGTTGGGTGGGGGGCTTCCTTCGCCAGGGTGGGGTAGGTGCCCGCTTTGCGCTGGGGTGCTGCAACGGACTGGTGCCGTGCGGGCTGGTGTACCTGGCCGTGATCGGTACGGCAAACACGGGTAGCCCGCTGACCGGGGCTGGTTTCATGCTGGCCTTCGGGCTGGGGACGCTGCCACTACTGACCGTGACGCTCTACGCCGGGCGGCGACTTTTCCGGCTCGACGCTGGCCGCCTGGCCGCCGCCACACCAATCATGCTGGCCGTAGCTGGCTTGCTGTTGCTCTACCGAGGCTGGACGAGCCATGTACCGGCTGATTTCTTCAACTTTCAGGCCTTGGCGTTCCCGCCGATGTGCCATTAGCCAGCTTGCAGGGTTCAAGTTGTAACTTGCCGTGTAACATGTGTGACGAGCAAGCTGTAACTTGCATGCCGTAACCTTAAAAAAAATATTATGAATTTACTTACCAAAGTTTCTGCCCTGATGACGGTCGATCTGATCACCGTTACTCCCCACACAAAGGTTGCCGTAGCGTGGGGACTGCTCACCAAGCACAACATCCATCACCTGCCCGTGCTCAGCTCGGAACAGGACCTGGTCGGGATGCTCAGCCACGTCGACTTTATGAAGTTGCCGGATCGCGGCGCGGGTATGGACTTAGTCAAGGAAATCATGACCACCCGCCTCGCCAAGCTGGAACCCACGGATACGGTCCGTACGGCCGCCAACCTGTTTACGCTCAACAAATTTCATGCACTGCCCGTGGTGGAGGGGAACAAGCTTGTCGGCATTCTGACGACGCTGGACCTGATTCGGCTGATCGACCAGGAAGAAATTCGGTTGGAGGACTACGTTTGATGGAGGGCGATTTTGAGCTTAGCATCATCGTCGGCGTCTCTCCAAAAAGCATAGTGGTTTCAAATCTCCAGGATTTCTCCCCAGTGGGTGGTGTAGCGGGGGCTCCGGTAATCCTGCCGCAGCGGTATTCCCGTCCCCGTTCCGCAGGCCGCGAAATAAACGGCTCCTTTCCCCTGTGCGCGGTTGATCGCATCCAGGGCGGTCATCAGTTGTGTACTGCGGGCCGCTGCTTGTTGATCCGTAAACAGACTGCCCTGAAATCCACCCGCTGGCACCAGCGTCCCCGCCATCACCCCTGCTTTCTTGTAGTTGGTCCCGGCCTCGAAGAGGGCAGCACCGATGCGCCGCGACCATTCAATCAAGCGGTTGGTGTGGTTCGTCGCCTGGGGCAGTTCGATGGTCTGGGCGAAGTACAGCCGGCCGTCTTTACGCTGCTGCTTGAAGCGGTTGGCCCACAGGCAAACCGTCAGTGTCGTCGCCGCCTGGTCGTACTGCCGTAGCTTTTCGCCCAGGCGGGTAGCGTACAGTGCCAGTCGCCGCTCGATTTCGGCCAACTCGCACAAGTCGTTAGCAAATGACCGGGAGACCATCGTGTGCTGACGACCGCTGATTGGTGGCTCCAGGTCCTGACAAACTTCGCCGTTCAGCTCCTTGACCAGCCGGAGGCCGACGACCCCGAACTCCGCCCGCATCCAGCGCTGGTCGACGGCAGCCAGGTCGGCAACCGTTCGGATATTGGCTTCGTTCAGGCGCTGTTCGTAGGCCCGGCCGACGCCCCAGACTTCGCCCACCGCGATTTCCCGCAGCACCGCCGCGCCGGGATGCAAAAGGTACACCCCCGTCTGCGTCCGCTTTTTAGCGATGTGGTTGGCCATTTTAGCCAAAGTCTTTGTCGTCGCAATGCCAACGCAAACCGGAATGCCGACCCCCATGCCAACTTTAGCACGGACGCGGGCCGCCAGCGCCAGCGAGGAGGCTTCCGTCTGGCCAGCAAAATCAAGCCGCATGAAGGCTTCGTCGATCGAGTAAACCTCCAGCTCGTCGCAAAAGGAAGCCAGGACCTCCATCACCCGCCGCGATAGATCGCCGTACAGGGCGAAGTTGGACGAGAATACCTTCACTTTTCCCGCGTCGGCCAGCCGCCGGATCTTGAAGAAGGGTTCTCCCATCGGGATGCCCAGCGCCTTCGCTTCGTTGCTCCTTGCAATCACGCAGCCATCGTTGTTGCTGAGCACCACAATCGGTGTATGAAGCAGCTGCGGCTGAAACAAACGCTCGCAGCTGGCGTAGAAGTTATTGCAGTCTACCAGGGCGAAGTAACGCATGGTTTGAGGGGGTATTTGAGGAGCATCAAAAGTCGCTGAGAATGTAGGGTTCTGGTTTTATAGCCTGGCGATTTTGTGGTCAGCTTAAGCGCCCATAACAGTATCACAAAAACACCAGATCACAAAACCACTAATTTAGCTACGATTAACAAACGAAGGTCGGCTACATAAACAAATTCGAGGCGCCAAGCCTCACGTCAGTTTAGTCGGTTTGTGCAGTACGTGACCCACCACGCCCCAGATGATGAGTTCGTCTCCGCCTCCGATGAGTAGTGACGGGAAGGCGGCGTTTTCGGCCACTAACCGAATGCCGTCTGCCTGTCGGTACAGCCGCTTGACGGTAAAGTGTTGGTTGATGAAGGCGACCACTACGTCGTCGTGGCGGGCTTCGACTGATCGGTCCACCACCAGGATGTCACCGGGGTAAATGCCAGCCTCGATCATGCTCTCTCCCTGCACCCGCACGAAGAAGGTACAGGCCGGGTCTTTCACGAGGTAATCGTTGAGGTCCAGCACCTCGGCCACGTAATCTTCTGCCGGAGAAGGAAATCCGGCCTGAACCGAAGCGTAAAGCGGTAGCGAAAGCTTTAGCTCGGGTACCGAAAGGGTGGGCACACGATGATCGTATGCTGTGGTTAAGCAGTAAGTCAAGGTCATTTTTGTAAGCTTTTTAAAACAAATACGCTCAAATATAAAACAAAATAAACAGTGCTATTGAATTTATATCTAATATGTTTGAAATTTAAATCTTTGGCGGCCTTGCCATTCCTTGTGTCTGCCAGCGTATTGGGCGGGGCCGCAGGTGCAAAAAAAAGTTGGATAAGCAGTGGGTGCTTCCCTCTTTGCTCCTTTCATCCTTTCTCCTGCAGTGCTGCTGAACGGAGTTGAAGTACCGGCGGCCGCGCCTGATAAACATCACCTCGCGGGATGATTTCCGACAGTGATTCGGGGGCGCGCCTGCCCGACATTTGTGGTACAACAAAACCACCAGACATATGCGTTGCTTCGCTTGCACTTTCGACAAAGTCATCATTCGTTTCTTCCTCATGATGGCTGCGGTCATCGTCGGGATGTTCTCCGGTCAGCCGCTGATTGTAGCCCTCGCCCTCCCGCTCTTCCTCAGTGCCATGCTGGGCATTAGCTTCCTGCCGGAGGCCGCCGCCGTAACCGAACAGGCCAAGGAACGTACCCTGAAAACTGGATTGCGTGACAACAGAAAAGCCGCCTGACCGGCACGGGCTTTTCGAGCGTTCACCATGCTTATTTGCTCCCGGCCCTATTGGTCGGGAGTATCCTTAGCGTTCCTTAGCCCTTGCCACGGCATCAGCCAGGGTGAGCGTCACTACCGTAGTCCTGAGAAACATTGGCACCTCTGTACTTCGGCTTTTTTAAGCCTATAACCAGCATGAAATAAGCTATTTTAAGGTCAATTTCAAATTTACTGCGCGGCTTAATCACGTGGCTTTTACCTTGTGGGTTACAAAAAAATGCCGCGTATGCACAGTACTCCCGAAAAAATGAGTCAGGAAGACAGCCGCCGGCTTAAGGCACTCTTTGAAATGGCCACCGATGGAATCATCACGATGAGTTCCGAAGGCTATATCGAAAATGTGAATCTGGCCGCTTGTACCTTGTTTGGGTATAAAGCCGAAGAGATGCAGGGGCAGAAGGTAAATATGTTGATGGGAAACCACGACCGGACGCACCACGACGAATACCTGGGTCGTTACCAACGCACCCACGAACCGCGCATCATCGGTATCGGCAGGGAAGTGACCGGCCGCCGTAAAAACGGGGAGATTTTTCCGTTTCGCCTGGCCGTTAGTGAGGTAAAACTCGACGATCAGGTGATTTACACCGGAATGCTACATGACCTGACCGAATTCAAGCGGGCCCAGCAGCGGGTAGAACAACTGAACGCCGAGTTGGAAACCAGGGTGGAGGAACGCACCGCTGCCCTGCGGCAGCGGGAAAGCGAACTGAAACGCGCACTCGGTAAAGAACGCGAACTTAACGAGTTGAAAAGCCGCTTTCTGAGCATGGCCAGCCACGAGTTTAAAACACCGCTCAGTACCGTGCTCAGCTCCGTAGAACTGATTGAGCTTTACCAGGAAGAGGCCGCGCAGCCTAAACGCGAAAAGCACATTGGCCGCATCAAGGATGCCGTAACGCAGCTGACCGAAGTGCTCAACGACTTTCTTTCCCTCTCCAAACTGGAACAGGGGAAGGTTACCACTCTTCCCAAGCTCATCGACCTGCGGGCAACGATCTCCACCAGCGTGGAAAGTGCCGAGGGGCAGTTGAAGAAAGGGCAGCACGTCGTTCTGGCCCTCGCGCCCGAGCCCAGCGGCTGTGTCACCGACCCTAAGCTGTTGCGGCACATACTGATCAACCTGATTTCCAACGCCGCCAAGTACTCCTCGCCCGGCATGGAAATCACCATCACTACGGGCTGGCGGGGCAACCAGTGTTTTATCAGCGTTACCGACCGGGGCATCGGTATCCCGCCGGAAGATCAGGGGCACTTATTCGACCGCTTTTTCCGGGCGCGGAACGTGGAAAACGTGAAGGGTACCGGCCTGGGGCTTAACATCGTTCGCCACTACGTCCAGTTGCTGGAGGGTACAATCGAATTTAGCAGCGTAATGGGCAAAGGATCCACTTTTACCCTATTGATTCCGGTAACAACCAACAGCCATTCCCCGGCTGAGCAATTATAGTGGGCGAGCGTAGGGGCGCCTACAATTTGGGTGCTTGGGGCCGTTAAGGCTTCGCCTCGACGGAACTATAGCGCATTTCTTGTACGAGCAATCTTCACGGCCGCCTGATTATTTTCGTACGGAAAATTGCGGGACAACTAATTAAATTATGGACAAGACCACCATCCTCATCGTTGAAGACAACGAAGAAGTCCGGGAAAACCTAGAGGAAATTCTGGCGCTTTACGGCTACACCGTTTTGGCCGAGCCCAACGGACTGGCCGGGGTAAAAGCGGCGATCCAGCACCTGCCCGACCTCATCCTGTGCGACGTAATGATGCCGGAACTCGACGGTTACGGCGTACTTAACATGCTTAGCGAAAACGAGCGAACGGCGGGTATCCCCTTCGTCTTTATCACTGCTCGGACCGAAATCGAAGACATCCGCCGGGGCATGAACCTGGGGGCCGACGATTACATCACCAAGCCTTTTTACAAGGATGAGCTGCTCAACGTCATTCGTACCCGCCTGAAAAAAGCCAGGGCACGGTCTGGCAGTGCAAGGGCGGAGGGGGTCGCCACGACGCACCTGAGTGACCCCGAAGGAGGTAACCTCCGACTGGAAAAGGCTTTCATAGTAAAAGGCCGGCGGCAAACGATCGACCAAGGGCACCTGATTGTCCGGGAGGGAGAATACCCCCATTTCATTTACCGGGTAGAGGCTGGTAGCGTTCACCTCAGCCGGGCTCACGAGTACGGCCGCGATTACATCATCGCGGAACTGGGGGCCGGAGAGATTTTCGGTGTGCCTTCCGCACTGGAACGCAGCCCTTTTCATTACACGGCAAAGGCCGCCGCCAAAGCGACCGTGCTTCAGGCACTGGCCACCGACCAACTGCTCAAACTGCTCAATACCGACCGCACGGTAACTGAAGCCCTGATGCGGCTGATGGCCGGCAGGGTAGTGTCCCACGGCGAGCGGTTGGTCAACCAGGCTTACGACAGCGTTCGCCGGCGCACTGCCCTGGTCTTGTGTGACCTGCACGAAAAATACGCGGGTGCGGCGATTGAACTCTCGCGCGAAGAGCTGGCCCAGATGGTCGGCTCCACCAAGGAAAGCGTAATCCGTAGCTTATCGGACTTTAAGCGGGATGGCTTGTTAAGCACGGAAGGAAAACGGCTGGTTATCCAGGACGTTGATAGTTTGCGAGGTTTGTTGGTTTGACGAAAAGAATCGCGCTGGTACTATACCAGAGCAGCTGAAAGAGCTGGACGCCAGCCGTCCCACAACATTTCTTCCCCAGCAACAATTATAAATTAGCCAGTTGCTCACTTCCAAACAGGAGGACAAGCGTCCACAAGGCTTCGTCTACTTCTTTGGCGGCCAGCTGGGCGGCGCACTGGTCGCCAGTTTTGACGACGGCGATGAAGTGGTCGATCGAATCGTCGACCAGCGAGTGGGAAAGGTGAAAGTCGGTAAGTGTCTGCTCCGTAAACTGGTACACCCGTTGGGAAGGCTTGCGCCACTTCACTTCCTGCCAGGCGCGGCGTGCGTCTTTGCCGTAGCGGCTGAACTCCGTCCACACCAGGCTGCACAACTCCTGGTCGTTAACGACTCGGTTGACTTCCGTCCAGGTTGCTACGAAATCGTAGATGCTACCCACGTAGAGTTCGTTGAAGGCCACCGGGTCGGCGGCGTAAAGCTCGTACACCGCCCGGTCGAGTTGAACGGCCGCCAACTCCAGCTGGCCTTCCGCGATGGAGGTACGGCTTTCCGCGTAGGCCCGTTCGGCTTTCGCGAGGTGGTAATGCATATTGTCGACTTCCTCGTCTTTCATGGGTCGGTACCACCTCAGTTGTATCAGCGAGAGGTAATGGCTGAGCCTGGTGGATGCCTTTCGGGCAGCGGCCTGATCGTGGTGGCTGAGGGCGTACAGGAGGTCAACATAGTGTGCTTCTGCTTCCCGGCTTTGGTCCAGCTCCTCCTCGGTGCAGGCATACGCGAGGCAGGCGAGGGTCAGGATCAAGACGAGCCGGACTAAGTGTTTTATGTTCATTCTAATTTACTTTTTTCTCCTTTGCCGGAAGTGATGGCTTGCTACTCGTGCTGTCTTCGGTGTGGAGTACCAGAATGGGCTGTTTGGCCTGCAGGGCGAGGTCCTGCGTCAGGGAGGCGTGCAGGAGGGAGCGCCAGCGGTTGCGAAGGTTATTAACGATCACGACGAGGTCGGCGTCAACATCGGTGGCGTACTCCAGCAGTCCTGCGGTGATGTCTTCTTTCTCAACGGTGACGACCTGGAAGGGGTAATCGGCTTTGGTTTCATCCACCAGTTGTTCCATCAGTCGCCAGGGGACGAAGCGCAGCGGGCCAAACTGCCGGGGCCACTCCACATGAACGAAGTAAACGTGCGCCTGAAACAACCCGGCCAGCCCCTCAATCTGCCAGAGCGGGTAGCTTTCGGCCGTGACGTGATTATTGGCGACCACGATCTTTTTGAAGGGCCGAAAGCGGGCGTCCTCCGGCACCAGGTACACGGGGCGGTTGCAGGATTCACTTACGGTGGTGGACGTACTGCCCAGCCATTTGCCCAGTAATCTTTTGGAGCTGCGCGGTGCCATCACCACCAGCGCGATATCGTGCTGTTCGGCCCGGGCAATGATGGCTGCCGAAACGGAGAAGACCACCTCGCTTTCGTAGGCAAGGGTAATGCCTTTCGGGGGTTCAATCAGGGGATAATCGATGCCCTCCGCCTGAGAGCTGGAAAAACTCCGCAAGCGCTCGATGTGGGAACCGTGCAAGCTGCCGTCGCCGCTAAACGCCAGGGGCTGGCCGGGGTCGATGGCGCCAAGGGAATAGTAGGCCAGCACGACGTCTAGCTTTAATTCTTTGGCCAGGTGAAGCCCAAAACGGTAGGCATTATGGCAGGGGAGGCTAAAATCTACGGGAAGGAGGATGGAAGACATAGTCAACTGATTTTAGCAGGGATAGTGGATTTACTGCACGATCTCTCCGGCTACCGCGGCTTGGCTTGGGTAGGCGGTTACCACGGCCAGGTAATCGAAGAAGAGCGCGTTGATTTTTTGGCTGGGCTCGGCGGCCAGGGTGTGGTCAGCCCCGCCGAGAATAGTGGTGAAGTATTCCAGGCTGCGCGTTATGGTCAGGGCCGCCGCTTCGGTACCGCCCGCGTTTTGGCCGTAGCCGGGGAAGAGGGTGTTGGAGAAGCGCGGTTGGGCCGCCACGCACGCCGCCCAGCTCCTGACAGCCAGCTCGTAGCATTTCTCGAACTCCTTCCATTCCAGCAGCTCTATCATGGGGTCATTGCTGGCGGCGACCACGTCTTGCCACTGGTAATAGAAATCGTACAGGCGGTCAGCGGGGTGGTTCATGCCGTACTGCGGGCGGAGTCTCCGTAGCTCGTTCTGTATCAGGTTGATCGCCACCGTGGCCCGCTTGGCTTGCTGGTAGTCAACGGCGTTGCGCAGTTTCAGCATCCAGACGTTGACCCGCATGGCGGACTGCCGGAGGGCCGGGCTCACCTGCTTACTGTCAAAGTGTCTTTGTAGCAGCAACCAGTCTTGCTGAACGGCGGTGTTGTATGCGGTTACCCGGGGGGCGTCTTCGCGTTCCAGGGCGATCCAGGTCAGCAGCAGGTCCCGTTCGAGGCTTTCCATCTCAATGACCTGGTCTTCCGAACAACGCGTGAGGAAGACCACTGTCAGCAGCAAGAAAAAGAGGCTCAATATCGTGGTGGGACGTAGCATGGTGGCTGGTTTTAAGGCGGGTAATAAGTTCTAGTAATCGCTGATCGGGATCACCAGCATGGGAGCTCCGCCGTGTTGCAAGACGGGACCGATCTTGGAACCGACGAAGAAGCGCTTGAAGAAGCTGCGCTTACGGCGGCCCAGCACCAGCAGGTCGATGTCTTCGTCCTGGGCGTACTCCAGGAGTTGCAGGGCGGTGACGCCGGGATTGAGCAGGTCCAGCTCCACGGGGTAGCCGGGGAATTCCGTATTCAGCACTTCTTCCATCAAGGCGATCTCTTTACGGGCCTCCGCTTTTTCGCTGAAATCCCGCACGTGTACCAGCCGCATGGCCGGGTTCAGGGTAACGCGCAGGAAATCGAAACCTTTACTGATTTCCCGCAGGGCACTCACAACATCGAAGGCGATGGAAGCCCGCCGCATCACGGGTTGGTGGTAGTCTTTTGGCACTAGCAAGACGGGGCATTCGGCGCGGTCGGCCACCGTGCGGGCAACGCTGCCGAAGAAGGGCGTCACGGTACTGACCGTACCCGAGCCGACGCCGCCCATCACGATCAGGTGGGTGTCTGCCGCGCGGCTGGCGGCGACCAGGGCATCCGTTGGGGTGCCGGTGACTTCGCGGCTGCTGATAGTAACGTCGGACGTTTCGCCTTCGCCGACGACCGACTCCGTGACCTTGACGTTGAAGCGGATGAACTCGTCGATGCTCCGCTGGGCTGCCATGCGGGCTTCGAGGTCACCTTTTTTTACGCGGGGAGATTCGACGTGGCCGTAACCGTCGTGGACGTGCAGCACCTCAAGCATAAACCCGGTGGCTTCGGCCAGGAAGTAAGCGTAACGCAGTGCGGCGGCAGCGGTCGGGGAAAAGTCGGTAGGAACAATGATCTTATTCATGGGCGGTTGGCTTTACTACAAATCTCTTGACCAGCCACGGGTTATCCGGTGATCAATATCAGTTGCGGCGATGATTTTCGTCTTGCTTCAAGGGGCGCGGCCGCCGGTGCAAAGAAGGGTGAAGGAGCAAAGAGACTCCTTACCGTAGTACGGACTTTTAGTCCATACCCCGTTCATCGGACTTTAGTTCGATAGGGGAGACGGACTGAAGTCCATCATTACGGCGTACGGACTAAAGACCCGTACTACGGGGAACGGTTCGTGCCTCCCTGTTTCCCCCTCTTCCCCTGCAGTCTTGCTGAACGGAGTTGAAGTGCCGGCGGCCGCGGCATGTCCCATCGCCTTAATGATGCCAATCAGGCCTGGTGCTGACATTCATCATTGCACGACGCCTGGCGATCAGCCTACCTTGGATGATACATAAAACGTACCATCATGCCCGTCCTCAAATCCATCCTCGTCCCCGTTGATTTTTCCGAGGTCGCCCAAAACGCCTTTGATTTTGCCCTCCGCCTGGCCGATAAATACCCCGTCTGATGATGCTGAAGTGTGACCGCGATCACCGTTTGAGCTGACGTAAATCATTGTTAACGGTGGTGCTACTCAACGAGTGATGAGTTGTATTCCTGATCTGGAAATCCCCTTATTTTATTTATCCCGAGCAGCCGATTTAGCACGGGATATAGACGAAGACGACTCGTTTTTTGTGGCTTTGACTGAATTCTTTGGAGCGTACTTTTGGACGGGTGATGGAGAGTTGTACCGCTACTTAGGGATGGGAAAAGGGTATCAGAAAGGGCTGAATTTCGCAGACATTAACCGCAGGCACCCGAGCAGCAGATAATGCTGCTGTCAGATGCTGAGGTTGCTTGCCTGCGTAACTACCAAGATATTCAGGCGCGGCCCCAAGCACATTACACCGCTTCCCCAGTAAACCGCCACGAAGCAGCGTAACCTCCTTATTGCCAAATCATCAAACAAGTCACAACTTAGGGTGTGTAATCTGATTGACAATCGCAACGCCGTTTTCTAGGGTCTCGCTAAATTCATAACTACTGGGTTTTAGCGCAGTTATGAGGATTTTGTCCCAGCAGATACCGTCGGATCATTCTACTATCAGATTACACACCCTAAGTCACAACTCCCCAAAAGTATACCCCAACGACAGACTGATGAAACTTATCGGGTTGATAAACTGCTCTTCCCCCTCCTGGGCTGAGCGTTGCCAGCCCAGCCCCTGGCTATAAGCCGCGCGAACGGAATAACGGTTGAGGCTGTAACCGATAGCGGCCTGGGCGGTGTACTGTACGTTGGCGTCGGCAAAGCGTGTGGTGGCGGAGTAGTTGGTGTAGTGGTCGTGGGCCTGGGAGCCTTGAACGTTACCAATATAACTTACCCCTACCCCTCCGCTTACGTTGAAGTTATAAAAGAGGTCTTTTCTCAGGGAGACTTGTAAGGGAACGGCAAACGTCGTGAGCCGATCGTAATACTTTTGGTAAGTACTAGGTATAAGCACAGTTCTTCGATCCTGGCAGGCGTCTGCTTCAATCACTATGCTGGTTGCTGCCCAGGTGACACCCACTTCTGCCTCTAGGAATAGACCATCCACCAAAGGTCTGCGGTAAGCTACCGAGATGGATGGTTTAAGAATGGTGTAATTGCCGCCTCTGTTTAGTCGGCTCCTACGACTATTGGCAAAAGCAGTCCCCGTGTCGATTACCGTAGGATCGTTTTCATCACATATTTGACTTACCATGTTCATCCGTGAGGAGGGTGTGACGGTGTTTTGATGTACGCCAATTTTATGTAACTTCCCCTGAAAATCGCATGGCTACACGGATCGTGAAGAAAGAAGGGGGTAAACTCACCATAGAAGTTGACATGGAT
>Ga0136553_1000283_pt1 | contig 18337 bp, 16 predicted proteins | sample AntRauTorckE5430_FD_101384 | JGI IMG/M metagenome (GOLD analysis project Ga0136553, IMG submission 101384) | Saline lake microbial communities from Rauer Islands, Antarctica - Metagenome Torckler E5 #430 | ecosystem: Environmental > Aquatic > Non-marine Saline and Alkaline > Saline | place... | reverse complement strand
TATGTTTTTTATGCTTGTTTACATGCATATAGGTAGAGGTTTATATTATGGTTCATATACAGCACCTCGACAGCTTCTATGAGGAGTTGGAGTTGTGATTTTTATTGTTATGATGGCTACTGCATTTATTGGTTATGTTCTACCCTGAGGTCAAATGTCATATTGAGGAGCAACTGTTATTACAAATTTAATTTCAGCAATTCCGTTCGTTGGAGAAGATATTGTTCAATGAGTATGAGGAGGATTTTCTATTGGTAACGCTACGTTAAATAGATTTTTTTCACTACACTACCTAGCTCCATTTTTAATCGCTGGTTTAGTTGTGGTTCACTTAGTGGCATTACACGATCATGGTTCAAATAACCCATTAGGAGTTGATGGAAATATTGATAAAATTCCATTTCACCCATATTATACAACTAAAGATTTAGTTGGAATTTGTGGTTTTATTTTTATTTTAGCAGGATTTTTATTTTATGCACCTAATGCTATAGGAGATGTTGATAATTATATTCCAGCAAATCCTTTAGTAACACCACCTCACATTCAACCTGAGTGGTATTTCTTATTTGCGTATACAATTTTACGTTCAATTCCAGATAAGTTAATTGGTGTTATGGGTCTAGCAGGAAGTTTACTGGTATTATTTGCAATGCCTCATGTACATACTTCTATGCTTCGATCACATGAGTTCCGTCCAATTGCTAAAGTATTTTTCTGACTTTTAGTTGGAGATTTCTTAGTACTTACTTATATTGGTGCTTGTGCTCCTGAAGAGCCTTATGTAACAATTGGTCAAGTTGCAAGTGTGTTCTATTTTGCTTACTTTTTAATTTTTACTCCGTTAATCGGATTATTAGAAAACAAACTTTTAAAATTAGAAGTTTAAGAGCTATACTAGTCATGTTCAAGTAGTCTTGAACGTGACTTTGGTATCTTGGCAGAGCGGCCTATTGCGTTTGACTGTAAATCAAATGGGGAAACCCATCGTAGGTTCAAATCCTACAGATATCATATTTTAAAATTTAGAGCACCAGAAAAATCGCTTGGATTCAATTTGAAAAAAATCTATGGAATTTCAGATGCGAGAGCAAGTGATATTGCATTAAAAATTGGAGTTAGACTAGATTGTATTGTTTCTAGTATTTCAAGTATTAAATTAACAAGTTTATATGAGCTATTGGGTCGATATAATAATTTAAACAATAGTTTAGCTATTCATAAAAACTTATCTCGTTATATTCGAGGGAATGTAAAGAGATTAGTAAAAATTAATAGTTATCGTGGTCGTCGTCATAAATTTAGATTACCATGTAGAGGTCAACGAACACGTTCTAATGCTCGTGGGGCTCGTTCATCATATATTTAAGGCAACACGTGTGCCTCGCCTAAATAGCTCAGTTGGTAGAGCGTTTGTTTTGTAATCAAAAGGTCCATGGTTCGACTCCATGTTTAGGCATAAAAAATAATGTGGTGTGGTAGAGGAAAAATGCTCAGAATTGGTAATGGGATGACCTGCTAAGTCATTGACTGCAATATGTCGTATGGGTTCGAGTCCCATTTTTTCCGAACAAATGTTTAATTACCATAGTCACGAGTTACGTTATAGATTTTATTATTATGTGTTTTCAGTTTTTGTAAGTACATTAATTGTATTCGAGTATAAATATAATCTACTTTTTTCTTTATGTCCTATAGAATTAATATTCACAGAGCTTTATGAGGCGTTTACTTGTTTTATCTGATTTAGTGTAGGTATTTCATTAATATGTTCGTTTCCATATTTATGTTATTCATGTTTATGTTTTATTATGCCAGGATTATATTTACATGAAAAAGTAGATATGATTAATATGGTTAAGCGATTAGGTTTACTTTTTGTATTGATTTTAACGTTGTATGTAAAGTATTTATTACCATTTGCAGTTTTCTTTTTTACTGGTTTTATGAGTGATCATTTAATTTGTAGTATTAAACTAGTAGATTTTATTGGTTTTTTAACTCATATAGGGTATTTAAGTTTAGGAACGACTATAATGCTATTGCTTGGTTTTCACATAAAATTATTGGAAATAAGAAAGTGAGTTTATAGTTTATTGTTATTAGTAATCGGTTTAGTAACACCGCCTGACATAGTTTCATTAATTTTAATTTGAGTTCCTTTGATTGTAATGCTAGAGTTTGGTTACTACTTATCAGTAGTTAAAATGAAAATTGGGTTGAATCCCCAATCATTTTTATGATGTCTATATTTGACAGTTTAGTGCCTTTATTCCTAATCCCGTTTATTGGCTTTTTTTTTTTAATGTTTAGTAAAAACAACTTACGTGAAATCGCGTTAGGGACCGCGACATTAGAATTTTTAGAATCACTAAGAATCTGAAGTAGGTTTGATTATGGTAGTGCAGATTTTCAATTTTCTTTTAAAGTATATTGAATGACAGACTATGGTTTTTTTTTCGGAATAGATGGTATTAGTTTATTTTTTGTGGTTTTAACTACATTTTTAATTCCAATTTGTTTATTAGCATCTTGAGATACTATTCTTATTTTAAGAAAAGAGTATTTATTATGTTTTATTGGTATGGAATTTTTACTTATGGGAGTGTTTACTATTTTAGATTTATTAGGTTTCTATATGTTTTTTGAAGGAGTTCTTATTCCAATGTTTTTAATTATTGGTGTTTGAGGAGCCCGTGAAGAAAAAATTAGAGCTTCTTATTATTTCTTTTTCTATACACTTGTTGGTTCAGTATTAATGTTATTAAGTATTTTTTATATTTATTTAATTACAGGTTCTACAGATTATTTAACTCTATTAAATTATAGTATCGATGAAAATCTTCAAATTATTATTTTTTTGTGTTTTTTTGCGAGTCTTGCAGTTAAAATTCCAAAGTTTCCATTTCATATCTGATTGCCTTTAGCTCACGTTGAGGCACCAGTTGCAGGTTCTGTTATCCTAGCAGGTATTCTTATTAAATTAGGAGCCTATGGATTTATTAGATTCAGTTTACCATTATTACCTCACGGTTGTGAATTTTTTGCACCTATGGTATTAACTCTTGCTTGTTTAGCTATCGTATATGCTAGTTTAACAACATTACGTCAGACTGATTTAAAGCGAGTAATTGCTTATTCTTCAGTATCACATATGGGAGTAGTTATGTTATCTATTTTTTCATTTTCAGTGATTGGAGTTGAAGGATCAATATTTTTACAACTTGCTCATGGTTTAGTATCATCGGCTTTATTTATTGTTGTAACATTATTATACGAGCGTCATCATACGAGAATTATTAAATATTATCGTGGTGTAGCTGTAACAATGCCTTTATATTCAATTATGTTTTTTATTTTAACATTAGCGAATATTGCAGTTCCTTTATCAGCTAATTTTGTTGGTGAATTTTTAAGTTTATTAGCGGTGTTTCAAATTAACCCGTTTTTAACAATCGTATCTTGTGCTGGAATAATTCTTTCAGCAGCTTATGCATTATTTTTATATAATCGTGTTTGTTTTGGTGCGATGAGTACATATATAAAACATAGTGTTTATTCTCGAGATTTAACTCGACGTGAATTTCTTGTTTTATTACCATTGGTAGCTTTAACTTTAGTATTAGGAGTTTATCCTAATTTAGTATTAGATCCAATGCACGCTTCAGTAATTAAGTTATTTGTATTATAATTTTATTACTTGACACGTCCAATTTATTGGGCGTGTGGTGGGTTCATAGTATATCGGTATTATTCTTGACTTCAAATCAAGAGAGGGAGGTTCGATTCCTTCTGGACTCGTTAGTAATCGTACTATCGAATAGACGTATTAAAGAAGTGATTGAAAATGTTTGCCTTTGTAGCTCAGTGGTAGAGCATCAACCTTCTAAGTTGTTTCGCGTTGGTTCAAATCCATCCAAGGGCTAAAAATGGAATCTTTTTTATTTTGATTATGAAGCGTTAGCGGTGTTTTTTCTGGTTACCAAGTAATTAGTTCAAATAATCCGATTATGAGTGTCTTTTGATTAATTCTAGCATTTTTAAATGCAGCTTTTTTATTGTTATTATTAGGTTTAGAATTCTTGCCTATATTGTTTTGTATTGTTTATGGAGGAGCGATTGGAATTATGTTTTTATTTGTGGTTATGTTACTAAATATTAAATTAGTAGAAATAAATGAGAATGCGACTCGATATTTACCGATTGGTATGATTATCGGATTTATTTTCTTATACCAAATTTATTTTGCACTATCAGTTGGTACATACGAGGCTAGTTGAGAAATGGTGTATTATACAGGGTTAGTAGAAAGTTCAAATATTGAGCAGTTAGGAGCTGTACTTTATACAGATTATTTTATTTATTTTTTAGTAAGTAGTTTAGTTTTATTGGTAAGTATGATTGGTGGTATTGTATTATGTTTATATCATGAAGAGGGAATTAAACGTCAAGATTTATTTGGTCAAGTAGCAACAGAGTTCGATAAAACAGTAGTTAATTATAATGTTCAGTAATCTTTATTGAGTAATTCCAGAAATCGTAATTTCATGTACGGTTGTTGTTTTAATAGGTTATGGAGCGGTTTTAACAAAACTAGGAAAAAAAATTAGTCAATTAAATAAATTAGGTTGATTATGTATTTTTACATTAGTTTTTTCAGGTGTTTTATTAATTGATCAGTTAGGATTTGTTGGTAATAGTGTTGTATATGTTTGTGGTGGTTTTCTTATTTGTAGTGAGTTCGTAATTGGTATTAAAATTATGTTAGTATTTAGTAGTGCGTTAATTTTATTATTAGGGCTTAAGTCTACAGTTGATGATCAAATTTTAGATTATGAATTTAGTCAGCTTGTTGTTTTATCAACTTTAGGAATGATGTTTTTAGTTGGATCAGGAGATTTTATCATGATGTATTTAGCTATTGAGCTTTTAAGTTTATCATTTTATGTTTTAGCTAGTTTAAAGCGTCACAGTCAACATTCTACTGAAGCCGGTTTAAAATATTTTCTTTTAGGTGCATTAGCTTCTGGTCTATTATTATTTGGAATGGCGATTGTATACGCTTTTACAGGTGAGACTAGTTTCTTAGGTTTAAGTGAGTATCTTTGATATGCTAATGATGAGGCAGAGGTATTAATTGGAGCAATTTTTATTTTAATTTCATTACTATTTAAATTAGCGGCAGCACCTTTCCATATGTGAGCGCCAGATGTTTATGAAGGTTCACCGACAATTGTTACAGCATTTTTTGCGATTGTTCCTAAAATTGCAACACTTGGTTTAGTGATTATTTTGATGACAGGTCCTTTTGTATGTTTATTTAATGACTTACAGCCAATTTTAATTATAGCAGCTGTGTTATCGATGCTTGTTGGTTCAATTGGTGCTTTAAATCAAGCTAAAATTAAGCGTCTATTAGCGTATAGTGCTATTAGTCATATTGGTTTTTTATTAGTTGGAATTATTCCAAATAGTATGATTGGTATCCATGCAACATTTGTGTATATTTGTTTATATATTGTAATGTCTTTTAATACATTTGCTTTTGTATTAGCGAATTTTAGATATGGTAATTTTATAACTCAGTTATCAGGATTATCACGTCAAAATCCAATATTAGCATTTACGTTTGCATTTACATTATTATCTATTGCAGGAGTACCTCCTTTAGCAGGATTTTTATCTAAGTATATGGTTTTACTTCAGGCTATTACTTCTGGTTATATTGGAGTGGCATTGGTTGGTATTGCTAGTTCATGTATAGCTGGTTTCTATTATTTACGAATTATTCGTTGAATGTTTTTTAAAGATGATTTAACATTTCATTTAAAAGATGTTGGTGATGTTCTATATCCATCAAATACTTATGGAAGAGTTACATTTGTACAATCAATTATTTTAGGTTCAACTCTATTTATAATTTTAACATTTTTAAGTTATCCAGTTTGATTTTTAACATTTTCAAGTAATATTGTTACAAGTTCATTACTTTAGGTAATAAGTTGGAACCGATTTATTCGGTTCCATAGCATGATGACAGAGCGGTTTAATGTGCTAGCCTTGAAAGCTAGAGACCTTTTTGGGTCCCAGGGTTCGAATCCCTGTCGTGCTGAAGGGGGTTTAACTCAGTTGGTAGAGTGTCTCATTTGCATTGAGAAAGTCGTGAGTTCGAATCTCACAACTTCCATAATTGAGGGTGTGTCGAAATTGGTAGACGAGCTTGTTTTAGGTGCAAGTGCTTTTTAGCGTGTGGGTTCAAGTCCCTCCACCCTTATTTGAAAAAAAACATTTTAAAACAAAAATCATTGGTGAAAGCTATAAAAAATAGTGAAGAAAGCAATTCAATTTTAAAGTTAATTGTTAATACTGAAATTTTACCGTTGAGTATAAGAGAAGAATGCGCTAGCCGATTACATATGAGCGCTATAAAAAAAACAGTTCGTCGTGTTTGTACATTAACAGGAAGAGCTCGAGGTGTGGTCTGTAAAGAAAAATTATCGCGATTATCGTTTAAACGTTTAATTGAAAAAGGTTTAGTGTCTGGAATAAAAAAAGTTTAAAAAATGAATCAAATCGCAGATTTTATTATAAGATTTAGACAAGGAAATAAAAAAAAATTAGAATTGAAACAAACAAATGTAATTTCTAGTTTATTAGATACTTTAGAAAAAACAGGTTATATCAATTATAGTTTATTAGATAGTAAAAAGCAAGGAATGATGACTATAGAAGTAAGTAATAATCGTGTGCAAGGTATGGAGTTAATAAGTAAAAATAGTCGAGATGTGTTTTTAAGCTATTCAGATTTATTATGTGATAGTAAATTAAAGTCAACAAGTTGTTTTTATATTTTAGCAACCAGTAAATTAGGAATTATTAGTTCATGGGAAGCTTTAGAAAACAAAATTGGAGGAAAGATTTTAGTTAGAGTGTGATAAAAGAGTGTAGTAAAAATAATTGCCTTATTCATTATGAGTAATAGTTCATACAATTTATTAGCACAAGATAATGTGCTTGGATTTTCATTTTTCGACCAATTTGAAATCCTTCGGTTAGTGGATTTGCATATTGTAGATAACTTAGATTTATCTATTACAAATTCAACAGTATTCTTACTGGTAGCTTTTTTTTTATTATTCTTTTTATTTAAAGGTAATAATGAAAACGGAAATATCGTACCTGGACGATACCAAAGCATTTTAGAAGGTGTTTATGTATTAGTTTATGATATGGTTAAAGAAAATATGGGTAAAGAAGGGGCAAGATATTTCCCTTTTATGTTATCATTATTTTTGTTTTTATTAATTATCAATTTTGTTGGTTTAATTCCTTATACATTTACACCAACAAGTCATGGTGCAATTTCATTTGGACTATCAATTAGTATTTTTGTTGGTTGTACAGTGATTGCATTCTCAACTCATGGAATGGATTATTTTTCAATGTTCTTTCCACCAGGTGTTGCGGCTCCTATCGCAGGTTTTTTAGTAGCAGTTGAGATTATCTCATACTTTGCTAAGCCAGTTTCATTAGGACTTCGTTTAGCAGCAAATATTACGGCAGGTCATTTATTATTCACTATTTTAGCGAGTTTTATTTGAAAAATGCTTATGGCTGGAGGTGCACTTGCTTTAGGAAGTTTATTCCCATTAGCAATTACCTTTTTTATTACTGTTTTAGAAACAGCAGTTGCATTTATTCAGGCGTATGTTTTCTGTTTATTAACAATCATTTATTTAAATGATTCTTTTTATTTACACTAGTATTCTTTTCGTACAGTTTTGCTTGTTTCTTAAAAACAAGCACTTATTATTATAATGCCACAATTATGTATTGAAACTTTTATCAGTCAATATTTTTGACTTGTTGTTGTATTAATGATGTTTCATTTCATCGTTTCAAGTACAATTATTCCTAACATTATCCTTACATTAAAAGCGCGTGCGTCTGTAGATTCAGGTAACACTGAAAAAGCAGGACCAGGTGCTTCTAGTGTAGCACGGGATGAGTTAGTTCGTTCAACATTTTCATCGGATTTAAGTAGCTGAACATTTAGCTGTTTTAAGTCAAACAATAATGTTGAAGTTTTAGGGCACGGTTTATCGTATGGAGAGGTTAGCTTATTAAATAGTTCAAAATAATTTATGATTTTAACTTTAATTGAATGGTTAATAAAAATTTTAATCATTGTGGTACCGTTATTGATTGGAGTTGCATTTCTAACGTTAGCAGAACGTAAAACGTTAGCAGCAATGCAACTTCGTAAAGGGCCCAATGTTGTTGGTGTATATGGATTATTGCAACCCATAGCTGACGGTGTTAAATTATTTTCAAAAGAAACAATTCTTCCAACTCATTCAAATTTGGCGATATTTATTATTGCCCCGATTCTTGGTTTAATTCTTGCGTTAGTAGCGTGAGCAGTTATTCCTTATGATGATGGTGCTGTATTTTGTGATATCAATATTGGTATCATGTATTTATTTGCAGTTAGTTCAGTTTCAGTTTATGCTATTTTAATGGCAGGTTGAGCTTCTAACTCTAAGTATGCTTTTTTTGGAGCCATTCGAGCAGCAGCTCAAATGGTTAGTTATGAAGTGTGTATTGGTTTAATTATTTTAACAGTAGTTTTATGTGCTGGTGGTCTAAATTTAGGGACTATCGTTACTGCACAGGAAGATTGTTGATTTATTATTCCGTTGTTTCCAGCGGGTTTAATGTTTTTTGTTTCGGCTTTAGCTGAGACTAATAGAGCACCTTTTGATCATGCTGAGGGAGAAAGTGAGCTGGTTTCAGGTTTTAATACCGAGTATTCAGGTTTCACATTTGCTCTATTTTTTTTAGCTGAGTATGCTCATATTATTTTAATGAGTTTACTGACAGCGTTATTATTTTTTGGTGGATGACTACCAATTTTACCGTTTACAGATTTTATTCCAGGAAGTATAAATTTAGCTATTAAAACAACGTTCTTTACATTTTGTTTTGTATGAGTTCGAGCTAGTTTTCCCCGAATGAGATATGATAGTTTAATGCAGTTATTATGAAAGAGTTACTTACCATTATCAATGGCTTTAGTGCTTTGAGTAGCTAGTATTATCTTTATTTATGGATAAAATAGTGATTCAGAAACATGTGAGCACGGTAATGTAGTGACTGAAGTTACTCTAACCGTGATAAACATGTAAGGTGGTGAGTTGGTTTACAAATGAGTCTGCAAAATTCATGGTGACAGTTCAAATCTGTCCACCACTTAATCATGAAGAAAAGAATAGAAATTAGATTTAGCGGTGAAAAAATGTTTTTACCACCTGTGGTTTACGAGAGTATAACAGCAGCAAGTAAAGATCTAGGAATTTCACGGTCAGTTCTTTCTGAAGCAGCTAATAATGATACTGAAATACTTTGCAAGGATATTGATGAAGTTAAATTTTTAGATAATCCGTTGTCTAGAGTACCTATTAATTGTCGAGGAATAATTTGTTATGATTGAGACACAGGTGAAGAAATTTCACGGCATGATAGTATTATTGGTGGTGTTAAATTTTATAGAGGAACCACACAATCTAGTTTTGCGAAGTGTTTATCTGGTTATCAAAAAAGAATGTCCTATTCTAATGGAGGTCGTAAGTGAATGAGAGTAGTTTATGCATAAATATATCCGTTTTGGACGTACTTTTAAAAATAGTAAAGTTATCGTCCTATCGAATGGACGTATTTAAGAAGGAATTGAAAACCTTAAGAAATTTATCGTCCTATCGAATGGACGTATTTAAGAAGGGATTGAAAAGCTTAAGAAATTTATCGTCCTATCGAATGGACGTATTTAAGAAGGGATCGAAATGTAAAAAAAAGAATTTGATTATTTATATTGTAGTGTTTGATAATGGCATTGAGTGAGCGCTATTTAGGGGACTAATACATGCAAGTTGAATGATAAGAAAATAGTTATATTTTCTCATAGCGCCCGAGAGAGTAATAATATTGAACCTTCCTCTTTTTTCAGAATAAAAAAAATACTGATAAAATTCACTTTAAGTAAAGTGAAGTACTAAAGGCATATTAGCCGATGAGAGATGGGCTTTATTCGTATTAGCTATTGAGTAGTGTAATAGACTACTTAGGCGAAAATGCGTACCTGATATTAAAGTATGTACAGGCTCGAGGTCACTGAAACACGGGGCCTACCCACTATGTGGGGCAGCAGTAATGAATCTTTTCCAATGGGAGAAATCCTGAGAAAGCTACCTAAGATAGTTGTGATAGTGTATAAAAAACGAATCTACACTATGTTGAAACAACCAGAAATAATAATTTATAATGAAAGTTTTATTTTTACAGCACAGGCTAATTCATGTGCCAGAAGCATCGGTTAGGCATGATGTGCGAGTGTTACTCTATAACTTAAGGTGTAAAGGATGGGTAGGTTGATATTAAAGTCTTAAATGAAATTTTTGAATTCGATTTGAAAAGGATTTAGGAAACTGATTATCTAGAGTTATGCAGAGGATTGTGGAACGATTAAGGTATCGATAAAATGAGTAAATCTTAATATGAACACCAAAGGCGAAGGCAGCAATCTGGGCACTAACTGACGCTAAACCATGAAAGAGTGGGTAGCAAAAACGATTTGATACCGTTGTAGTCCACTTCCGTAAACGATGCTGATTCGGTGTAAGGCAATAGTAGCTTTGTGCCCAAGGTAACCCGTTAAATCAGCCACCTGAATACTACGATCGCAAGATTAAAATTCAAATTAATAGGCCGTTTGTTGAATCGAGGGAGGATCATGTGACTTAATGCGACAATCCGCGAAGAATCTTACTTTTTCTAGTTTTATTTTTAATAAATAAATCAGGTCGTGCATGGCTGTCGTCAATTCGTGTTTTGAGATGTTTGATTAATTTCGCTAAACGAATGTAACCCGCAATAAGTATTTAAAATACTATAACTGCTATCGTAAGATAGAGGAAGGTGCGGACCACGTCAAGTCCTTATGCGCTTTATGAAAGAGGCTGTACATGTGATACAATCTATCTTACAATATTTCATTTTCTAGTAATAGAGTATTAATAATTAAAGAGATAGTCAGTGTGGATTGAAGACTGAAATCTGTCTTCATAAAAAAGGATTCCTTAGTAATCGAGTATAAGATCGGCTCGGTGAATTGTAAACAACATTGGCACTAACCGCCCGTCACTACCGCAAATGTTTGGACAGCTAAAATAGAGTAATGAAATATTAATATCCTTCTTGTTATATTGGGACTAATATTGTCGTTGCATATCAGGTTTTTCACCAAATGGGGTAAAAGTCGTAACATGGTAACGGTAGCGGAAGCTGCCGTTGGATGATACACGGAAAGCAATTGGAAGCTGCTTGGCTCATGACCAATAATTAGAGAGTTCGAATCTCTCCTGTGTAATAGTGCGAGTTTAGTTTATCTGGTAAAACTTTTGACTTCCAATCAAACCAGCTGAGTTCGAGTCTCAGATCTCGTATAAATTAATTATAAAAAAAGATAAGCGGGGGATGATTTGGGTAGTGTATGAAAATTGGGCGACATAATATCGATAGGATTATATAAGAAATTTTGCATATAATCTTCCCAAAAAGAGAAATCTATTAATTTAAAAAATACCTTGCGAATTGAAACATCTTAGTAGCAAGTGGAATAAAAATCAATCGAGATATGAATAGTAGCGGTGAGCGAACTTCATAAAGTCTGAGCTATATAAATTTAGTGTACAATTATACAATATAGGGTAATCAAGTCCCGTGTAATACTTTAATAATTTTTATAGACAAAAAGTAGAATCAATTTTGGTTCGAACTGAGGAAAGCCATTTTCTAAGACTAAATACATAACTACACCGATAGTGAAATAGTAACGTGAGTGAAAATTGAAAAACCTGTATTCAGGTTGAAAGAGCTCTGAATCTGCTTATTTAAAGCCTGTCGTAAATGACAATACCTTTTGTATAATGGATCTACAAGTAATTTTGTTATGCTGGTTAATACCTTAGTGAAAACGAGTTTTAATAGAGCGTATAAAGTATAATAAAATTGGACCCGAAACCGAGTGATCTACCCATGTCCAGGCTGAAGCTATATTTTATATAGTGGAGGGCCGAACCAGTGATTGTTGCAATAATCTTGGATGAGATGTGGGTCGCAGTGAAAGGCTAATCGAACTCGGATATAGCTGGTTATCTTCGAAATGTATTTAGGTACAGCGTGTAAAATTATAGAGTTGCGGTAAAGCACTGATAATGTATTTGGCTTCTCCATGAGTTGTACTTTACATTTTCAAACTAAGAATTCGACTCTAAAAATTTATGCAGACAGAACTATTGCGATAAGGTAATAATTCGAGAGGGAAACAACCCAGACCTAGAGTTAAAGTCATAAATAATAACTGAGTGTGAAAGGCTTTCCATAAATTAATACAGTCAAAAAGTGGGCTTAGAAACAGCCACTTATTATGATAACGTAATAGTTCACTGACCTAATGTTTATGGGAACCGAAGATCCAGGTGGCTAATTTATTAACTGAAACTTAGGAGTTAAATTTGGTAGGAGATTGTTATGTAAATTGGTATGTATTTTGTTAAAAATAAAATTAAAATCATAAGTAATAATGTAGATATGAGTAACTAAAAAAAACATTAATAAATGTTTTCGCCGAAAGCACAAGGTTTTAAGGGTATCTGATTAACAGTCCATTTACTAACCAGTCCCTAAGGGTAAAATGAAAATTTAGCTTGATGGGTTATTCTCTTATCAGACATTTATTCAGTAATAAATCGGGAAAGATGATAGAGTGGGTCTTTGACCCAAAAACTGTACTAAATCTAACACAAGTGTGCGGGAAGAGTATTCTAAGGCGATGGGAGAAATAATTATAAGGAACTCGGCAAAATGTTTCCGTACGTTCGCAAGAAGGAAACCTGATATTGACATCAGGATCATAGAATCGGGGACTGGAACTGTTTACTAAAAACACAGCTTCAAGCTAAAACATGCGTTTTTGTATTTGAAGTGACTCCTGCCCAATGGTTGTAACCGAAAACGAATAGAAAATGTATAAGGTCAACTTAATGGCGGCCCTAACTCTGAGGGTCCTAAGGTAGCGCAATCAATATCCAATTAATTGTTGGAAAGTATGAAAGGAGTAATCATGGTCCCACTGTCTCATAATTAAGCTCAGTGAAATTGGAATTATAGTGAAGATACTATATAGGTATCGTAGGACACGAAGACCCTTGCAGCTTTACTGTTATGTTATCTTGAATATTTGTTATGTCTGTGCAGTTATAGCTAGTAGTTTTTGAAGCCACGTCGCTAGACGTTTGCAAAAACGCCCGATGAAATACTAGCCTGACATAAACAAGTATTACTCATGTATTTTTATACAGACCAGATATCAGAGACAGTTTTATTGGGGCGATAGCCTTTTAAATTGTAACAAAGGCTTATAATAGATGATCTCAGTTTTATTAGAAATAAAACGAAGAGTGTAATAGCATAAGATTGTTTGACTGCGAGAAAGACATTTCGAGCAGGGTCGAAAGACGATTATAGTGACCCGCACATCCAAGTATGGCATTGTGTGCGATCATAGGTTAAGTTACGCAAGGGATAACAGTGTAATACCCGGTTAGAGTTCCTATCGAACTGGGTGTTTGCCACCTCGATGTTGAATTGCCTCATCCTGCTGGTGCAGCAGCTAGCAAGGGTTGGACTGTTCGTCCATTAAAGAGGTACATGATTTGAGTTTAAAGCGTCGCGAGACAGCTTGGATTCTATCCACGATACCGTTATAAACAAAAAAAGAGGGCCCCATTGTACGCAAGGACCTGGTGCTCGATTCCTCTGGTGTATGAGTTGTCTTAAAAAGGCATCGCTCAGTAGCTACGAATTTCCGTTTAAAGGCTGGATGCAGCTCAAGCCTGAAACTGACTTTGTTTTGTTTTTTTTTGAGAGCAAGACTAGCTCTAATTATTATAGGCAATGTGTTTAAGTAAAGCAATTTATTTAGCTTAATTGTACTAACAAACGACGTGTATAATTGATTTTTTTGATAAAGACTATACTAAATGTATAGTCTTATATTAAATTCACAACAATAATTAAAAAAAATGGAAACTCCAAACTTAAATATTAAAATTCCGATCGATATCGGTAAACATACAGAATTATTATGCAGAGCAGTTAATAATCAGTATATGTTTTTTTTAAAAAATACAAAAACAGGTCTTAGTTCTTGATTTTGTGTTGACAATTTAAATGAAAAAGAAATTACTCGAAAAATTATGAAGGCTTTAATAACAATTGAGTCAGGCTATTTAAATGGTTTTACTTTGAAAGGCGTAGGTTATAAGGCTAGTACCAGTAAAGGTATGTTAAATCTTCGAGTTGGTAAATCGAATAGTATTGACTTTAAAATTCCTTCAAATATGTATATTTGAGTAACAGGAACGAAAGTAAATGGTTGATCGCCAGATTTATCTATAATGAATAATTTCTTTTTTAAAGTAATTAAAAAAACACCTGCCAAAAAAGGCAGTCTTATATTAAATGAAAAAAAATAATAGCACAAATAATAAAAATTGAATGCTAATCGATGCGATTAGTAGCCACAGACAAGTGTCTAATGGTAATTGAAAAAAACATGAATCAGCGATGAAATTAATTCGAGGTGGTTCTGTCATTCATAATAAAAAAAGTTTAATTAAACCCGATAGCGTTGTATCTAAAGGATTACGTTACCGTTTAGAAAAAAAATCAGATAGTATATCATTAAGCCGATCATTTACAGATTCAAACCTTGGTTTTAAATACCATGGTACAAAAGTGAGTTCTGCATTTTGATCAAATTGAACGGACCAAGTTGTGAGTTCAAGAGGTAAAAGTTTTAGTTTTGAAAAGGGTCGTTTTTATGGTTTTTATAAACATAAAGTATTGAGTCGGTTAGCTTTACGTAGATATTATAGAATTAAAAATAAACACATAAAAGCAATGCAAAACAATGGTAAAAATTTACCATTAACATCTGGTTATAGAGATATCTTATACAAAAATATGGAGCGTCGTATTGATGTTTCATTGGTGCGTTTAGGTTATTCGTTAGATTTAGTTCAGGCGCGTAAATTAATTAAAAAAGGTGGTGTAATGATTGATAAAAAAGTGGTTCGTTATCCTTATAAATTAATGGAGGCTGGTAGTATTCTAAGTGTAGTATTTGAAAAACTACCTTTTATGTTAATGGAAAGAGAGCATTTAAAACATTTTCCTGCAACATGAAGAACATACACTAAACCAAAAAGTAGAGCTTATGGTCGTTACCGTAGAGCTACTATGGGTTGATCTCATTGATTAAAAAAATATGTAGATCATAAAAATCGTAATGCTTTAATGGAGAGTGTTCATAGAGAAGGAGATTTTCGTGCAGAAGAATCTCGTTTTTTAAATCCTAATTACGAAGGAGGATCTAAAAAAGAAGCATCATTATTATGAAAACGATATATGTTTTTTAAAACACTTAGAAGAAAATTAGTTTGAAAATCAGGAGGTTTTTTGAAGAGAATAAACAAAAGATCATTTAAGATGCCTGTTTTAAATTTAGCATCTAACTATACATATGTAGGTGTTAATAAGGCTTTATTTACTCATTATCATAGAAATAAAGCAATTAATGTTCCATCAAATTTGGCAGTAGGAAATTAATTTTCTTATTGGGAGCATTATTTTTGTGGTGCTGGAATCGGTAGACAGGTCTGACTTAAAATCAGATGTTTTTATTAACGTGTGAGTTCAAGTCTCACTCACAAAAAGTAGGATAGTATATAATAAATTAAAATTAGGCCTGAACCCAACTGACCTCAATCGCCTCTTTATATTATCCTTTTTTTGCTGCGGAAGCTCAGTTGGTTGAGCGCTCGACTGAAAATCGAGCGGTCGTGAGTTCAAGTCTCACTCGCAGCAAATTATTATTAGGAGCCTATAGCATAATGGTAATGCACGTCTCTCATAAAGATACAAATATTGGTTCGATCCCAGTTTGGCTTAACTGTTAAACTAATTGGTGGTTATAACTCAGCTGGTAGAGTGAGTCGTTGTGGTCGACTAAGCCATGAGTTCGAATCTCATTTTCCACCCATCGCTACATTAAATCAATTAATTAGAAAAAAACGAAAAAAACCAAGTAATAAGTTAAGAACGCCTGCATTTAAAGGTCAACCTATTGCAAAAGGAGTTTGTTTAAGAGTGGTTGTTCGTTCGCCAAAAAAACCAAATTCTGCATTAAGAAAAGTGGCTAAAGTGCGTTTACTATCAACTAAAAAAACAATTTGAGCATATATTCCTGGTGAAGGTCATAACTTACAGTCTCATGGTGTTGTTATGGTACGAGGTGGTCGAACTAGAGATTTACCTGGTGTAAAATATAAATGCATAAGAGGTAAATTTGATCTTGGTCCTGTGATTAGAAAAACTAGCCGTTCAAAATACGGTTGTAAAAAAAGTATAGTTTAAGTGGACTTAATCACTATTATAGAATGCTTAGACCAAAACAACGAAAATTTAAAAAACATCATTTATATAAAGTCGGAAAAACAGTTAAGCGTAAAACTCATTTAGTATATGGAGAGTTTGGTTTAGCTTCAGAAGAATTCAGTTTGCTATCAGATAGTCAAATTGAGGTAATAATTATGACTTTAAAGCGTCAATTAAAACGTAAAGGAAAACTTTGATTGAGAGTATATCCACATATTCCTGTAACTAAAAAACCATTAGAAACTCGAATGGGTAAAGGAAAGGGAGCAGTTGAATTTTGACAAACAAGAGTCGCACCTGGTTCTGTTATTGTTGAAATAGGCGGTGGTATAAGTTCAATAGTAGCTGAGGGGGCTTTAGCTCTAATTAAAAAAAAGTTGCCTTTTAAATGTAAATTTTTGGTTAAAAAAAGCCAAGTAGTATAAAAAGGCAATTTATGTATTATGGGTTCGTCTAATGGCAAGACACTTTATTTTGATTAAAGTAAGTAGAGGTTCGAGTCCTTTACCCATAATGATTATGTTCTGTTCTTCTAATTGGTTAAGAAGCTCCCCTTTCACGGGGGTAACATGAGTTCGAATCTCATACAGAATAAATTATGCTAATGGATTATTTAACTATTGCGTTTTTATTATTTATTTTAGGTGTTCTTGGGATCGTAGTAAATCGTAAGAATATTATTATTTTATTGATGAGTATTGAGCTTATGTTATTAAGTATTAATTTTTTATTACTAACAGTTAGTTCATTTATTGATGATTTAAATGGAGAGGTTTTTGCATTATATATTTTAGTGGTAGCAGCGGCTGAATCAGCAATTGGTCTATCAATTTTAATTGCATATTATCGAGTAAAAGGAAGTATTTCAGTTCGATTTATTAATTTACTGAAAGGATAATTCTTTTTGGTTTTAATAGTGTGATGTTATCATCTAATGGTAAGATGTTTGTTTCATGCGCAAACTATCACAGTTCGAATCTGTGTAACATCATTATTTTTGTGATGTGGAGAAGTAGCATAATTGGTAATGCTCCTGCTTGTCGAGCAGGCGATTGCGAGTTCGAATCTCGTCTTTTTCGTAAAGCAGGTTATATCTTTTGTAAGAATATAACCACTGCTAACATATTTAATAATCAACAATGTTTGATGCTGCTAAATTAATTGGTGCAGGTGCTGCTTCAGCTGGTGTTGGAGGAGCCGGAGCTGGTATTGGTGCTGTTTTTGGAGGAATGATCCAAGGATATGCTCGAAACCCATCTCTAAAAGCACAATTATTCACATACTGTGTTTTAGGATTTGCACTAGCTGAGGCCATGGGTCTTTTTGCTTTAATGTTTGCTTTCCTAATCTTATATGGAATGTAAATTTTTATTCTTAACTTTATGGGAATAGTTAGAAGAAGTAGGTATATTATATACTTATTTCTGAGTATAGTTTTTTAGCTCAGTTGGTTAGAGCATTTCCCTTACAAGGAAGGGGTCGTGAGTTCGAATCTCACAAAAACTAATAGTGTGAAAATATCAGAATTAAATTTTATATGTAACTGAAAAAATGGAACTGAAACTCTAGAAAAGAATGTACTGTTAGAGTATAAGGATATAGGAGGTGTTTACGTTTTATTTAATCATGATTTAAAAAAAGTTTATATTGGGTCGTCTAAAGATTTAGTTGTAAGGTGGCAGAGACATTTAAGAGAAGGGATAGTGAAAGGTGAAGGTAGTTTGCCTTTATATAAAGAGAAAAATCAAATACATGAACTTCAGGTATTTAAGAAGTCTTT
>Ga0136553_1000278_pt1 | contig 18577 bp, 19 predicted proteins | sample AntRauTorckE5430_FD_101384 | JGI IMG/M metagenome (GOLD analysis project Ga0136553, IMG submission 101384) | Saline lake microbial communities from Rauer Islands, Antarctica - Metagenome Torckler E5 #430 | ecosystem: Environmental > Aquatic > Non-marine Saline and Alkaline > Saline | place... | reverse complement strand
TATCAAGCACATAGTATTTCGGCTTCGAGGTGTCGTTGGTCGTTTTGTACGTTTTCTGGTCTTTCCAGTACTGCTGCCACTTGTGGTCGATGGCCTTGACGTCAAATTTCATGGGGTGGTAATCTTTGCGGGAGACAAAGGTACTATTTGGGGAAGTAGCTTTCTGCTTCGTAGGTTGCTTCGCGATTGTTTGGTCGATCGCTTCGCGATTTGAGGGACAATCGCTTCGCGATTTTAAAGGCCCACAGCGTATAGCGGAGGTAACACGGAAGAGCGGGGAGGTGCCCGTTTAGCAACAAGCGCGAAGGCTTTTGGGGTAGTTGCGCTGATTTAGCCTGGGGCAGGGCAGGTGGGCGCGGGCGCGGGTGCGGAGGGAAATTGGAGGAGCCAAGTGAGGGCTAAGTTGTAAGCACTGCCTTTCGGTGCTGTCCAGTGCAAGACCGAGTCCAACCTTCCCTACTCCTTCCGGACGCTCCGCTACACCGGCACGCTTGCGTCCCACCCCGGATTCGGGAGCCCCCGCCCGATTCATCCTCCCACAACACAAAACCCAGCCCAAAGTGTTACACCTTCCATGGATTTATTCGTTACCCTCGCCGGCTGGGTCGGTGCCTTCGGCCTGCTCTTCGCCTTCGTCGCCTCCTCGCTGGATAAGATGGACAACCTCGGCACGCCCTATCACCTGATCAATGGCTTTTGCTCGGCTTTACTGATCGTCAACGCTACTTACAACGAGGCGTATCCCTTCGTCGTGATTAATATGTTCTGGGCGATGATGTCGACCTACACAATCGGGAAGAACGTGCTCGCAAAAAAGGCGGCGTAAGCTCTGAACGCGAATCGAGCACTAAGCGAGCCAGGAACGGACGCTTACAGGTCAATTTTCAGTTTGACGACTCCGCGTCAAACTGAAAATTGACGCTCCGAGGTCCTAAGCCCGCCGCAAAGGACTATGTTTTACCCTTGATTCGCACTTTGCACCCATATCCAACTTTCCCCACTTCTCTTTCACCCCATGAACAACTGTCTTTTGACGTACTTCCGCCCCCTCCTTCCCTGCTTGCTTCTCCTCTTTCTTTGCACCAGCGTCCGCGCCCAATCGGAAGCAGCATATATTACGGCCCTGGCCAACCACCTCAACGCCCGCGAAGAAGTGGCCGTCACCAGCGGCCGCGTCGACCTGCTGACGGCCACCCACGCCATCGAAGTAGAACGCGCCAATAAATGGAAAAATAGCCTCGGGCAGGCACTTTGGTACGGGCTGCAAACGAAAAAGAAGCCGGGCATCATCCTGCTCATCACCGAAGCGAGCCAGCGCAAATATGCCACCCAGCTAGGGTCGGCCCTCGATTACGCCGGTTTGAGCAATAGCATTGATGTTTGGCTATGGCCCGATGATTTTCCCGGCGTCGGCCCGGTAAGCAGCGCCAACCGACAAGCCCAACCCCTTGCCGGTGCCGGCACTTACTGGCTGAACCTGAGCGGCAACAAACGCCATACGAGCGCGTGCCGTTGGTTTAAAAACACCGCCAAAGGACGGTTGTGTACGGTCGCCGAAGGAACACCGGCGGGCTGTTGCCACTAAGGGCGAATCCAGCGCTAAGAAAGCCAGCGAACGGACGCCCGGAGCGTTGCAACCGTCAGTTTTAGCCCCGCACAAACAACCATTTCACCACCCCGTAAACGCCCTTCACGACGTAGCCCAACGGGCCAAGTTTAGCCTTCCGTTCCAAATCAATACTGATCACCGAATAAGCCTCCAGTTGATCAAGTCGATTACGTTTTCCTTTGAGTAAATCGATGGTTTCGGTCAGCCGCTCCAGTTCGCGCTCGACGAGGAGGGTTTCCTCAACGGTCTGGGCTTTGGCCAGTAGTTCGAGGTAGCGTTGCCGCGATTTCTCAGCGTTATCGAGCCGGATACCTATATCGAAATAGGCTTCGGTGACGTCGTCGCCGGTGATGCGTTTGTCTTTGACGCGACCGAGGGCACTGATCTCGGTCAGGGCCTCGTCGAGCCGGGCGGCGGGTACGCGGATGGTCGCGCCAGTATTACTCGTCCGGGTCAGGAAGCCTTCGTAGGCTTTGGTTAGGGTAACGATGCGGGCCACGGCGGAATCGGGTTCAACGACGAGTAGGTCGAGGGCGGCGGAATAGATGACTTTGCGGTCGTCGGTCACCTGCCCTCTCCGTTCGGTGTCGGCATTTTCGTAGCTGGCCGGTGCGGACATTTTAGTAGCGTAGGAGCTACAAGCGGATAGCAAGGTGGTCAGCGAAAGAAAGGTTATCAATAAGCGCATAGAGGTATGTTTTCGGTACAGGTAGTTCTCGCAATAAACGTTTTGGTGGTCGAAATCTTACCTCTTACCCAGCTGGATAGGCAGCAATCTTTTGCGCCAGCCGCGTGGCCAGGAACGGGCAGGTATGGCCCAGGCGGTCGAGGATTAACTGCGCTTCCTTCCGGTAAGCGGAAATCTTGTCGTCGTCCCAGTGTGCTGGCGGCGGCACGAGATTACAGATACGGTCGCAGAGTTTGACGACGGCGCACTCCTCTGGTTGGGCCAGGATGCGGTCGAGGCTGTCCTCCATCTGTTCACGTTTGGTGGGTAGGCTTTCGTCTTTGGTCAGGGCTTTGACACCAGCCAGTACCGCCGGGCCGAAATGGTCTTCGATGTCGATGGGCCGCAGCTCAGTATCTTCCAGGCTGTCGTGCAAGATGGCGCAGAGTAGCGTCAACTCGCGGTCCAGGCCGGACTCGTGGAGCAGGGCTTCCTCGGCCTCAATGAGGACCGCGCCGAGGTGAGTGAGGTAAGGTACGGTGTCGCCTTTGGTTGGTGTGCTGTAGCGTTGGCCATCGTGGTGGCGGGCGGCGAGTTGCCAGGCGAGTTGGAGTTGGTTGGTCATGTTAGCTGGGAATATGGGCGAGCACGCGGGTGCAGGAAAAATGGGAAGAGCAAAGTTTACCGGTAACCCTGTAACACAAACAAAGCCCCACCCCGCAATCGCGGAATGGGGCTTAATTTTTTTCGGTAGTTAACCCTACGCTCAGTTGGCGTACTGGTTGCAGCCAAAGTCGGCGGAGGTGATAATGCCAGCACTCTGGGCGGATTGGTCCTGAAGGACGGGCAGCACGAACTTCATACCGGATTCGGTGAGTACTTCGCACTCGCCAAAGTTGTCTTTATTCTGAACGGTGGGAGCTTCATTTTCCCAGTGGTTACATGATTTGCAGGTGGCTTCCATAATGGATTGATTTAATTTGATTATTGAAATTGTCAATATCATGTAAAGGCGCGGGCCAAGCTACTTGTTTCCATAAACCATTGATATGCTGTTGTTTATAAAAAGACTAAATAAGAAGAAAGCCGTTTCCCTTGCGGAAAAAGTTAACGGCCATGTGCGTTGCCCGTACAAGCAAATGCGGTGTGACTTCGTCGAGGCGAAGCCTCGACGGGGCCCAAATAGCCCATTTGTAGGGGCGATCCCTTGCCGTCGCCCGCTACAAATGACCCGATCCCTCGCCGTCGCCCGCTACAAATGAGGCAATCCCTCGCCGTCGCCCGCTACAAATGAGGCAATCCCTTGCGGTCGCCCGCTACAAATGAGGCGATCCCTCGCCGTCGCCCGCTACAAATGAGGCGATCCCTTGCGGTCGCCCGCTACAAATGAGGCAAGCCCTCGCCGTCGCCCGCTACAAATGAGGCGATCCCTTGCCGTCGCCCGCTACAAATGAGGCGATCCCTTGCCGTCGCCCGCTACAAATGAGGCAATCCCTCGACGTCGCCCGCTACAAATGAGGCGATCCCTTGCGGTCGCCCGCTACAAATGAGGCAATCCCTTGCGGTCGCCCGCTACAAATGGCCATAACGGGAAGTGCGAATAAGAAGATGCCGTTCCCCCCTACCCCACCTTACTAGTCAATCGCCAGCACGTAAATCCCTTTGCGCGGCAGCTTCAGACCATCTTGCATCGGGTAGCGGGTGTCGGTCAGGATGTCCTTGGCGGTAGCGTTGGTATCGAGTATTTCGGCGAAGCGGGCCATGTCGATATCAACGGGGGCTTCATTTTTATTCATCACGACCATCACTTTCTCGTCGTCGTTGTAGCGAAAGTAGGCGTAAACACCGTCCTGGGGTGCAAACTGCATGAGTTTTCCGGTGTGGATTACGTTGGCCTGTTGGCGCCAGTTCATCAGTTTTTTGAGCCATGCTTTGGCTTCCAGTTGTTCGGTCGTCAGGCCCTGTCCGGTGAAGCCGTTGGTCGCATCGCCCGCCCAGCCACCGGGGAAGTCGGAGCGGATCACGCCGTGGTCACCCGGCACGGCGGCGTTGCTCATCAGTATTTCCGTGCCGTAGTAAATCTGCGGAATACCACGCGTCGTCAGGTGGTACCCCATCGCCATTTTCCACAGGTCGACGTCTTCCCCGAGCTGGGTGAAGATGCGGTCCATGTCGTGGTTATCGGGGAAAACGACGAGCTTGTTGTAGTCAGCGTAGAGAAAGTCCATGGCCAGGGTTTCGTAGATGCGCAGGAACCCTTTGCCCCAGTCTTCCGCTTCGGTCAGGGCGTCGCGGACGGCTTCCTGGGTCGGAAAATCCATCAGCTGCGGCAGGTAGCTGACGTAGCCGTCGTGGTTGACTTTCCCGGCCTGCCAGTAGCTGACGATGGCTGGTTCGTTCGACCATTCCTCGCCGACGATGCTCATGGCGGGGTATTCGCGCATGATGGCCTTCGTCCATTCGCCCATGAAGTACTTGTCGGGGTAAGGGTAGGTGTCTACCCGGACGCCGCCCAGGCTGGCATATTCAATCCACCAGATGGCGTTCTGGGTCAGGTAGCGGGCCAGCAGGTCGTTGCGCTGGTTGAGGTCAGGCATGGTGGCGACGAACCAGCCATCGGCGTGGCGGCGGGTGTCGATTTCGGCGGCGTGGGGATCCTGGACGGTGGTCCGTTTATGGTTGGTACCGACGAATTTTCCGCCGAAGTTGATCCAGTCCGCCGTCGGTGGGTCAAGCACGAACCAGTGGTTGGAGCCGCAGTGGTTCGGGATGATGTCCTTGATCAGTTTGATGCCCTTTGCGGCGGCGGCTTTGCTCAGTGCGCGGTAGCTTTCGTTGCTGCCGTAGCGGGGGTCGACCTTGTAGTAATCGGTGGTCGAATAGCCGTGGTAGCTGTATTCGGCCATGTCGTTTTCGAGGACGGGGTTGAGCCAGAGGGAGCCGACGCCGAGGTCGGCTAAATAGTCGAGTTTGCCCATTATTCCGGCGATGTCCCCGCCATGACGGCCGCCGGGGTTCTTACGGTCAACCATGTTCTCGCGCAGGCCGGCCACCACGTCGTTGGTCGGGTCGCCGTTCACGAAGCGGTCGGGCGTAATGAGGTACATCACGTCGGCGGTAGTAAAGCCCTGGCGAACCTCGGTACTCTTTTGGGCCAGGTCGTACTGGTGGGTGAGCGCGAAGCCCGCGTTGTTGGTAAAGCGCATCGGCACTATACCGGCTTTGGCGTCTGCGGCGATGTTGAGGTTGACAAAAAGGTAGTTCGGGTTGCCCATGCGGGTGGTCGATTGCAGCGTAAGACCGGGCCAGTCGACGGTGACGGTGAGCCCGGAAATATCTTTGCCATAGACCAGTAGTTGTAGTTCCGTTGCTTCAAAGCCGATCCACCAGTTGGGCGGTTCGACGCGTTCGATGCGCTGGGCGCGGCCGCCGGTGCAGAGGAGGAGGGTAAAAAGCAGGGAAAGTAGACGGGGGTGCATGATCAATTTTATTTGACGGGAAGGTAAGGGATGTGCTTAAATTATGGGGTCGGTTTTGGTCTGAAGTCAGGCTGGTAAAGGTTGAGTTGAGGGCATCTTGCCCGAAGGTAACTGCGGTAGCTGGTAACCGTTTGCTACCACACATACATTCGGTCAAGATGCCCTCAAGCTTGGTATGGCTACCCCACCCAAAGCACCCATCAATAAAAATCAGCCTTCCACCAGCAGCTTGCCATCCAGCAAAATCCCTTCCTCCGTTACGTTATCCGCAAAAGCATCCACCAGGCGAAGGCTACCCTTTTCGGCCTCGGCCAGCTGGCGAACGGCCGCCAGCCAGGCATTAAACACCGGCACTACGCGGCCAGCGACTACGCGGTTGTCAAGTTGCTGCTCCGGGCTGTCATCGCCGCCAGTGGTGATCGTCTCTAGCCAGATATTAGCCGAGGATTTGATGCGGACGCGGAGGTCTTCCTCCCAGTAAAATTCGTCCATCAGGTCTTCGTAGGCCCGGCCAGGACCGGGGACGAGCTCCATCAGTTTGCGCGCCGCCCGGTGTTCCAACTCGTCAAAGTGGTTAACCGCTGCGACGACGACGCCTTCCTCAAATTCCGCGCCCCGCACGTCGAGCCCCAAATACAGCACGCGGTTACGAAAGTATTTTGATTCTTCCAGGTTGAGCAGCCGCAGTTGCTCCACCTTCCGCTGCTCGATGCTCAAAAAACGTTCTTTGCCGTATTTTTCCAACAGCGGTGGTACACTAAGGTGAATATCGGCCTTATGCGGTACGGCGACAAACATTCCGTACTGCTCCCCCAACGTCAGGAAATCCTGCTCGAAGGCGATGAGGCGCTCCAGGTAAGTTTTGGAATTGATCCGGATGGTCAGCTCGTAGGTAAACACGGGGCCATCGGTGAGGTAGGCGGAAAGCGGCTTTTGCATGGGGCAAAGGTAGGGAGAGAGAATTAGCGATTTCCGATTTGCTGCGCAGTATTTCCTACTTCCTGTGTCGGGGGATAGAAATTTGATCAGAGGCAACGGTTTTAGCTTGTCCGCCCGCGTCGTCAGGGTGAAGGGGACCCAACGAAAGGGAGGCACGATCCGATTCCCTGCGGGGCTGCCGCGCAATTTTTAACGATTGCCGCTTTGTCGTAAATTTTTATCACCCTACTTGCGGTGCATGATTTTTGATTTTGCCGTCTGTCCTATATCCATGCCTTATCCCCAAAGCAACAAGCCCAGCGCCATCACCAAACAATTATTCTATCTTGCCGCTATTACCAAACCATCAACCAACAGCCATATGCGTCTGCAAGACAAGTACCGCAGCGTCCTCAACATGGGCGAAAAGTTTAACACCACGGACGGCTACGTAGAGGAAGCCGACGGCCACCTCCGCCTCGGCGGCACCGTGGAATACCTGCACCAGAAAGACCAGATGTGGGACGAGATCAAGCGCATCGGCGGCGAAAACGCAACCGACATTATGGCGGACATCAAAGTCACCAACCACAGCATCTACGCCCGCCACACAGTCGAAAAGGGCGAAAGCCTCTCCCTGATCGCCAAGGAGTACCTCAATGACGTGATGGCCTACAAAGCCATCTTCGCCGCCAACTCCGACACCCTGGAAGACCCGAACAAGATCTTCCCCGGTCAGGAGCTGGTGATCCCGTTCCCGGAAGGACGGACGGCCTAACGCCCGCCACTGGTTTCAGCCACGCACGACAGATTAACGCCGCGTACCCGGCCCTGGAATCAATGATTCCGGAGCTGGCTTGTTTTGGGTGGGTAATCAATTATGTTTGTCGATTAGGATGAGGGCATTTGACCTGACGAGGCCCCAGCTAAACGAGACCAACCAACAATGATTTTGAGTAACTAGTGGACCAAACCGCAAGTTGTAATATACCCAAGTCTCGCTATTGCGGCTCCTGGCTACGTTACAAAAATCCTCATGCAGCTAGGGCTGCACTCCGGTTTTCGCGCCTTGCCAGGAACCGCAATAGCTTCGACTTAATGCAACCAAACGTACGGTTTGGCCCACTAAGGTAACGCTGCCTTCGTGGCAACTGTACTCAGCGTAAGTAGAAGTGGCCAACTTGTTTTCAGCACTATCTGCCTCATGACCGACAGCAATTCACCCCATCTCCCTATCTTTGCCCTCCCAAAAAGCTTCCCAACTATGTCAGCGGCAAATACTCCAAAAAATATTCTCTTGGTCATCGGTCTCATCGTGTTGGCCGCCGCCAGCCGCTTACTGCCCCACCCGCCAAACTTCGTACCGGTGGGTGCTATGGCACTGTTCGGTGCGGCGGCTCTGCCTAAGCAGTGGCTGGCCTTCCTCGTCCCCGTCCTGGCCTTTTACCTGAGCGACCTGGTACTGAACAACACCCTTTATGCAGCCTACTTCGAAGGCTTTTACTGGGGGGTGAGTTACTGGACGGTCGGTGCCATCGTGCTGATGGTCCTGCTCGGCAGCGGGATGCTCCGAAAGCTCCCCTTTTCGTGGGGCCGCATTGGTGGCGCGGCGGTTGGTGCCACGCTGATTTTCTTCCTGTTGACCAACTTCGGAGTCTGGGCCGGTGGCATGATGTACCCGAAAACGGCGGCTGGCTTACTGGCGGCCTACACGGCGGGGCTTCCTTTCCTGGTCAGTAGTCTGCTGGCTAACCTGATGTTCAGTGGGGTGCTGTTTGGTGCGGCGCGGTACTTCGGCCTGGTCGACACCCGGCAGGGCGTTGTGGCGTAAGGACGTCGGATCAAACCCACCAACTTTGCGCATCAACCATCCCAACTCCCCCTGCTTTTCCCCCTGCCTGCCGTGCATAATTCGACAGGCTCAGCGCATCGCCGGCGGGCCCGCCCTGCTGATGGTGCTCCTGCTGCTTCCGCTGCTGGCGAGCGGGCAAATCGTCAATATCGAAGACAAACGCAAGGCCCTGGACAGCCTCGGCTGGTTCGGTCAGCTCGACCTGAACGGCAGCCTGGCCGAAAATAATAACACGGTCCTTACGGCCGGTGGTGGTCTGCGACTCGACCGCCTCGGGCAACGCGGAAATGTGCTCTTCCTGGCCGATTATCGCCTGGTCCAAGTTAGTGGGGCCAACGCCACCAATGCCGGTTTTGGCCACCTCCGCTACGGTTGGGAACCGAAGGACAAATGGCGCTGGGAGGGCTTTACCCAGTTGCAATACAATGAGCAACTTCGGCTCAAGCTCCGCTTTCTGGCGGGTGCGGGCGTGCGGCGAAGGCTGCTGAAAAGCGACAAATCCCGTGCCTATCTCGGCGTCCTGTACATGTATGAATACGACGAAATGACCGATTCGGAGATCGTTTACCGCGACCACCGGCTAAGCAATTACCTGACCATCCGGGCCCAGTTGTCGCCAGCCATCTCCCTGGCCAGCACGACTTATTATCAGCCCCGGCTACCGGATTTTAACGTCCCACGGATTTCTTCGGTCGCCAATGTGGAACTCTCCCTGACCAGTGCCCTGCGCTTTACCACCAATTTCTCCCTGACGCACGATCGGCGGGTTAACCGGGATTTTCCGGAGGTGCCTGCGACGGTGTTTAACTGGGTGAATGGCTTGCGGCTTGTGTTTTGAAGGTGTTGCTGCGCGGGTGGGAGGGGTATCGCTGCGCGGGTGGGAGGGGTATCGCTGCGCGAGTGGGAGGGGTATCGCTGCGCGAGTGGGAGGGGTATCGCTGCGCGATTGAAGGGGCTCACAGAGTATAACAGAGGTAACACAGAGTATAACGGAGGTAACACAGAGTATAACGGAGGTAACACAGAGTATAACGGAGGTAAGACAGAGGATAACGGAGGTAACACAGAGTACAAGGGGGTAAGACAGAGTATAACGGAGGTAAGACAGAGGATAACGGAGGTAACACAGAGTACAAGGGGGTAACACAGAGGATAACGGAGGAAACACAGAGTACAAGGGTGGTAATACAGAGTACAAGGGTGGTAACATAGAGGATAACGGAGGAAACACAGAGTACAAGGGTGGTAATACAGAGTACAACAGAGGTAATACGGAGTACAAGGATGGTAACACGGAGGATAACGGAGGTACCCGTTTGGCAGCGGTTCTTAATGTGATTTAATTACGCAGAGCGCCACACCGTCTACACGCACCTACTTTCTAATCACCGGCAACCAGCGCAGAAATCAGGAGAATAAAATTTTATCCTTTACGAAAAACTATATTGAAGGGTCAGCCCTCCCTAACGGGGATACGCTTTTTGGGTGAAGGGAGTCCAAAATATGTTGAGGTGGAGTACACGGCGGTACATGGAGAGCTGCTGCCCGTTTAGCAGCCTAGGTGATGGGGTCAGACTGCTGTTCTGTTCTTTTTTTTTCAGCTTCCGCCTTTTCGGCTTTTGCTGTGGCGATGACCTCGTCCATTGGATCAATGACGTCCGTGGCGGGTACTTTCTTGCGCTTTTCCATGTTGCGGGCTGCGCGGGCGGAGCGCCATTCTTTGCGGGCCAGGAAGAAGAGAAAGAAGGCTGGCACGCCGGGGGCGAAGGACTTGATGTCCACGTTTTCTTTTCCGGTCACGTAGTAATAAGCGGTGACGACCAGGAAGGTCGAAAAAGCGATGACAAAGACGGAGAAGATGATGAAACTGACGTAATGCTTGCGGGCGGAACGGGCCATGTAATTGGGCGGTTGGGTGGCTTACTCGGCGGTGGCGGGGGTTTTCTCCAGCAGGGCGGCGGTGGCGCGTTCCAGGAAACCGGGGATGATGGCGTCGTGGGTGCGGCGGATGGCGTCGGGGTTGCTGAGGTCCTCGATCATCTGCAACCACTTATCGCGGCCGTGCTCGGCGATGATCTGCTGCTTGATGTCGGCGCGGCCGAAGTGAGCCAGCATACCGTCGGCGTCGGCTTCGGGGTGGAACTGGACACCCACCATTTCGGGACTCCAGCGGACGGCCATGAGCGCGCGCTCTAGGTCGACGTGTGGCCGCTCCTTTTCCTTAGCTAGAAAAACGGCACCGATGGCGTCCAGCTTTTCGTCATCGGGCTGAACGGCCTGGAAGTGGCGAAAATCAGCGGCGATGAAAGGGTCGTCAAGCCCCCGAAAGATGGGGTCTTCGAGGCCCTCTTTGGTTGGGTGGACGGGAAAGGTGCCGAAACTGATGCCTTTGCGTTCGGTCACTTCGGCCAACCCAAAATGATGAACGGCCATCTGGAAACTGTGGCAGATGAAGAAGACGTATTTCTTGCGTTCCTGCGTCTCGTTATGGGCCATGATGCCGTCGAGCCAGCCCGTCCAGGCTTGGTACCAGGGGCCGTCGACTTCGCGGGGGTCGCCCGGGCCACCGCTGCTGATGTAGATATCGAAATCGGCTAGCGCCGGCACGGTACCGTCAACGCGGACGTCGAAGACTTCGCAGTCCACCCGGTCGGCAAAGCCTTTCACCAGTTCACGGATGCAACGCATGCCCTGGTTAGGAATTCCGTTATATAAATCAAGGATGGCGAGGCGAAGGCGGCTCATGGCAAGCTGGTTTGGTGAGGTCTGGAAAACGTCAATATTGACGGGAACACAATGGCAAAGTAACGCAGTTTGACGGGAATTTGTGCTTATTGGGGTGTTAACGTCGGTCGGTTGCCCGACGCTGCCTATTGTTGAGGCGGTTACGGAGGCTGGTCTCTTTGTTTTAGTCCTGGGCAAAGAGGAGTGGTAAATTAGAGATCACACAGCTCCTTCAGAGTCATCATTTGTGAGGGCGGGGCCGCAGGATGCAAAGTATGAAGGAAAAGGCAAGGAAGATAGTCGCCCGGCAGCGAACACCCTTTCCCGCGCTCCCGTTATAGCTTACGAACCAAAAAAACGTACCGCAAAATGCAAAAATTACGCAAAAAGTCCACTTACGAAGGCAACCCCGTTGGCCTATCCGACAAAGCCTGTAAAGAAATATCCGTTCACCTCGATAAGCACCTCGCTGCCCTGTGGGTCATGTTCGCTCAGTACCGCAAACATCACTGGCTGGTAGAAGGGCCGCAGTTTCACGACATCCACGTCTTCCTTCAGGGCCACTACGAGGAGGTCAACATCCAACTCGACGCGGTGGCTGAACGCATAACCCTGCTGGGCTACACCCCGACCACTCGCCTCGAAGACTACGCCAAACTTGCCTACATCGAACAAGAGTCCGAAGACGTCTTCCGCATCCGCGATGGTTTCGAGAACGACATGCACAACGAACGCAAAATTGCCGAAGAATTCCGCAAAACGATCAAGCTCTGCATCAAGCACGATGACCACGGCACCAAATCCATGCTGGAAGGCTTCCTCTACGAGATCGAAAATCGTTGCCACCACCTAGAGCACTTCCTGGGCGAAGACAGTATGTCCGTTGGCCTGCTACACAAGCCATCGGAGGTAGACGAGAGTAAGAATAGCGGTAAGAAGAAAAAGAAATAGCCGCTCCTCCTCGGGTTTACTCAACCCACACTAATGGCATACCAACCGCCATGCTGCCCTCCCCGGGTGGTATGGCGGTTTTTTATTTCAGCACGCTTCTAAGACGGAAAACCTCCCGGTCTACTGTCTACACACATCTTTACGAGCAGTCAGAAACACCCCGCGGCACCGTCGTAGTGAACCGACTGGTAAACTGTTAGAATTATAGCCTGTGAGCAGATGTCGATTGTCGTGACCAATACGTGGCCAACACCAGGCTATTTTAGGATGCCATAAGTTTCCCAGCCGCCCGCCGGGCCAGCTCAGCACTCAGGGCCACGCCCATACCGGCCAGGCGACCGGCCACCAGTACCTTATCACCGGCAAAGCGGAGGACGGGTGATTTGCCGTCTCCCTGGGCGATGATGCCACTCCAGCGGACGGGGAAATCATCCAGCGTCCAGGGGGTAGGTTGCGGCAACCATTCGTTGAGTTTGTCGACCAGGTAGGCTTCGGGGGTGCCGTTGGGGCCGAAGACGTCGGTTTCGGAGGTGGCACCGGCCAGGTGGCGGGCACCACCGATGAGCAGGCGGTCATCACCGACGTTGCGGAAGTACACGTAGCCTTCGTGGTAGTGGTAGCAAGCACGCAGGCTCAGCTTGGGTAGCGGACGACTGAGCAGGATTTGGTTGCGCACTGGGTGGATGGTCTCCGGGAAGTCGGCGGGGAGGAACTGCCGGGCGAAAGCGTTGACGGTGATGAGGGCTTTGTTAGCGGTGAGGGTGCCCCACCCTGCTCCTTCAACCGTTACGGCACACTTCGACGGGCCCAATGCATCGCCGGCGGCCGCGCCCACCTTATCCACATCGCAGCCGAAAAGGAAGCGGACACCGGCTTTGTGGCAGTCGTCGAGTAGCAGGGAGACGAGCTTTCCGGGATGGAGCTGGGCCTCGAAACGGTTGTAAAACAGCCAGCCTTCAGGGAAGGTGGCCTTGTCCGGCTTAGCTACTTCCGACCACGTTTCTGCCACCTCCGTTACCGCCGCCAAGGCAGCATTCAGGGCTGGCAAACGCGCCCGAACCATTGCGGCCGTCGCCGGATCGTCCACCACTTCGTAGCCGCCGTGCTGGTGCCAGTCAATGCCGCGATGGGCAAAATTTTGCTCCAGCGCCCGCACACCGGCAAAGCGTTGGCGCACCGTCTCGATCGTCGACGCCAGGCCGTAAGCATCAATGTCAGCCAGCAGCTCCGTCGGGCCACCAAAGCAGGCGAAACCAGCGTTACGGGTGCTCGCCCCCCGGGGAATCGAGGCCCGCTCGATAACCAGGATGTCCTGCGCCGGGTCCAGCTTTTTAAGTTCCAGGGCCGCTTGCAGGCCCGTCAGGCCCGCGCCGATGACGACGACGTCGGGCGAGCGAAGGAAGGTAGTTTGCTCCCAGTAAGAAGGGCGCGGGGTATTGGAAGGCATAGACGGGTATTTAAAACACTCAAAAGTAGGGCTGCCGGGGGGAATGGGCTAGATAATTGCGTTCGCTACTGAACTCCGGCCATACCAGCTCCCGTTTGAGTCTAAAAGCCATAACCATGATACTCCAACCAACCATTGATGCCGCCCTTTTCGCCATTATCGACGGTTCCGACCAACAGGAACTTCGCTCCGCCATCTGGGAAGACTACCTCCGGCCTGTCTTTCTGAAGGATGATCCGGCCGAAGGGGCCAAAATTTTCGCCGACGTAAAGCAACAACCCAACGAGCACGTCCGCCTGATCAAAAATACGCTGCGCGAGCACCTGACCGGTAAGCCCGAAGCGGTGCATAAGCTTCAGCATTTGCTGGGTATGGATGGTCAGTAAGCGTAATTTTCAGGGCGGAAATTGCTATTCCTTTCGCCTTTTAGGGGTTTAGGCTTTAGCGATTCAGGCAAACACCCTAAACCCTTTTGCCTTCTACAAGCCCCGCAGTAAATCTCCCTGAATATCCACCACCGCTTCCAGACCGACACTCATGCGGACGAGGCCGTCGGAGATGCCCACCAGGGCCCGTTCTTCCGGCGTCAGTTTGGAGTGGGTCGTTGTGGCGGGGTGGGTCAGGATGGTGCGGGTATCGCCGAGGTTGGAGCTGCGGGTGCAGAGTTCGACGGCATTGAGCAGGCGCTGGGCGGCGGTGATGCCCCCCTTTAGCTCGAAAGTAACGATACCGCCGCCAGCATCCATCTGCCGCCGGGCCAGTGCGTACTGGGGGTGGCTTTCGAGGAAGGGGTAATGCACCTTCGCCACAGCTTGCTGTTCGCCCAGCCAGTGGGCCAGCGCCAGGGCGGAGCGGCAGTGGGCGTCCATCCGTAAGTGGAGGGTTTCGAGGCTTTTGCTGATCGTCCAGGCGTTGAAGGGGGACATGGCCGGGCCGGTGTGGCGGCAGAAAGTGACAACTTTGTCCATCACCGCCTGGTTGCCGAGCAGGAGGCCGCCGAGTACGCGCCCCTGCCCGTCCATCCACTTGGTGGCGGAGTGGGTGATGAGATCGGCGCCGAACTCGGCCGGGCGTTGTAGCACCGGCGTGGCGAAGCAGTTGTCGACCACAAAAAGCAGGCCGTGTTCCTTACACAGTCGGCCAGCGGCGGCCAGGTCGACCAGTTTCAGGCCGGGATTAGAGGGCGTTTCGGTGCAGAACAAGACGGTGTTGGGCTGCACGGCGGCGGCCCAGGTGTCCGGTTGGTCGGGCTCCACGTAGGTAAAGGTGACCCCCCATTTGGGTAGTAAGTTGGTCAGTAATTGGTGGGTGCTGCCGAAGAGGGCGCGGGTGGCTACGATGTGGTCGCCCTGTTGAACCAGCGCGGCCAGGCTGGCGAAAACAGCGGCCATTCCGGAGGCCGTGGCAAAGCCCGCTTCGGTGCCCTCCAGCGCGCAAGCCTTGGCGATAAGCTCGTCGACGCTCGGGTTGCTGTAGCGCGAATAGATGATTCCCTCCCGCTCGCCGGAGAAAGTCTCGGCCATCTCCTCGGCCGAGTCGAAGGTGAAGCTACTGGTAAGGAACAGCGGCGTGCTGTGCTCCCGGTACTGCGTCTGGTCCATTTGCCCACGAATGGCGCGGGTCTGGGGTTGAAGCTTGTCTGCCATAAAGCGAAGGTAGGCCGTTCGGGGCCATGCCGCTTAGTGCGGCGGTGCGTAAATGTTGGCTGCTTTTCCGATGGCTTAATTTGGGGCGCGGCCGCCGGTGCAAAGAAAGTTGGAACGCAAACAGCCTGGCTCTCCTCCTTGCTTTTTCCCACTACTCCTTCGCACCAGCGGCCGCGCCCGAAAACGTCTGGTTAAAACGTGAATGCCGCTACCGCTTTGACGTAAACCAATACCGTACTATCCCTTCACAACCCCAAACCGCAACGACCAATGATTCCGCACGGCAAACAAGCGGATTAAAAATACGACCATAATCGACACGACCATTGCCACCTGATCACCCAAAAACTGGTCGGTGATCAGGAACAGCACCGCCCCCACCAAACAGGCCGAAGCATAGATCTCTTCCCTGAAAATGAGTGGTTTTTCCGTCGACAATACGTCCCGAATCACCCCGCCGAAGGTAGCCGACACCACGCCCAGCATGACGCAAATCGTCGGCGACAGACCAAAAGCCAACGCCTTCTGCAAGCCCAGGATGGTGTATAAGGCAATACCAATGGTGTCAAACAAGAACATACTACGCCGCAATTTGCGCACGTAGGAACGGAAGATATAGGTAAAAATCACCGCTCCCAACACCAGGTAAACATATACCGGGTTGAGCATCCACCCCACCGGCGTACTACCCAGCAGCAGGTCGCGCAGGGTGCCACCGCCGATGGCCGTCACCAATGCCATGATGAAGACGCCGAACACATCAAAATCGCGCTTCATGCCCGCCAAAGCACCGGAAATGGCGAAGACGAGAGTGCCGGAGTAGTCGATGATGAGGATGAAGGGTTCCAGAGTGAATGATTGAGTAAATGAATAAGAGACCGCGCAGCAGCACCGAAGGTAATAGCTGCCGCATACGGAAGGTGTGGAAAATTAAGAAAATTCTTGCCTCCTACTACCCGTCGGTTACACGAGGTGATTTTGCGCTCGCAAAGCGAGCGCGGCCCTTCCCAAGCGAGGCCAGTAGGGGCGATCCCTTGCGGTCGCCCTTACTGGCAGAACATCCCTTGCGGTCGCCCGTACTGGCAGACAATCCCTTACGGTCGCCCGTACTGGCAGACAATCCCTTGCGGTCGCCCGTACTGGCCCACCTTTTAACCATGCTTGCTATTTTGTAGTCCCTTCATGTGCCCGACGCGAGTATAGCTGCCGCATGTCAGAAGGATTGGAGGAAATACTTTCTCGACAGGTATAAAGGCGAATCATGGGCTAAAACTGGCGAACGGGACGCTCGCAACTTACGATCAACCAAATTGCTTCGCCATTCCGTGGATCGCAACGCTACGAGGTTCTTACATAGTCCTTTGCTGCTGGCTTAGGACCTCGGCGCGTGAATTTTCAGTTTGACGCGGAGCCGTCAAGCTGAAAATTGACCTCCGAGTGTCCGTTGCTGGCTCGTTTAGCCCATAATTCGCATTATAAAGCCACTTAAGACTTCCGCCTTACTCCTCAAACGCCGCCATGATCTTCCCAAACAAGGTCCGCGCATGGCCTTCTTCCGCTTCTTCGCTCCAGCCGGCGATGTGGGGCGTAAGGACGGTATTTTTGCTGCGAACGAGGTACTGGAACGGCTCGGGTAGGTCCTTCGGTTCGAGGTGAACGAAGCTTTGTTCTTCGTATTCATGAACGTCAAGGGCGGCACCGAGCACCTTACCGGCCTCCATCCCGGCGACCAGATCGGAAGTGTTCACGGCCTGGCCGCGGGCGGTATTGACGAGGTAAAAAGGCTTGGCGAAGGCGTTGATCCAGTCGGTGTTAACGTAGTAGTAGTTGCCTTCCAGGAAGAGGTGGAGGGAGACGACGTCGGCGCGTTGTTGTAGTTCTTCGAGGCTAACGGCTTCGGCGTAGTCGTCGCCGTAGTTGGTGCGAAATTTGTCGTGGGCGATCACTTTGCAGCCGAAACCGACGAGTCGGCGGGCGGTCATCTGCCCCATATTGCCGTAGCCGATGAGGCCGACGGTGAGGCTACCCAGCTCGGTGCCGATGTTGCCCCGCCGTACCCAGCCACCGGCGCGAATCTGTTGGTCGGCGCGGCCGAGGTGGTTAAGCAACATCAGCAGCATGCCGACGGTGTGCTCGGCCACGGCATGCTTGCTGCCTTCCGGGCTGTTGAAAACGATAATACCGCGCTCGCGGGCGTAGTCGAGATCAATATGGTCGGTACCAACGCCCCAGCGGGCAACGAATTTGAAGCCTGGGCCACAGGCCTCCAGCAGTTCGCGGTCGATGTTCAGGCGGCTACGAATCATCAGCCCGTCGTAATCACTCAGCACGGATAGGATATGGGCGCGGTCGCGGGTGCAAAGATTGTGAACGACATGGCCCACTTCCTCCAGCGCAGTTTGGAGGAAAGGGTGGGCAGCTTTGTCGAGGAAGGCGATGGTCATGCTTGGTGCTTATGTAGTCAGGTGGATTTGTGGTCTTCGTCAACACTCCTGAATCGGACGCAAAGGAAGGTACCAAACGACAAACGAAGCAGGCCAGCAGTTCTAACGCACCAGTAAATTCTCCGTCCAGTCCCGGTCTTTCGTCCGCAAGCGGAGGCGTTAAATACCGGCGGGGAGCTTGTCCGTTGCTAATTCGAGCTGGTTTGCACAATTCGACAGGCTCCGCGCATCGCCTGCGTGCTTGTCCCGTACCTGCTTTGAGGACCGCGCCGTTTATGGACGTCGGAATAATCCCGGTATCCAAGCTTACCCCAACAGTTATCCTAATAAACGACAAAATCGTGCGCTCCCCAATGGGAAACTCACGATTCATCCTGGCTTCGTACCGCCAGAGCCAAATTTTATTCCCCATAAAAAAGCACGACTTTAACCACGTCAATGGTTGGAAGCCAGTAATTTTAAAAAAGCGAAGGCATCTGACCCAGCAATTTCCCTCATGACCATTTGTAGCGGGCGACCGCAAGGGATCGACTCATTTGTAGCGGGCGACCGCAAGGGATCGACTAATTTGTGGCGGGCGACCGCAAGGGGTCGCCCCTACAAATTGGCTTTGGGGGGGGCCGTCGAGGCTTCGCCTCGACGAAATTACACCGCATTTCTTGTACGAGGAATTGCTAGATTTGACTTCGATCAAGCCGTAGTCTCAGACCAGCAATACGAATCATGGGCTAAACGAGCCAGGAGCGGACACTCGGAGGTCAATTTTCAGTTTGACGGCTCCGCGTCAAACTAAAAATTCACGCTCCGAGGTCCTAAGCCCGCCGCAAAGGACTATGCAAG
>Ga0136553_1000273_pt1 | contig 18672 bp, 14 predicted proteins | sample AntRauTorckE5430_FD_101384 | JGI IMG/M metagenome (GOLD analysis project Ga0136553, IMG submission 101384) | Saline lake microbial communities from Rauer Islands, Antarctica - Metagenome Torckler E5 #430 | ecosystem: Environmental > Aquatic > Non-marine Saline and Alkaline > Saline | place... | reverse complement strand
TTCGGCTTCGTCTCCTCCTTCCAGGCCACCGTCAAGAACCTGCCGAATGTGGAGGTCGTCATCATCCGCATGGGGCGGGTGCCCTATATCGACCAATCGGGCCTCTATGCGCTTGAAGACGCTATTCTGGACTTGCATGGTCGGGGCATCGCCGTCGTTTTCGTCGGCATGAACGAGCAGGTTCACAGTATGATGGAGCGCATCAACCTGATCCCCGGACTGGTGGACGAGCAGTACTCGTTCCCAACCTTCAAAGCCTGTCGCAGTTGGCTTTCTCAGCGCTTGGAAGAAGGTAATCTCGATCAGGTGTCCGACCGGCAGCAGGATAGGCCGGTGCGGGTCGGGAATGGAATAGATGAGATGTAGATCAGTTTGCAGGTTGCCGTGTAGCATGCGTGATGGTCAAGCTGCAACTTGTAACTTTCTTCCTGCAACTTTTTCCTACCTTTGGCCAATAAGTTATACGCTGCCCCGACAAGGCTGCGTTTGTCTTGCGGAAACGGACGTCAAACGTGCGTTACCGGTAGCGGCCTCCGGGCCATCCAATCTAACACGAATCCCCGGTTCGCACCGGGGTCTAAATAACATAAATTGCTCTGACGGGCGCTTTCCAGGTGCTTCGTTTACAGCGGCCATCCGCTTGTACAGGCGTGTCTTTTGGGCGCGGCCGCGGGTGCAGACAAAGGCGTTGAAAGAGCAAGGTTTACCCATACCCATCGCCCCTTGCGAAGGGTAGGAAGTGTTGATACCTACCGGTTTCGTACGTGTGGCTCATCCGAATCCTTTATGGATTTTTATCGGTCTGCGCATGTTTTTCAACCAACTCATTCATCACCCGCCGACGCTCGGCCAGCTGCGCCAGATGGCCGCCGCCGATCGCCTGCCGCACGCCAACATACTGCTGGCTCCTCCCGGCGCTGGCGGATTGCCAGCCGCGCTGGCCGTAGCGACCCTACTGTTGTGCGAAAATCGCCAGGGGGAAGCGCAAGACACCGCCTGCGAAAGTTGCCGCGCCTGCCGCAAGACGGCCAAGTACGTCCATCCAGACCTTCACTTCGCCTTTCCGACCGTAGGCTCCAAGACCAATTCCGACCCCTTTCTGCCCCAGTGGCGCGAAGCCCTCGCCGAGTCGCCCTACATGGAGGCCAACGACTGGCTGCAACGCATCGGGGCCGAAAACAAACAGGGCAACATCACCCGCGACGCCTGCGCCAACATCATCCGCAAGCTCCACCTCAAGATCTTCGAGGGCCGCTACAAGATCATGCTCATCTGGCTACCCGAATACCTCGGTAACGAAGGTAACCGCCTGCTGAAAATGATCGAAGAGCCGCCCGACAATACCATCTTCCTGCTGGTGACCGAGCGGCTGGAGCTCATCCTCAGCACCATCCTCAGCCGCTGCCAGCTTACCAAGCTCGGGCCACCCACCGCCGCCGAAATGACGCAGCGGCTCAAGGCAAATGGCCGCCCGCTCATCCAGGCGACCGCAGCCGCCCGCCTGGCCGACGGCAACTTCAACCTGGCTAACTCCCTGGCCGAAAACGAAGCCATCGACCACAGCCCCCGCTTCCTCAACTGGATGAGAACCTGCTTTCAGGGCAGTGCCGCCGGCCTGACGACCTGGACGGAGGAATTCGCCAAACTCGGCCGGGAAAACCAAAAACATTTCCTGCACTACGCCCTCCACTTCTGGCGGGAGTTCCTGCTGCTTAGCGTCACGGACAATGCTGGCGGCAACGTCCGCCTGCCCGCAGGAGAGTTGGCCAGTGCCAGAAAACTACTCCCCCTGGTCAATCACGACCAGCTGGCGGAGATTACCACCATCATCAGCGAATGCACCGAAAACGTAGAGCGCAACGCGAATCCCAAGATTCTCTTCCTCGACGCGGGCATCCGTATTCATCAAATCCTCCGCCAACCGCAGCCCCGGCCGCAAACGGCGTCTTAAATAACGCTCAGTGGAACTATGAAAACAGGGATTAAGGTTCAGGAATCAGGATTTAGTCTCAGGCCGTTCTTGCGTCTTGACCTTCAATCCTAACCACTGAATCCTGTAACGGCTCAACCCACGAGAAGAACGCCTTCTTTCCTTACGATTACGTCCACTCGAATCAAATACGCTCCCCCATGGCCTGCACCTCATGCGCATCCGGCACCAACGAAGACGGCACCCCCAAGGGCTGCGGTAGTAAAGGCAACTGCGGCACTGGCTCCTGCAACAAACGCAGCTCCTACGACTGGCTGGCCGACCTCGGCATTGACGACCCATACGCCAACAACATTGTGGAAGTCGCCTTCAAGGCTGGTGCTTCCCAAGATTTTTTCCACGCCCCGGCTGAGCTCGAAGTCTTCACCGGCGACGAGGTGGCCGTCGAGACCGACAACGGTTTCAACGTCGGTCGCATCACCCTGAGCGGTGAACTCGTCCGCCTTCAGATGAAAAAGAAAAAGGTTCCCGAAAACAAGGTGACCCGCTCCATACTCCGCAAGGCCAACGTCCGCGACATCGAGAAGGTGACCGAATGCCGTGAGCTGGAACGCGATAACCTGGTCAGGGCCCGCGCCATCGCCCGCCAGAACCACGCCAAGATGAAAATCTCCGACCTGGAGTACCAGGGCGACGGCCGCAAGTGTACCATCTACTACACGGCCGAAGATCGGGTTGATTTTCGGGAGTTGGTGCGGCAGTTCAGCCACCAGTTTCGCGTCAAGATCGAAATGCGGCAGATCGGCCCACGGCAGGAAACCGCTCGCCTCGGGGGCATCGGCAGCTGTGGCCGCGAGCTCTGCTGTTCTACCTGGCTAAGTGATTTTGCCGCGGTCAATACTGCCGCAGCCCGCTACCAGAACATCGCCATCAACCAACAAAAGCTCTCCGGTCAGTGCGGCCGCCTCAAATGTTGCCTCAACTACGAGCTCGATACTTATATGGAGGCCCTCGAAGTCTTCCCGAAAAAGGCCGACAAGATCAAGACTGCCGCCGGCCTGGCCATCCTGATCAAGACCGACATCTTCAAGGGCATCATGTACTACACTTACCGCGAAAACCGGGGCTTACTGTACCCCATTCCGGTTGCCAAGGTGCATGAGTTCATCGCCCTCAACCGGGCCGGTGAAGAGCCTTCCGACCTGCACAGCCACCAGCTGATCGTTGAGGCGAAAGAAGAAGTGTTTGAGTACGAAGACGTCACCGGTGCCATCGATCTCCAGCCACTCGAAAAGAGCAAGCGCCGCCGTAAAAAGCCGGGCGACAACCAGAAAGGACGCTCCGGCAACAGTCGCCGCAAATCATCTGATAGCGGAAGTGAGCCCAAGACCGGCGAGGCCAAAAGCAAATCTGCCGACAAGCCCGCTACCGACGCTGACAAAAAGGAAGGCACCAAGAGCAACAGCCGCCGTAAAAGCCGCTCCAATACCCGCAACAACAAAGGAGGCGGGGACGCCGGTGCAAAGAATACCGGTAACGCAAAAAGCAGTGGTGACAACGCCAAGCCAAAACCTTCCCCGCCGAAAGCCAGTGGTGACGCTGGCCAAACCGGTGGCACCCCCCGCAAAAAACGGACGCCCCGGCGGAAGAAAACCGGGGGTGGGCCGCCTAAGGAGGAGTAAACTTTTCGTGGGTGGTAAAGTGTTATCTTAACATAAATTCTGACTTATGATTACGTCGGTAAAAGTAGATATTCTGGATCGGGTCTTTCATGCTTTGGTAAAACTGGCTTCTCCGGAGAAAATAATGGCCCTTCACTCCACGCCGGAGGAAAACGAAAGAATCGAGGAACTAACCCCAAAAAACAGGGATGGTACACTTTCTGTGAACGGGACGTATGGCATTAGTAATTATATTCTTGCCGAGAAATATGTAAGACTTGCAAAAGCACATGCATTTTTACGCATCAAACAGAAAACAGCTTGAGCAGATCATACATCTCTGTTGACCTGCGAAAGCGGGCAGCAGAAAGAGCAGTCAACTCTTGTGAGGATTGCCTTATTCCCATATTATTTGGCCTTACTACTCCTTATCACATCGATCATATCATCAGTGAAAAACATGGCGGATCAACAACGCTTGAGAATCTAGCACTTTCCTGCCCGACGTGTAATTTTTACAAAGGCAGCGATATTTCATCTTATCTGGCAGCATTTGACGTAGGTGTGAATCTATATCATCCCAGAAAGGATGAATGGTCAAACCATTTCACCCTTACAGATAACGGAAATTTAGTCTCGAAGTCGAATATAGCGACCGCAACGATAAAGCTACTGCACCTCAATGATCCAAATCAGATTGAGTTACGAGCACTTCTCATTGAAGGCGAAGTGCTGGTAACTGATAGCAAATCATAGTTAAGACTGCATGGACCGATGCTAATCTTCAACCTACCTTTGCCGCTCTGCTGAGCGGAGTCGAAATACCCGCGTCCTGCGCCCAAGAAATCAAAAATTATACAAAATGTCCTACGATCTAATAGTAATCGGCTCCGGCCCCGGCGGTTACGTCGCCGCCATCCGTGCCTCGCAACTTGGCCTGAAAACGGCCATCGTTGAACGTTACAACGACCGCCTTGGCGGCACCTGCCTCAACGTCGGTTGTATTCCCTCCAAGGCGCTGCTCGACAGCTCGGAGCACTACCACGCCGCCGTCAAAAAATTTGCCGAGCACGGCATCAAAACCGGCAAGGTCAGCATCGATATGCCGCAGATGATCAAGCGGAAGAACGAAGTGGTGGACCAGACCGTCAAGGGCGTCCAGTTCCTGATGAACAAGAACAAGATCGACGTATTCTACGGCCACGGCTCCTTCGTCAGCCCAACGGAGTTGCACATCGCTGCCTCCGACGGTAGCGACGACAAGACGATCACCGGCAAAAACTTCATCATCGCCACCGGGTCTAAGCCGATTACCCCGGCCGCGCTGAACTACGACAAAAACCGCGTGATCACCAGCACCGAGGCCCTCAACATTGATAAGGTGCCCAAGCGAATGGTCATCGTAGGTGGCGGCGTGATCGGCCTTGAGCTGGGTAGCGTCTTCGCCCGCCTTGGCACCGCCGTCGACGTGATTGAGTTTCAGGATCGCATTCTCCCGACGATGGACAAAGACTGCTCCAAGGAACTGATGCGTTCCATGAAGAAGACCGGCGTTACCTTCCACCTTAAGCATAAGGTGGTCGACGTTCAGGGCAGCAAAACCAAAGCTAAAGTCACCATAGAAAAGCGCGACGGCGGCGAGTCCTTCGTCATCGAAGCTGATTACTGTCTGATCGCCATTGGCCGTCAGCCTTACACCGACAAGCTTGGCCTCGACAAAGCTGGCGTCACCCTCGACGATCGCGGCCGCGTGGTGGTCGACAATCACCTGCGTACCGCCCAGCCCCACATCTACGCCATTGGCGATGTGGTGGCCGGAGCCATGCTCGCCCACAAGGCAGAGGAAGAAGGTATATTCGTTGCCGAAACCATCGTTGGGGAGAAGCCGCACGTCGACTACAACCTTATCCCCGGCGTCGTCTACACCTGGCCGGAAGTCGCTGCCGTCGGAAAAACCGAAGAAGAGCTGAAGGACGCTGGGGTGAAGTACAAATCCGGTAAATTTCCCTTCAAGGCCCTCGGGCGTGCCCGCGCCAGTATGGATACCGACGGCATGGTTAAGGTGCTCGCCGACGCGGAAACCGACGAGATCCTCGGTGTCCACATGGTCGGCCCTCGCACCGCTGACATGATCGCCGAAGCCGTCGCCCTGATGGAATTCCGCGCCAGCGCCGAAGACGCCGCCCGCATGAGCCATGCCCACCCCACCTATACGGAAGCCTTCAAGGAGGCAGCAATGGCAGCTACGGGAAATCGGGCCCTCCACGTGTAATGAATGATTGATATATTGAATAAGAGAGCGAGCCGCACCGAAGGCAACAGGCTGCCACAAGCACCCCTTACTTCGCTTCGCTCGTTCGCCCAAAGATGAACCAACAAAGTGCGCGAACGGTACTTGCGGCAGCTTAATTACCTTCGGTGCTACTGCGCGTCCTCATTCCTTTATTCACTTACTCACGACTACCCGCAGCCCCCGGTGATCCGAAAAACCCGTATCGAAGCGCGTCACTTCTACGATGTTCAGACTGGTGTCAATCATCAGAAAATCTATGCGCAGTCCGGGTAGCGGGCCGGTGAAAGTCGTCCCCAGGCCAAGCCCGCCCGCTACCCAGGCATCGCGTAGGCGGGGCGTGAGAACGCGTTGATAAGTGTAGGAAGAAGGAACATCGTTAAAGTCACCGCCGACGATGACCGGGTAAGGACTTTCCTCGACGTAGCGACGGATCTTGTCCGCCTGCGTCGCTCGGGTACGGGCCGTGCGGCCGTAACTGCGGAACATGGATTCCGCCAAGTCGAGTTCCTGTTTAAGCTCCTTGTCTTCACCAATTTTGCTCGCCATGCCAGAGATGCCATTACTTTCCAGGTGGGCGTTGATGAAGCGGACGGTGCCTAGTCGGGTTGTCATATCGACTACGGAAAAGCCGTTGTAGGTCGTAAATTCGCTGCCGATCAGTTTTAAGGCACTGCCATAAATGGCGACGGTCTTGCCCTGTGGTTGCAAGTGAGCGGCAAATTTTCCGGCAGCCATGACCGCAACACGACGACTTACGTTCCCCTGGCCAGGTCCGGCTTCCTGTAGCAGTAGCACGTCTGGTGGACCGAGCGATTTTAGCAGTTTATCAACGGTTGCCTCGTCTACCACTTTGCCATCATTACCTTTGAAACCCATGGCATTGTTCGTCACAACGATCAGTCGCGCCGAAGGCTCCGCCGTAGGGACAGTCCCGCCACCAAAGGCGAAAAGCTGACCAACGACAGAGAGGGAAGCCAACATAATCAGACCCGGCAGAATAGCCGCCCGCCATAATTTCCGGTAAAGTAACACCAGCATAAAAAGTGCGGTCAATAACAACAGACCTGGTAACAGCAGCGCAATCACCGTCGGTGGCCACCATACGTCGGGCGGCACGAAGCGAGCCAACAGGCCGACCGCAGCGACCAGGGCAAGCAGGTTGCCCAGGAGAGGGAACAAATTACGAAGCAAGAGAAGGTTACTTTTGGTTGGAAGCGCGGAAGAGAAAGTCTTTTTCTTCTTTGGTCAGGCTGTTGTAGCCTCGCTCCTTGATCTTGTCCAGGATGGCATCCAGTTCTTCCTGGTGGCTGAGTCCTGCTGGCGTATCAGTACCATCCTGCTTCGGCTGACGCGCCAGGCCACCGACTTTCCGCATAAAAGAGGGACGACTTTTGGGCGCAGACTCTTTTACGGGCTGTCCGCCGCGGTAGGCTGTTTTGGGGCCTTGACGTTCGTGGTCCTTACTCGGCTTCAGCAGCTTATGCCAGGTGTTTTCTATCCAGGTGAGGGCGCGTTGTACTGGCTCGGTCAGGTCGGTACCCCGGCGCAAGTAGAAAACGTAAAGCATTCCCATCAGGATACCGCCGAAGTGATCGAACGTACCACCGATGTTGCTAAGGCTACCCAAACCAATGATCTGCATCAGGATGGCAAAACCGACGATGTATTTCAAGCGTACCGTACCCAGAAAAAACAAGCGGATACCGTATTCCGGGGCTGTAATACCAACGGCCGTCAGAATGGCAAACACTGACCCACTGGCACCGACGATGTAACTGGTTCCGCTGGAAAAATTACCGAGGTTGAAAGCGATAAAATAAGCCAGAAAACCCGCCAGACCACCGAGAATGTAGAGGGGCAGTACTCGCTTATCGCCTAATAGGTCGCCAAAAATGCGGCCAAACCAGAAGAGGTAAAGCATATTCCACAGCAAGTGAAAGAAGCCCTCGTGGGTAAACATATGGGTGATGAGCGTCCAGGGCCGTGTCAGCACGTGGAACCAATCATGAGAGCCAGCAAACAGGTGGCTGATGTCGGTGTAGAGGCTATTGTAGCCGCCACTCCAACCACTAAAGATCTGGAGAAAGACCCATAGCAGATTAAGGAGCAGAAAAACGGCGGCATTGACAATGATGATCTTGTTGATCATATTGCCAAAACTGAATTCCCGGCGCACGTCGTCCCAAATGGATTGTAGCATAACTATTTCGGTTGCGCTATTAGAAAAGATTTTGCGCGGGAATAGTTGTAATCCAGACAGCGGAAATTTATTAAGGGCGCGGTCGCAGGTGCAAAGAAGGGGAAAAAGGAGGAAGGGAGCAGCAGTTCTCAATGTACCGCCGTGTACCCCATCCTAACTTATTTTGGGTCCCCTTCACCCCCCCAAACGTATCCCCGCTGGGGAGGGGTGACTTTTCGATAGGATTTTTCGTGAAGGACGAAATTTTGTTCTTCTCTTTTTGCTCTGATTGCCTTTGATTAGGAAATAGTCGCGTGTAGCCGGTGTAGCTCTCTGTGAAATTGGGTTACATTGAGAATCGTTGGGAAGAGAAGTGGTGTTGTCAGCATCGACTCCGTTTACTTCTTCCGCAACCGGCGCAGCACCGCAATATCCTTAAAGGCCGTCCGCGCCTCCTGGGCGGGGTAGCCAAAATACTCCTTGCCGCCCTCCAGGCTTTTGGAGACACCGCTCTTTGCCAGGATGATGGTCCGGTCGCCAATCGTCAGGTTCTGAGCGATGCCGACCTGCCCCTGGAAGATACACCAGTCGCCAACCGTCGTATTACCCGCAATGCCGACCTGGGCGGCCATCAAACAATGCTTTCCGATCCGGCAGTCGTGTCCGATCTGTACCTGGGCGTCGAGTTTCGTCCCTCGGCCAATCGTTGTGATGGAAGAAATGCCCCGCGCAATGGTGCAGTTGGCCCCAATCTCCACGCCGGTTTCCAGTAGTACCCCGCCGCCGCTGCGCCAGGTGAGGTAGCCTTCGTCGGTTTTCTTGAAGTAAAAGCCTTCTTCGCCGATGATGCTGCCAGCGCCAATCACGACGCCGTCTTCCAATACCACGCCTTCCCCGATAACGGCGTTGGCGTTGATGCGGCAGCTGTCGCCGATGATGGCACCGGGGCCGACGATGGCACCGGGAGCGACCCAGCTTCCGTCGCCGATGGTAGCGGAGGGGTCTACCGTGCCGTGCCAATGACGTTCCGGGCGCTCGGCCCGCACCAGGCCATCGTAGCAGCGAAAAGGCTCAGCAACGATCAGCAAGGCCTTATTCGGTGGGCAGGGCCGCGCCTGATCGATCAGAATCACGGAGGCCGCCGACGCCAGTGCCACCCCGTAGTATTTGTGAAAGTCGACGAAGGTGAGGTCCCCTTCTTCCACGTGGTGGATCTCGTTGATGCCGGTGACGAGCAGGTCGCCGTCGCCCAGCAGGGTGGCGTTGAGTTGTTTGGTGAGCTGGGCGGCGGTGATGGGTTGGCGGAGGCGCATGGTGGGAATATTTACCTGGCTGTTGAAAAATGGTGAATGAGCGTTGGTGTACGCGTTAGTGATGATTAATGCGACTCATTGGGCTAAAACTGGCGAACTGGACGCTCGCAGCTTACGAGGTCCTGACACAGTCCTTTGCGGCGGGCTTAGGGCCTCGGAGCGTGAATTTTCAGTTTGACGCGGAGCCATCAAGCTGGAAATTGACCTCCGAACTAGGGTGATAAGAATGTTTGGCTACTGTTGATTCTTGCTGCAAAAATCGTTTCTTGTTTCAAGATGGTCGCGCAATAGCTGGTTTAAATCTTAGCGAATTGGGAACAAAAGCAAGGACTAAGCCTAGGTAACAAACTTGCAACAAACATTCTTATCACCCTACCTCCAAGCGTCCGTTCCTGGCTCGTTTAACCCATGATTCGCATGATTAACGGTTCGTAATGAGTTATGGCATTTAAGCGTCTTCACGAACTAAGTTATCAACTTATGCATAAGTTGGACTAGACTGGTTTTCAGGCACTTGCAGCAAGTAAATAGTCACATGCTTTTCATTAAGCCATTCTAGGGCGACCCTCATCAGTCCGTCAACACCCCCTTCAGCTGGTATTTGTAGTAAGACACGCCAGCCCCGAAAACCCAGCCCTCCTTACCGTCCTTCATCCGGATTTTTACCCACGGAGCGGTAGGTGTCACCTCCCCTAAATCGATGGTGTAAAGGGAATCGGTCACTTCGCCGGTAAAGAAGACTTCTTCGTAGAGGGGTAGGCGGGCGACTTTGCTGTTTTTCATGCCGGGGCCACTGCGGACGTTCAAGCCATCAATGGTAGAGTACAGTGGTGTTACCTGCTGAATAACCGTCTGGGCGGCGGGTAACCGGACAACGCTATCACCGGGAAGGGGTTGCGTGCGGGCGCGGAGGAGCGCCCCGGCCCGGGCTTCGGCCTCGGCGTCTATCTGTTGCTGAATATCGGCACGCTGCTCCACCACCCGGATGCTGTCGATATAGGTTTGGCGTGCCTTCTCTTCGGCGACCATGGCGTAGCTACCGTCGCCCCGGTCGCACTGCTGTATGGCCCAGATCAGAAAGATCAGGGTCAGGAGTGACATGATGATGAAGGGGACGAGGCGGGCGTTGTTCAGCTTCTTGATGGCCATATATCTGGGGGATAATGAAACGAAAGGAGCGAAGATACGATGCCTGGGTTTTGACCCTGGCGGCTTTACCCCTTTCTTTGCATCCTGCGGCTCCGCCCCCTAATGGTCAATAATTGAGGAAATGCACCATTGGGGCTGAATCAAAACAGGCCATTGTCCGAACCTCAACCCTGTTGGTCCGTTTCATTTTCAGAATAACATAAATATGGCCGCTTCTATTATTGACCAACTCCTCAATACCGCGAAAGATACGATCTCCGACCCCGACCAACTCCAGCAATTTACGGGTGGATCTATCGACACCGTCGAGGAGTTCATGCGAAAAACAGAACACACCGGGCCGAAGAATTACGGACGCGGTTTTCTGGCGGGCGTAATCGGTGGCATGGCCGGCGTGGCGGTTAAAATGATCGTCGATCGATACGTGGGCCCCAATACCGCGCAAGTTGAGAACAAAGCTACTGATGACATCCTCGGCACGGCCGAAAAAGCAACCGGCATCAATCTGGGCCAGGGTGGCGAAGAAATCGCGGAAGCCATTGTTGAAATGGGTATCGGCATGCTGATCGGCGGTGTTTACGGCCTGATCGTAGAAGCCATGCCCGAAGCAAAAGTCGAAACCAGTAAGCCTGCTGACGTTGGTGGTGTTTTTGCTACGGTCCAGCAACTCGCCATGCCCGCCCTCGGCATCGTCCCGGCTGCCGCGAAAGATGTAGCGATGGACAAGGTGCAGAACCTGGCTGGTCATATTGCCTTCGGAGCAACTACGGAAGTCGTCCGCCGCGCTTCCCGTTACTACATGGAGCAATAGCGGCAAGTTGCCGGTTGCCGTGTAGCGTGCGTGACGGGCAACCTGTACCTTGCAGCCTGTAACCTGTAACTTGACTATGCTCTACCTCGTCCCCACGCCCATCGGTAACCGCGAAGACATCACCCAGCGCGCCATCCGGATGCTGGCCGAGGCCGATCTGATCCTGGCCGAAGATACCCGCACCAGCCGCCCACTAATGCAACACTACGGCGTCGAAACCCCGCTGCGTGCCTACCACGCCCACAATGAACACGGCATTGTACCCGGCATCGTCGACGAGCTGAAAGCCGGCGCCACTTATGCCCTGATCACCGACGCAGGCACCCCCGGCATCAGTGATCCGGGCTTTTTGCTCGTCCGCGCCTGCCGCGAAGCTGGCGTGGCGGTGAGTTGCCTGCCCGGCCCGGCGGCTTTCGTCCCCGCCCTGGCCGCCAGTGGTATTCCTTGCGATAAATTTCACTTCGAAGGCTTCCTACCCCACAAAAAAGGCCGCCAGACCCGGCTGATGTACCTGGCTGATTTACCCCACACCTTCGCCCTTTACGAAAGCCCCCACCGCATCGTTAAACTACTCGGTCAGCTGCTGGAATTTTGCGGCGAAGACCGTATCGCCTGTGTTGCCCGCGAGATCACCAAGCTCCACGAAGAAATCACCACCGCGCCGCTAACGGATTTGAAAGCACACTACGAGGCGAAAGGAAAAGTGAAGGGGGAGATTGTGGTGGTGGTGGCCGGGAAGTAAGGGAAAAGAGCGGGAAGGAAGGAAGTTAAATTTTGGGGGTTGGAAGACCGACTCAAGTTGAACAGCCTGTCTTCGGGAGGCTGTTACCCTTACAACGGTATGAGCTATTTCCGTTACGTCGCTGAAAATCATGCGACAGCAGCCAAACTAAGAATGCGAATCATGGGCTAAAACTGGCGGACTGGATGCTCGCAACTTACGACCAACAAAATTGCTTCACCATTCCGTCGGTCGTAACGCTCCAAGGTCCTTACGTAGTCCTTTGCGGCGGGCTTAGGACCTCGGAGCGTGAATTTTCAGGCTGACGCGGAGCAATCAGGCTGAAAATTGACCTCCGAGCGTCCATTCCTGGCTCGTTTAGCCCATGATTCGCATTAAGAATATACGAACATCTTCAAACCATCAAAAAAACGCCTGCACCTGCGCCCGCCCCACATGCACCGTATTCGCCTCCCCCGTCTTCCGACCGTCGTAACTAATGGTCAACTGCAAATATTGACCAAGTTGGCGGGTGGCCCCAACGTTCCAAAGCAGGTTACGGCCGGGCTGAAGGCCCTGCAAAAGGGCAAAGCCGACCGGGCTATTGGCCTCTCCTTCCAGCGCAATATCGACCCAGCGGAAGCGGGCCGTCAGCCAGTTATTGAAGTTGCCCTCGAAGTCGAGTTCCACGCGGTCAGTCGATTCTCCCTCACCAGCGGACAAGACGTTGTCTTCCCGGCCAACGATGAGTTTGGTGACGAAGCGTAAATTCCCCGGCTGCCAGTTGATGCTAGGTTCGGCCCGGCGGAAATTGATGCGAAAGTCTTTGTTGTTAAAAAACTCGGAGTCGGCGGCGCGGGAACCCGCCACGGCGGCGGCCTCCAGGCTGAGCTGGTCGTTGGGGCGGTAGCGGAAGCGGAGGGTCCAGTCCTGCGTCTGGTTGCTTTCGTAGCCAGTGGTGAGTACCCGGCGGTTACGGCGGTCGGCGTTACTAAGCTGGACGTCGTATTTCGGGTTGGCACGGTTGAAGAAAAGGCCGTGCCGTCGCTGGACGTTGAGGGCCACCAAGCTCGAATCTACCACGCCCAGTTGCAGCGGGTTCCACGCCTGGATGTCGGGGTTCTCACGCGTCTTGCGGTCAATGATCAGGCTGGTATTGAGGGCGAACTTGCGGAGAAACTTCCGGGCACCCTTCGCCTCCCGCCAGATACGGGCGGGGTCCCAGTTGATCTTCTGGTTGAGGGACACGTTGTCGGTGCGGATAAAATCATCGCTGAAGACGGAGACACGGACGTAATCCCCAATGTCGGCGAAGGGAGCTATCTCCATCTCGTTGACCTGGATACGGCCGTCGTTGTTGTACAGCGTATCCTGCCAGATGTACTGCCCCAGGCCGGGGCCGACGTAGAGGTACTGAAAGTCAACACGGGGTTCCTGGCCGCTGCCGACCTGGTAAGTCGTCTGGGTACGCAGGCTTTTACTGAGGGCGTTGGTACGCAGGTCGAAGCGGCCGAGGAAGGTGCGGCTGGGGGTGTCGTCCACCAGGTCTGCAGCCCGGACTTCGAGATCCCTGAAGGTGAAGTTACCACCCAGTTGGATGTTTTCGCTGGCCGTATAGTTTCCTTCGGCGGTGACCTCGCGGGCATCGGTGGAAGTAATGAGTTGGTTGCCTTTTGGTAGGCGGTCGATCCGTTGATTGGCGCTGAGGCTTAAGCGATATTTATCGTTGCTTGGCGTAGCGAGGCCGACAGTGTAGCGGTCAAACTGGAAAGAGAGCGGGGATAGGGTGTCAATGCCGATGCCCTGCCGCACGGAGCGTTCCCCCTGATAAGCCGTTCGCAAAGTCCACCCACCCAGCTTTTTGAAAGTCTTGTCGATGTGCAGACTGGGCTGGCGGAAGCTACCGTCGGCGACATCATCCCGGCTATTGAGCAGGCTGAGGTTGCCATTCACCAACCAGGTGTCGGTGCGGAGATTGACGGCTGCGGCGTGACGGCGACCAACGTAACTACTTCCCCGGCTAAACTGCTCGAAGTCATAATCCAGGCGACCGAGGCGGGCTTTGACCAGCCCCAGTCCGGCCCCGATGATCTGCTCGTTTTCCCGCTCGGGCTCGACGGTTGCCAGGCGGTTACTAAGGTTCCAGTTGCGGAAAAACTCCGGCGAGCGGTAAGGGTTGATGGCGTTATAGGTTGCTTCCAGAAATTCGTAATGGCCGCGCCCGGCGATTTGCCAAGCCAGGGAGTCGGGGCCGATATTCAGCGTTCGGTCGGCATCGAAGCGCAGGGCACTACCATTATCGTCGTCAGCGTCTTCGCGGCTAAAGCGGTTGAGGTCGAGCTTGCTACGGGAGCCTTCCAGCCGCAGCCCGCCTTCACCCTTGAAGCGATATTCGCCGCCGAGGGCGATGAGTTGCTGCTGCTCCGGTGCTTCGAGGTCGATGAGGGGAGCGAAGTTGCCACGCGGCGTGCAGCTTTCCGGGTCGGAGCCGACGTAGCGGAAGACGCGTTCGTTGGCTGGTCGGTCGGGGTCGAGTTCGTATTCGCCGGCCCCCAAACCCCGGTCGGAAAAGGTAGCGACGAAGCGGCCAGCCGTGGAATTGCGCAGGAAGACGGTATCGATCCTCCGCCCGCCGCACAGGTAGCTGGTGTCGACCTGAAGGTAGGTGGCGCGCAGTTCGGCCCGCCCGTCGAGGGTGTCGAGGCTGAGAATGGGGATGCCGCCGGGCGCATCGCCGAAGTCGCCAAGTTGCTGGCGTTGGTTGGCGGTCAGTTCGAGGTCGCCGGTGGCGGTGCGGCTGTCCTGCTGGGTATAGGCGTTTAGGTAGGCGCTGAAGCGGGGCGAATCATAACGAGTGCCGCCGGTGACGAGGGTGCGGAGGTAGCGTTGGTCAGCGTATTCGTATTCGGCGGTGATGCGGCTGTCACGGGTAATGAGCCGGCGGGTGGTGAAAGTGAGCTCGGACAGGTTGTAGTCGATCACGTAATCGCCGTCGAGGCCCCGGACGAGGAGGTTACCGTCCAGAAAAATTCGCTCCGTTCCGGCCAGGACGATTAGAAAGCGCTGGCCACCGTTACCCGTCAGTTTGTACGGGCCCTGATTACCTTCGCTGGGTTGGATTTGCTGGCGGATGAACTGGCCGCGGGCGACGGCGATGGAAGCAGTGGTAATGATTTGCTGCGCCGTACTTCGGGCACTCGATTCTTGATTTCTTGCGTTGGAGGCGTTGGAATTTAGGGCGGGAGACATTGCTTCTCCAACCTTCTCTGCACCGGCGTCCCCGCCCGAAACGGACGTGAATGTGGCGCCTTCCAGCTTTTTGAAGTAGCGCAGGAAGTAGCCGTCCGGGTTGCGCAACTCGTAGTCACCAGCGGTGAGCACGCTGTTGTTTTTCTTGAGCTGGATGAAGATTTTATCAAATTCCCTCAGCTGCTGGGTGGTGCCTTCTGGCTGCACCGGTAGACTCTCGTCGGTGATGGCGGCGGCGACCTCGATGCCGTTGCCGAGTTCGCCGTTCATCTGGAGGTTGAAGGCCGAATTAAGCACCAAATCCTGGCGGTTACCGAAGCTGATGGCCCGGCTGAAACTGCCGTTAGTGCGCACCTTGCCGTCGTTATCGAATAGGCCCGAGCGGACGTATTCGTCGTAGCCACCGATCACCAGACCAGCTTCTTCGCGGATGAGCTGGGCGGAATCAAGCAAGCGTACTGTGGCATCAAGCGCAAAGGGCAAGACGCGGTAAATGACCCGCACCGAATCGGGAAATTCTGTACTTCGCCAGCGCAAAAAGCGGCCGCTAAGCTGATAGCTTTCAGCCGGTAAAAGCCTGTCATTGCCAGCGTCGTATATCCACAAGCCTTCGGGCGCGATCGTCAAACTATCGAGCAACTGACCGGCCGGATTGACCACCATAATCGTATCGCGTAAACTCGATAGCGGGTTGGTCTGGGCTAACAGCTCACCATTTGCGGACAATAACGCCAGCAATAACCATATCCACGTTTTAGATCCGATCACGATAAGGGGAACGGTGAAAGCGTATACTTTGGTTTGCCTTATTCATGTCGATAGCTTAGAGCGTGTACAATGCTATACATGAGCCGCCGCCAACGTCTCCCCTCCCCGGCGGGCGTACATTTTTGGGGTGAAAGGGACCCAAAATAAGCAGGGGTGGGTTTTTGGGACCATGTATAACCTTGTACACGCTCTTAGTGGTAGGGTGTGCAACCTGATAGGGAAATAGCCCGACAGATTCTTGAGACCTAAGATTGTCATAACTGTTGTAAGTACCCACACGATACTTACTTATGCCACCCCAGGCGTATTTTATTGACAACTAGCGAATTACGGCCACTAAATTAGCAAGTAAGTTTTCGCCGACTACTTAGAATCCAGTAGTTATGCATCTGGTCTAGGTTCAAAAAGTGTAGTACCGATTTTCAATCAGATTGCACACCCTACTCTCAGTGGTATAAGGAAAGCCAGCCGTTGCCTGCCTACGACAAGCTAAAAACGCATTTGGTCGATAAATCGCCCAAGTCAGGCCAACCCTGGATAACTTTACTCGTCTCTCAGGTAAATCTATACTTCATGACTAAACGTATAACAGGAATCGACTTTGCACGGGCGTTGGCCATAATCGGGATGATTATAGTTAACTTCAAGATGGTTATCGGATCGGAAGGCAGCGGCTGGGCACTTGATTTTGCTGAACTATTTTCCGGTAGAGCCGCCGCTTTATTCGTCGTTTTGGCGGGCGTAGGCATTGGGCTTATGACGCGAAAAGCATACGAAAGCGGCGACTCCGCCCCGCTGTTGCTTGCTAGAAAACGGCTCTTCAACCGCGCTGCCTTTTTGTTTGTCGTTGGCCTTACCTACTACTGGATCTGGCCCGCAGACATTCTTCACTTTTACGGCGTCTACATGCTGGTCACGCTGCTGGTGATTCGCTGGAAACCACGGGCGGTACTTCGCCTAGCCGTTGGTTTGGTACTCCTATTTCCCTTGTTGTCAAGTATTTTTGACTACGAAAGTGGCTGGGACTTTGTCAGCCTAGATTATCTCGACTTCTGGACGGTGGAAGGCTTTACGCGCAATCTCTTCTTCAACGGTTTTCACCCGGTTATTCCGTGGGTGGCCTTCATGCTGTTGGGTTTGTGGTTTGGTCGGCAGCGCCTTAACGACGATGCCTTCGTTTGGCGAGTAGGCCTGGTCGCTACGGGCGTATTTGCGGCGGTTTGTCTTTTTTCGTGGGAAGCGCAAAGTTTGGTGCCGCCCTCAGCCGATCTTTCCGCTGAAGACATCAAGACAATTTTTGGCCTGGAGCCTATGCCGCCGTTGCCGCTGTACATGATCAACGGTGGCAGTTTAGCCCTCGCCGTTACGGCGGCTTGCATCTTGCTGACCCGGCGATGGGAAGCCTCTTTTCCGGTCCGCTCGCTGGTGGGGATGGGAAAACTGGCACTTACGTTTTACGTGGCGCATGTGGTGATCGGTATGGGGCTTTATGAGGTGTTTAGCGGCGGCCCCCTGGGCGGTGCTACCGCTACTTTTTCGGTCGTTTATGCGCTGTTGTTCAGCCTGGGGTGTTGGGTGTTTGCCTTGCTGTGGGGGCGGTATTTTCGGGCTGGCCCGTTGGAGTGGGTGATGCGAAAGGTAACGGATTGACCACCATAATCGTATCGCGCAGACGCGATAGTGGGTTGGTCGGGGCCTACAGCCCACCGGTTGTAGACAATAACGCCAGCAATAACCATATCCACGTTTTCGATTCGATCACGATAAGGGAAACGGTGAAAGGGCGGGCTTTGGTTTGGGTACCTTTTTTTTTGCGGGCGCGGCCGCCGGTGCAAAGAAAGTTGACCGCCAGGCAAGACCGCTTGAAAGCACTGCCGGGCCCGATCTTCCTATTTTTCGATTTTCATAGTTAAAACGACCGGAAATGCTAAAACAATTTCGGGTCTGCATTATTGTACAAAGATGGAGCGTAAGCAATTGACAATGATAGTATTGGGGATGATTGGGGTCTTCGGCGTCCAGATCGGCTTTTATGAGCTGGTTAAGGGAAATGCACCTATTGCCATGGTCTTCGCCTTGCTGACCATCGGATTCGTGTGTGCCTTCAAAGGCTTTGGAGAGTATCGCCGAATGGAAGATGAACAAGGGGAATAAACGCAGTGCATTCGCTGATCAGGCGGTGGTAGGAAGTTGAAAGAAACTTCGCTACACACCCAAATTTTGGAATAATGGCAAGGCTTTGGCTTTGAATAATCAATTTTTACACGTGTGTTTAGTTTATTGTACGTGTAAATTATTTACCATGACTGCTGCTGAGGTGCCTAAAAAGGCAAGGACAAAAAAGGAGGCCAGAAAAAAATCTAATAAGAAGAAGCTTACGTTGAGCCTTGATAAGGAGGTTATTGCCATGGGTAAAGCTCTGGCCCAGAATCGTGGGGTGAGCCTCTCAAAGCTAGTAGAACAGGCGCGCAGTTGGGATTTGTCCCACCCTGCACAGAGCAATTTTATATTGATAATCAAGCAATTACAAATTCACTTATTCAATATTTTAGGCTAAAATCCCCTTACCGTTCAAAAAATATAGTTGGCCACTTGAAC
>Ga0136553_1000266_pt1 | contig 18946 bp, 15 predicted proteins | sample AntRauTorckE5430_FD_101384 | JGI IMG/M metagenome (GOLD analysis project Ga0136553, IMG submission 101384) | Saline lake microbial communities from Rauer Islands, Antarctica - Metagenome Torckler E5 #430 | ecosystem: Environmental > Aquatic > Non-marine Saline and Alkaline > Saline | place... | reverse complement strand
TGACCGGGCGCAACGCCAAGCCTGAATTGCTGGAGGCCGCCGATCTGGTCACCGAGATGACGATGGTCAAGCATCCGTTCCGCGACGGGATCAAGGCACAGGCCGGGATCGAATTCTGAGGCGACCGGGGTACGGTGCATCATTTATTGTATACCGTTGCATACTATCTTTCCTCGGGCGAGGTTTTCCGCTAAGACAGGGGCAATCCAGCGAGTCGCCCCTGCCCGCGCCCCCGCGCGGCACAGGGCCAATTCAGATCGAAAAGGATCCACCCGATGGCCAATACCTCCACCCCCGATATCGTCTACACCAAGGTCGACGAGGCGCCCGAGCTTGCCTCGGCCTCGTTCCTGCCGATCATCCGTCGGTTCGCGGGGGCTGCGGGCGTGTCCGTGGACACCCGCGACATCTCGCTCGCCGGGCGCATCCTCGCGACATTCCCCGACCATCTGACCGAGGATCAGCGCATCCCCGACGATCTGGCGGAACTGGGCCAACTGGTGAAGACCCCCGGCGCCAACGTGATCAAGCTGCCCAACATCTCGGCCTCGGTGCCGCAGTTGGTCGAGGCGATCCGCGAATTGCAGGGTCAGGGCCATGCCATCCCCGACTATCCCGACGACCCCAGGACGGACGCCGAAAAGGACGCCCGCAAGCGCTATGACACGCTCAAGGGCTCGGCCGTGAACCCGGTCCTGCGCGAGGGCAACTCGGATCGCCGCGCCGCAGCACCCGTAAAGAAATTCGCGCAGAACAACCCGCACCGCATGGGCGACTGGTCCCCCGACAGCAAGACGCGCGTCGCCACCATGCAGTCGGATGATTTCTTCTCGAACGAAAAATCCACCACCGTGCCCCGAGACAGCACCGCGAAGATCGTGCTGGAGACCGCGGGCGGCGAAACCGTGCTCAAGGACGGGCTGCGCTACAAGGCCGGCACGGTGGTCGATGCCACCTACATGAACGCGCAGGCCCTTGACGCGTTCCTCGCCGGCGAGATCGAGCGCACGAAGGCCGAAGGCATCCTGTTCTCGATCCACCTGAAGGCCACGATGATGAAGGTCTCCGACCCGATCATCTTCGGTCACGCGGTGCGGACCTTCCTCGCGCCCGTCTTCGATCAATACGGCGACGAGATGAAAGCGCTCGGCGTGCAGCCCAGTGCAGGGCTCGGGGACCTGCTGGAGCGGGTCAGGGACCGCCCCGAGATCCTCAAGGCCATCGAGGCCTGCATGGCCGACCGCCCGCCGATGTACATGGTGGATTCGGGCAAAGGCATCACCAACCTGCACGTGTCCTCGGATGTCATCATCGACGCCTCGATGCCCGCTTTGATCCGCGGCGGCGGCAAGGGCTGGGGGCCCGACGACAAGGAGCACGACGCGGTCTGCGTCATCCCCGACAGCAGCTACGCGGGCGTCTATGACGAGGCGATAAGGTTCTTCAAGGAGAACGGCAAGCTCAACCCCGCCAGTGCCGGCACGGTGCAGAATGTCGGGCTGATGGCGCAGAAGGCCGAGGAATACGGCAGCCACCCCACCACCTTCGAGATCCCCGAGGACGGCACCGTGAAGATGGTGCTCGACGACGGCACCGTGCTGCACCAGCACAAGGTCGCGGCGGGCGATATCTGGCGGTCGGCCTCGGCCAACAAGGCCCCGATCGAGGACTGGGTCACCCTTGCCATCGAACGCCAGAAGGCGACGGGCTATCGCGCGATCTTCTGGCTGGATCCGGGCCGCGCCCATGACGCAGAGCTGATCGCCATCGTCAAACCCATGCTCGAGGCCCGCGGCGTCGCCGACAAGTTCGAGATCATGGACCCGCGCGAGGCCACCCGCGACAGCCTCGAGACGATCACCCGCGGCGACAGCACCATCGCCATCACCGGCAACGTGCTGCGCGACTACCTCACCGATCTTTTTCCGATCCTCGAGCTTGCGACCTCGGCCAAGATGCTGTCGATCGTCAAGCTGATGCAGGGCGGCGGGCTGTTCGAGACCGGCGCGGGCGGCTCGGCCCCCAAGCATGTCGATCAGCTCATCGCGGAAAACCACCTGCGGTGGGATTCCCTGGGCGAGTTCTGCGCGCTTGGCGAAAGCCTGAAATTCCTTGCCGAGACGCATGACAACAAACGTGCCCGCGTGCTCGGCGAGGCCGCCGAAGTGGCCACGCAGGGCATCCTCGACAATGACCGCTCGCCCTCGCGCAAGGCCGGAGAGCCGGACAACCGCGACAGCCATTACTGGTTCGCCCGCTACTGGGCCGAGGCGCTGGCCGCGCAATCCGAGGACGCCGCCCTCGCCGAGGAATTCGGCCCCGTCGCCAAGGCACTGGCCGAAAACGAGGCGAAGATCACCGGCGAACTGGCCGCAAGTCAGGGCAAGCCCGCCGATATCGGCGGCTACTATCACCCCGACCCCGAGAAGCTGTCGGCGGTGATGCGGCCCTCGGCCACGCTCAACGACATCATCGGCTGATCGCGGCACCGGGCCACATGGGGGGACGCGCCACCGCGCGTCCCCTCCACTGGACCACGGCGCGCCGCTGGGCTATGGATCGGGCCACACCGCCCGAGCCCGGAGCACGCCCGATGATCCCGCATGTCTACCTCATCCTCGCCCTCGCCATCCTTGCCGAAACCGCCGGCACCACCGCGCTGCAGGCCAGCCAGCAATTCACCCGGCTCTGGCCCTCGGTGATCGTCGTCGTGGCTTACGGCATCAGCTTCTACCTGCTGGCGCTCACCCTCAAGGTGATGCCGGTCGGCGTGGTCTATGCCATGTGGTCCGGCCTCGGCATCGTGTTCATCGCCTGTATCGGGTATGTGGTCTTCGGCCAGAAACTCGACCTGCCGGCGGTGATCGGCACCGCGATGATCCTCGCCGGGATCGTCGTGATCCAGCTGTTTTCGCGCACCGCGCCGCATTGAACCCGGACCCGGCCCGAAAAAGATGGCAAAACAGCGCCCCCGGCGCTAAGACCGCGACCGAGGACGACACGAGGCCGCCCATGCGCGACACCATCACAGACCGCTGCACGGCCAAGGGCCTGCGCATGACCGATCAACGGCGCACCATCGCCCGCGTGCTGGAGGCGTGCGAAGATCACCCCGATGTCGAAGAGCTTTACGCCCGCGCCTCGGCCGTCGATCCGCGCATCTCGATCGCCACCGTCTACCGCACGGTAAAGCTGTTCGAGGAGACCGGCATCATCGAAAAGCATGAATTCGGCGACGGGCGCGCCCGCTACGAGGATGCCGAGCGCGACCATCACGACCACCTGATCGACATGAATTCCGGCGAGGTGATCGAATTCGTCGACCCCGAGATCGAGGCGCTGCAGGAACGCATCGCCGAGAAACTTGGCTACCGCCTGATCGGGCACCGGCTGGAGCTCTACGGCGTGCCGCGAAAATCGGGCCGATAGGGGCGGCGATGGACAGGGCGTCCAACACACGGATCATGCGGCTGGCGATCGGCAGCGTGGTCATCGGGCTGCTGGTTCTGGGGCTCAAGGTGCTGGCATGGCAACTGACCGGCTCGCTCGCGCTGATGTCGGACGCGCTGGAAAGTCTGGTGAACGTGGCCACGGCACTGGCCGTGATCGCGGCGCTGCATCTGGCGCGGCGGCCAGCCGATGACAATCACCCCTACGGCCACCACAAGGCCGAGTTCTTCTCGGCCGTGCTCGAAGGCGTGCTGATCGTCATCGCGGCCCTCTTCATCCTGCGCGAGGCCTATGCGGGGTTCCTTGCCCCCAGACCGCTCGACGCGCCGCTGACGGGCCTGCTGATCAACGCGGGGGCCAGCACGATCAACGGCATCTGGGCCGCGCTGCTGATCCGCAACGGGCGGCGCTACCGCTCGCCCGCGCTGGTGGCGGACGGGCGGCACCTGCTGACCGATGTCGTGTCGTCGGTCGGCGTGTTCATCGGCGTCGCGCTGGCCTTCGCCACCGGCGCGTGGTGGCTCGATCCGGTGATGGCGGTGCTGGTGGCGGTCAACATCATGTGGTCGGGCTGGACGGTCATCAAGGGATCGCTGAGCGGGCTGATGGACGAGGCGGTGTCGGACGCGGAACTGGCCCGTATCCGGCAGATCATCTCCGACGCCGCCAGCGCGGATGCAGCACTCGAGGCGCATGACCTGCGCACCCGGCACGCGGGGCAGGTCACCTTCATCGACTTCCACCTCGTGGTGCCCGGAGAGACCACGGTCGAGGCCGCGCACGAGCTTTGCGACCGGATCGAGGCGGCGCTGATGGACGCCCTGCCCGACGCGCGCGTGACCATCCATGTCGAGCCGGAACACAAGGCCAAGCATAGCGGCATTGTCGTCTTGTGATGGCTCTGCCGGTTTCGCGTGCCGGTGACCTTCGCTAACGTGGGGCCATCTCGAAAAGGAAAGCGGATGGAAAACCTGCGCGGCAGCATGATCATGGTTCTGGCGATGGCCGCCTTCGCGCTGGAGGATCTGTTCATCAAGCGGCTCGCGGACAGCCTGCCGGTCGGGCAGATCATCATGTTTCTCGGCTTCGGCGGCGCGCTCGTGTTCGGGCTGGTCACGCGCCTGCAGGGCCGCCGCCTGTGGTCACGCGATCTGGCCACCCGCGCGGTGATGCTGCGCAATTTCGGCGAACTTGTCGGCACGCTGGGATTCGTCACCGCCATCGCGCTCACGCCCTTGTCCTCGGCCTCGGCGATCCTGCAGGCCACGCCGCTGGCCGTCACGCTGGGGGCGGCGCTGTTTTTCGGCGAGGCGGTCGGCTGGAAACGCTGGACGGCGATCCTCGTGGGGTTCGGCGGCGTGCTCATGGTGATCCGCCCGGGGTTGGAAGGGTTCGAGCCCGCCTCGCTTTTCGCGGTGCAGGCCGTCATCGGTCTGGCGATCCGCGATCTCGCCACGCGCGCGGTGCCGCGCACGATCTCGTCGATGCAGCTTTCGACCTATGCCTTCGCGACGCTGGTGCCGACGGGTATGATCCTGCTGGCGGTGGGCGACGCGCCCAGCCTGCCCTCGGCCATGGCCTGGCGCGATCTCGCGCTCGCGCTGGCCTGCGCGCTGGCCGCCTATTACGCCATCGTCGCGGCCATGCGGCTGGGGGATGTGGCGGTGATCACGCCGTTCCGCTACTCGCGTCTGATCTTCGCGCTGGTGATCGGCGTGACGGTCTTCGACGAGCGCCCCGATATCTGGACGCTCACCGGGGCTGCGATCATCATCGCCTCGGGACTGTTCACCTTCTGGCGCGAACGCCGGCTGGCGCGGCGCACGCCCGCCCCGTCCGCCCCGCTGGCGCCTCGCGGGTAGCGGCGGGTTGAGCCACGGAATTTTCCAAAAAATTCCGGTCAAGAAAATTTCAAATTTTCTTGGTCCCCGTCCCAACAGCCCCCATCCCGCACTGCGTTTGCAAAGCCGCTAGAAATTGCTATGCCAAACGCCACCGCATCCGAAAGCCGAGGATCCCACACACATGAGCAGCATCATCGACATCCACGCCCGCGAAATCCTCGACAGCCGAGGCAATCCGACGGTCGAAGTGGACGTGACCCTGGAGGACGGCACCATGGGCCGCGCCGCCGTGCCATCGGGCGCCTCGACCGGCGCGCATGAGGCCGTGGAGCGGCGCGACGGCGACAAGAGCCGCTACATGGGCAAAGGCGTGCTGGAGGCCTGTGCTGCCGTCAATGGCGAGATCGCGACCGAATTGCTCGGCATGGACGCCACCGAACAGGTCGCGCTGGATCTCGGAATGATCGAGCTTGACGGCACCCCCAACAAGGCGCGCCTCGGGGCCAACGCCATTCTCGGGGTCAGCCTTGCGGCAGCCAAGGCCGCCGCGGATTTCACCGGTCAGCCGCTCTACCGCTACGTGGGCGGCACCTCGGCGCGCACCCTGCCGGTGCCGATGATGAACATCATCAATGGCGGCGAACATGCCGACAACCCCATCGACGTGCAGGAATTCATGATCATGCCGGTCTCGGCGGACAGCATCCGCGAGGCGGTGCGCATGGGGGCCGAAGTGTTCCACACGCTGAAAAAGGAGCTCACCGCGGTCGGTCTGGCCACCGGCGTCGGCGACGAGGGCGGCTTCGCGCCGAACCTGAGCTCCACCCGAGACGCGCTTGATTTCATTTTGAAATCTGTGGAAAAGGCTGGCTACACGCCGGGCACGGATATCTGCCTCGCGCTGGATTGCGCGGCCACGGAATACTTCAAGGATGGCCGTTATGTCTTTGCAGGCGAAGGAAAAACCCTGACCCCGGATGAAAACGTCGCCTATCTCGAGGCGCTGGTGAACGATTACCCGATCCTCTCGATCGAGGATGGCTGTTCCGAGGATGACTGGGACGGCTGGGTGGCCCTGACGCGGGCCATCGGCGACCGCGTGCAGCTTGTGGGCGACGATCTGTTCGTCACCAATCCCGACCGCCTCGCCATGGGCATCGAAAAGGGCGCGGCCAATTCCATGCTGGTCAAGGTCAACCAGATCGGCACGCTGACCGAGACGCTGCAGGCGGTCGAGATGGCGCATCGTGCCGGGATGACCAATGTCATGTCGCACCGGTCGGGCGAGACCGAGGACGCCACCATCGCCGATCTGGCCGTCGCCACCAATTGCGGGCAGATCAAGACCGGCAGTCTCGCACGCTCCGACCGGCTGGCCAAATACAACCAGCTCATCCGAATCGAGGAGATGCTGGGCGATACGGCCCGCTATGCCGGACGCGCCATCCTGAGATAACCGGGCCGGCCCGGATCGTGGTCTGACTACCTTGAGATGTCATATCTGAAATTGGCTCGCGTCAAGATAGCATGTTGACGCTACGTTATGCTGAAATCGTGGCATCGTGGCCAAAAACAATTTTGCGCTCGCACGGACTGACCATATCTCTGTGTCAGTTGGGAAAACCGACTGATGGTTAGGGTGATGAGTGTATCTTAGGTTCCATTATTATTTGGGCGCCCTTCGGGGCGTCCTCTTTTTTGCGCCCGCGACAGCGTCCCGATCACACTGGCGGGGAGCGTGGCATGATAGAGTGTCATCAGCCCGAACACCCCCACGGCCACCACCTTGGCCGGGACGGGATCGCTGATGGCACACCCGAATCCAACAGGACGCGCGTCGCGGATATGGATTGTTAAGTTTTCATCGTGCTTGCGGCGCGCAACGGCCCATGGGATCGCCACCCGGCCGATTGCGGTTTACACGGCGCACGCTGGATTGCGAGGCCTTCGCCCGCTGGACGCGGTGCGTACGTTTTCAGCGCGAAAAGGTACAGCCTGTACGCATGGCGGCGAACGGCCATCACCCGAAAATCGCGTCGCCCTGTTCGTCGATCACCTGTTTCGCCTTGCGGATCGAGAACGCCTCGGCCTCCTCAATGCTGCCAAGCGTATCGGCGCGCATCAGGTGATGCAGCTTCATCTCGCCGCCGATCTCCTTCTCGATCCGCGCCCCGACGCGGTAGCCCCCCTCGGCGGCCTCGGGGGCGGCGGTGATGCGACAGTCCTTGTAGGTCTCGGCCGTTTCCGCCCGCGCCTCGGGCTTGGCGCCGCCTCCGAACAGACGTGACAGGATCGACATGGCGTGTCCTTACTGATCGAGAAAGCTGCGCAGCTTGCGCGACCGGCTGGGATGTTTCAGCTTTCTCAAGGCCTTGGCCTCGATCTGGCGGATGCGTTCGCGGGTGACGGAGAATTGCTGACCGACCTCTTCCAGCGTGTGATCGGTGTTCATCCCGATGCCGAAACGCATGCGCAGCACGCGTTCCTCGCGCGGAGTCAGTGAGGACAGGACCCGCGTCGTGGTTTCCTTGAGATTGTCCTGAATGGCCGAGTCGAGCGGCAGGATGACGTTCTTGTCCTCGATGAAATCGCCAAGCTGGCTGTCCTCCTCGTCACCGATGGGCGTCTCGAGGCTGATCGGCTCCTTGGCGATCTTCATCACCTTGCGGACCTTTTCCAGCGGCATCTGCAGCTTTTCGGCCAGTTCCTCGGGGGTGGGTTCGCGGCCGATCTCGTGCAGCATCTGGCGCCCGGTGCGCACCAGCTTGTTGATCGTCTCTATCATGTGCACCGGAATGCGGATGGTGCGCGCCTGATCGGCGATGGAGCGGGTGATCGCCTGACGGATCCACCATGTCGCATAGGTGCTGAACTTGTAGCCCCGGCGATACTCGAACTTGTCCACGGCCTTCATCAAGCCGATATTGCCTTCCTGAATGAGATCAAGGAATTGCAGGCCACGGTTCGTGTATTTCTTGGCGATGGAGATGACCAGCCGCAGGTTGGCCTCGACCATTTCCTTCTTGGCCTGCCGTGCCTCTTTCTCGCCCTTCTGAACCTGGCCGACGATGCGGCGGAATTCCGAGATGTCGAGGCCCACATACTGCCCGACCTGCGCCATGTCGGCGCGCAGTTCAGCCACCTTCTCGGGGCTGCGCTCCATCAGCATCTGCCAGCCGCGTCCGGGCTTTTGCGCCATATCCTCGACCCAGTTGGGATCAAGCTCGCGGCCGCGATACTCCTCGATGAATTCGCGGCGATTGATCCGCGCCTGATCGGCCAGTTTCACCATCGCCGTGTCGATCTGCATGATCCGGCGGTTGATGCCGTAAAGCTGGTCGATCAGCGCCTCGATGCGGTTGTTGTGCAGGTGCAGCTCGTTGACGAGCACCACGATTTCCGAGCGCAGCTGCTGATAGGTGCCCTCCTGCTCCTTGGAGAAGGATCCGTCCTCGTTCAGCGTCGCCGAGATCCGGCTGTCCTGCATCTCCGACAGTTTGACGAAATCATCGGCGATCCGGTCGAGCGTTTCCAGCACGCGGGGCTTGAGCGCGGCCTCCATCGCGGCAAGGCTCATGTTGGCCTGCTCGTCCTCGTCCTCGTCATCGTCGCGCTGGATCGGATTGCCGTCCGCGTCGACCTCTGGCGAGGCACTGGATTGCTCTTCCTTTTCAGGGGGATGCGCGACATTGGCCGGCTCCGCGACAGGCTCCGCGCCATCCTCCAGCGTCTGGTTGCCGAAGGTCGTCTCGAGGTCGATCACGTCGCGCAGCAGGATGTCCTCGCTCAGCAATTCGTCGCGCCAGATGGTGATCGCCTGAAAGGTCAGCGGGCTTTCGCAAAGGCCCGCGATCATCGTGTTGCGCCCGGCCTCGATCCGCTTGGCGATGGCGATCTCGCCCTCACGGCTCAGCAGTTCGACGGACCCCATCTCGCGCAGATACATGCGCACCGGATCGTCGGTGCGGTCGAGCTTTTCCTCCTTGCCGGAGCCGAGGGCGACCTCACCGCGCTTGTTCACCTCGGCAACGGCGGTGGTCTTGTTTTCCTCTTCCTCGGCGTCCTCGGCCTCGATGATGTTGATGCCCATCTCAGACAGCATCGACATCACATCCTCGATCTGCTCGCTGCCGACCTGATCGGGCGGCAGCACCGCGTTCAGCTGATCGTAGGTGATGAAGCCCTTTTCGCGCGCCTCGGAGATCATTCTCTTGACCGCCGCCTGGCTCATATCGAGCGCCCCCTCCATCTCGGCGTCGTTGGGCTTGCGGTCTTCAGTATCCTTTGCGGCCATTAAAGACTCCTCGATTACGGATGGTAGCGTCGATTCGGCTGAACGAATCAATAACGCACTCAGCTGATTCGGACACCCGTCTACCCTGATTTTCCTATACAAACCTCACCGAAGCGTTTTCAGCGCCGCGGTTTGGAATAGTTTATCCTGCTCAAGAGCTCCGCGAACTGCTCTTTCTCGTCCCGCTTGACCGGCGCGCCGTTCTCTCCGAGATCGTATTCGGCATCGGTATCCTCATGGCTGCACAGCGCCCGGTTGCGTGCCTGCGCCGCCTGCCCCAATCGCCAGGTCATGGCTTCGTCTGCCCGCGCGGCCATGTCGGCATTGGCCTCGTTCATCTCCGCCAGAACACCACGCTGGGTCATCAGCTTGCCAAGTTCTTCCTTGAGGGTCAGACCGGCAAGCCCGTGATCACCCGGATGACGCACGGGCGGCACCATTTTGACTTGGGGAAGAGACATGAGTTTTTCAAGCCGTCCCGGACCCATCTCCGCGTCGATCCGGGCGCGCAATGTCGCGGCCCCTTCGGATGCGTGACGCAGGATCAACGCCCGCAGCGTGGCATGATCGGGATCGCGACATTCCAGCCGGTCGATCTGGCTGTCGAAGCTGTCCACCACATCGGGGCACGACACCAGCGTGGCAAGGATCACCGCCTCTCGGAGATGTGTTTCCGTGTCGCGCCCGCCGGCCACCAGAAGCGAGGATTTCGTGCTGGCGCGCGCAGGCTCCGGCAGGGGCCATTTGCCGCCACGGGCCCGCGCGGTGCCGGCCCCGCCCGACCGGCGCGGGTTGAAAAGCTGCCAGCGCAGATCCTTGAGTTCCCGCTCGTAATGGAAACGCAGCGACGGATCCCGGATCAGATCGGTCTTTTCCTTACAGACACGTTCCAGCGCCGCCTTGCGTTCAGGGCTGTCGAAACGGCGGCCTTCGGTCTCGCGTTGCCACAAGAGCCGCACCAGCGACAGCGCCTCGTCGACCCGGCTCTGAACTGCGCCCGCCCCCTGGGCGCGCAGCACGTCGTCGGGATCCTGTCCTTCGGGCATCAGCGCGAACCGCAGGGACTTGCCCGCCTCCAGCAGCGGCAGCGCGAGATCGATCACCCGGTAGGCCGCGCGCAGCCCCGCCGTATCCCCGTCGAGCATGATCACCGGCTCGTCGGCGATCCGCCACAGAAGTTGCAACTGATGCTCGGTTACGGCCGTGCCCAGGGGCGCCACCGCCGCGCCGAACCCCGCCGCGACAAGCGCGATCACGTCCATGTAGCCCTCGGCCACGATCAGCGGCTGGCCCTTGCCGGCGGCCTCGCGCGCGGGGGCGTGATTGTAAAGCGTGCGGGACTTGTCGAAAAGCTCGGTCTCGGGCGAATTCAGATACTTGGCATTGTCATTCGGGTCCATCGCCCGCCCGCCGAAGGCGATGCAGCGTCCGCGGGCATCGCGGATGGGGAACATGATCCGGTTGCGGAACCTGTCATAGGGCTTGCCACCCTTGCCGCTTTCCTTGGCCAGACCGCAGGCGAGGATCATCCCGGGGGTCACCCCCTTGCCGGTGAGGTGATCCCACAGGCCCTGCCAGCCATCCGGGGCGAAGCCCAGATCAAAGCGCGCCTGCGTCGTGGCATCAAGCCCGCGCCCGGTCAGATAGTCGCGCGCCGCCGCCCCGGCCCCGCTGCGCAACTGCAGCCCGAAATACTTGACCGCCTGCTCCATCACCTCGACGAGTTGCGTGCGGCGGTCGGCCTTAGCCTGTGCCTGCGGATCGCGTTCGGGCAAGGTCATCCCGGCCTCGGTGGCGAGGATCTTCACCGCCTCGATGAAATCGACATTCTCGGTCTCGCGGACGAATGAAATGGCGTCGCCCTTGGCGTGGCAGCCAAAGCAGTAGTAGAACCCCTTGCGGTCGTCCACGTGAAAGGACGCGGTCTTTTCCTGATGGAACGGGCACGGGGCCCACATGTCGCCCTTGGCCTGATTGGACTTGCGCGTGTCCCACATGACCTTGCGCCCGACCACCTGCGACAGGGACAGGCGGCTTTGCAATTCATCAAGGAATCCGGGTGGCAGGCTCATGCGTCGAATATCGGACGCTTGGGGTGCAAAGTCCAGAGGGTGGAGAGGTGCGCGCGCAGGTCCGGCGCGCGCGACCGCTCAGAGACCCATGGCACGGTAGCTGGCCGCGACCTTGGCGATCGACACCAGATAGGCGGCGGTGCGCAGATCGGTCACGTCCTGCCGCCCGTGCCAGACTTCGCGCATCGCCTGATAGGCGCCGCGCATCGTGTCGTCGAGGCCCGAGCGCACGAGTTGCAGCTCGTCCGCCCCGCGCAGGTATTTCTGCTTGAAATCCGGCGACATCTCCCACGCGTCTCCCATGCCGCGATTGAGGCGCTCCAGCTCGGTGACAATCAACTGGTGCCGCGCCTCTTCCTGACGCCGCCCGAGCCGGCCGAACCGGATATGGCTGAGGTTCTTGACCCATTCGAAATAGGACACCGTCACGCCGCCGGCATTGGCAAACATGTCGGGGATGATCACCGTGCCCTTCTGGCGCAGGATATCATCGGCCCCCGCGGTGACCGGGCCGTTCGCGGCCTCGATGATCAGCGGGGCCTTGATGCGGTCGGCGTTCTCGAGATTGATCACGCCTTCCAGCGCGGCCGGGATCAGGATGTCGCAGTCCTCTTCCAGCGCTTTTGTTCCGTCGCGGATGAACCTGCCATCTGGAAAGCCGTCCACCCCGCCATGCCGCGCGATCCAGCCATACACCGCCTCGACATCGAGGCCGGTCTCATCGATCAGCGCGCCGTCACGCTCGATGATCGCGGTGACCTTGCAGCCGTCCTCCTCGGACAGGAACTTGGCCGCGTGATAGCCGACATTGCCGAGGCCCTGCACGATCACGCGTTTGCCGTCCAGCGTGCCCGACAGCCCCGCCGCCGCGATATCCTCGGGATGGCGAAAGAATTCCTGCAGGCCGAACTGGACGCCGCGCCCGGTCGCCTCTGTCCGGCCCAGAATGCCGCCGCCATGAATCGGCTTGCCGGTCACGCAGGCGCGGTGGTTGATATCGGTGGTGTTCATGCGTTTGTACTGGTCCGCGATCCACGCCATCTCGCGCTCGCCGGTGCCCATGTCGGGGGCGGGCACGTTCTGCGCCGGATTGATGAGGTCGCGCTTGATCAGCTCATAGGCGAAGCGCCGCGTGATCAGCTCCAGCTCGTGCTCTTCCCAGGCGCGCGGATCGACACACAGACCACCCTTCGAGCCGCCGAAGGGCGCATCGACCAGCGCGCATTTGTAGGTCATCAGCGCCGCGAGCGCCTCGACCTCGTCCTGATGAACTGCAAGCGAATAGCGGATGCCGCCCTTGACCGGCTCCAGATGTTCCGAATGAACGCTGCGATAGCCGGTGAAGGTGTGGATCTGCCCGCGCAGCCGCACACCGAACCGAACGGTGTAGGTGGCGTTGCAGACACGGATCTTTTCCTCGAGGCCCGGTGACAGTTCCATCAGCGCCACCGCGCGGTTGAACATCAGATCGACGCTGTCGCGAAACCCCGGCTCTTTCATGGCGGTCATGCTGCTTTCTCCCTGTTTTGTCGGGCCGAACGCAATATCCGTCGCGGCCTGAATCATGGTCGGCTGTGCCGGGCGATTCGTCTACCCTTGACCGACAACCATACGCCAGCGGATGTTTGCGGCCGATCCCGCGCATTCCCCCGGTCCCCACCTCAGGTGTCCACGGCTCAGGTTGCAGGCATCAAATATCGGGGCGCTGCGCGATGCGCATCTCCATGATTTCGGCCATCACCTTTGCCGGGGTGCGGTGTGTCACGCCCCCGACACCGACACGCCGCCCGATCCGCCACCACAGGCCCGGCTCCCAGGCGAACGGGCCCTTGCGCGACAGCCTGACCATGAACCCGTTGGACGGCTTGAAGGCGAACACGCCGCGATCGACCGCGACGATATCCTCCATCGCGGCGATCATGCGCCCGTCGCTGCTGCGCAGGCCCTCGGGTGTCAGTTCCAGCCGGTGCGCCGTCGCGTGCCACATCCGCTGCGCCATCCAGAGCGCCACGGCGGCGAACACGACCATGAACAGCCGCCAGCCCGGACCCGGCGTCTGCACGATCGCCAGATAGAGCATGATGACCCCCAGAAGCGCCACCGATCCCACACCGATCATCCGGCGCCCCACGGAGGCCGCAAGTTCCATCTCGATCTCGGTGTCGGCATCGTTGTCGGGGGTGTCGGGCATGGTGTCTCTCCCTTTGTGCGGCGGATGTATCCCGGTTGCCCGCATTTGGCGAGAGGGATCATCAAAAACGCACAGCACCCCTTTGCCTGCGAACAGACCACCCCCCTGCCGGCGGACCTCCGGCATCCTTATGTTGGCGTAAAAAAGGAGACCCGCCCATGTCCATAAGACCCGTCATCGAGGCCCGCCCCGCAACCCCCACCACGGAAGGGGCCGGCGTGCATCTGCACCGCGCCTTCGGCTTTCACGACCCGTCGGAGCTGGACCCGTTCCTGCTGTTCGACGATTTCCGCAACGATGATCCCGCGCGCTATGCCAAGGGTTTTCCGTGGCACCCGCATCGCGGCATCGAGACGATCACCTATGTGCTCGAGGGCGAGGTCGCGCATGGCGACAGCCTCGGCAATACCGGCATGCTCGGGGCCGGGGACGTGCAATGGATGACCGCCGGGTCGGGCATCCTGCATCAGGAGATGCCGCGCGGCAATGCCGCCGGGCAGATGCACGGTTTTCAGCTTTGGGCGAATTTGCCTTCGTCGCTGAAGATGACCGCGCCGCGCTATCAGGATGTGACGGCCCCGGACATCCCCGAGGTCATCGACGATGACGGCACCCGCGTGCGGGTGATCGTGGGCGAATTCTGGGGCCGGCGCGGCCCGGTGGACGGCATCGCCGCCGATCCGCAGTACCTCGACATCTCGGTGCCACCGGGGGTGAAAAAGACATTCAAGGTGGACACCTACCGGCGAAGCTTTGCCTATGTCTTCGCCGGCAGCGGTGCCTTTGCCGACGCCTCGCGGCCGACCGGCGTGCTTCTGGAAAAGGAGGTCGCGGGCCGCGAGGTGCATCTGCGAGACCTCTCCGGCGACCGCACCCTGATCCGCTTCGGTACCGGCGACACGGTCACCGTGCAGGCCGGCGAGGACGGCGTGCGGTTTCTTCTGATCTCGGGCGCGCCCTTGCAAGAACCGGTGGCGTGGCACGGCCCGATCGTGATGAACACGCAAGAGGAATTGCGTCAGGCGATGCGCGATCTGCGCAACGGCAGTTTCATCCGGTCGTGACAGCCGCCTTTTCGACCAGATCAGGTAGCCGCCCGCCGGGACATCCGCCTTGTCATGTTCACTCTCCCTTTGCATGGGCATGATCCGGCAAGGTCGGATGGCGGGGACAGGGGCAAACCGCCTTCCGCTGCCGCGCGACGCCTGCTAACAGCCTGCATGCTCAGCTATCAGCATCATTACCATGCCGGGAACGCGGCAGATGTGCACAAGCACGCGGTACTGGCATGGGTTCTCGACTATCTCGCCCGCAAACCCAAGCCGCTGAGTTATATCGAGACGCATGCGGGGCGGGGGCTTTATGATCTGGCGGATGCGGCGGCGGTGAAGACCGGCGAGGCGTCAGGCGGCGTCGGGCGTCTGGAAGCGGCGCTGCCGGTGGATCATCCCTACCGCCGGTGCCTCGATGCCGTGCGGGCGCGGCACGGGGCCACGGCCTATCCCGGCTCGCCGCTGATCGCGGGGCTGGGTCTGCGACCCGGCGACAGCTTGCATCTGGCCGAGCTGCATCCCGGCGAGCAGGCGCATCTGGCCGCGGCGCTGGCGCCGTTCGGCGCGCATGTCCGCAAGCAGGACGGGTTTGAGCTCGCGCACAGCCTGTGCCCGCCGACCCCGCGCCGGGGGCTGATGCTGGTTGATCCGAGCTACGAGGTGAAGACCGATTACGACGCCATCCCCCGGCATCTCGCCCGGATCGCGAAGGCATGGAACGTAGGCGTCCTGATGCTGTGGTATCCGATCCTCAGCCCGCCGCGCCATGACGGAATGCTGACCACGCTGCGCGCCGCCTTCCCGGATGCGCTGCGTCACGAGGTGCGGGTCCCGGCGCCGCAAAAGGGGCGCGGGATGACCGGATCGGGGCTGTTCGTGGTCAATCCGCCCTATGGGCTGGCGGATGAGGCGGCGCGGATTTCGACGATTTTCGACGCGAATTCCTGAGCCTGCGGCGCAAGGGTGCGACAAATTGTTTGGCCCGCATCAACTTCGCGCATTGCCGCGACCCTGCAGACATTCTAAAACGATGGTAGTCAACGGACGTAGCCACGCGGGAAGATTCCCGGCGTCCGACGAAATTTCAGCAGGAGGCAGCCAATGGCAGACGCAGCCATTCACGGCCACGAACACGAGGATCAGCGCGGGTTCTTCACCCGGTGGTTCATGTCGACGAACCACAAGGATATCGGTATCCTGTACCTGGTCACTTCGGCGCTCGTCGGCTTTATCGCGGTGTTGTTCACGGTCTACATGCGCATGGAGCTCATGGAGCCCGGTGTGCAGTACATGTGCATGGAAGGCGCGCGGTTCATCGCATCCGATGTCGCCGATTGCACGCCGAACGGGCATCTCTGGAACGTGCTGATCACCTATCACGGCGTGCTGATGATGTTCTTCGTCGTCATCCCGGCGCTTTTCGGGGGATTCGGCAACTTCTTCATGCCGTTGCAGATCGGTGCGCCGGACATGGCGTTTCCGAGGCTAAACAACCTCAGCTACTGGTTGTTTGTCGCCGGGACCTCGCTGGGGCTCGCGTCGATGTTGTCGCCCGGGGGCAACGGGCAGCTCGGCTCGGGCGTCGGGTGGGTGCTTTATCCGCCGCTCTCGACCAACGAGGCGGGCATGTCGATGGATCTGGCGATCTTCGCCGTGCACGTGTCGGGCGCGTCCTCGATTCTCGGGGCGATCAACATCATCACCACCTTCCTCAACATGCGGGCACCGGGGATGACGCTGTTCAAGGTGCCACTGTTCGCGTGGTCGATCTTCGTCACCGCGTGGATGATCCTGCTGGCGCTGCCGGTGCTGGCGGGCGCGATCACCATGCTGCTGACCGACCGCAATTTCGGCACCACGTTCTTCGATCCCGCCGGCGGTGGTGATCCGGTGCTCTACCAGCACATCCTGTGGTTCTTCGGCCATCCGGAGGTCTACATCGTGGTGCTGCCGGGCTTTGGCATCATCAGCCATGTGGTCGCCACCTTCTCGCGCAAGCCGATCTTCGGCTACCTGCCGATGGTCTGGGCGTTGATCGCGATCGGCGTGCTCGGCTTCGTGGTCTGGGCGCACCACATGTACACGGTGGGCATGAGCCTGACACAGCAGAGCTATTTCATGCTGGCCACGATGGTGATCGCGGTGCCCACCGGCGTGAAGGTGTTTAGTTGGATCGCCACGATGTGGGGCGGATCGGTGGAGTTCAAGACGCCGATGCTCTGGGCGTTCGGCTTCATCTTCCTGTTCACCGTGGGCGGTGTGACCGGGGTCGTCCTCAGCCAGGCGGCGGTGGACCGGGCCTATCACGACACCTACTACGTGGTGGCGCATTTCCACTATGTGATGAGCCTCGGGGCGGTGTTCGCGATCTTTGCCGGGATCTACTACTGGTTCGGCAAGATGACCGGGCGTCATATCCCCGAATGGGCCGGCAAGGTGCATTTCTGGGCGATGTTCATCGGCGCGAACCTGACCTTCTTCCCGCAGCACTTCCTCGGGCGTCAGGGCATGCCGCGCCGCTACATCGACTACCCGGAAGCGTTCGCGCTGTGGAACTGGTGGTCGTCGATCGGGGCGTTCATCTCCTTCGCGTCCTTCGTGTTCTTCTTCGGTGTCGTCATCTACGCCCTCTTCCGCGGCGCAAAGGTGACCGAGAACAACTACTGGAACGAATACGCCGACACGCTGGAATGGACCCTGCCCTCGCCGCCGCCCGAGCATACGTTCGAGCAGCTTCCCAAGCGCGAGGACTGGGACAAGGCACCGGCCCACTGAGACCGGCACCATGGTGAAAAGACAGGAAGGCCCCGACCAATGTCGGGGCCTTTTTCGGTCATGTGACCATGACGGGGGCTTGATGCGCCCGGGCGGATGCGGTTGTCGGAGAGCTCGGCAGGTGTACCGACGTCGATCGACAGGAGGGCCAAGAAAATTTGAAATTTTCTTGCACGGAATTTTTCAAAAATTCCGTGGGTCCGAACGACCGCATCCCGCCATTCCCGGCACGCGTCACCCGTCGCGCGGCATGTCTGCAGCTTGACAATGGACACCGCGCACGCGACAGACGCGACCATGATGCTGACCCTCTTTCAGGTGGCCCTTGGTGGCGCGATCGGCGCGTGCCTGCGTTTTGGCGTGGTGCAGGCCATGCCGCGTGTCACCGGCGCTGGATTTCCCCTCGGTGTCCTGACGGTCAACGTCCTGGGGTCGTTCCTGATGGGCGCGGTGTTGATCCTGTCGGTGCAGCGCGGCTTTGACCATCTCAATCCGCTTCTGATGGTCGGCATTCTTGGCGGGTTCACCACCTTTTCCACCTTCTCGCTGGAAGCGTTCACGCTGTTCGAGCGCGGGCAGGTTCTGGCGGCGGGCACTTACGTCGGCCTGAACGTGGTGCTGTCGCTGGCCGCTCTCGCGCTCGGAGTCTGGCTGGCGCGGGGGCTTTCGGCATGACCGGCGTGCAGATCCTGACTGTCGCGGCGGGTGACGGCGATCAGCGCCTTGACCGGTGGCTGAAACGGCAGTTTCCGCATCTGACGCAAGGCCAGATCGAGAAGATGTGCCGCAAGGGCGACCTGCGGGTCGAGGGCGGGCGCGTCAAATCCGCGACGCGGGTCGAAGCGGGCCAGAGCGTGCGCATCCCGCCGCTGCCCGACGCGGGCACGAAGCCCGCGCCGGACGCCGCGCATATAAGCCCGACTGACGCGAAGATGATCCGGTCCTGCGTGATCTACCGCGACGATCACATCATCGCGCTGAACAAGCCGCCGGGCCTGCCGGTGCAGGGCGGCTCCAAGCAGACACGCCACGTGGACGGGCTGGCCGAGGCGCTGCGCTTTGGCGCCGAGGCCAAGCCGCGCCTCGTGCACCGGCTCGACAAGGACACGTCCGGCGTGCTGATCCTTGCGCGCACCCGCGAGGCCGCCAAGGGTCTGACGGCGGCCTTCCGGCACCGCAACACCCGCAAGATCTACTGGGCCGCCGTGGCCGGATCACCGCATCCGCGCATGGGCACGATCCGCTACGGTCTGGTGAAGGCGCCGGGG
>Ga0136553_1000265_pt1 | contig 18951 bp, 13 predicted proteins | sample AntRauTorckE5430_FD_101384 | JGI IMG/M metagenome (GOLD analysis project Ga0136553, IMG submission 101384) | Saline lake microbial communities from Rauer Islands, Antarctica - Metagenome Torckler E5 #430 | ecosystem: Environmental > Aquatic > Non-marine Saline and Alkaline > Saline | place... | reverse complement strand
ATATTATACTGCTATCTGGGAATGCTTGTGGTCATGTCAACATCATGTTCCCCCGTCAGAATATAAGGAGCTGTTCCAGGTACTTCAGAACTGGCTGGTGTGAAGAACTCCTCGAGGACATCTTTATCTCCGACAATGATCTTTGACCCAAGTCTAGCAACCAACACTTTCAATCCTTTTATAAATTTGTCACGATCAGCTCCGCTTTCTGCCTCGAACATTAATTCTTTATCAAACGCTTGTACGAAGAAGCAGCATGATCGTTTCGCAAAAGGGTACATGGTTCGATCTACTCTACTCAAAGGTGCAACCCTAGAAATATCGAGAAGATCCAAAGAATGAAACTCCATCTCGTTCAGAACAAATCGCTCTCCATCTTTGCGTTCCTTTCCGCAACTCTCTTGCCACATTAGTTTGGGCTGTATCAGGCCCGCCTGGATACAAGAACCATGCTCAATCCACGCATGAACTGCAATGGGGGAAGATTCGGTATGCATAGAACGATGCCAAACAAGTAACATCTTTGTTCCCATTAATTCAGATACGGTAGGCTCGCTGAAATCCATTGTAGATTCGATAGCACTTCCCTTGTTTTTCTTCCTTTGTACTATCATTGGGCTCGAGACCAAAATATCGTTGGGGTCGCTATCATAACACAAGTCCTCTTCGTCATTATCATCCCAGTCGACTAGAGCTGATCCCTTACCCTGACAAGATGGTAATGCGTAGCAGCTGAAACGATTGGTAGGAGACCCTGTATTGGCAACACTAGCTGGAGAGGAAGGTCCTTTATATTCAGAAAATGAACGCACCCTTCGGAAAGGACTATATTTTCTGCTATTTACAGATCTCTTGACAAGAACAGTATCATCTAGTTCGAAGGGGGTGAGATTTATCGTCAAATGTTCGATTCTTTTTTTTCTACCTTCTGGAAACGTAGATCTATTACGTGGCATTTCTGTTACATCCTGGTCAATTGGGTCAAGTTCATCATCTTCTTTGTACCAACTGTCAAGTCCAGTGCAGATGAATCTATTCTTCTGCAGTAAATTCTCGAAAATGGTTTCATTTTCTATCTGCATTGGACTTACTGGGCTCATTGAAAGAAAAGAAGAATCTGCTTCGTAGAAACTTTCAGTCTCTGTATCATTAGTAGAGCTCCAATCACAACCTTTCTCATAAGAATGCTTGATTTCAATCTGAGTAAGACTACCATCATCTTCAATCTCCACCTCAAAGGTGTGAGGTGACACTGCCCCTTGTCTATCATCGTGTTCAGCTATCCTACTGGAATTACTATCGTTTCTGTGCTCGCTGTCTAGGGTGCTATCATCCATAGAACGAAGGGTGGAAGGTAGAGAGCAAAGGGCGGTGTTGTTGTGGCTGTGCCACGAAGCTTGTCTGATAGGTCCATCGACGACGCGACCAATCTTTGATTTCTCTTTCTCTTTTCCAAGTTCGGTATGAGCAGAAATCGCTGTTTCTATTTGAGTTAGAGGATGTCGATCCCTATTCAAAGAATAGTCGCGAGAAATAGGAGCCAAGTTTTCGTCGGATTCCATGATGGCTGTAGGAACGTCTTGGATCGCACCTGCTTCAGATCGTACTTCATACATTCGCGACGATAACAGATATTCGCCAACTAAGGTATCATTCATTGCTCAGTTGTGTTCGAATCTTTATAATTGGGCTGCACAATACTATTTTGCTGCCAATTGAGATTCAGCCTTTTGTCAATTCAATCTTTAACTTGAGAAGTGTGGATGATGGAAGGTGACTTTGTTTGGCACAACAGAAAACACTAACATATTTTCGCACAAAATCTGTGCCCAATTTTACAATGATATTCACAGTTAAACATTAATGAGGAACTGTATAAATCGACGAAATGCAAATTTAGCCTCAGAAAGTCATGAGTTTTCAAGAGAACGCCCAACTGAAACTATAATTTTTAATCTTATGGCTATTATTCTATAAAAATACGATGATTTTTGATTGAGCAATAAATTTCTCCTTCTCTCCTTCTTCTTCTCCTTCACAATCTCTTCTACGTAAAGTACGGTATCTGGTATCTGGTATCTACCTACATCATATTTCATATTAATAGCACACAATACCAAATACTAAACAACATCGACAACTCATGAATACACAAGTCAACTACGACGCCTTTATTTTGATCAGCTAGGATGAAACCATTGGTACTCTTGATTTGTACGGCTTTGTGGGGATTCCCATTTTCGCCCCCGATCTTCTTCATTTCTGCTTTGTCCTCTTCTCCATCTTCTTCGAACAGAAGAAGGGGATCTTCAGCTAAAACTCGTAACTCCGATGAAAGTAGGGAGTTCGGCCCTCGATCAGAGTCAAGAAGACATAGCAGAATACGCAGAACTTCAGGTCGCACGCAGGTTCCTGCTCAAGAGCATTTTGATCCAAAATATCTCACCAGGCAGCAGAATTCTAATGAAGATGCCAATCCTCTTGACTTGTACAATACTGAATTTCAAAATATACCAACCTTCATCAAAAGAATCTCTAGTCCGTCGACAAATCAGGTGGATTCCAAGACTGACGTGATCGTGAGCGACAGTAGAGATGGACCTAATACCAAGGATAATTCTGCAGGCGAAGAATGCAAAGGACCAGAAATATGTCATTTGCATGTTGAGTATTTGTCACTTGACGATTTGTTTCCAAACCTCAACTTTGGCAAAGCATTTTTCACAAATGGTGAATTTCGGCGAAGTTTGAGGGTTGCAATGAGAAAAGATGTGTTCTTCACTACTCCTGCCTATGCAGAATTATCACCCAAAATTGCAGCAATGATGTTAGACGATGATTCTTCTTTACAAGGGACTTGGAATTGTATACCCAAAAATGTCACTCCAGAGATGATGGATGGACTTCCTTTAAGAATGTCAAGACTGACAAAGGTGTTACAGGATTATTTAGGTACAAAAGCACCTACTGGGGATGATTTCATGATTACCCTAGGAGGATTGTGTGGAGAAAATCCGAAGGGACACTGGATTGACATTATTGGTGTTAAAGATAGAATTTTATCTCACTCTTGGCATCAGGATACTGGGGTAAGTTACAAGGGACGTAATGCAGAAAATTCACGCTACACAGTCATGCTTGGTTTCCCAATCGAAGATGAATATAGTGGATGCGGAGTATTTAGTCACACAATCAAACTTGAGCGTGAGCATCTTGCACCTGATGGTCACAAGGAAAACGAACCTGTTTTGTTTGAGGGTACTGCCAAAGAAGAACATATAACAAGGCCAGCTTTTTCACTAGGTAAGGAGATAATTCGTTACAGGGATACCGATGTTCTTCATTCAGCACCTGATGTTGCGTACAGGCAAAGCGTGATGAGATACATGTAAGAATCTGTGTTCGGGTCTATCCATGCTACGCAATTTCAATAAATATAACGTTACCTGTATGTTATTCTTCTACTTCACTCTTGGCATGTTCCAAATAGGAGTGACTTGCAAAGTATGTAATTGTGCAACAGCAGTCACTGCATTAATAGTTAATAGTGTTTACTACTGCTAGCTAGAGTAGGTGTGAAAAACTGGTAGTAATAAAACATATATTTTCTTATTCTGTTTACTTTTGACTTTGATTACATTTAAAGCAAAAATTCTTTGTATAGTTGCTGTTTGTACATATCAAGCACATATTGCACAGTTGCGATGTGGTGTTACGTGAAATGAAAAATGCTTTAGAGGGTAAGTGTTCCCTCCGTGAGGTGCTCTTGGTGTTATTATCTCGTCGAACATATTGTGTTCGAAGGATATCACAATGAGCTTATAGGATGCGATAGGAAAATATTCAATTTTGGTTATCGGCATCGTACCCTTGACTTATTCTCGCCTATTATCGTCACTCCTTAATCGGCCAATTCGGCGATTGATTCCCCGTTCTGCTTGATAGTAGGACACCAACGCAGCTTCAGCAAATTCGTCATAGCTACTGGCACATACCCGTATCTCATTGCTAGCACAATGATAGCATTCGGCATCATCGTTCCTCATTTCGTCCATGTTGCAATAGTGGTGAGGATCTCTGTAACTTCCGTTGATGTCAATGGACTTTTTACACTGTGCATCGTCAGCATCTTTGGTACCGCCTTTACTGCCACTTGATTTAGATGAAATGGAAGATAAGGAGTATCCTTCCTCTATATCTGTTCCACCAGGTATAGAGATGGAGGATTTGAGTGCGCCTCTCTCTTCGCTGGTAATGATTTTCCAAAGTTCCTTGCGCTTCACGGAAGATTCGTTCTGTGCGTTGGGAGTGGATTTCATTTGGAGTGTATTCTCATCTGATGAAGAGATCTCATCCAATGAAATACAGCAAGCACTTGGGCTTGAAGACGACGAGTTCCCCATGTTTTAATTGAAAATTTGGCTTGATCACTTCGCTTCGTTCCAGGCAATTGATGCAAAAATAGTTGTTTGTGTCCAGATTAATGAATAATGCGTTACTTGTTTTGTATAGATCATGCGACTGCGTGGAAACCTACGACATAAATGCGTTGAATTTTGAGGACGGCACAAATATATCGAAAAATCTCGAAAAATCAGGTCGTCTGCTGGCTGGCATGAGTCCAATTTCTACTAGTTGTCTTCTAACTTTATCAGCTTTAATACTTTTAGACCAGTTTTAGTACGAAAGTCCGTTGAATGGTAGGCACCCTCCGGCTGCATTTAGTCACGATCATACACATGGGCGTTTATTAAAGAAACAGAAATATCAGGAGTCATGGCAAGATTAAGCTAAATGTATAAAAATATAATGGCCGGGGACTCACAAACTATTAAATATCTTACAGAATGGCAGTTGAAGCTCAATTAAAAACCAGGCTGTCCAATTGAGTTCGCGGTAAAGTTGGATATCATTGAAGTTGCAGAAAAGGTTCCGGAGTAATTAACAGATGGCTACGATACCCAACGCGATCAGTTGGTTAAACTTACGTGATGGAGTGCCATCAATAATCAATAGCTAGGTACATTTGTAAATGAAATGGAATTATGGTTAGTCTACATGCATTGATTGCAATGATAAAGAAAAACAACTGTAACTGAAATGAAAATGGAGGCTTTCCGATTTCAAACATACTAGCTATGTATGGTTTCTTATTTTTAAAAAGAGAACAAACCAAATATTTTCTGGCAGGGAACAACTCCTCAATGTTGCGGAAGCCAGTGAGCTGTAGACCACCAAAGGTATGCCCGATAGCCATGATGTTCTGGACGATAGCATATTTGCAGAACGCAGACAGATGCTGTATCATTTAGTATCTTTTACCTTTTTACAGGTAAAGGCTTTTTACCTTAAGCCTTTCTTTTGCTTGAAGTCGTCATTAAGTGGCATGTGGCAATGGAAGACAATCAATAATGACGACTGACTTTGTTAAAAAAATCGTTTGACCGTCCTCTGTGTTCGGTTAGATTCGCGCTATATAGCTAGACATCAGATGACTGACAGTTTCGCGGGAAAACTAGTTTTGTACCCACAACCAACCAAAGAAAGTCTTCCATCTTTCATCTTTTGCTTTCTCTTTTGACTTTAGATGAGACCCTTCTCCCATCTCTGATAACTCTCAATCTTTCATAACTTACTGCAGAATACTGATCGTTGTTTCATTCTCCTAAGTTCTGTTGAATCTTGAAATGCCGCCACAACACCTTGATGCTGGATCCATTTTTAAAGAAGTGGAAGAACACAATGATTTTTTTGATAGTTTAGTTGACATGATACCTGCCAAACTTTATGTAGGTAATTCTGCCGCTGCTGGAAACGACCAGTCTGCAGGCCTTCACGCAAAGTATCAAAAGGGCCAGAGCAAAGATTCAAGGGATGCAAAGAAATCAAGTTTGAAATTGGATAAGAGAAACAAATTTGACCCCACCCAACAAGAGTCCACCAGAGTGAAGAAGAGAAAAATTGAGGAACAGGCGGATGAGAGCGACGATGATAATTTTATGGGCGATATCCAAGACAACCATGAAGAAGAAGATGATCCGACACCCTTGGATTCGTTGCCGAGCGAAAAGTCAGCTAAAGGAAAGAATAGCCCTCACCAATCACGAATTGAAGAGCTCCGAGCTAAACTGAAAGCTAAGATCGATGAAAAGAAGAACGCCAGTGTAACTAATGGCACCAGCAACACCATTGTGAGTAAGCGTGCAGCACGACGAGCAGAGAAGAAGCGTAGGGTAGATCTCGCAAAGAAAAAGCAGGCTCAGATAATTGTACCTGGAGGAAAGACTGTCACTGGCAAGAACGGCCTCGCTGCCATCAAGATCGTGAAGGACTTGGGTGGAAGTACAATTAATAACGATGCTCACCCGAATAATTCGGTCGTAGATGATTTGGCTGGAATAGATTTTGGTGGTATTGCAGGACTGAAAGATGATCTATTGAAGGGAAGATACACAGGCGTCAATAAGAGTTTGAAGAACTTGGGAAAGAAAAAGAGTTTGGAAAGACTCCTCGAAGAAGCTGAAACCAAGAAGGCAAGATTGCGTGAGCTAAAGGAGTCCGATGACATTGACGACAAGCAAAAGGCAAAGAAGATGGAATGGGGCGAAGCGCTCAAAGCAGCAAGGTACGTCTATCTCTTGAACTCATAAATGATCTCTCTCCTTGAAGCTTCTACTAACGAACCCAATGTATGTTACATTTAGTGGTGAAAAGATTAGAGATACCGATACTACAACTCTCAAGAAGGCAATCAAGCGTAAGGCAAAGAAAAAGGCTAGGAGTGCTGAAGCATGGAAGTCGAGGACGGAACAAACAAGAGAAAAGATGGATGAACGCCAGAATATTCGCAATCACAATATTAAGCAACGCGCAATCGGTGGAATTGCAGGAGCAAATCTTTCTAGTAAACGTATCAAGGATGACGAAGGCGGCGACAAAGAGGGTGGCACTAAGGGTGCAGATGTCAATGGCAAGAGACCAAGATTGGGTCCACATGCCGCAGGACGCGCAGGCTTTGAAGGAAAGAAACAAGATTTCATTAACAAGGGTGGAGCTAAAAAAAGTACAAAGAGTCAATAATCTTATTAAAGGCTACCATCATTTTCCATTTGTAATATTATAATACTGTTGTTGTATGTAATCCTCTGTCCTCAAGACATTTTGCTTTGAACAGTCTAACCAAGTCTAACAACGGTGGGTGGTGGTGGCGCACGACGGTGGTGTCTATTTGAATTACCAAGCCAACGAAGTTACAATGCCCTTTAGCTTCAGCTATTGAGGCTGTTCCAGATCTCCTCTCTTGTGTTGTGTGCCTCTCGTCCCTCCCTCCCCGATCGACCGATCGACATTCCACATTCCACATCCCACATCCTACATATTATCATTTTACAACAACTGGTCTCATCTGCTATCAAGGGAAAGCAGTTTCTAGCACTACCACAATTGCATTTCTCCTTCGTCATTACAGGATAATTGAGCTTGGAAACAGGAAAATTTACCGTGCCGATTGAAACAAATGAGCGGTTCAAGTTTAAACAAATGCGACGATCACACGATCCTCTCGGCGCTCACTTCGTTCAATAAGAAAACGAGCAAGAACCTCTCGCAACTTGATTTTACTGGAACGCACGATAGAATCCTTGACGATTTATCATCTACAATATCACATGTGTCAGCGGTAGGATTTTGGAACGACCTTGTGTCAAAGGCCACTTCACTCGGTTTCACATATCATCCAGGAGTGCAAACTAACGATCAAACTGCATCTCATGGTACAACGACTGAAGTATTCCCCGCGCCATTTGATTCCAACGATGCAAAGCATCATCTTGCTGCAGTTTCTGCGCTAATAGGAATTACGGAGAAGCGTGTAAAGGACATGACTGAGCATGTATTTGAGATCATTGAGCACGAAAACAACGCCAAAGGGCTGACAGATGATGGCAAATCAGTACATTCAATGCTTGGGACGAAAGAATTGCTTTTACGTGTAAGAGACTATTACCATGGTCAGCAAATTGATCGCATTCGAATCATCACTGAGGCGATTCGAGTGGAATGTTCAGATGAGGTTGATATGGATCAAGAAAGAAGTGATCTCCGCAATCACTGCATTGCATTCCTTAATTCATTAGACGAACGAAACACTTGGTCTTCTTCGTCAAGGGAGACAGGACAAGGTCCTTTTCTAAGGGGTCTCTTTAAAATCCTTGTGTCCCTAGCGTGCGCGCCAGTGAAAAGGATTGGACGTGATGAGATTTATAGAGCTTGCGAATTACGCGATGGTAGAAACACCAATGATTCCATTTCTGCGTCCTTGACTTTTCCGAGTACAAATTTTGCAAGGAAACTAATGACAGATCATCTATCGCATTATGATGCCGTGGTCCGCACCGAATCTCTGGTTGCGCTTTTCATGCTTCTGTACGAAAGAATTGATGGTGGTATTGATAGAAGTGATTACGTTCTACTCCTGCAAGCACTGAACGGGCAAGAATTCTTTGCAAAAGTAGGAGGAGGAGACAAAAATAGCGAAATTGATGCAACACGAAGGTGCCAGCTGACAGCTTTGATTCTAGCTGAGTGTATGAGTCTGTGGAGTACTGCAATGGTGCATGCCAGAGATGATGGTGATCAAGAATGGATTGCTTCACATCCGTTCCTGAGTAATGCTGCATCGGCCAGGAATGAAGTTGAAATCATTGGTAGACTCCTTCAACAAGAATTGACCAACAAGGTTCTCGAGCGTAGGCGAATCTATATGTCACAAGCGCAAACGACATCGTCAAACACAGGGGATATTGAAGATGATAAGTTTGATGCCCCGGAAGCTATTGCTCTACTTACATTTGGTTTATTGATTAAGCTTTGTCATAGTGGTGTTGAGGAGGGAAGTTGGGCTTCTGATATGGGGGTTAAAGGACTTGCAGTTGATTGCGTTTCCACAGCAAACGATGACTGCGGAGCTTTTGGATATCTAGGTTCCATAATGGCTCATTTGTTACCGTCTGAATTGTCTGTGGACTCCAGAAGTAGCGAACACGGAGAGCTTGATCTCTTGGATTGGAACCATCTGATCCTGAATGGAAGTGATGAGTCTAAAAGTGGCGTGCTGAAAATTACGAAAGGAGATGGTTCAGATATACCACAGGATGATAGCGATACAGGCGAGGATAATGCTGCTGTGATCTATGCAAGCATTGGCCGAGAAATCTTAGTTGCCACACTATCAGCTTTTAAAAGCTCTGTCTCTCGTAGCTTGGAATCGGCAAAGGTGGATAATTTGGGAATGTTTTGTCAGCTAGCTGCAAAACTTCATCGGAACTCGAATGTTTTATGCGAAAGGTTTTGGATGGATTGGGAAGCTACACCGCAAACTTTCAAGCTCTCCGAAGCAACTACAATTTCTGCAGAGCAAGCTGATCCGTTGGTATTTCTGTTGGATATTGCACACTCCGTTGCTATATGCGCACTTGACACATTAGGAGATCGATCTCAAGAACACTTGCTTTCCGTTGACGGTGGGCGTCAAGAGGCTGTCATATTACCATTCCTATCGCCCCTTTTAAGCTTTCTTGCTTCTTTGATACCTATGAACAGTGACGCAGCTACCATAATCAGCACATTCATACCACGAGGAATGATGCACGTGTGCCTTTTAGGAGTTTACCATGTCTGTTCCAAGGAGAATGCGCTGCCTGCACGTAATTCTGATACAATTGATGAATTTAAGAGACAGGCTGAAGCAGCTCGGCAGTGTATAGAGGCTCTATGTGCCATTAGTAGCATCGCAGCTGAAGAAAAAAATGGCGACTGCACTGAGTGGTTGAGGCAAGCCACTCAAAATGAGACTGCGAAAGCACATCTTCAGGGTCCTACCTTGCTACACGCTATAGCTGAGGCTTCAAGCCGAAATCCTGCAATGGAGAACACCATTGCCAGCGATATCACATCTAATGTATTATGTACAATATCATACCTATGTTACAATGGGCATGAAAATGTTCAATGGATATGTAAAGTTGGGCAGAGCTTTTCGTCAGTTCGAGACGATGGGTTTCGTTCGTTCGCTGCGCACGTGAACAAGGTAACAATCTCATTCACTTCCCTTCTTCTCCAAATGACGAGATCTGTCGCTGATGTCTGTCTTGCTGAAGACGGGGTGTCATACGAGCCCAAGATAGAATTCATGAGGACTATTGCCAATGGTACTTTGCTAGCGTGTGATATCATTGCGTCTTCTCCGCAGCCATTGGATCTGCCTCACTCGCACCGTTCTATTTTGATAAATGCTTTCAGAACTGTTACCTCTTCACTTAGGATCATGGATGCAATCACGCATTTCCATGAGAGTGATGATATTAGAGACGAAGCAAGATCTGTGCTGGATGGTATTCTCAATGCTCTGTCGACGTCAACGTCATTGGGATCGAATATTGCGTTCTTTGCAACCATGCCTATCACGATGAAGCTAGCCGCAGTTACAAACTCGCACTTTGAACATACTAATAAAAATGGCAATGCTATCATTGCATGCTCTGGTGCTGATGAAACAAAAGACAACCAGTCTAGATCTCTTGCAATAGAGTCTCTTCCAGCACCAAGTTCTTCTGTGGAAAACTTCATGTCTCTTAGCTCCGAAGCAGTTTCTTTGATTAGCGCATGGAACAGTATCAGCGAACAAGTAGCTCTCGAAAGTATTACTGTTGATCAGGCCTCCCGTTTCTCAGAGCTTGATATGAATGAGTTATCCTTGTTTCAGAGAAAAACTCTTTCTTCTGTTATTATGTCTCTTGGACCGGCGCGATTATTATTCAGTTCTGCACCAATGTGTCATGCACCTGATATGTCAATCACATTTTTTACTCTCTTGGTCAAGTATTGCGTGTGGCATTCTGAGTCAACTTCTGAAGATGTTGGCATATTTGCTGATATTGCCATAACATCACTGGGGATTGTAGCATCAGCAATGTTGCATGCAAAGCTGGACCTCAGCTCAAATCTTGTACCTTCACTTGAGGTGTCTACTCAAATCGCGGGGCGCCAACTGCATAACGCGCTTCCGAAATTTCTCACAAACGCAAAAAATGCGGACAGCAAGAATGTATTGCTGCTGGTGAAAATTATGGATATTGTCCGACTAAGTGCTATCAATCATCCATCCTTGTGCAGGTTAATAGTGAATGGCCAATCTAATGATGAAAGCCTCGTCGAGAGTATGGTAGATCTCATTAGTCTAGAGCAACCTATTCATAGCAAGGAGTCCCTTGTGGTCTCGGTTTGTTTACATGCCTTACAGACGATATGGAAGACTTGTCGAGAATATCATAGCAGTGCAGTCTCAACCTTGTCCAAATCCGTTCATCCGTGCGATGATGTAGTACGCTCTTTGCTCAAGTCCGATTGTTTAGTCAAAAGATGTATCTCATTGTGTGATAAGTTCTCCACACTTGTGACTTTTTCCTCCGATGTTGACGAAAGCGATGCTGCTACTATTCTTCATCACACCGATTTGTTCAACATTTTGCGGATGTCGATACAAATAATTGAGGTGGACGCTCAAACAAATTTGAGGCATCAGAACGAGAGCGGCAACTTAGCCAGCATCAAGTATTTGAAAGGCATCACAAACACTAATAATATCGAACATTGGATTCGTGCAATCGGTTCCAACGATAGCATACTTACGAATGCTATCGCAATCAAAACTCTAAATGATGAGTCAATCGGAAGCGGTTTAAATTTTACTTTTCCTGGATCATGCGAGCTCATCTCTACAAGAGTGTTATTAAAGCATCTGCCATATTCAGAGAGCAAGGAGACATTTGAATCAAAATTAGAGGGAATCGGTGCGACAAATTTGTGTGTCATTTCAGAGTATCAATTGCTTGAAACTGTGTCCAGATTTGGTGCTTTATTGCTCAAAAATAGACAGGAATTAGAGGCAGACAACTTTGACTGGATAATAAAGCTTACTGAACAGGCCGTTGAGACCCTTTACGCATTGGTTGAAACTGGACTAGCCGCGCATTTGGAAACCGCAATGTTCACAAAGCCACCGTCGGCATCGGTAGGAAAATGTGGCACTACGCTCTTGACTTTGATCACCACATGCCTATCTGTCATCCCTCTTTCCCAAGGTGGCAGAGGCAATCTGGTATTGCTTCTTGACAAGATTCTTCGCTCCTCAGAACGCATACTGACCATGACACATTCAAATGACGATGAAGACTCTTCACTTTTGCGATTAAATTCAATGTCTTGTGCACTTTCACTTGTGAACTCTTTGCAAGAAAGTGATAGCCAACCCTTACCGTTTGAAGAGCAGCAACGTTACAAAGCAAGCCGCTTGGGATTTTGCCGCTTCGTATGTAGAACCCTTCATGATCTTCAATATGCTAAAGAAAGGTTGAACCAAAATGCACAGCAGCAGAGTGAAGCAACACACATGCAAACTAATATTTTACTTGCGTGCCTGTCTTTAATGACAACCATTACGCTTAGTGCCAAAGTGGACGATTCAAAGGGTGCAAATGCTTTTCAGTCGTTCCCCGTGGATCTCGCAGATGCACTGCGGGGCTGCAATGCCCTTGAATCCATATCATATCATTTAGACGCAGCTTGCAAATCGGCTACAACGCTTTCTCGTCAAAAAGGAAGCCCAATGCTGGAACACCCAATGTTTGAGGTTATCGATTGCATTTTGACTTTCGCGCTTGCGCTCTGCGAGTCAAAGGAAAGAAGTTTAGCAGAGCTAATGTCAAAAGGCCAGTTCGTGCAAGTGATCTTGCGCAATTCTATCACCACATCAGCTTGCGAACGATGGACGAAAACAACAAATGCTGTTGCACCGTCGACTTTGTCTTCTCGGGGATATATTGAGATTTCGCAGTCTACCATGTTCTTCTCAAGTAAATCGCAGTATCACAATGTATCTGAAGACCCAGCACACAAAATTTGGCTCACCACTCTTCGAGTTTTTGCAGGTCTCTTGCATTCAACCTCCAATATCAGTTCGCATGCTGAAAGTTCCAGCACTGGAGAAAGTGCAGCAGCTCTGGTGATCGATTTTCTGCATTTTTACGAGATCCCTATCACATCTTTTATCGAATGTTGCCTTGTACAAGCACCAAAAGCACATGATTCATCGAACTCGACAAGTCCATCATCGGGCCTGGGATTATCAGTAGCTACGTTGAATGAGTTGAGTGATATCATGGCTCTGATTTCAGAACTGTGCTCTGGAGGACATCGAAAGCAATTTGAGAATTCTTCACCAAGGCTTTACGCAATCATGTCGAATGCTGCACTTGCTGTCTGCCGATCCCTCTCTTCCTTTTTGGGTGCCCTTGGTACCGCAAGAGAAATATTTTTTGCTTTGAACAGTTTGAATGATGTCATGGAAAAAGGCTCTACTGCGCGCCAGTATGACAACTTTCGCATGCACCCCCTTCTGGCCGATGGAGTCCCAAATGCAAAGCACCAAGCTATTCGGAATGCCCTATATGCAAATAGTTGTTGCACCTGCATGACTTTAGAGGAGCATTCTCTTTCTCTAAGAGGTAGGCCAGACAAATCACAGAATAAGACCGAAGATCTTGAACAATCTTTCCACAGCCATGTCAACAACGATTTTATCTTCCTCATGGAAGAAACCGCAAGCCAGTGCATCTTCAGTGCCCTCTCTGTCGTGCACAAGGTGCATCCATCTACATCTGCATTTGTTACTTTCACTGAAGAAGAGGCCGTGCATTTGAATCTATCTTCTGTTCCTCCTATCGGTGCCATGGTTGGCATCCGACAAGAATCCGTGATCAATCCATCACCTTTCTTTCCAAGTCCGTCGGAAATGATGCGCCACGGTCGAGTAATCCACTACAACGCTATATCAAAAACTCTCGACGTCGAATATTTTGACCATCACGGAATAGCAGCAGAAAGAGGTGTTGGTGTATCACGCCTTGCAGCACTCGAGGATATTTCAAAAAGAGTCAACGTGTTCCAATACAAACCCGCTCCTGAGTCAGTTTCAGACAGCGCAGCCTCAAATTTCACAGGTGCCGCATCTATCGGAAACTTGATTCTAATCTTACGCTGGTGTCAGCAACATGCACAGAGGTCTACCGTAGACAGACCTGCTCTGGAGCTAAAAGGAATCGTCAATTTAGCTTCCATTATACTCGGAAATGAGGTCGGTGTTCATCTAGAGCTGGACTCTCCAACATTTGCCAGCGAACAGGAAAGAAAATCAATCAATAGCCAGCTGCTGGCTCTATTCGACGACGAAGTCACCCTACAAAGCTTTGATCTAACCGACTCAACTGATTCAATAAGCAAGAGCGCAATATTGCAGAATGTAACCGATCCAAAAGTCTGGAAAAGCGTCCAGTCACAGGTGGAAAGTATCTTGATTGCGGCGAGAGTTGATTTTGAATTGGCAAGGAGAAATGCAGAACAAGCTGGGCCTGTCGGGTCGCAATATTGGGGGAGAAGAACACCAACTGGGTCCTCATCGCGAAGCAACAGCAGACGAAGTCCATTTAGCTAAATGGATTCTTCTACAAAATGATACATCAAAGGGATAACAATAAACTTTTCATTTAGTTAGGTGATTATACCTGGGAACAGCTCACTTTTAGTCGCGAAATTTTAAAGCATGTAAACAGTTCCCGTGTCCCATGTTACCATGACCTTACTTTCTTTATCCAATCTTTCCAGATGCGATCGAAGTTCGAGTTCAGTAAAGGGCTTGTCTTCACTCGCGTCATTGGCTGCAGAGAGCAAATCTGCAATCTCAATGGATTCAGCCATTCTCTTTCGCATTACATCAGAAATGATGGAATTAAATTGTGTCGCTCTCCTGTGTATGGTAGTAAGATGTAGTAGGAAATATGGATGTCAGTTTTTGAAATTGTTTCAATATATCGAGCTAAATTGGATCAACATTTCTTACTCGTTGTGCACTTCCAGTTCAAGAGACGAGGTCGTGCTTTCAGGGGAGGAAGGTTCCGATCCCGTTTTACCAATCACAGTCTCGACAAAGCTGGCTGCCTTCTTAGACATGGACGAATAAACATTCTTGAGGACACCAGTGATACGGGACGGGGTCTCTTTCGCCTCAGAGGAAGCTCTTACAATATTGCACGGCGGAGGAGATGCAGAAATTGACTCAGTAGTCTGGTCTTCTTTCTCTGACTTCTTCGCAGGTACCTTCTTCGTCTCAGGCTTGGTGCTTGCCTTCTTTACTTTCTTGGATTTCACAGGCTTGGCCGAGGCGGACAACTTCCGTTTCTTGGGCTTTGCCTTGTTGGCTGTGACGGAATTAACAGGCTTGTTGACTTTGTTCCTTTTAGAAGATGCGTCTGATAGTGCAGCCTTCTTTTTGTTCGCAGGTTGCTTCTTTTTGCTAATCTTCGCTGCGGTATCTTTCTTTGTCGGGGCAGAAGTGTTCTCTTGAGCAGATGATCTATCACGCCTCGATCGAGATGGTCTCCCTTTGTTCTCCTCGTCAAATGAATGCTCCTGGACGAATTCCAACTCGATTGCATTTTCCTTGCCTCCGAGAACGTACTCTACATGAACAAATATGATACCGTCTTCGCGTGTGATTTCGGAAACTTTTCCAACGCCCCCAGGTTTGTTGATCCCAGGCCAAGTTCTAGAAGCCACGCTAACTAAAGCGCCTACTTTGGGCTCGAAGCATGCTTTGTTAATCATGGTGGTGGGTGATGTGCAGCAATTTGATTATTTGCACGCTCACTAGTTTAAATCTATGGAATTAGTTTCGTTGTTGTCTGTGCTTCTCGATGGATGATGGTGCTGGGTGCTGGGTGCTGGAGCGAGTAGCAAAACACAGCGCGATTTTAATTTTTCGATGAGAAACACTCGTACACATGGCGCGGGGATAATCCCTGTTGAACTTGGCCACCGGTACACCTCAAATTCGTCATTGGTAGGACTTTATTAATTACCCTTGCTTATCGGCATAAAGTCTGCACAGGGAACCATCTCTATAAATTTATATCTTAGATATGTATACATCTTTCATTTCTTAGCTTCCACTGCTTATCGAACCCCAAACGTTCGCTTAGCAACAGCAATCTTCATTTCTGGACTAATCATCGAACCCTAACGTTCTCTTTGAAACATCAAAGTGTTCTGGTGGCACACCTATCACAACCTCGCCCAATTAAACAGTTGAGACATCTCTCATACTTGGTATTCGCAAGCCAGTTTAGGACGAGAAAGATGGTCTTTGTCGCCACTTATTTCATTTGAAAAATTCATGAAAAGGATACTTTAGCAAGTTTGCGAGGAAGCCATTGCTGCGAATCTAGCATTTGAGTCGAATTGCTGAAAGCCTTTCGTCCAGTGATATGGTCACCGTCTTGCTTTCCTTAACGTTCATCTACTAGTGTGTGTGAAACATGATCATCCCCTTCGCAATCGCGGTATTCTTGGAAATTACCACACATATATATATATATAAATGAAGTCGATAGAAACAGTAATCATCGGTTACAAGTTATATTGATTTAGTAAACATGCTAGTATTTGTCGAACACAATATACATTAAGCTGTGTTTAGGGTGGAGGCACATCCAAAAACCCGATGAAGAAGGAACAAATCTGATAACTTGTTCAAATGCCCCTCGGGAAATATATCGCATTTCAATGATCATTCAAACAAACTGTTCTAGACTTGACAATTGTTCAATCAGCATTCATCAATAGTGTGAAATTAAGAAGGTTGCTCATCGCTCATCACCATCACCATCATCATCTGGCCCAGTCACACCAAGTCTAGGCATTTCATGATATGGACAAACATCCATTGCAACGTCCAATCCAGCATCTTGTGCCCGTTTTGCGGCTTCTTCGTTGATGACACCAATTTGAAGCCATACACTCTTTGCTCCAATTTCGATGGCTTCGTCAACGACGCCACCGGCGTCATGACTATTGCGAAAGATGTCGACCATATCTATCGCAATTGGAATGTCCTTGAGGCTCGCATACACTTTTTGATCATGGACTGTCTCCTTCTGGTTTGCTAAACCGGGATTGACTGGGATTACATTGTAGCCTTGGTTCAAGAGCATACCCATCACTTCATTAGATGCTCGGTTGGGATTCTTTGAAGCACCAACAAGGGCAACGTTTTTAGATTTTGACAGAATATTTTTTAGGATGGCGTCGTTGTTGCGAAATGGAGGCATTGTGGCAAAGGCTACAGCTGGTATTTTCCACTTCATGGAATGGAGCCAGTAATGTCCTATTTTCAATAACAATTCCTACTCCTATATACTATTTGTGTGTGGAGAGCTGTGGAGAGTTAGTTCAAAAGAAGTTAAAAGTTAAAAGAACAGCTCCAACTGAAACTGGTTGCTTTTGGAATGGATTCTGTTCGTATTGTCGCCCCGCCAACCGACCTCCGACCGACCTCCGACCTGCCCCGACGCCTCGACAATAAATTTCTAGGATGTAGGCAAGATGTAGGTTATAAACAAAATCTCACCGGACGAAATACACGGTTAGTATTTTTCACGTTGGTACTTCACGTTGTTACGACGACGGCAGCGATACGGGTACGAGTAATAGCTAATCAGAGCTAAGTAATAGCATAGCAGCCAGCAGACGACTCTCTCTAGAGCTAGAGAGAGCGAAAAGAAAAAGAATCAAAATATAGCAGAATCATAATACAATAAGCTAGTCTACCTAGCTACTAGCTACTCTCTCCTCTGGTACTCTAAAGTCTCTAAGTGGTTGACTATCATTTGCCCTGAACAGACACATAAACAGAAATTGAATTAGGAATTGTTGAGTGTTAACTGTTAACTCTCGTCGATAATCTTATCTATCTACGTGAAAAAGTGTGAAATAGGATAAGATAAATCAGTGTTCCGAGATATTGACCACTGACGAGCAAAATTTCCAACCAAAGAAGCAACACAAATGATTCAACTGTTGTATTCTCCTTATGCACTGATTGCGTTCACACTCTTTCTGCTCTATTACCAGATTGTGCTTGGACGAATCCTCTCATTTTTCCTGAGGCTACTCGTCAAGGGGAAGATTCTTCGATTGAATAAAAAGATCAACCTCGAGGATAAATCTGCTAGAATATCATTCAAACTGAAATCATGCAGAATCAGATCTGTCAGTCTCTCATCATTTGCTGGCATTGCCATTGGAGATGAGCAGAAAAATAGAACGTTCCTGTTGACGCTTGCCTTGAAACATATAGAGTTTAAATGCAGTTCGCACGTTACTTTTGAAGATGATGAATCATCAGAAGGGATCGAAGTGGATGCCAATATTACCTTCTCCTTGGATGCAATTCGTGTCAATCTATTCTCGTTTGGGTTGCTTCTCATGGGTCTCAGAAAATTACAAAATATAATGCAGATAATGAGGGGTGAAGAAGTGAATGCATCCAGAGCTGCTGATGGAAAGGATGATGTGAGAGCAGTTTCATCGAACGAGTCAGAAATGAGCATCATGAGTGATTTAGAGACGGTAGGACATAATAGTTCCCGGCGTACGCCATTATATATGCTGAAGAAGATCATTGGCAGAGTCGAAGTAGTGGGGTTGAAGGTTGGAACGAGTGCTCATTTTTCTTGTCGACAAGAATTTGGTCAAGAAGAAGAACATGAATTGAAGTGGTCGTTCAGGAGCAATAGGATCATGGCTACGATGAAAGCGCTCAAGGAGTATGGACAGGCTGGTGTTTCTGTCCAGATTGGAGGGATCAAGAGTCGTCTCAAGACAGTGACTTCGTCTGAACCAAGATCAACTCATCACGATTTAGATTATCATTCGATTCAAGCCAAATCTGTAGAAATGTCCATGGGAATGCACTTTAATGACATTGGTCAGACGGCAGTGTCGATTCAAGTGGACAAAATGGAAGGAATGGAAGGAAACATGCTCGAACTTGTGGTGTCT
>Ga0136553_1000262_pt1 | contig 19082 bp, 15 predicted proteins | sample AntRauTorckE5430_FD_101384 | JGI IMG/M metagenome (GOLD analysis project Ga0136553, IMG submission 101384) | Saline lake microbial communities from Rauer Islands, Antarctica - Metagenome Torckler E5 #430 | ecosystem: Environmental > Aquatic > Non-marine Saline and Alkaline > Saline | place... | reverse complement strand
TTCGTCATGTACCTGCATGATCATTCGGGTCTTGAAATTACCCTCGGTCAGTGCCTTGTCGATCCGGATCATGGCCACCTTGATCATGTCCGCAGCGGTGCCCTGAATCGGTGTATTCATCGCCATCCGCTCGGCAATGGAGCGAGTCAGACCACTTTTAGAGTTAATGTCGCGCAGTCCACGCTTACGGCCCAGCAGCGTCATGGCGTAACCTTCCTCGCGGGCATTTTCCACGCTAGTGGCCATGAACTGCTTGAGGCCGGGGAAGCGTTCGTAGTAATTTTTGATCAGCTCGGAAGCCTCCTTGCGGGTAATTTCCAGCTGCTGCATCAGGCGGGTCGCGCCGGCACCATAGAGGATGGCGAAGTTGATGGTCTTGGCCTGGTTACGCTGGTCGCGGGTCACCTCTTCGAAGGGAACGTCGAAGACGAGGGCGGCGGTGGCCGTGTGGATGTCGCGGCCGTTGTTAAACGCATCGACCATGCCCTCATCACCACTTAGCGAGGCAACGAGCCGTAGCTCAATCTGGCTGTAATCCGATGCAATCAAGGTATGGTTTTCGTCGCTGGGGACAAAAGCCTTGCGAATCTCCGCCCCCTGCGGCGTCCGCATCGGGATGTTTTGCAGGTTGGGGTTGGAACTGGAGAGGCGGCCAGTGGCAGCCACCGTCTGGTTAAAGCTGGAATGCACCCGGTCGGTCTCCCGGTTAACCAGTAAGGGCAAGGCGTCAACGTAGGTACTCAGCAGTTTGGACAGGCTGCGGTAGCGGAGAATTTTCTTCACGATCGTCGCCTCCCCAGCCAGTTCGAGCAGCGTTGCTTCGTCGGTTTTAAACTGCCCGGTGGCGGTCTTCTTGCCTTTATACGGCAGTTCCATCCGGCCAAAAATGATTTCCCCGATTTGCTTCGGCGAGCCGATGTTGAAGGGTGAACCCGCCTCGTCGTAGATCTCGTTTTGTAGTTCCTGAATCTCGCCGCTCAGCACTTTGCTGTAGTCCTCCAGGAAGGGGACGTTGAGTTTTACGCCGTTCAGCTCGATGTTTTTTAGCACGGGGATCAGCGGCGCTTCGATGGTTTCGTAGAGCTCGACGAGGCCTTCTTCCTCCAGCTCCGGCCACAGGGCGTAGTAGAGGCGCAGGGTGATGTCGGCGTCTTCGCAGGCGTAGTCAACGACCTTGTCGACCGGCACGTCGCGCATCGTTAGTTGCTTCTTGCCCTTGCCGATCAGCGTTTCGATGGCGACCGGTTTGTAGTTCAGGTACTCCTCGCTGAGGAGGTCCATCTTGTGGCGCTTATCAGGGTGGAGTAGGTAGTGCATCACCATTGTGTCGAGCAGTTTACCGGCGACGGGCGCGCCATAGCGTTCCAGCATCATCAGGTCGTATTTGATGTTCTGGCCTACTTTCTGGGTCGTTTCGTCGGCCAGGAGCGGGGCGAATTCGGCGACGATGGCCTCGGCGTCGGCCCGGTTAGCGGGAACGGGGACATAGTAGGCTTCGCCAGCTTTCCAACTGAACGACAAGCCAACCAACTCGGCCGAGCTGGCGTCAACGCTCGTCGTTTCGGTGTCGAAGGCGTAGATCGTTTGTGCGCTCAGTTCCTTGATCAGGGCGGCACGTTCTGCGGGCGTTGCTACTTTTTTGTAGACCTGCTCGGTGTTTTCGAGGTGGTGGTCGGCCAGGGCGTGGTCGGCGGGCTTGGCGTAGCTACTTCCCTTTTTCGCTGCGCGGCTTCCTGCGGAGGTGGGCGCGGCCGCAGGTGCAGAGCCGGTGGAGGAAGGAGCAAAGAGATTCCCCTGCGCACCGGCCGCATTTTCCGGCGCTTCCGTAGTGCCGAGGATGTCGCTGGCGATGGTCCGAAATTCAAGTTCGCGGAAAATGTCGGTGAGGTGCTCCCGGTCGAAGTTCTCGATCCGGTACGCTTCCTCGTGGAAGGTGACGCCGGGTACGTCGATGATGATCGTGGCCAGTACCTTACTCTGCAGGGCCTGTTCCCGGAATTCGCGGAGCCGTTCCTGGTTTTTGCCCTTGATCTTGTCGGTATTGTCTAGCAGGTTTTCCACGCTGCCAAACTCGGCGATGAACTTCTCGGCCGTCTTCGGCCCGATGCCGGGTACGCCGGGGATGTTATCGACCTTGTCCCCGATCAGGCCCAGCATATCGATCACCTGCTCCGGGCGCTCGATGCCCCACTTGGCTTTGATTTCCTCCACGCCGAGGATGTCGATGCCGTTGCCCATCCGGCTGGGTTTGTACATGAATATCTTCTCTTCCACCAGTTGCCCGTAGTCCTTGTCGGGCGTCACCATGTACACCTCGAAGCCTTCGCGGGCGGCCTGCTTGGCCAGGGTGCCGATCACGTCGTCCGCTTCATAGTTGTCGATGATGATGATCGGGATGTTGAAGCCCTGCAGGATCTGGTGGACGTAGGGAAAAGCGACGTTGATGTCTTCCGGTGTTTCTTCCCGGTTGGCTTTGTAGTCCGAAGCAATTTCGTTACGAAAAGTCGGCCCGCTGGGGTCGAAGACGACGGCCAGGTGGGTGGGGTGCTGGTTTTTCATCAGGTCCCAAAGCGTCCGCGTAAAGCCGAACATAGCCGAGGTATTGATTCCCTTGCCGTTGATCATCGGCCGGTTGATGAAAGCAAAGTGAGCGCGGTAAACGAGGGCGTGACCGTCGAGGAGGAATAGCTTTTTAGTGGTGGTGTCGGACATGGGGCTAAGGTACGGTACGGAAGGAATAGTGGCCGGGCGGGGACTGGAGGAATCACTATGTTTTTAATGAGCAACCGATTCTTTCATCAAACAGCAATTGGCGCAAGGCGCGGCCGCAGGATGCAGATACCGGGGCAAACGCCGGTAGGCCGGAAAAACACTTTAGCCCGTAAAGCGTTGACAATCAATATTGTCTAACTTTTGTAAAAGTTAATCGCCAAACCCACCGCCGCATGCTCCGCCCCCTGCTCCTAACCTTACTCCTCTGCACCTGCGACCCCGCCCAAATGCGTGCGCAAGACAGTTCCCCCACCGACCAGGACCACATCATCAGCATCTTCTTCGGCGGTGGCAGCTACTACATCATGCCCGACCAGCGGATGAAGCTCAAGGAGTTTCTTGACGGCATCCCCGACATCGAAGCCTACGAAATCGAGATCCAGGGCCACACCGACGACATCGGCAACCGGGAATACAATCTGCGGCTGAGCGACTTTCGCGCCCGCACCGTTCGTGAACGCCTGATCAATTACCCGCTACCACCTGAAATGATGCAGATGCTCCCGCTGGGCGAAGACAATCCTGCCTACGACAACGGGACGTGGGACGGTAAACTGAGCAACCGCCGCGTCGACGTCATCCTGAAACGCATCATAATGTGATGGTTCGTGGCGGCAAAGACCACTACCTTTACCGCCATGGCAAAAGAAAGAGAAGACCTGGTCTACGGCCGCCACCCCGTGCTTGAAGCCCTGGCCTCGGGCCGGCCGGTCGATAAAGTATTCCTGCAGCAGGGGACGCGCGGCGAGTTCGAAAAAGAACTTCGCAACCTCTGCAAAGACAAGGAAGTGCCCTTCACCATCATCCCCACGGCCAAGCTGCAACGCATGGTCAAGGGCAATCACCAGGGCGTCATCGCCCAGTTGGCCGCCGCCGCTTACCAAAAAACGGAAGACCTGCTGCCGTTCCTCTACGAACAAGGCCATACGCCGCTGCTGCTGCTGCTTGACGGCGTTACCGACGTGCGCAACCTCGGAGCCATCGCCCGCTCGGCCGAGGTCTGCGGTGCCCACGGCATCATCATCCCCCAGAAGAACAGCGCGGGTCTGACGCCCGACGCCGTGAAATCCAGTGCTGGTGCCCTGCTGCGCATTCCGGTATGCCGCGAAAAAAGCCTCGTCAACACCATCGAATTACTGCAAATGAGCGGCGTAAAGGTCATCGCCAGCGACCTGGCCGCCACCAATTTCCTGGACGAACTGGAGCTGACCGAACCCCTTTGCATCGTGATGGGTGCGGAAGGCGAAGGCATCTCCCAGGGCGTTTCCAGGGCGGCTGACCTTACCTTTAAAATCCCCCAGGCCGGTACGCTCAACAGCTTCAACGTGAGCGTCGCGGCGGGCATTTTGCTCTTTGAAGCGATGAAAGCACGAATGTCGTAGCGGGAGGAAGCCGTTAGCATTCAGCATTGAGTGTTCAGGCTAAACCGCTGAATGCTGAAACTCACAAAAACCAACAAACTAAAAACTTACAACCAGACCTCTTTTCAAAGTAACCCTGCCCCAACCATGCGTACTAGCTACCCGGCCAAGGTCCTTCTCTACGGCGAGCATACCGTTTTACGCGGTGGCCGGGGCCTGGCGGTGCCTTACCCAAACCTTTCCCTGCGCTGGGTGAAAGACCGCCCGGACGAACAACTGCTTGGCTTCTGCGACTACCTCAAGGTGGTCATCCCCGCCGACCTCCTCCGCACTAGCGACCTCGAAGATTTCCTGCTCGACGACTGGCGACTGACCGGCGATATTCCGACCGGCTACGGCTTGGGCAGTAGCGGGGCGGTCTGTGCCGCCATCTGGGATCGCTTTGCGACGGAGCGTGGTAAAGCACTGGCTGGCGAAGACCTTCGCCAAATACTGGCGCGGATGGAGCAGCACTTCCACGGCCAAAGCTCGGGCACTGACCCGCTGATCTGTTACCTCAACCGGCCGGTGGTACTTGGTGGTGGTCAGCCGCCCCGCATCACGGCGCTACCAAAAGATTGGCAAGCGGGCTTCTTCCTGTACGATACGGGCATCGAGCGTAGCGCGGCCGATTTCATCAACCGTTTTACCGGCCGTTACGACGCTGACGCAGCTTTCGCCAGGGTCGTCGATCAGGAGTGGACGGCTCCGGCCGACGCGGCCATCCTTGCCCTCATCGGTGGTGACCGCGCTGCGCTGTGGCAACACACCGCCCGGATAGCTGATTTTCAAGGGCGGGAATTTCCTGACTTTATTCCTGATCAGTTGCAAGATAAATGGACAGACAAAGGCTACGTACTCAAGCTCTGCGGCGCGGGTGGCGGCGGGATGATGCTTGGCTTTGCGACGGACCGCAGGACGACGGAAGCGGCGTTGGGGCGGGTGGCCTGGTTATGAGGGCGCGGCCGCCGGCGATGCGCTGAGCCCGTCGAATTGTGCAAAGCAGCAGATTTAAAGCAGGGAAGGACACGCCCTACACTCCGCCTTTGAACAAGCGATACTGCTTGTCCTCCTTTAGCAGCCGAAAACTCTTGCGGTGGTGTTCCGTTGCGCCGAATTCCTCGATGGCCGCCCGGTGTTTGATCGTCGGGTAGCCGGCGTTGGTGTCCCAATCGTACTGGGGATAATCCTGGTGGATGCCGCGCATGTATTCGTCGCGGTGGGTCTTGGCCAGGATGCCGGCGGCGGCGATGCTCTGGTAAATCCCGTCGCCCTTGATGATGCATTCGTAGGGCATCTCGCCGTAGGGGATGAAGTACTTTCCGTCGATGAGCAAGAACTCCGGTTGCTCCGCCAGTCCGTCCAGCGCCCGGTGCATGGCGCGGTAGCTACTCTGGAAGATGTTGTATTTATCCACCTCGGCGGCGCTGAAACTGGCGACTTCCCAGGCCAGGGCTTTTTCTTCGATGCGTAGACGGAGGGCGTCGCGCGCGCGCTCCTTGAGCTTCTTGCTGTCGTTGAGGTCCGGGTCGCTGAAGCCCGGCGGCAGGATGACGGCAGCGGCAAATACCGGCCCGGCCAGACAGCCACGGCCAGCCTCGTCGCAGCCCGCTTCGAGGCGGTTAGTTTCTTTGTAGGGGAGTAACATGGGGGCTAATTTAGCTACTTTTAACGTGAGGTTTGGGTGCAGCTCACGGACGCTCGAAGTTTTCTCGTCACCCCGACTTCGTCAGAGGCGACAAGAAACGCTTCGAGGTCCTACCACCGTTAACAGGACCTCAAAGCGGTCGACCAAAATACCTGGCGAAGCCAGCATTTTTGGTCGATTCTTCGAGCGTCCGGCTGCCAAACCTCCCACTATTTTTGCTCATCACAACCACCCACCATGCTTCGCCTCCTCATTTCCCTTTCGCTATTGTCGGCCATCCTTCCCGGATGCACCAGCCCGCCTACCGAAGAAAAGACAGCCATCGTCGCCGACTTTGACCCAGTAGCCGACCAGGTAGCCGCCCAGGGACTCATCCAGGACATCTTCGACAATATCTGGTCCGGCACCGATACCAGCCAGGTCCGCCGCTACCAAACCGACGACTTCGTCATCCTGGAACACGGCGAAGTGTGGACGAACGACACCATCCGCAATTGGCAACTGGGCGTGGCCGCCAACAAAGCAGCTGATGCCCCTGAGCGCCGCAACAGCTTCGATTTCTTCCGCACCGAGCAGAACGGCGACGAAATCTGGATGGCTTACCACAATACGGCCAACTGGGTCGATGAGGAGCGGGATACGGTTAGGAGTGCTGCTTGGCTGGAAAGTGCCGTAGCCGTGCGTACCGATGGAGGCTGGAAGTTACGGATGATGCATTCTACGCGGATGCCGCGGGAGTAGGGCTTACTTTACGACGTTGATCCCGGTCTCCAACCCATCAATGCTTCGCGTATTCTTCTCCGCCCAGTAATCCGTCAACGCTGCTTTAGATTTTTTGCCCGCCCACTGGTTAAGCAAGTCCCGCTCTGCCCGAAAATCCATTAGCGGGACGGCCATGCCGCAGCTGGTCTGCACCATCTCGATATCCAAATCGAAAATCTGGCGGGCGCCGGGCAGCTTTGGTAGTTGCTCGGCCAGGGCGGTCCATTCCGGGTCCGATGGATGAACCACTTTTGCCCTTCCGTAGGCCCGCAGGATCAGCGGGGGGCCGTCGAGCGCGCACCACATGATGGTCATCCGGCTATTTTCCAGTACGTGGGCGGCGGTCTCGTTGCCGCTGCCGGTGACGTTGAGCCAGGCGATGCGGGTGGGGGACAAGATATTGAGCGACTGCATCCCCTTGGGCGAGCAGTTTACCCGCCCGTCGGCTGGCGCGGTGGAGACGAAGAAAATGTGTTGCCGATCGATGAAATCAATCAGCCGATCGTTGAGTTGATGGAACTGCTTGGCCATAACCACAAATTTACGTCCTTTCTTTCACCCTCTTTCACCAAGGGCAAACACCAGAACTCCGACCGTACGGAAGAAAACAAGACCATAAAAAAGCAAAACAAAATAGTAGCTGTAACAACCAAAGTATCTATTCGGAATATTTACCGTACGCCCTGATTTTAGCTTTTGACGGGCAATTATTTAGATTCGACACCCGTCTTTGAGACTTTCTCATGAAGAACTAATTAGAGTACTTTTTTTCGAAAAAAACCTTGGCGGTCAAATCTGCTGAACCGACATAGAGAAGTTTGAATCTTCGCGCGGCAACCGGGAAACTTCCTGGTTGCCGCTTTTGCTTAAAATTTATAGTCTTGCCCTTATCTTTCGGCATGGATTTATCAACTCTACTACAACAGCAGCTCAAAGAGCAGCTCGGCGGTGGTCTTATGGATGTGCTTTCTCAGCAGACCGGTGCTGACAAAACGCAAACCACAAAAGCGACCAGCGCCATCATCAGTTCCATGATGGGTGCCCTGGCCCGCAACGCTTCCACTCCGGACGGTGCCGCTTCCCTCTCTAGCGCCCTCGACAAAGACCACGACGGCAGCCTCCTCGACATGCTCGGCGGCATGATGCAGCAGGGGCGTCAGGCTCCTGGCCAGGGAATGCCCACCGGCGGCGGATTAATGGACCTCGTCACCAGCATGGCTTCCGGCCAGGGTAGTGGCGGCGGTGGCCTCCTCGGCAGCCTTCTTGGCGGCATGATCGGTGGCCAAAGCAAGAGCGCTGGTGGCGGCCTTGGCGACCTGATCGGCGGCATGATGAAACAGACGCAGGGCAGCGACGGCGGTGGCATGGGCGATCTCCTCGGTGGTCTACTCGGCGGCAAACAGGCCGGTACGTCAGAAAAAATTCCACCCCAGTTCCGCAAAACCCTCGACGGTGGTGGCATCCTCGACCACGTCCTCGGTGCTCAGAAAGAAGATACTGCCCGCCAGGTTAGTGAAAACAGCGGCCTGAGCATGAGCAAGGTGCTTCCCCTTATGGCTACCCTCGCGCCCATCCTGATGGCTATGCTCGGCAAGGCCAAGCGGCAAACCAATACCGACGCCGGTAGCCTCGGCGGTGCCCTCATTGACATGGTCACCAAAAGTCAGGTAAACCCACGCCAAAACGCTCCCGACCTCGGCCTGGCCGGCACCCTGCTTGACCAGGATGGCGACGGTCAGATAATGGACGACATCCTCGGCATGGGAACCAAAATGCTCGGCGGTTTCTTCCGCAAGTAAAGCCGGTTACCTCCGTTTTTAACATAAAAAAGCCCCGATTAACGCAGTGTTGACCGGGGCTTTTCTACGTAGTGTAGTACATAATTTTGTAGTAATGTAGGCTACCACATATTGTACGCGGCAGCCTACATTACTACACAACTACACAACTAGATTACTTCTGATCGCGGGTGATGAACTGCTCTTCGCGTTGGCGCAGGGCCTCTTTCTCCCGGAGTTCGCGTAGTTCGCGGGCATCTTTCTCGCGTTGATCTTCTTCTTTCATACCGTCTTTCAGCTCTTTTTCAAGGCTTCCCTTGGCGGTGTTGAACTCACGAATGCCTTTGCCAATGCCGCGCATAAGCTCAGGAATTTTTTTGCCGCCAAACAGCAAAAGAATGGCGAAGAAGATGAGAATCATCTCCGGGCCAATGGCATTAAGAAAAAGGAATGTAGATCGTAACATCTCTTATATGGTTGTCGATACACTGCCGAATTTTGCTCGGCAGTACCGGGATGATAGTAAACTTGGTACAACAAAAATAACGCCTTTGGACGAGAATCGTTTCAGGGCGGGCCCGCAGGCGATGCATTGAGCCTGTCGAATTGTACTTCAACTCCGTTCAGCAGAACTGCAAAGTAAAGGGATAAAGGAGCAATGGGATGAAGTACCTGCTCTCTTTAGGCCTTTCGTCCATTTACGCCCTTACTTCTTCAACCCGATCTGCCGCAGCCGCTCGTCCAGGTATTCCCCGGCAGTGGTGTCGGGGTAGTGTTGGGGGTTATCTGCCGTGACGCAGCTGTCGAGCACATTGAGTTGCATCTCCGGGCGGGGGTGGAGGAAGAAGGGGATGCTCAGCCGGGGCTTGTACCATTCCTCACGGGGTGGGTTGACAACGCGGTGGGTGGTCGACTTCAGGTAATTGTTGGTCAGTCGCTGCAGCATATCGCCTACGTTAATGACGATCTCGTCATTCTCCGGTACGATCTCCTGCCACTCCCCCTTTGCGTTCTGGAGTTGCAATCCACCTGCGCTCGCGCCCACTAGAAGCGTGATCAGATTGATGTCTTCGTGCTGCTCGGCGCGGATGGCACTGGCCGGCTCGCTGGAAATCGGCGGATAATGAATGGCGCGCAAAATGGAAATACCATCTTTCGTGTAGCCAGCGAAGTAGTTCTCGGGGAGTTCCAAATGCAGGGCGATGGCGCGCAGCAAACTGTTACCCTTCTCCTCAAACTGTCGGTACAGCTGCATCCCCAGCTCCATGAACTCGGGTACCTCGGCCACGCGGGGGTTGCGCTCCTCGGCCGACATGCCGGCCGTTTCCTGACCGATCTGGAAGAACTCCTTCAGGTCAGCCACCTTACTCTGCTTGGCTTTCTCTTTACCAAAGGCGGTGTAACCCCGCTGCCCGGCCGCGCCGGGAATCTCCTGCTTGCGCTTGACGTCCTCCGGTAGGGCGAAAAACTTTTTAGCCGCCACGAAAAAATCATCGATCAAGGATTTCGGAATGCCGTGGTCGGTCACGCCAACGAAGCCGATGTCGTGAAAGGCATCGCCCAGCTGATTAATGAATGCTTTGCGGGTAGCCGCATCGCCGGTTTCAAAGTCAGAGAGCTTGACGAGCGGAATGGTACGGGTAAGGGTAGACATGGGGGAAATTTTAAATGAAAAGGTAAGATAAGGCTTTGCGGGCCGGGAACTTGTCACGTAGGGGTTGAATTTATCGACTCCTGCGTGGACTAGGCGCAACCAAAACTATCTGGGTTTATAACGGGCACCCGCCAGAATCGTTTGCCCGTCACTTATTTCCAGCAACTGTCGCATCGTAATTCGTGGGTTGGCCTGCACGTAGGCTTTGACGATCTGCAGGCCAAGATAGTTGACCGCCCGGCCCGGCGCGTCAGCTGGCATCCCCTGGGTGGAGGGCGCGGGTAGGGTGTATTTTTTGATCAGCGCCGGGTCGGTGCTGTAGAAATGTTTTTCCTGCTGGAGGTGGGCGTAGATCGGTGTTTCGTTGTTGCGAAGCCACTGCATTTGCGCGCCGGTCACTTCATGGATAATGCTGTCGGGCGTTCCGGGCAAGGCCTTTTCCAGTAGGTAAAGCCGTTTCCCTTCGTAGATGATTTCGTCGATCAGCCGGCCACCGCGCGGCTTGGGGACCTGCTCTTGGATGAGGGGTTGCATCAGTTTGCTGACCAGGTGGGCGGGGGTGTACGTCCGGGCCAGGTAAGCGGAAAAGATCGTCTCGCGGGGGTCCACCCGCTGGTAGTTATAAACGGGGCCAAGGAACATTTCCAGGCCGACGGCAATTTCTCCTTTACCGTAAAGCGCGACGGCCAGCTCGAACTGACTAAAAAAAGCCATTAGCGTATCCGGACGGGGAGCGTCCGGCAGGTAGTGTTTATAGTAGCGCAGGGCGGTTTCGAAAGCGGCGCGGTAGTCGTCGAGTTCGTCATTGGGGAAGGTCGCCCGGATGGTAGTATCGATCTCGGCCACCAGGTCGGCCGTCAAAAAGGCTTTAAGCATCAACGTCTGTTCTTCCGGGCTGAAATCGCTCCGCCGCAGTGGCAGGATGCGCCGCAAATAGAGGTCCGTAAATTCTGGAAAGCGGGCCTCCATTTCTGCGAGTGTAGCGGTCAGGTTTCCCGTGTCGAGTTGCATCAATTCGCGGTCGTAGCGGACGAGGGTGACCGGCGAGGTGAGGTTGGTAATGTCAGGAATGGGTTCCTGCTCATCACCACAAGCCCAGAGTAGCAGGATAAAAAGGCTGAGCAGGCTTATTTTTACGTTCACTTTCATAGATAAGACTAAACACCGGCCCCCGCCGGTTCGTTTGAGAAACGTTGCCCGGTGCTGTCGGAGAGTTTCTGCCGGTCAACGCCAGCTAGCAGTCATTTTTTTCAACGATAAACCAACGCCCCACATGCTTAAAAATTTCAACTCCTTTTGTCTTCCCTCCTTCGTTCTTGCGTTACTGCTACTGCCCGCCGTGGCCTTTGCGCAGTTACCGGGCGATCTCCAGTTCGGTATTCAGCTCAGTCCGACCTTTAGTAGCATGGGTACGAACGACAACCTGATCAACCGCGACGGCTCCAACCTGGGCCTCAAACTTGGCGTGATGGCCGAGTACTACTTTCGCGAAAACTACAGCTTCCACACCGGCGTCGGTTTCCACTTCAACGCGGGGGGCACGCTCTTTTACGAAGACCAGTTCACGAAGGCTGACATCTGGCGCGAGTCGCTCGATGGCTACCTGCCCGCCAACGTACTGCCCGACTCCATCTCCGGCGGCCTGGCCTATAAATACGATCTTCAGTTTTTGGAAATACCCCTCGGCTTGACGCTGCGGACCCGGGAGTTCGGCTACATCAGCTACTTCGTTCGCCCGGCTATCCACCTCGGTATCCTGACGGGGTCGCGGGGTAGCGTGAAAAACGCCAGCTTTATTACCGAGGAAGAAAACTTCGACATTGCCAAAGACGTCAACAGCCTCAACCTGGCCTGGAGCCTCGGCGGTGGCATCGAATACAGCATTTCCACCAGCACGGCTATCGTAGTGGGCATCGCCTTCCAGTCTGGCTTCGCCGATGTAACGTCCGACAAAGGCACCATCCTTCAGCGCGAAGGTCGTAGCCCCCGGGAAGACGACAGCAAAGGCCGGGTTAATTCGCTGGTGTTGATGCTGGGCATTATGTTCTAACGATTGCCGGGCACGATTAAAATGGCAAGTATGCCCTTATCGAAACCCCGAGCCCTTAATTATTCAAACGTCCAGGATTCAGCACCCAAGTTTTAAGCGGTCAAACTGAGCCACTAAAACCTAAACCTCAAGTCTTTTTTCATTCAACGCTAAATTTCTTTTATCATCATGCTACGCCACCGTTTCCACCTCCCCGAAGACAAGATTTACCTCTGCGGCAACTCCCTTGGTCCGCAGCCCAAAGCCGCCGCCGAACTACTCGGTCAGGAGCTGGACAGCTGGCGCAAGCGCGGCGTCGAGGGCTGGTGGCAGGGCGACGGTCCGGAGGGTGGCTGGCTCGGTTTTCACCGCCGGGTGGCGGACGATCTGGCGGCGATCGTCGGGGCAAAACCCGAGGAAGTGACGGTCGCCAACGCCCTTACCGTTAACCTGCACTTGCTGATGGTTTCCTTTTTCAGGGTGCGCGGCCGCAGGTGCAAGGTGGTGATGGAGGCCGGCGCTTTCCCTTCCGACCAACACGCGATCATCAGCCAACTCAAGTTCCACGGCCTCGACCCAGAGCAGTGTTTGGTGGAAGTAGCTCCGAGAGAAGGAGAATTCACCATCCGCACAGAAGACATCGTCCAAGCCATCAATGAAGTCGGCGACGAGCTCGCCCTGGTCCTCTGGACGGGCGTCCACTACTACACCGGCCAGTTCTTTGACCTCAAGACCATCGCCGCAGCAGGCCACGCCGTTGGGGCTATGGTCGGTTTTGACCTCGCGCATGCGGTCGGCAACGTCCCGCTCAGCCTGCACGAATGGGGACCCGATTTCGCCGTCTGGTGCTCTTACAAATACCTGAATGGCGGGCCGGGCGCGCCGGGTGGCCTCTTCGTCCACCAACGCCACGCTGACGACGAAACCCTGCCCCGCTTCGCCGGTTGGTGGGGCCACCGGGAAAGCGATCGTTTCCTAATGCGGCGCGACTTCCGCCCGGAACAGGGTGCGGCGGGCTGGCAGATTTCCACCGTCCCGGTTATCGGGATGGCACCGTTGCTGGCCTCTCTGCCCCTCTTCGCTGAAGCCGGGGGGATGGACGCCCTCCGCCAACGAAGTATGGAACTGACCGCCCGCCTCCACACGGGCATCGCAAAAATCTCCGGCCTGACGATCATCACTCCCGCCGACCCTAACGCCCGGGGCACCCAGCTCTCCGTCTATGTTCCCGGCCACCGCCCCGACCTGGAGCACCAACTCTCCGCCGCTGGTCTCGTCGTCGATTACCGGCAGGATAATTTGCTGGGCGGCGATGGCGGCGTGCTCCGCCTGGCTCCGGCTCCCCTGTATGCCTCGGAGGAGGAGGTGGATGCGGCGGTGTCAATCCTGGAAAAAATGCTTGGGTAACGATTGGGTGGAGGGCCTCCGGTCCGGGTTAGCGACGTAACCGCCATGCTTCTTTAACTTTTTTTGCATCATTCGACAGGCTCAATGCATCGCCTGCGGCCGCGCCCTTTAATCTTCCCGCAAAACCCGCCGAAACGCCAAGGTCTGCAACATCTCCGTCGCCAGCTTCCCGAAGACGTCGGCCCGCTCCGTCATGCTGTGCAGTTGCGTCCGTGCCCAGCCAAAAATGGCCGGATCGAGCAGCGGAATACACAGTCGCCAGTGCTCCTGTAAATCTTGTTGAAGGTTGTAGGGAAGTTGGGAAGTATCCCGCAGCGTTGCCACTAGTTGTAACACAAAAGCCTTGCTGATGCGCTCCGACCAGACATCTTCGCGGGCCAGGGCCAGTAAGCGCGGCAGACCACCGTAGTGGAGCACGTTTTTCTCGGCGGTCAACAGTTCGTATATGATTTCCAGGAAGATTTCCTGAGGCAGGTTTTTCGTGACCGTGGCCAATTCGCGGACCGGCAACTGGACGGCGTTGGCGCGCAGACCGTATTTGACGAAAGCCGTTTTCGCGTCCTTGTCCGGGAAGGCGATGATGGCGCGGGCGGCGGCCGTCATTTGCTCCTTATTGAGTGTCACCCAGAGGTCGGAAAAACTGCGGTCGGTCAGTTCGGGCAGGGTGGCTGGCGGGAGCAGGGTGAGCAGCAGCGTCGCTACCGTCTCTCCTTTTTTCAGGCCGCCGTAGCCCTGGAGCAGCTCAATGTATTCCGGCCCGGGCTTCATGATGGTGAGTAGTTTGCCCTTGTCGTCGAAGGCGGTGGTGGCCAGTTCGATGAGTTCTTCGCGGGCCTGGTCTTCGCCGGCCAGCAGCAGGAGGCGTAGCAGTTCGCGGCGGACGCCCTTGCGTTTCGGGCCGAGTTGGCCGCGGAGCCAGGCCTGGTCGTCGGGGCCGAGATTGACGGTCAGTGCTTCTAGTAAGGTTTCCTGGTTCTTTGGGGATTCTTGTTGCCAGATGTTGGCCAGGGCTTCGCGGGCGGCGGCGGGGTCGGTGTTTCGCCAGCGACTTAGCAAGACGAGGCGGCGGCCGGGAGTGGCTTCCTTCCCCCAGGCGGCGGCCAGGTCGTAGCTAGGAGCCAGCTCAGCCCAGGCGGGGTTTTGGGAGGCCAGCCAGTTTGCCCGTTCGCCGCCGATGGCCAACAGACGGAGAGAACGGCCCGAGTCGGTGGGCAGGGCTTTAAGGCTTTCTTCCAGTAGTTCGGGCAGCAAATGGGGCGGCAACACCTGCCCTTTTTCGGTCAGCCTCGTTACCGCCTCGTCGAGTACGGCCGGGTAGGTGCCGCGCAGGATCAGCTCCAGGGCGCGGCCGACGCGCGGGCCGGGGTAGGGGCGCGTTTCGGCGGGGGCGACTTCTGCCTTTACTTCACCCTTTTCTCCGGCAGATAATCGCTGTAGCCGCTCGGAGATGGCGTAAGCTGCCAGTAGTTGCTCGGCTGTATCGGCGGTGGAGTCAACGGCGTCGCGGGTCTCCAGCCAGGTGGTCACCGCCTCATCGACCGGGCGGCGGGCGCTGCCGAGGGTGAGGTTGGTGAGCAAGGATTTTTGGGAGAGGTTGGGCACGGGGGCTAAGGAGTGGCTTTGTGGTCTGGTGGTTTTATGGTACGACAAACACATCTTGCGGGACCACAAAACTACCGAACCACAGCTTCTCCAAAGCAAAAATCGTTTTCAAATCAGGCAATTGTAATCAAGTCTGGGCAAAAACTACCGCCAGTCTCCTACCTTCGCCCCATGGCAAACTCTTCCTTCCCAAGCGTTGGCATCCTCGGCGGAGGCCAACTCGGCAAAATGCTCTGTCAGGCCGGTGCGGATTGGCACCTGCCGATCCACGTACTCGAACAGAACTATAGTTTTCCGGCGGCCAATTACGCGACAGTTTTTCACCGTGGCGACTTTCGGCGTAAGGAGGACGTGCTGGAATTTGGCCGCAAGATGGACGTGGTCACCATCGAAATAGAGCACATCGACACGGAGGCACTGCACCAGCTGGTGGCCGAAGGCGTCAAGGTCTATCCTCAGCCCGACAAGATTGACCTGATTAAGGACAAAGGTTTGCAGAAGCAGTTTTACGCAGATCATGATATAGCAACGTCTGCTTTTGCCTTGTATGCCGGGGCAAAGGAAGTTGAGGAAGCAGTGGTAGCGGGTAGCCTCGTCCTACCCTTCGTCCAGAAAGCCCGCACGGGAGGTTACGACGGTCAGGGCGTGGCCGTCATCCGCTACGTAGCCGACCTTAGCGGCAAGCTGCTGGATGTTCCCTGCGTCGTCGAAAGCCTAGTCGACATCGCTAAAGAGCTGGCCGTGATCGTCACCCGCACGCCCTCGGGCCAAGTCTCGGTCTTCCCCACCGTCGAGATGGCGTTTCACCCGACGGCCAACCTAGTGGAGTTCCTGATCTGCCCGGCTGCCGTGGACTCCGACACCGACGTCCGCGCCGCCCGCCTGGCGATGGACGTGGCCGAAAAGATGGACATCGTCGGTCTGCTCGCCGTCGAACTCTTCCTTACCCCGGCTGGCGATATCCTTGTCAACGAAGTCGCCCCCCGCCCCCACAACTCCGGCCACCACACCATCGAGGCCTGCATGACCAGCCAGTACGAGCAACACCTGCGCGCCATCCTCGACTTGCCCCTCGGCCCGACGGACCTGCTTCGCCCCGCCGCGATGATTAACCTGCTGGGGGCGGAAGGCCATACCGGGCCAGCGCATTACGATGGCTGGGCGGACTTGCTGGCCATCCCCGAAGTTTACCCTCATCTCTACGGAAAGGCGGAGACGCGACCGTTCCGGAAGATGGGGCACGTTACGGCCCTAGGAGACACTGTTGCCCAGGCGCGGGAACGGGCGGTGTTAGCAAGGGGTGCGGTGCGGATTGTGACGGAGTGATTCAGGGTGTTCCACCTTGCTCCCTTACCTCTTTTCTTTGCAGTTCTGCTGATCGGAGTTGAAGTACAATTCTACAGGCTCGACGCATCGCCTGCGGCCCCGCCTCTTTTAGTCTTAAGTCTGAGAGCCTTTTAGTCTCAAGTGTTCCAGTATTGTATTTGAGGCTGCAGGCTTGTGGACTTAAGACTTATTTGCCTTGACACTCATTTGACCAAAAGCTCCCGAATCACTACTTTTGCGGTCTATTTCGGGTCAACGACCTTTTGAAGCGCACGGGATCATGCACTCATCTACTGTTTATTTAGCATCCCTGCGGCCATCTTGATCGCTTGTACTTCGAAGACTGACACTCTTCTTAAACAAGTAAATCTTTTATCATTTATGGTTTCTACTATTCTAATTGCGGTTCCCCTCCTGGGCGTGCTCGCACTCGTTTTTATGTTCATTAAATCGGCCGGCGTATCAAAGCTAGACCCCGGTAACGAACTGATGCAACGTATCGGTAAAAATATTGCCGACGGCGCGATGGCCTTTCTTAAGGCCGAGTACAAAGTGCTCGCTATTTTCGTAGCCGTCGTGGCGGTTATCCTGGCCGTTACGGCCGACCCCGCTACCTCCAGCATCATGATTGCCGTTGCCTTCGTGCTCGGTGCCATCTGTTCCGCACTGGCTGGGTTCATCGGTATGAACGTAGCCACCAAGGCCAATATTCGTACTACCCAGGCTGCTCGTACCAGCCTCGGCAAAGCCCTCGGAGTCGCCTTTGACGGCGGTGCCGTTATGGGTCTCGGTGTTGTCGGTCTTGGTTTGTTAGGCCTCGGAACCCTCTTCCTGCTCTTCAAAGGACAGTTTGCCGGCGACATCATAATCACTGATGCTACCTCCGCCGAAGCGGCTAAGGTTGCCATGCTGAAGGTCATTACCGTCATCACCGGTTTCTCTTTCGGTGCCTCTTCCATCGCCTTGTTCGCACGGGTTGGCGGCGGTATTTACACGAAAGCAGCCGACGTTGGTGCTGACCTGGTAGGTAAAGTCGAAGCCGGCATCCCCGAAGACCACCCCCTCAACCCCGCGACGATCGCCGACAACGTTGGTGACAACGTAGGCGACGTAGCCGGTATGGGTGCTGATCTCTTCGAGTCTTACGTTGGCTCCATTATTGGTACCATGGTAATCGGTGCGGCGTTCATGACGATGCCCGCCTTTTACGAAACCGACCTGAACGGCCTTAACGGTGTACTGCTTCCGCTCGTCGTAGCCGGCATCGGTATCATCGCGAGTATTATCGGTACGTTCTTCGTCCGCGTGAAGGAAGGTGGTGATCCCCAGAAAGCCCTCAACCTCGGTGAGCTTGTCGCTGCAGTTATCATGCTTATCGCTACCTTCTTCGCCGTTACTACACTGATGCCTGACACCTGGTCTGCCGTTAATAGTAACGGTGACATGACGGCTTATACCAGCATGGGCATCTTCTATGCCATTCTGCTTGGCCTCGTTGCTGGTTTGGGTATCGGTTACATTACAGAATTCTACACCGGTACGGGCACCAAGCCAGTACAGGGTATCGTAGACCAGTCGCTGACCGGTGCTGCTACCAACCTCATCGCCGGTCTCGCCGTCGGTATGCGCTCTACTGCAATTCCAATCCTGATTCTCTGTACCGCGATCATTGGCTCCTACTACTTCGCCGGCCTTTACGGTATCGGTATCGCGGCTGTTGGTATGCTCGCCAACACGGGTATTCAGTTGGCCATCGATGCTTACGGTCCTATTTGTGATAACGCCGGTGGTATCGCCGAAATGGCAGGTCTGCCTAAAGAAGTACGGGAACGTACCGACAAGCTGGACGCCGTAGGCAACACCACCGCCGCCATCGGCAAAGGTTTCGCTATCGGTTCTGCTGCACTTACGGCACTCGTGCTTTTCGCTGCCTTCATGCAAACGGCTAACCTCACAACCATCGACGTCGCTAACCCCTACGTAATGGCTGGTCTCTTCCTCGGCGCCATGCTGCCGTTCCTCTTCTCCGCCTTCTCCATGGAGGCTGTTGGTCGCGCTGCGAACGACATGATCCAGGAGGTTCGCCGCCAGTTTAATGAGATTCCTGAACTGAAAGCTGCCCTTGAAGTAATGCGCCGCGAAGGCCACGACACAGATAAGTACAACGCTGCTGACCTGGCTACCTACAACGCTGCCGACGGTAAGGCTGACTACGAAAAGTGTGTGCAGATCTCCACCGAGGCTTCTATCCGTGAGATGGTTATGCCCGGTTTGATTGCTGTATTGGCTCCCGTAATCGTTGGTTTCGCCCCACGCCTCTTTGGTGCTGATCCTATTATGGGTGCACAAATGCTCGGTGGTCTTCTCGCCGGAGTAACCTCCGCTGGTGTGATGATGGCCATCTTTCAGTCCAATGCCGGTGGTGCCTGGGACAACGCCAAGAAGATGTTCGAAGAAGGTGCTTCCGTTCAGGGTACCATCTACCACAAAGGTTCTGAGCCGCACAAGGCTGCCGTTGTGGGTGATACCGTTGGTGATCCGTTTAAGGATACTTCCGGCCCCTCGCTTAACATTTTGCTGAAGCTGATGGCGGTTGTGTCGCTGGTGATTGCGCCTTTCCTGGTGTAAGAAGTGAATAAAAGAATAATTGAATGGCTACCATCCCGAATGCTTTCGGGATGGTAGCCATTCTTTTTTTAGGGCG
>Ga0136553_1000261_pt1 | contig 19111 bp, 10 predicted proteins | sample AntRauTorckE5430_FD_101384 | JGI IMG/M metagenome (GOLD analysis project Ga0136553, IMG submission 101384) | Saline lake microbial communities from Rauer Islands, Antarctica - Metagenome Torckler E5 #430 | ecosystem: Environmental > Aquatic > Non-marine Saline and Alkaline > Saline | place... | reverse complement strand
TACCGTCGTTGCGTCGAGGTGAGCAAAGGTTGTTGCGGGAGCAGGGTCAGTAAGGTCATCAGCAGGAACGTAAACGGCCTGCACAGAAGTAATAGAACCACGCTTAGTGGAGGTGATTCGTTCTTGCATCAGGCCCATCTCGGTCGCCAGTGTCGGCTGGTAACCTACGGCGGAGGGCATCCGGCCGAGGAGAGCAGACACTTCAGAACCGGCCTGGGTGAAGCGGAAGATATTGTCTACGAAGAAGAGAATGTCACGACCACCGGTGGGGTCAGACAGATCACCGTCACGGTAGTACTCGGCGATCGTAAGACCGGAGAGGGCTACACGGGCACGGGCTCCTGGAGGCTCATTCATCTGGCCAAACACGAAGGTCGCTTTAGATTCCTCCAGCTCTTTCATGTCTACCAAAGACAGGTCCCAACCGCCTTCTTCCATGTTGTGCATGAACTTCTCACCGTAGCGGATAATGTTCGATTCCAACATCTCGCGAAGAAGGTCATTACCTTCGCGGGTACGTTCACCAACACCAGCAAATACGGAGATTCCTTCGTAACCTACGGCAATGTTGTTAATTAGTTCTTGGATAAGTACCGTCTTGCCTACACCGGCGCCGCCGAACAGGCCGATCTTACCACCTTTGGTGTAAGGCTCGATCAGATCAATTACTTTGATGCCCGTGAAGAGAGGCTCACGGTCAGTAGCCAGATCCTCGAACTTAGGGGGGTCGTTGTGGATGGGGCGGGCATCGGCACCTTTCGGCACAGCAGGCATACCGTCAATCGGTTCGCCAACTACGTTAAAAAGACGTCCTTTGATGGCGTCACCAATGGGCATTGCGATGGCGCGACCGGTGTCGGTGGCCTTCGTACCGCGGGTAAGACCGTCAGTAGCCTCCATGGAAATAGTGCGGACAGAATCCTCACCGAGGTGCTGCTGCACTTCCAGAACGATTACTTCACCGTTGGGACGGATGATCTCAAGGGCGTTAAGAATGGCGGGAAGGTTGTTACCGTCACCACTGAAATCTACGTCAACGACTGGGCCGATGACCTGCTTTACTTTACCGATGTTTGCCATGTAGCTGTGCTTGTTGGTACGAAGGGGGTTGCTAATTGAGCCGCAAAAGTACGGACTATTCCGGAAGTGACAAAGGTTTTTTTAGAGACGTGGTTTTTGGATCGTAAGCGCTTCCTTTTTCGCTACGCAGTTACCCGGGGTAGTGAGCGTGGCCGAGGCGTACAAAACGTTTAAAATATCTGACCTGAACCAAAAAAATCACTTGCGACTTACCTTTTCGTAGATTCCATATCAGGCCATTATTACTTCAAGTTAAACGAACCAATTACCCTACACATGGTCCCATACGGACCAGGGTCAGACGCTTCACGTCCCTAAGGAACGCGAAACAATAACAATATCATTCAGATCAATAAGTCTATAGGCAGCGTCATCGATTCCGTTGTCACAGACTTCCTGGGCGGGTAGTACCAAACAGTAAAACACGGGTAAAGCCACAAGCCCTCATGTTACACGTCACAGGTTTTAATTTAAAAATTACCTCAAGGTGATAAATTACAATCGGTAAAAAACCGCTCCAACAGGTAAGATAGCATGTTTAACCGCGATATTGGAGCAGATACGCTTACTTAACTCGTTCTGCTATGAAGTATTTTAACCGAATTCTCACGCTCCCCCTACTCCTTTTAACCGTCCTGTGTGCCAGCGCCAGCGCCCAGGGCCAACAGGACTTTCCCACCGACAGCATCTGCGTGCCCATGGTTCCCGGAGGCTTCATCGCTAACGTACTTACAGACGACTTCCCATTAGGAGGCAATTTTGCCGTCTTTGGTAACGGCACCGAGTGCGTTAACGTAGACTCGCGTGGTAACCTGACATTTGCACCCAACGCCACCGAAGATCACTGTTGCGGGCCCCAGGAACCCCTATTCCTTGAAGTCTTCGCCCTCAGTCCCGACGGAAACCAGGAATTTATCGGCGTTCAGCGAGTGGAGCTCACCATCAAGTGCATCAAACCCGACTGTGGCCTCGTGGACCTTGATGCACTTACCGCATCCGACCCCTCCGGAGAACCCGGACAAAGCCCGACGACCGAGTGCATCTCCGCCTGTGAAAACAGCACGGCCACTTACCTCTTCGCCGAGAGCCCAAATACTACTTACGCCTGGTCGACCACCAACGGTACCGTAGACAATACCCCCGGCCTGCCCGGCCAGATCAACGTTACCTGGGGTCCGCTCGGCTACGCCGACCTGAGCGTCGACGTCTACGACGCCAACGGCAACCTCATCAAAACCCGCACCTGGTGCGTCGACCTGACGCCCACTCCGGTAGCCGACTTCACCTTCCAGAACGTGGCCTGCCTTGATCAGCCCGTCGCCTTCACCAACACCTCTACTGGCCCGCCTGCCACCTACGACTGGAACTTCGGTGACGGCCACACTGATAATAATGTCACCAACCCCAGCCACGCCTACGAAACGGCGGGTACCTACACGGTAACCCTCGTCGCCACCTCTATTGCGGGTCTCAACGCAGATGGTAGCCAGGCCTGTTGCTGTACCGATTCCATCAGCTACGACATCACCATCGACCCCCTTCCCGGTCCACCCATCTACTGGATATCCACCCTCTGCGAAGGAGACACCTCTAAATACTGGTCCGACTTTTCCGGGTGCTCGGACAACACGTGGTCGATTTCTGGAAACGGTACTATCATTGGCCCCTTCGTAGACGTAGATACCGTCTGTGTTATCTGGAGCAGCGGGCCCAGTGGCACTGTAAGCCTACAGGCAAACGCTTGCGATACCGACTACTGCCCCATTCCCACTACCGTTGTGATTCCCATCATTTCCTCCCTTGGTGTAATCAGCGGCCCAACCGAAGTCTGCAGTAACGCTACTGCGAATTACGAGTTACCTAAATGGATGACCACGCTGTACAACTGGTCGGTCACAGGCGGAACCCTGAACGGGGCAATTACCGGCCACACGGCCAACATCACCTGGCCGTCTGCTCCGGGCGACTACACGATCACGGTTGAGTACGGCAGTGACTTTCTCGCCGGGCTACCCGGCCATTCCGGAGACGACTGCACGGGAACGGCAAAACTGGTCGTGACCGTTCTCGGTGACTTTACCGTTAACGCCTTCCTGAACCCGGCTTGTGTAAACGGCTCTACCTTCTTCAATGGCATGAGCAACATCAACCCATCGGCCACCTTCAACTGGTCCATCGACGGCCATCCTGGTTTTGAGGCAACGAACCAGTCATCCTATACCGTCAATTGGTCCGCACTGCCCGGCCCGGGCGTGTACACCGTCAACGTCGACGTCGTAAACCCTGAAGACTACTGTGTAAACAGCCGCACCATTAGCGTGTCGGTACGCGAAGCGGTTGACCCCATCATCGTCGGTCCAATTGTCTACTGCGCCGGCGATCCGATGGTGTATTCTGTGGCTAGCCCCACGCCAGGGTACAACTATTTCTGGTCCGTCACCTCCGGTAGCGGAACGGTTACGCTCGGCCAGGGCGGTCCGAATGCGACTATAGTCATTACCAGTGCTAACGCAGTGATCAGCGTAGTCGGCAGCGACACGAATGCGCCGTTCTGCACGTCAAATCCTTATACGCTTTCGGCTACGGCTCTGGGCTTCAATTCTCCTGCATCCATTACCGGACCAGGTGCCTGCACCAATAGTGAGGCAGACTACACCATCAATATGGTCCAGCCAGCGGGTACAACCTACTCCTGGAGCGTTTCTCCCGCAATAGCAGGCAGTGTAATTGCCGGCGCAGATAGCCCCGGCGCCACCATCCAGTGGAACAATGAGCCAGGGACTTCGGTCACCATTAAAGTAGTAATGTCCCTATGTGGTCAGGATACAACCATACAATTTAACCTTACACTCAATGCACCAGCCGAACCTGTCATTACCCAGACGGGTAACCTTTGCCCCGGCGGTAGTGTGGACCTCACCGTTAGTGGTGGCGTCTTCAGTTCCATTAATTGGGCAGCAGGCGCGGACGCAGGTGCATCGATCGGTACCACACCGACCATCACCGTCACCGACCCCGGAAATTACGTTGTGTTTACCATCGATGCTAACGGCTGCCCGGGCGTAGCAAGGCATCTCGTCAAAGAAATAGACGGACCTAAAGTAAACATCAGCCTCTCGGGTGCGCAGCGCATTTGCGTCAATAATACCCCCTACCCTACTAACCCCGTCCTTAGTGCATCGACCAATCCAGCCAACACCATTGAATGGTTCTGTAGCGGTGTATCTCAGGGTGTAGCGGCAACTGGCAATACCACCTTTACGCACATCTGGACTGACTCTATCCACGTTTTCTCTTATCGGGCCCGTGTTGTAGACCCCAACGGTTGCTTCGAGTTATCTGACCCGATCTACATCCGTCAGGAGCTTTGTTGTGGCCCTCCCTACCGGCTCGATTCGCTGACGATGGTCCACACCTTCACGGCGACTAACCGTACGCCTGATTGCGACATCATCGACCTGGTCGCCACCTTCGGAACGGACAGTATCGCCGCCGACGGCTTTAGTTGGTTCTTCGATGGGGCAACGACCGTTGCCTTTGGCGGAGACCCCTTAGTTGCTAACGATTCGTTGAGCGTTCGTCTTCCGGGCGTAGGCAGCTACATCTTCTTCCACACCATCAGCAACTGGGCCTACAGTTACGACACAACTTATACGATCGATGGTAACGGTAACCAGATGATCGACGAGATCTTCAAATCCGACTCCATCCTCTGCGGCGAAACGCTTAGCTTCAAGGTCAATAATCCCATCTTCGCCGACTTCGATACACAGGAAGAATGCGGAGAGGTAATGTTCACTAACCTTAGTGAATACATCGGTGGCACACCGCCAGTTGACGTTACCTATGACTGGGACTTTGGTGACGGACCATCTCCAGGTACGAGTATAGTATCTGACCCGACTTATACTTACGGCGCAAATGGCACTTATACCATTACGCTGACCGTAATGGATGGCCCTTGTCGCAGCGTTACGACTATGACGGTGGAAGTAACTAACCTTCCAGATTCAGAATTCACGGTGAGCCCTAACCCCGTTTGCTACGGTCAACCAGCTACGTTTATGGGAACGGGTACCAATGTAATTTCCTGGGAGTGGGACTTCGGCGACGGAGCGACTTTTATTGGTAACAACCCACAACACGCCTTCCTGCCGCCCGGAGGCTCAGGGTCCTTCACCGTAGAACTCCAGACCGAGAACGGTGCTGGTTGCCGCGACACCATCAGCCAGGTGGTCATGGTATTCCCAGTTCCGGCACAAGACACCATCGAGGCCTCCAATGGCTTCATTATCTGCGACGGCGATGCAACAACCCTTTCCGTTGACCTCGTAGCCGGACTCAGCTATTTGTGGACTAATGGCGCCATAACCAATAGCATCACCGTTACCACGGCGGGCACCTACGGCGTGACGCTGACGACGGCCGACAGCTGTAAAGTCGTACTCGATCCAGTCGACGTTCAGGTCATTCCACTTCCAGATGCTTCTTGGATCGGCACCCCTTACATCTGCGACAGCGGCTCCACTATGCTCACGGCGCTGGCCGGCGGTGGGCACACTTACTTATGGATAAATCAGCAGACAGGTGCGACCGGAACCAGTCGTCATTTTACAATTCCTTACAACCCTTCCTTCCCCGTTCAGAATATCCTTCTTCAGGTGACCAGCAACGATTATGGATGCACGGCTGAGAGCATGATCACCGTCACCCAAGTCGTTAGCCCGGCCCCAGAGGCTCAGATTACCGCGGGCGACGCCTGTGAGGGCACCGGCACCTTAATCGAAGTCATCAATGTTGACCCCGACCTAGTTTACACCTGGAGCACTGGAGCTTCAGGAACGAGCATCTTCGTCTTCGCCGCCGGAACGTACACCGTCATTGCTACCAATCCGGTTTCCGGATGTACCGGCACGGACCAGGTGACGATCAACCCCCTACCCGACCTTTGCATCGTACCCGTGGGCTGCTACGAGGCATGTATTCCGGACACGATTCCAGGTCCGCTACCGCCAGCGGGAACGACTTACAGCTACCAATGGATGAAAGACGGAGTACCCTTTAGTAACGCCTCCTTCATCATTGTAACGATGAATGGTTCGTACACCCTGACGGTTATCAACGACATTACCGGTTGTTTCGACACCAGCGAAGAGCTTATTCTGGAGCTCATCGATTGTTCCGATCCTGAGCCAACGGACTGTGACGATCTGATTACCCGTCTTAGTTCCGCAGAAAGTACGACAAACGAGAGTTGCTGCTTCGAACTATTCTACTCCAATATGCCAGCCAACGCTTACGCCATCCAGATTAGTAGCCCCGATGCCGACCTGAACTTCAATCCTGCCTCCGTAAACCCAGCCCTGGGGTACTCCGGTAACCTGTTACCTTCCGTTATTCAACTAGCCGTTGACGGCGGAAGAACCATCCCACTCCCTACGGACATGACCGGCCCTCCGGCCATAACTTTCTGCCCAGACAACTTCTCCACCGTACCGCAGATAATTATCATCGAGTACCTGAGCCAGGACCTGCTTGAGGTGATTTGCTCCGATACACTCTACACCGATTGCCAGCCGGAGCTGGACTGTGCCTTCATTGTCCGCGATACGATGTTCTGTGACGACGAGAGAGGCCTGGTAATGCAAATCGAAGTCTGCAACCCAATAGATGCTGCGTTCTCCGTCGGCTACCTCGACCTTCAGCCGAACAGCCCGGTTGCAGGAACGGACTTTCCGCTTGGTCTGCCCGTTGTACCTGCGCTCGCGCCCGGAGACTGTCGTCTATTTACCATCAGCCTATCAGACCTGGCAGCAGGAGCGAGCTTTGAATACTTATTGACGGTTCACTCCGCCAATCCTTCGACCGACCCCTCAGCATTATGCTGTACTAATGATGAGGGCATAGCGGTGCGCAAATTACTGGTCCCGGACTGTGACCCCTGCGACAATCTCCTTGTCCAAGAGGTGGTTTCTTCCGAAGATGGCTGCTGCTACGACATCGTTCTCTTCAACGATGCTACCAGCTTTGACTTCGACGCAATTGACCTCTGCCTAATCGGTGGCGGTAGTGCGCAACTGACGGTCTACAATGCCCTCGGTGCAGACCTTCAGGGCAACGCAACGGTTAATGGCGTATCCATCAATACGGCCACGAACGGACTGCTTGCACTCGGCGATCTCTTCCTTCCCACCGTCTGCATTGACGGAGGCGACGCCCCCCAGTACCAGATCGAGATCAAGTGGATGAACGATGAGGAGGTGATCTGCCGCGATACCGTAACCGTATACTGTGAGCCTGATTGCGGCTACCTAACGGACATCAGCATTGATTGTGAGGATGGTGCCTTCGTGTACACCGGAACTATAACCAATACATCCGACGTAGTCATGTCTGAGGCCCACATCCATTTTGCGGATAACCTCGGTCTAGCGACCTACGATACGACCATCGTATTCGGCACTCCGTTGAACCCTGGTGACAATACGACGATCCAGCTACTCATTGGCGGCCCTGCCGGACCGGGTGATTTGATCAAGTTCACGGTAATACTGCATGAATTGGCAACCGGAGACAACCACATCAACTGTTGCAAATTCGAGCATTGCATTGAATTACCTGATTGCCAAATTGAGGTTTGTAGTTGTAATGACCCACAAGAGGTTGCTGACTTGGTACTCCAGTCGTTTGATTTCATAGGCCTACCCGGTAATCCAATGGCCTATCGTTTCGTCCCACGGGCAGACTTTAGCGGTTGCGACTCAATTGCGTGGTACGTCCGCCAGATCGTCCCGATCAGTACACCTTTTGTATTTATCGGCAGCGATTTCGGTCAGAACTATACCTTCCCCAGCTTGGGGCTCTTCCGTGTAGGTTTCCGCGTGTACCGTACAGCCGATAATGGAAAAGTTTGTACCAGAGCAACTGCGGTATCAATTGCCATTCCCACTACAAGTGTTATTAGTAACGAAAGTACTCCGATGTTCTCCGCCGTGAGCATGTTCCCGAATCCTACAAGCGTAGAGGCGACGGTTATTGTTCCCGGAGCGTTAATTCTGGGCAACAAGGTCAACATCGACCTCTACGATTTCCAGGGCAGGAAGACCCGGTCTTTCAGCTGGGATAATTTCTCACCTGGTGTGGAGCAGCGTTTCCAACTGAACCTATCCGGCTTACCAGCTGGCATCTACCTCGTGCGGGGTGATGGCTGGGCTGAGAAGCTGGTTATCCGGAAGTAGGTAGAATAGTAGTCCTATCACACATTATAATTTTAGATGCTCACTGCGTTCGTAGTGGCTCCGCCTTTAGGACAGTAATTGTCCAAAAAGGCAGAGTCACTACGAACGGAGCGGGCATTTTTTTTGCGGTAGCACTACCCACTAACCGTCTTCAGGCACCCGCGTCATCGCCTCATAAGTATCGAGAATAGTGACCAACGTGAGGTAACAAACGCTGAGCAGACAGCCCCAGCGCCCAATTACGGAGACCTCCGGATAAGCCCAAACATTGAGCAGCGCTGTAACGATAAAAACCACCACCATCGCAATGGTCAGCATCCACCAGCGTCCACCATGACTAGGATAAGGCACCAGGATGGGAACGAAGTGAAGCACGGCTAGAGAGGCAATCATGACGAGTAATACTGGCCATGAAAACCAGGGCGTAACAAAAATGAAGATATATACTACCATATTCCACATCACCGGGAAGCCAATGAAGTGTTTACCATCTTCGCTCACCATGCCGTCGAGACCGTAGTAGATGGCGGCGGAAAGAAGCATCATAAAACTACCGACATAGAGCACCCATTCCGGAGCATCTACCGCAACAAAGAACAGGTAAGCGGGCAGAATAGCGTAGGTAAAGAAGTCGATTACATAATCGATCATTTTACCATCCACATGAGGTAGAACCTCCTCTACGCGTGCCATACGGGCGAAAGTGCCGTCAATACCATCGATGACCAGAGTAGCAAGTATCCAACCCATAGCAGCGGGGTAATCGCCGTCGATTGCGGCCAGTAAGCCCATAAAACCGGCCAGCAAACCGGAAGCAGTGAAGATGTGGACGAGCCAGGCAAATAATTTCATAGATTGGTAGAGTGTAGTAGTTTGAAAGTAGGCGTAGTCAGCAACCTTAAGGCTACCGATCAGGCCGACAAAGCTAACAAGCTTCCTTGTCTTAGGCGTATGGTCTGAATATTTACTACCTTGACCGCTACTATACACACACTGACTTCAAGACTCATGCAACTACAGAATTTCGACTGGGCCATCATCGCCGTCTTTTTTATTGTTTCTCTCGGCATCGGGCTTTACGCCAGCCGGGGCAGCGGGGACTCTACTAAGGATTTTTTCCTGTCCGGAAGAAACATGCCCTGGTGGCTACTCGGTGTTTCCATGGTGGCGACGACCTTTTCGGCCGATACGCCCAACCTGGTGACCGACATCGTGCGCAAAAACGGTGTTTCCGGTAACTGGGCCTGGTGGTCTTTCCTGTTGACGGGTATGCTGACGGTATTCATCTACGCCCGGATGTGGCGGCGCTCCGGGGTACTGACCGACCTAGAGTTTTACGAATTACGGTACAGCGGCCGACCAGCCCGCTTTCTGCGGCAGTTCCGGGCCATTTACCTGGGGGTCTTCTTCAACGTGATGATCATGGCCACGGTCTGCCTGGCCAGCATCAAAATTGCAGGCATCCTACTGGGGTTAGATCCTATTCCTACCTTATTGATCGTCTCCGTTGTAACGGTACTGTACTCCGCGATCGGAGGTTTTAAAGGCGTAGTCATTACCGATTTTGTACAGTTTACTTTCGCGATGGTCGGTGCTGTATGGGCATCCGTTTACATCCTTAATATGCCCGAAGTTGGTGGACTGGACCAACTGTTCACCCACCCTAACGTAGTCGGTAAACTCGACCTGATTCCTAAATTCGACGACCCGGCCGTATACATCCCTCTTTTCGTCGTACCGCTCGCCGTACAGTGGTGGAGCGTCTGGTATCCCGGTTCCGAACCTGGTGGCGGAGGCTATATCGCCCAGCGAATGTTGGCGGCTAAGAATGAGAACCATGCCGTAGGTGCCACGCTGCTCTACAATGCCTTTCATTACGCCCTACGCCCCTGGCCGTGGATCATCATTGCCCTTGCGTCCCTCATCGTTTTCCCCGATCTGGCCAGCCTCGCTAAGGCTTTTCCTAATATCGACCCCGATGTCTTGAATGACGACCTTGCCTACCCCGCCATGCTGAGCTACCTACCTACCGGACTGCTCGGCCTGGTAATCGCTTCGCTGATTGCTGCAGTAATGTCAACGCTGTCCACTCACCTTAACTGGGGCAGTAGCTACGTCGTTAACGATTGGTACCAGCGCTTTATCAAGCCGGACGCGACCGAAAAAGAGTTGGTCAGTATCGGCCGAATCACCACCGTTCTGCTGATGGTCTTCGCGGCAATCTTCGCTCTCGCCCTCTCCAACGCGCTCCAAGCCTTCAACATCTTACTGCAGATCGGTGCCGGTACGGGTCTTATTTTTATCCTGCGCTGGTTCTGGTGGCGGATCAATGCCTATACGGAAATCGCCGGTATGTTCATTTCTTTCTTCGTGGCACTGTTCCTCGAGTTTGCCTGGGGCCCACTTGGCCTGCCTGAGATAGCCGATCATATTCAGCTACTGCTCGGCATCGCCCTAACGACAATCGGGTGGCTGTCAGTCACCTTCATGACCCCCCCCACCGACCAGGCGACACTAGAAAACTTCTACGCCAAAATCCATCCTGGTGGGCCAGGCTGGGCACCGGTTGCGGACAACTTGCCGGCTGGTGTTGTCGTCCATCCCGACTCTAACCTTACCCTCCGTATCGGGGCCGTCTTCATCGGAGCGATTGGCATCTACTCCGTTCTCTTTGCTACCGGCTTCTACCTCTATGGTAACCTTACTGCTACGCTGATTTCAAGCGTTGTGGCGGTGTTGGGCATTGGATTCTTGTGGGTTAACCGTAGGAAGCTCTAGGAACTAGGAACTAGGAGTTAGGAACTAGGAACTAGGAGCTAGGAGTTAGGAGTTAGGAACTAGGAGTTAGGAACTAAAAGCTAGGAACTAGGAGCTAGACCACTAGTTCCCTAGTCTCTAGTTTCTAGCTCCCTAGCTTCTAGTTCCCTAGTTCCTAGCATCTATTTCCATCCGCAAACAAACCCCATTACTCCAACCGAAGCCACCCTGTACCGGGTACTCTCCCCCACCCGCTTCCAGGGTGATATCTTCCACATTGTACTTCTCCACCATTTTGTGGACGTTGGCGTAAACGCGTTCGTTGTTGGCCAGCACATCTTCGTGGTACAATTCGGCACAAGGGCGGTCTCCGACGTAGTAATAGCGGTTCAGCCAGGAGCTATCGGGCACCAATACGACGTGGCCACTTACGGGAGAACCGTTTTTGATTGCCTCAATACCATCCATCCAAAACTCTCATTATTTACTAAATTAGAGCAGGAATTCAACGTAGACTTCCTCCCCCGGATGACACCCTTAAAACCATCAAATTGATACCTGCTAAAAACCGGCCACAAGTAAAAAAAGAGTGAGTTAGGACGGTTTTAAACGGTACAAGAGATTACCATCCAAACAGAATACGCGAAAAAGTACAATGGCTATTCCCCCACGAGTTCAGGTGCACATTAGTTTACTTTTGCCTCAGGCAGCACGGTAAACATGGTTTTGTCGGGCGAAGGGTTCTTTGAGAAAATACAGTAGCATCACCTTACCTTAGCCCAGATAAACCAAAATACCACCAAGTTGACCTACCACACAGCAAACTACCTATACCCAATAACATCTCCCCCAATAAAAAACGGCATAATAGCCCTGGGCGATGACGGCAGGATCACCGAAATCCTCGACCCTGCTTCTCCAACCTTCATTGCACCCGCTACCGAGCCCCTAAAACACGAAGGTATCCTCATCCCCGGCTTCATCAACACCCACTGCCACTTGGAACTGAGCCATATGGTTGGCAAAAGTCAAACCGGAAAAACGCTGCTTCCCTTTTTGGTGGACGTAGTAACAATGCGCGAAATGCCCCAGGCGGAAATCGATACTGCTATAGAAAAGTGGGACGCGTACATGTGGGAGCAAGGCATCCAGGCCGTCGGTGACATCTGTAATAAACTCGATACCGCACCGGTAAAACGCAAAAGCCCCATCCGCTACTACAGCTTCGTAGAGATGTTCGACTTCTTCCAACCCGAGCGCGCCCAGGCCAGTTTCGAGGGCTACAAAGCCGTTTACGACGACCAGGCCGACGGTGATGGCAACGCGAAAAGTGCCGTCCCCCACGCCCCTTACACCGTTTCTAATCCGCTTTACGAACTCATCAACGGTGTCAACGATGGCACCGAAACCGTCTCCATTCACAGCGAAGAAACACCGGCCGAGATGGAGTTATTCCTCAACGGAACGGGGCCCTTCCACGCCTTTTTCCAGGGCTTCGGTGCGAATATTGACTACTTTAAGGCCACGGGCAAAAGTTCCATCCACCACGCCATCAGCAAGATGAACCCGGCCAACCGCACCCTCTTTGTTCACAATACCCTCACCGACGCCCAGGGCATACAGGCGGCAACGGAATGGGGCCAAAATGGCGTCTATTTCGCCACCTGCCCCAACGCCAACCTCTACATCGAAAACCGCCTACCCCGCTACGATGTCTTCATCGACGCCGGTGCAAAAGTTACCGTCGGCACCGATTCGCTTACCTCCAACTGGCAGCTCTCCATTCTGGAAGAACTCCGCACCATCAGCAAATTCCAGAGCTACGTGCCGTTCGAAACCTTGCTCAGCTGGGCAACCATTAACGGCGCTGAAGCTTTGCAGTTCGACGATGAATTGGGGAGCCTTGAGGTGGGTAAAAAACCAGGATTATTGGCACTCTCAGAACTAGAAGGGGCTTCCCCTGAAACCTTTCGGATTGACGCACGAACAGCCGTTAGGCGGATTAGCTAAGGAACGCCCGTATAAATAGCCTCAGAATGGTTGTTTCGCCAAGGAAGCAGTAAGGGCCTCAAATAATCACCGTAACTATACACTTAATAAACATCTAATTACCCCCCTGACCCAAACAATTAACTACACCGGACGAGTACAGCCATGCCTGGAAAACAACAACAATTTTCGCCATTTTAACCTAGAGTTTTCTCGTGATTATCGGTTATATCGTTCACCACAGCTACGTGATGGACGACCTGAAAGCAGTACCCTGACCCGAGCCTGGTGATGTTTATTACCGCCACTGCCGGCATTGCCAGCCTTTGGTGGCACTTGCAGGGTAAAAAACATTCTGGCCCCACAATTCTTCCTTTTCGCGACCTTACCGCTTATCTCGCAGTACAGCTTTTCAGCGCGGCCGTCGTCATTGTGGCTTTCAGTACCGGACCGCACCTCAACGGCTTACCTTCCATTAGTCGGATTGTGTATTTCTTCGGCTATTCTGGGGCTTACCTTGCTGGCCTTGCCGTCATGGTGGGTGTTTATTTAGCGGCGCGAACGCTGGTGCAAAGAAAGGTTTCGAAAGAAAGCAAAGAACGGCAATATCAGTGTTTCTTCCCTTTTTACCGTTGGCCTAACCTCCCGCTACCAAAAGGGAAGGATCAATTTGCGTGAATACCTTTCCTCCCTGATATTCTGGATTAGGCCGGCCATATTCTCGCTGTTCCCCGATACTATTTCTGCTTTCGTAGCCAGGGTTTTCGGCATTGCCAGCAACGTCAATACCGTCATTTTCCTCGGTATGGGAAGTATGATTTACCTAATTTTCATGCTGTACGGAGAAGTGCGAAAAAACCGCCGGCAGGTCACCAAACTGGCCCGCCAGGTTGCACTTCGGGACACGGAAAGGAAGCAGTAGAATGAAGATTCTTTTCGTTCTCGAGCACTACCCTCCCTACATTGGTGGTGCGAAAGCACTTTTCGGTTTGCTGGCCGATCAGCTGGTAAAGCACGGACATAAGGTCCGGGTAATCACTACCCGCTTTCGCTCCAATTTACCGCTCCGGCGCAACCATTCAGCGCATAAATTGCGGTAATCGTTTCTTGTTTTCGGTCCTCGCGTTCCCCGCATCATGGCGGGCGTCGCGGTGGGCAGATGTGGTCCATACGACCATCTACAATGCAGCCCCACCGGCCTAGCTGGCGGCAAAACTGACCGGTACACGATCGGTAATTACTTTTCATGAATCCTGGGGAGACCTGTGCCTACAACTGCCTTTCTTATCCTACTTTCAAGCATAAGCTTACCTGGCTTTTGAGCGTTTCGTGTTGAATCTTCCGTTCAATGATTATGTAGCTGTCTCAAATTTTACGGCGCGAACGCTGGTGCAAAACGGGATTTCCAGAAAAAAGATAATCCGCATTTACAACGGGCTAGACTACGATGATTTTACCGACGTCGAGCACCGTCCATAGCCAGGTTTTCACTACACCTTTTTCGGCCATTTAGGCGTTTCCAAAGGCCTTGATCTTTTGCTCCCGGCGGCCGCTAAGCTGAAAGAAACGCACCCGGAAGCCAGGCTAAGACTGGTTGTTTCGCTGCGCCCGGCAGCTATGCTGGGCCGCATCAACCACATGATCGACGTGCATATTACGACAACTCTGCCCCCCCAAAAAAAGGAAGCTTTACCCCCCCACAAAGCCTAGCCTGAAACGCCCAATGTGGAAAACGTTTCGGAAGCTTTGACCCCCTCCTGGATTTATGGATAACGCGCGATTGACCTCCGTCTTAGAGCTGCAAAAAAAGCAGTCACAATGGGAGCAATCAAACGTATGAACCAGATTATCGACATCCTCATAATTTACCAGCGTACCCGCTCGATCAATGCTACCTTCAAAGCGGCGAAGTGCTCGCGCAATACGCTACCTCCGCTTGGCCAGTGCCGGAGACCCGGACCTGAGCGTCGTCCTGAAATTACCACCAGACGATTTGCAGACAGTCTTCTATCCCAAAACAGCCGAAGAGGCACCCGACTGGCAACTCTATTTTGAAGGCCGGACCGACCACTGGGTAAAGGAGCTTCGCAAAGTTGGAGTTACCTTGAAATTACTATGAGAAGAGTACGAAGCACGCTATCCCAAGGGCTACGGCTACACCCAGTTTTGTGTGCACTTCCGGAAACTTACGGGCCGCAAGAACCTGACGATGCCCATCAAACACAAGCCTGGTCAGAAGCTTCAGGTCGACTATGCCGGAGCTACGATTTCTTGGGGGAACCGTGAAACGGGAGAAGTTCACCAATGCCAGGTATTGATACCCATGATGCCGCACAGCCAGTACACTTTTGCCATCGCCTTACCGAGCCAGAAGACGGCAGACTTCGTCTACGGGATCACCGAAGTGCTGCGTTTCATGGGCGGTCTACCGGAGACGATCGTGTCCGACAACCTCAAGGCTTTCGTCATTAAACAGGACCACTACGGGCGTGATTTTAACGCCGTTATCATCCAGCTTGGCCTCCACTACAAACTCCACATCGAGACCACTCGGCCAGCTCATCCAAAAGATAAAGCCAGCGTCGAAAACGCGGTGCGAACGGTCTACACCCGGCTCTACGCGCCGCTGCGCAACCGCGTTTTTCACAGCCAGGAAGGGATAAACACCGCCTTACGGGAGCAGTTACCCGCCCACAACGATGAACCCTTCCAGATGCGACAGGGGAGCCGGTCGAGCGTTTTTCAGGAGGTGGGAAAATCATTGCTACGGCCGCTGCCAAGCGCGCCTTTCCAGATGAAAACGACGGTTAAAGCCAAGGTCAACAAGAGCTACCACGTTTTCCTCAGCGAGCGCGGAAACTACTACTCGGTACCCTTCCGCTTCGTGGGTAAAACGGCACAGATCGTCTACACCCGCTCGGCCGTCGAGATCTACATTGGGCCTCACCGCGTGACCACGCACACCCGCGTCCCTGCTGGCAGCCGGAGCCACTACCGTACCGAGCACGACCACATGCCCCGCAACCACCAGAAGTGGCAACGGGCTCAGAGATTTACTCGTGATCACTTCCGGGCACAGGCCCGAAAAATCGGCCCGGCCACCGAGTGGGCGATGGGCCAGGTACTGGCCTCACGCTACAACGAGACGCAAAGTTATCGCTCATGCACGAGCGTGTTGAGCCTGGCCAGAAAGTACGGACGGGACCGCCTCGAAGCGGCTGCTATCCGGCTGCAAACGGCCGGAAAAGCCAGCTATCGCCGCCTGACCAATGTACTGGAACAGAACACAGTACCTTCGTGGTGCATCCGCGCCCGCTCCTTAAAGTGCTAGTAGTCAAATGATAGCGCAGGACATAACGACCGTTTTAAAGCAATATTTTTCAACCCCCAACTCCTTTTCTTACTACTATAACTTCCCTCTCCTCCCTTCGTGACCCCAAGCTGCGCGGCATAGCCGATGCCTACGAGAGTATCCTCGCCCTGCCGCACGACAAGCACCCCGAAAGTCACGAATTGCTGGCCTGCCTCATTGACGCCGAGGCCCAAAGCCGACAGCATCGCCGCATGGAAATGTACCTGCGGATCAACAAACTTCGCTACGCCGTGACGATGCACGATGTCGACGCTAGCCCCGCCCGCGACCTCTCCAAACAGCAGCTTGCCCTGCTCGCCGATCTGGCCTGGATCGGTCGCAGTAAAACGTCCTCATCACCGGCACAACCGGCTGCGGAAAGTCGCACCTGGCCTGCGCGCTGGGCAATCACGCCTGCTCCAACGGCCACCGCACGCTCTACTTTAACCTCAACCGATTCTGCGAGCAAATCGCCCTGGCCCACGTCATCAAATGGCTGGACCGGCTCAAAAAATCGTCTCTGGTCATCCTCGATGACTTCGGCCTTCAGGCCATCAGTCAACCGGTAAAACTCTTACTCTTGCAGATCCTGGAAGACCGTTGCGAACGCGCAGGTACCATCATCGTCTCTCAACTACCGGTCGCTAAATGGCACGAGTACATCGCCGAACCCACCATCGCCAACGCCATCCCGGATCGACTCGTTCCAAAGGCTCACAGAGTGGAACTGAAAGGTAAAAGTCTACGGAAACGATCAGCAAACCTATCTTAACACCTCTTCAAGTCGCTAGTTATCCACAGGGGGGTCAAAGCTTCCGTTTTGAGGGAGTCAGAGTTGCCGTAATATGTAATTAGTAATTGTCGGGCAGAAAGGCTGGAGGTCAGAACATTTTTTTCAAGAGCTTACACTACACCCGTTCCGCCAAGACATTATCCTAACCGATTTTGGTCCTCTTGAGTTGCTAGGACAAGCGTATACCCATGCCCTAGCGTTGGTCTTCCCCAGTTTTTACGAAGGCTTCGGCTTCCCAATAGTAGAGGCGCTAGCCTGCGGAGCGAACATCATTTGCCCGGATAACTCAAGCCTACCGAAAGTCGGTGGGCAGTCAGCCTACTATTATCCTGCAGAAAGGGAAGACCATCTCCTTGCCGTAGCCCGACGAGGTCCCGACGTAGTTACCAGAGCAAAACAAGGCCATGGATGGGCGATAAAATTTTCCTAGCGGAAGTATGCGAAAACCTTTGATGGCTTATTCGATCAGCCGGCACTACAGCCTTAAGCCTACTATTCAACTGCCTTCAGGACGTACCTTTCCAGGCTAAGTAAGAAATACTATTCTGAAATATAAAAGCCCCGCTACTCACAATGAGTAGCGGGGCTTTTTTGCAGCTTTCGGGCTGCTATTCAATGACCCTTAGGCCGCAGAATTACTTAACAACAACCATCTGCTTGGTAGCAATGAAGTTGCCAGAAGTCAGCGTGTAAGAGTAAACACCAGCGGAACCGATGTTCTGCACTTCGATCTGGTTCAGACCAGCAACACCGTCGACTTCAACCGTCTTTACCAAACGACCAGTTACATCCTGAACGTTCAGGGTAGCAGTACCGGCAGCGGCAAGTTCGAAGCGGATCATGGTCACGTTAACAACCGGGTTAGGCGTGTTCTGGAAGAGCACGTTCTGAGCCGTTGTAGAAGCAAAGTCAGCGTTGAAGGCAAGGTCAAGCACATTGCCCGTACCGTTCAGCGCTACACCTTCACGTACCGTTACGGCATCGCTCAGGGAGATCAGCTCGCTTACCAGACCGGAAGTCGTGGCGCGAACCTCAAGGCTTACAGCACCAGCCTCGCGGAGGAGTACAGCGATCAAGCCCTCACCAGCACGGTTCAGGTTAAGACCACCTTCACCCACCAGCTCGGCAGAGATCAGTTCAAGACCGGCAGCCAGCTCGATCGTACCCTGGAAGCCCGCAAGGTGCGTACCGTCAAGGAGAATCGTGCGGGTCTGACCGCTTTCGAGTTGTGCGTCGTCTACGTTCAGCAGTTGAGCAACACGACCGGTAGCACCCGTCAGGTTCATCTTCTCCACGGCTACGAAGTCAGCAGTTACGCTACCCTGCAGGTCGTTAGAGTTAAATACCTCGGGGAAGGCTACAGCGTACGGGTTGTTCATGTTGATCTCAGATCCAGCTTCCACCATGAACCAGTTGCCGCCGGCAAAGCCGTCAACAAGGCCAAGAATAGCACGCTGGGCAGCAAGAACGTCGAATACGTCGAAGGAACCATCCTGGTTCACATCAGCAGCAACGAACTGGTAAGCACTAGCAAATGATGCCGTACCCAGAATCTGACCGATACCAGTTACCAAGTCGGAAGCCCGTACGTTCTGTGCGTTGAAACCAGCGTTAAATACCGGCTGTACCGTGTAGTCAGCGTTCAGCTCAAGATTCGTGAAGCTGTACGTTCCGTTGGCAACAGTCATGATCGTTTCGTCCATGCCAGCAGAGCTGGTCAGGCTAACCTGTACACCTTCCACGACTTCGTCGTTCTGGGTAGAGATCAAACCAGACAGGTTGCCAGTAGAACCTTCACAGTGGCCCATGTTGTCCTGTACTTCAACCACTACTTCACAGTAGTCAGGCGTAGTGCCGTTGTCGTCGAAGGCGTAAATGCGGACGCTTACCGTACCGTTGTCG
>Ga0136553_1000253_pt1 | contig 19392 bp, 19 predicted proteins | sample AntRauTorckE5430_FD_101384 | JGI IMG/M metagenome (GOLD analysis project Ga0136553, IMG submission 101384) | Saline lake microbial communities from Rauer Islands, Antarctica - Metagenome Torckler E5 #430 | ecosystem: Environmental > Aquatic > Non-marine Saline and Alkaline > Saline | place... | reverse complement strand
TCGGTATCTTGTAGCTGGATCAGGCAAAGATAGGTCACTCAATTGTTTTCTTATGATGCGTCAGCCCTGGCCCCGCAGGGAGTAAGCTCCTTCGTCGAGCCCTGGCAGACGAGCTGATTTGCGGCGCCGTACTCCGTGCTCCCTGCGGGGGCATGCCTATTGATTAATTTACTTTATGAGCCTTTGATCTACACAAGTCAATTCCTTCAAATACAATCTTAGCTACATTTGCAGCTTATGAAACGATCCACGCTACTGCACCTTGCCTTTACCACCCTCATCTGCCTGTTGCTCGCTGCTTGTAATACCGCCAGGAAAGAGGCCGTCGCTCAGTTCGGTAACGAGAAGATGACCACCATCTATCTTGTCCGCCACGCCGAGAAGCAGTTTGACCGCGACCCGCTGCTCACCGATATGGGTACGGAACGGGCCGAACGGCTGAAGGAGATCCTTAAAAACGTGAAGCTGTCCGCCGTTTACAGCAGCGACACCCGCCGGACGCAACTAACGGCCGCTCCTACCGCTGCCGATCATAACCTGAAGGTCACCACCTACAACGTGGGTATGCTAAGCGAGTTCTCCGATCTCGTCCTTACCCTCCACCGGGGGAAATCAATCCTGATTGTAGGCCACAGCAATACTACGCCAGCCATGGCTAATTACCTGACGAAGACGGAAGAATTTCCCCGCTTCAGCGAGCTGGATTACACTAATTTCTACGTGGTTAATATTCCGCGGATCGGGAAGGCGCGGGTGTTGACGTTGCGGTATTGAGGAGTAACTAATAGAAGGAAGCTAGTGGTGGGCTGGATAGGATGGTGTTTTTATTTTTTGGTGTAAGTTACTGATAATCAATCTAGTCCAACTTATGCATAAGTTGATACAGCAACTTCCCAGATGGCTATTTCTAGCGGGCGACCGCAAGGGATCGCCGCTTTTGTAGCGGGCGACCGCAAGGGATCGACCCATTTGTAGCGGGCGACCGCAAGGGATCGACCCATTTGTAGCGGGCGACCGCAAGGGATCGCCCCTACAAATTGACTATTGGGGGGCCGTCGAGGCTTCGCCTCGACGAAACTACACCGCATTCCTTGTACGGGTAAGCTCCCAACCGCCCATTTGTCAGATGCGGAATTGTATAAGTTGACAAGTTAGACTGAGATCACCCCAAAACACCCCCACCAAGTCTTCCTAAACCCAACACCGCCCCCTTACCCTGCTCCTTCCCCGATCTCCCTTGCACCTGCATTTCGACTCCGCTCAGTAACCACGGCCGCGCCCCCCATAAACGCTTACCTTTCCGGTGTACGTTAAACCGTTTATATGTCTCTTGCCCTTAGTCTGCTACTTTGCCTTGGCTTTCCCTTATTTGCCCGTTACGCCGAAAGAAACGGCATTTCCCCCGAGCGGCTCAGCCCCATCATTGCCTGCTACCTGGTTGGAATTGTGGTGAGCAATACCCGTTTGTGGCCGATCGATAACGGGCAAATGGAAGCCGTGGCGGGTGCCAGTATGCTCATTGGTCTGCCGCTGCTGCTTTTTGCGGTGCGGGTGAAGGAAAGCTTCAAATATGGCGGAAAAATGCTGCTGGCATTCGCGCTTTGCTGCGGAAGCGGATTGCTGTGTACCGGGTTTGTAGGCGCGTATATGGTCGGGCAATTGCCCGACGCCTGGAAAATATCCGGTATGCTGGTCGGCTTATACACCGGCGGCACCCCCAACGTACAGGCCATCGGCCTTGCCCTGGATTCGCCCAGCGAATACATGGTGCTGATTCAGGCGGCGGACGTGCTGCTGGGCGGCAGTTACCTGCTGGGCCTGGTCACTTTTCTACCCCGCGTTTATGCGCGCTTTTTCCGTCCCTCTGAGGCTGGAGATGGAGAAGAAGATGAATCGCTAACCGCCCGCGTTTCTCTGGAGCAACAGACCCCGCAGTTACTGGTCGGTCTGCTGGTGACGGCACTGAGCGTTGGGCTGACTTATTTGCTGACCGGTGGGCTAAGCAATTTTACCGTCCTCATTCTGCTGTTGACGACCTTTTCGCTGGCCGTATCGGTTACGAAAATCCCGGCCATGATCGGTAACACCTATCCGCTGGGCGAGTACTTCATCCTGGTTTTTTGCGTAGCCCTGGGCCTGATGGCCGATTTTCGGGCACTGGCTGCTGATGGGATGGATTTGCTGTATTTCTCCGCACTCGCCCTGATCTCCACTACCCTGCTCCACCTCCTGCTCTGTAAGCTATTCGACGTGGACCGGGATACGGTTATTCTGAGCTACGTGGCGGGTTTTTACGGTCCGGTATTTGTTGTTCAGGTGGCGGCGGCACTTCGCAATAAACGCCTGTTGGCCGCCGGAATTGCTGTTTCGCTACTAGGCTTCGGGATCGGGAATTACCTCGGCATCGGTTTGGCCAAGCTTGTTTACTGGTTTGCGGGCTAGGGGGCGGCGAACGACGGTCGGCGACATCAGGTCAGCCACTTTACCTCCCTTGAAGAGACTGGCCAGGCGATACTGCGGCGCGTGGTATTCGGTCTGGAATTTATCGGACTGTGCGTAGAGGTCGTCGCTGAGCAATAAGGCAATCGGCTTGAGCGGTTTGATGTGGTCCATCACGATGCGGAACATCGCAAGCAGCGGAATGGCCAGAATGAGCCCCGACAGCCCCCAGAAAGCGGCTCCCAGAATCAGGGAAACCACCGCTGCCAGCGCGTTTATCTTAACGCTGTTGCCCACAATTTTGGGCGTAATCAGGTTGCCTTCGATGGCCTGAACGGAGGCATAAAGTACAATCACGGCCACTGGCTGCCACAGAGTCCCCGTCGTAGCAATCGCATAAAGTAAAGGCAACAGCCCTCCGAGCGTAGTCCCCACATAAGGAATCACGGCAAGCAGTGCCCCAAGGAAGCCCCAGACCAGCGGAAACTGAATACCAATAAGGTAGAGACCGAGACTGTTGAGTATGCCCAGTACCAGCATCACGATCAACATTCCGCTGAGGTAGTCGGCGGCTACGTGCTGCACCTCCCGGATGGTGGTCTCCCCTTCTTCCTGGGCCGAGTCCCTGAACTGCGCCATCAGAAAACGCTTGAAGGCTGTTCGGTAAAGTAGAAAAAAGAAAGTGTAAAGAATGCTCAGAAAGAGATTGCCAATTACGTAACCCGAAATGGATAAGCCCGACGTCAGAATGGTGAAGGGCTTTTCAATAGCCGACGCAAAACCATCGGTAAAGAAGCGACTGCTTTCCCTCTTACTCATGCCAAAGGCACGGCCGATGCTATTGATCAGGTCATTCCATGCGCCCTGAAGGTTTAGCACAATATTGTCCGCCTGGCTCAGTACGTCGCTGATGCGGACAAAAAAGAAACCGAAGACCGTCACGATGAGCGCCCCGATCAGTAAAAGGGTCATCAGGATGGCCACAACCCGGTTACCCACTATTCTTTCAAGCCAGTCCGTTGCTGGCTTTAACATGAAAGCAAAGAGGATACCGAAAGTGATCGGGATAAAAACAGACCTGCCTATGTACAGTACGACGAGTACGATACACAGGCAGATAAGGGCGTAAGCGAGTTTTTGAACGCTAAAGCGGGTAGCAATCATAGATTAGTCTTCGGGAGAGCCGCCCCCTTTATAGGCCTGAAGGATGATGAAACCAATGATCATCACAAAGACGATAGTTTCAAAGATGAGAAAACCACTGTTAATCATGACCCCCATCAGGCTCACTCCTTCCTGCACAAATTGCTCGAAAGAGGTACCGGTGATGGCAAAAAAGAGAATATTTATCACCGCCAGAACGATGGCCGCCCACACGGCGATGTATCCGAGCATGCCTAACTCACTCTTGAATTTACGGCCTTCGGGAAGGACTTTGGCATAAGAAGACACCGCTACCCAGGCGATCGGAATTATGATCAGGTGCTTGGCGAAACGAAGGCCAAGCGGTACACCGAAGCCCGTTTCCACCCCATTATCCATAAAAAGGTTAATAATAATCAGGTAAACGGCCGTCAAAAGACCTAGTCCGACACCGTAGTTACGACCAAGGGTGGAGAAGCCGACTGGCGCAGCACGATCGGAATGTAGGTGGGGAGGGTTGTTCTGTGCGATAGGGGTATCCATAAAATTTTTATTCTGGTTTAACAAGGAAGCGAAAACAGGAGGGAGCTTGACCACTAATTGAGATACTTGGCGCGCATCCGTTCTAACTCGCGCACCTTATTCTTTAATTCTTTTGCGCGGCGGGCCTTGTCTTTGGCCGATTCCAGGTCGTCACCAACTTCTTTGCGCAAGCCTTCAATTTTCTGCTCGTAGTCGTTGATTTTCTGCTCGTATTTATCAATTTTCTTGCGGGCTTTGGCGGCGTCTTCGTTGTCGTCGAGGCCATCATCGCGGACATCGGAAAGATCATCACGCGCTTCTTCCAGTTTTTCGTCGAAGTAAGTCGTGTAGAAATGGGTACGGAACTCCACCATAATCGCCCTGGCAGCTTCAAAGGCGGCAGGATGGGCGATCATCGTGACCACATCGTTGGCCGTAAAGGTAGCCACAAAGCTTACCGTGGCGGCAAGGTCAGTGCCTTCCACTTTGAGAAAAAGGTCAGCGTTTTTGGTACTGATCAGGGAGACAGCAGCCTGCTCTGCCAGCATAGTGATTGAGTTGCGGTCTTTATCGAGCTTATCGAAATCCACGTCATAGCGGTCTTTCCAGAAGTCTTCCCATTCGTCGGCGACACGTTCGTAGTCGGCGTCGATGGTCATCTGCATGGCTTCAAAGGTCTGCTTGTCGAATTGTGCCCGGGCTGTCTTTACTTGGGCCGTAAGCGGAAGATGAAAACAAAGCGATAACAGTAGTAATAAATTTTTCATCTGTGTTGGTTGGAGTGAGTGATGGGTAAATTATTGGAGACTAAGGAATTGCTGAAAATAAACTATCCATCTGAAAGTAGAGACCTCAATGAATTCGATATTTACAGCATTAAGCCGCGAATAACTTATTTTTCAGCAACTCCTAAGCCTTCTCCACTTCAGATTCCAGCTTAAGTACTTTCCCGCCGTCTTCCTGTTCGATGACGAGGGCTTTGTTGCCATTTTCGCCGTTGCGGGTCACTTCAGTCCCTTTAATAGTGCGAGTAATTTTTTCGGTGTGGGTTTCCACGACTTTGCCGGTAGCTTCGCCGCTTCCCCATTTCCATTTAACTTCAGATCCTGTACGTATCATGCTGTTAAGGTTATTTTGTTGATATAATACGGCCCGGTGACCGTCCGAAAACAATCACCGGGCCGTAGTTGAACTGGCTCATTCTGGTGCCCATGAGCGTTAAAAGAGCAATTTCTTACTAATTAGTCAAGGTCACCGTCGGAATCGAGGTCACGCTCAATTTTGTTGAGCAGTTTTTTGGATTCGCCGGTAAAATCTTTCCAGCCGTCTTTAACGTCGCCTTTAAAATCTTTCCAGCCAGACGCCATATTGTCACCAACGCGGTCCATGCGGGAATCAATGTCATTACCGTAAGCTTCCAGTTGGTTCAACTCTTCCTGCATATCGGCTTTGGCTTCTTCAGATGCGTTTTCCATGTCTGCCTTGACAACCGCCATGCGCTTGTCGACTTTCATGCGGGCTTGCTTAAACTCATTGGCGAATTCATCAGACTCCGTGCGGAGCTCAGCACCCATATTGGCCAAAACGTTCTCCGCACCGTTGGCGATTTCGTCGGCGGCTCTATCTGCGTCAGATCCGTCGGAACAGCTGTAGAAAGCACCGGAGATGGCGAGTAAGAGTGTAAGGCTGAGAAGGCGAAATTTCATAAATGAAACATTAAAATTCGTGATGGTAATTGGTTACCGAAGCATCCCTGGCATCGGTTATCAATTAGAACCGTCGCCACTTGGCTTGTGTTCGTTTTGGGCATAATTTACAGACCCTTTTTTGGCAACTTTTTCAAGCATTCCGGAAAGCTTCTCTCCACCTTTTATTCCGAAATCCAGGGTGCGGATGAGGAACGGAATCATGATGTCGTTTTCGTTGTAAGCGGTCATGATGGCCATAATGGCGTCAGACTGCGCCTGGAGATAATCTGCCTGGTCGGTCTTGCCGGTATCCAGCCAGAATCGTAAGGTGTAGTTTACGGATGAGGCACCAAACGCATTGAAGAAGAGCTCCACTTCTTTTTGCTTCTCGTATCTCACCTTACTTTTTATGGCCTTGATGGTGATGTCTTTCATCTTGGCCGGGTCGTCGCCATAACTGACACCAGAGCCAATGTCTACCCGGCGTTTTTTCAGGATCGCGTAATTCTTGAGCGGGGTCTGGGCAACGATTTTATTGGGAATCATCACGTCCTTCCCCTGCAGGGTTTCGATGGAGGTATGCCGGAGCGAGGTTTGCCTGACTTTACCCAGGTAGCCGTCCACTTCGATGAGGTCGCCAACGTGAAACAGGTGGCGGACCGTCAGGATAATGCCGCTGAAGAAGGTGAGGATGGGCTCCTGAAAGGCCTGACCAACCGCCAGGCCAATCACCCTCGCACCGGCGACGATCTTGTTCACCGCCCCGTCGAGTTGCAGTACGGAAAGCACCAGCAGGGTGAATAAAGCGACGATGAGAACCGTCATCATCGTGCTGATTAAGCTGGCCACTTTGTCATCCCTCACCAGCTTCCGGCTCAGTTTATCAAAACCCTTTTTCAGGACCCGCGTGATCAGATAGCCAATGATGGTAATGACGATGGCGAGCAGCAAATTAGGCAGCAACGCCAAAAAACCGGACCACCAGGATTAAAGTTTGGCAAATCAAAGTTGGGAATCAAATTCCAGACCAAACAGATTAAAAAGCAACATACCATTGTTTGTGATTGAGTGTGTCACTATTACGAATGCCGCTGGCCTGATGTTCAACAACCCGGCAGCCTTACCTTTGCCGCATGCCCCGCTACTTCATCATCAACAAACCCTACGGCATGCTCAGCCAGTTCACCCGCGAAGCGCCCGAGCATAAGGTACTGGGCGATCTGACCGATTTCCCGTCCGACGTCTATCCTGTCGGCCGGCTGGATCGCGACAGCGAAGGGCTGTTGATCCTGACGAACGACCGACGGATGAATGAAGCACTCCTTCACCCTACTCGCCAACACGGGCGGACTTATCGCGTCCGGGTCGAAGGCGTCATCACCGAAAACGCCCTGAACCAACTTCGCCGGGGCGTTACCATCCGCGCCAAGGGTAAAACCCACACCTGCGCGCCCTTACTTGTCAAAGCCTTGCCAAGGGAGCTAACGCAGACCATCCCGCCCCGCACACCGCCCGTTCGCTTTCGCAAGTCCGTCCCGGATGGCTGGCTCGAACTGACGCTAACCGAGGGCAAAAACCGCCAGGTCCGGAAAATGTGCGCCGCCGTCGGCCTGCCAGTACTGCGGCTCATCCGCGTTGGTATCGAAAGGCTGAGCCTCGAGGAGCTCAACGAAATGGCCTTTCGCGAGGTCAGTCCGGAGTGGCTGTTACCAAAAATTAGCCTTTAATCGAAAATTTTGCGAACTACCTTAGCACTTGGTGTATTACATTAGCAGCGTTCTCACTAGCCAAAACTTCATCTCTCCTTATGGATATTCTACGAAACAAAGTCGAACGTTCTGCCTTTGGGGTTTGTGCCTGGATGGCCGACCGGATGGGCATTCCCCGTCAGCGTGTGCGCATGTATTTCATCTATTTGTCGTGCCTCTCGCTGGGTTCTTCCCTGCTGTTTTACTTCTTCGTCGCTTTCTGGCTTAACGTCCGAGAGTACATAAAAGAAGGAAAGCACCACTTAATCGGATAGTGTTTTCAGGGCGCGGCCGCAGGCGATGCGCTGAGCCTGTCGGAGGGTGCAAAGAAAGTTTTGAAAAGCCAGGGTCATGAAGCCCCCACTCAAAAGCTATTCACGCCCTAGGCAACCGCGTTCGAATCACTTCGAGCGGTCGGAACGATCGGTTCGCAGATGTAGCGGAGCGGGATCCCTGAAATGTCGGTCTGAACGCACGAAACGATGACAAAATTTTTGAACGCGATTACCCTGTATTCACGCCATCACCTACCGCCCAAACCGCTACCTTCGCCCCCATGAAATTTAAAATCGGACAGCGCGTACGCATGAAGCGTACTGAGAACTACGGAGAAGTCACCACCCTGCTACCGGGAAACATCATCCAGGTGAAGTTGGACGGCGGTCTGGGCCACATCCCCATACCGGAAGAAGCGCTTGAAGTCGTCGGCCGGGAACCCGAAAAAGGCCCTGCTCCCCCACCCCAGGAAATTAGTAATGCCGAAGTCTCCGAGGACAACGGCGTTCAGCTGGCCTTCGACCCCATGACCAACAACGAGGCCGAACCCGTCGCCTTTGAAGTGTACCTCCTTAACTCCACGCCCCACAAGATCATCTACGAAGTCAAAGCCATGACCCACGCCGATCGCCGCTGGGCTAAGGTCGGTCAGTTGGCCCCCTACGGCAAAAAACGGCTCGACGTCGTGGAATACCGCTGGCTCAATGAAAAGCTGAGCTGTGAGGTCGATGTTCGCACCGTCCTGCCAGGCGGAACCGGACCCCGCCACTTCCAAAAGGTAAACATCAAGGGGCAGCAGTTTTTCGGCAAGTTCGTGGAAGTACCCGAGCTCTACCGCGAAGCCCATCTCTACCTCGTCTTTCCCCTGCTTAAGCAACCCGATGGTGCCCCTGCGGCCGCGCCCAACGGGCCCACCCTGAAAGCCCTGACCAAGGAACAAATGGCCAGACAACCGGCCAAAATCGAACATGTTAAGATAGAACGAACTAACCTTCGCGCCAAACTTGACTTCGACAACACCATCGATCTTCACCTGGAGGCCCTCGTCCGTGATCCCGAATCCATACCCCACAACCAGGTGCTGACGACCCAGCTCAAATACTTTGAGAACTACCTGCAAATGGCCCTTAAGATGGGTGTCGACAACATCTTCGTCATCCACGGTGTCGGCGATGGCATCCTGAAACGGGAAATTCATAAACTGCTGGAACAAACAAAATACGTCCGTAAATTCAAGAATGAATACCACGAAAAATACGGCTTCGGCGCTACGGAAGTGATCTTTGACTAGCCACCATCATAAACGATCTTACGGTTGTTTTTGGTGTAGCACATGCGCTCTTATCCTTTGTGTTACCTCCGTTATACGCTGTGAGCCCACTTGATCGTGAAGCGATCTTGCAGGTACTATTGCGCGCCACCAACCGTTTAATCCAGTGAACCCACAAACTACGACTATGAAGTCCATCCTATCCGCCACCCTGCTAAGCCTGTTTTTTCTTACGTCCTGCAACCAGGGAAAAGTTAAGGAACTGGAAGTGAAACTCACCTCCAGCGAACAGCAACGCGAGATGCTCGAAACCCAGTTGGAAAGCGTACAGCGCACCAACGGCGACCTGCTCAACCGCATGGAAGACCTCTCCATTATCAGTAAGGAAGGGGCGACCAGCATCCGCGAAAGCCTGCAAAGTATCAGCGGCCAGACGGGTTACATCCGCGACCTCAACACCTCCATCCAGCGCAAAGACAGCCTCAATCTGGCCCTGGTAATGAACCTGAAACGCTCGCTTGACGACGTCGGCGGGCAAGACATCGACGTCGAGGTCCGTGGCGGAAAAGTTCACGTTAGCATCTCCGACAAACTGCTCTTCGGCTCCGGCTCCGCCCGCGTCAACACCACGGCGGAAAAGGTACTCAACAACATCTCTACCGTGCTGAACGACCACCGCGACCTCAACGTCATCGTGGAAGGACATACCGACAATGTGCCCGTAAAGATCACCGGCATCCGCGACAACTGGGAGCTGTCGACGATGCGCGCCACCGCCGTCGTCCGCATGCTGACCGATAAATTTTACGTCGATCCCGCCCGCCTCTCCGCCGCCGGCCGTTCCGAGTTCGATCCCCGTGGCAACAACGATACCGCCGAAGGACGCGCCCGCAACCGCCGTACGGAAATCGTGATCACACCGAACCTTGATGAGTTCTTTGCGCTGGCTAAGGATGCTGGCGTATCCGGCTAGTCAGCTCGTCCGCCGAGGCGCGCCGACCTAAGCCTCCACCAACTCCCGCGCATTAGACAAAGCCGCCTCCGAAGGCGGATTCTGCGACAACATCACCGCAATGCTCCGAATCTGCTCCTCTTTGTTGAGTTCCCGCACCTTCGTGATCGTCCGGTCAGCATCGGCGTGGTCTTGTTTGTAGACGAAATAATGGCGGTCGGCCCGGCTAGCGACCTGCGGACTGTGGGTAATGACGACCACCTGGTGGTGCTGGCTCAGTTCGGTGAGAATATGGCCCATCTTCTGCGCTACGTCGCCCGATACCCCGGAGTCAATCTCGTCAAAAATCAACGTCGGCAGCTTCATAGCCGAGGCAACCAGCGATTTGGTGACCAGGGCCAAACGGCTCATTTCTCCGCCGGAAGCGGCGGCTTTGATTGTCTGTAAACGGCCGCCTTTATTGGCGCTGAAGAGGAACTGTACCTCGTCCAGACCGTGCGGGCCAGGGTGGTCGAGTTCCTTGAAGTCAACCAGTAGCTGGGCATTTTCCATGCTGAGCTCAGCGAGCAGATGCTGTACCTGCTTGCTGAATTCGGGGGCGACTTTCAAACGTCCCTTCCGCAGTTGCTGGCCGACCTTAAGTAGCTCGGCCGTGATCTTGTCCTGCGCTTTGGTTAGTCGGTCGATCTCCCCGCCAAGATCAGCGAAGTGGCCGAGGCGGCCGGAGAGTTCTTCGTAGATGGTCATCAATTCTTCCACCGACGTAACGGCATGCTTGCTTTGGAGGCGGTAGATAAGGTTTAGCCGTTCTTCCACTTCGGCGAGGCGTTCCGGGTTAATTTCGGTGTCGTCGCCGAAGGCTTCGAGATCGCCAGCCACCTCCTCAAGCTCCAGGCGGAGGCTCTCGAAGCGGTCGTACAGGCTTTGCAGCTTGGGGTCTCCGGCGGCGAGGGGCAGCAGTTTTTGGCCGATGCTCATCAGTTGATCGGTGACGGCGTTGTCGTCTTCGGTCAGGTAGTGAAAGACGCCGTTGGTGAGTTGCTTGATTTCGTCGGCATTGCTCAGCCGGTGGCGTTCGCCCTCCAGCTCGGCCTGTTCCCCGGCGATAAGGTTAGCCTCCTCAAATTCGTTGACCTGAAACTCCAGGAATTCCTGCTCGCGGCGGGCCTGGGCGGCTTCTTCGTTCAGCTGGTTGAGGCGGCGGCGGTTGGCTTGCAGTTTGGTGTAGTCTTTTCGGTAATTCGCCACGAGATCCCGCTGACCGGCCAGCGCATCGAGCAGTTCCAGTTGAAATTCTGCGTTGTTGATGTAAAGCGTATCGAACTGCTCATGGAGATCGATCAGCGTGTTGCCCAGTTGTTGCAGTACCTTGAGATTAGCTGGCGTATCGTTGACGAAGGCCCGGCTCTTACCCGACGGTGTGATCTCCCGACGGATGATCAGCTCCTTATCGTAGTCAAGGTCCTGCTCCTCAAAAAAGGCTTCCAGATTGTAGGCTTCGATATTAAAACGACCTTCGATGATGCACTTTTGCTCCGCGTCAAACAGCGTCTTACTGTCGGAGCGGCCACCCAGAATAAGGCTCAGCGCGCCCAGCACGATGGACTTTCCCGCCCCGGTTTCGCCGGTGATGATGCTCAGGCCATCGGCAAAATCAAGTTGAAGCTCTTCGATGATCGCGTAGTTGCGAATATGCAGGCGTTGAATCATAGCTATTTTGTTGCTAAAGCACAAATTTACAAACAGTTGGCTTATAATTGCTTTTTCCGGTAAAAAAGACCGTTACCGACCAGCAGCTTCCTAATTTTGCGTGCTTATATTAAAACGTTTCGCCGATGGTTTCAGTAGTGTACTGCCGAATCCATCGGGGAAGGAATAAATTCAACAATATGCGTTTTTTCTGCCTTTTAGCCCTGCCCTTTCTGATCTTCACCTGTGCGGGCGAAGACGCCGACAAATGGGGAGACCTGGACCTGATGAAGTACAATATCCCCCTGACGATCGCCGCGCCGGACAGCGCTAAAGTTGTTTCCACCAAGCTGTCCATTATGCAGGACGTGACGGTCACCTCCCCGGCAGACCGCTACGCCGTTCAAATCCTGGCCAGCCAGGCCAGTACGAACGACATGGCCCGCCTGAAGGCCGAGCAGCTCGAACTCGTCCGCGATAACCGCTACTTCTCCAACATCGTACGGGAGGAAGCCACCGGTTTCCTCTTCGAAAACAAGATCGACTCTACCTCCCTGTTCGGTTTCCGCCACATTGTTTACCAGGGCGACAGGGAATTCATCTTTCAGAACTCCTTTGACGGCATTTTCACCTTGCCAGAAGTTGAAGCGATGTACAAAGCGGTAAAAAAATAATCCCGACTACTGAAAAACTACTATGAACTTTTCCATCATCCTCAAGGGCATGGCCATGGGCATTGCCGAGGCCATCCCCGGTGTCAGTGGCGGCACCATCGCTTTCATCACCGGTATTTACGAACGCTTACTGGCCGCTATCGGCGGTATTCTTGGCCCCAAAGTAGTGCGTTCGCTGCGCCGCGATGGTCTGGCACCAGCCTGGAAGGAAGCCGACGGTGGTTTCCTTTTTCAGCTCGGCCTCGGTATGGTGACCGGCCTGGGCATCGCTATTTTTTCGATCACAGAGCTACTGGAGCTTTACCCGCCCGTGGTGTGGTCCTTCTTCTTTGGCCTCATCATTGCCTCGGCCGTGTATATCGGTAAGCAAATCCAGGACTGGAGCTTTATCACCATCGGTCTGCTGATTGTCGGTGCGATCTTCGCTTACTGGCTAACGACGATCAACCCGCTGGCCGGTAGCGCCAGCCCGGTTTTCATATTCCTGGCGGGAGCGATTGCGATTTCGGCCCTGATTTTGCCGGGCATTTCCGGTTCCTTCATCCTGTTACTACTCGGCATGTACACGGTCATCTTCTCGGCCGTTCGCGAAATGGCTTCCGGAGATACCGCTGCGCTGCTAACGGTAGCGGTTTTTGCCCTCGGTTGCCTCGTCGGCCTGGCCGTCTTTAGCCGGGTGATCACTTACACCTTCACGACTTTTCCCAACCAGACGATGGGGCTGCTGACCGGCTTCATGCTTGGTTCGCTACGCACGCTTTGGCCGTGGCAAAACACCCTCAGTTTCCGTACCAACAGCGCGGGAGAGCAGGTACCGCTACTACAAACGCCCGTACTTCCCGAAGCTTATGAAAGTGGCGACAGTTTACTGATCGGCGTCATCATCGCTTTTCTGGCCGGACTGGCCGTTGTCTTCCTGATGGACCGCTTCGCGCCGCCCGCCGGAGAAGAGCTGGAGCCCTTTGCGAAAGAGGGGCTTTAGGGCGCGGCCGCCGGTGCAGAAAAGGGTTGAAAAGCAAAGTAACCCAACCTAGTCTTGACTTTTCAAAGGGCGAATCTTGTGGGGTTTACCCTCCAACATGCGGCAGCATATCGCTTATCCAATATCGCTTATCGCTTATCATCTTTGACCATGACCTACGGACTAATCGGCTTCCCCCTCACCCACTCCTTCAGCAAAGGCTACTTTACCGATAAATTCGCCGAACTGGGGTTAGCGGACAGCCACCGCTACCTCAACTTCGAGATCGAAGATTTCCAGGGCTTCAAAGAGCTGTTGGCCGAGCACCCCGGCCTGCGCGGCCTCAACGTCACCATCCCCCACAAGCTCAACGTCATGCCCTACCTCGACCGCATCGACCCGGCGGCGAAGAACATCGGGGCGGTCAACTGCATCCGTGTGGAAGCCGACGGCACCCTCTCCGGTTTCAACACCGATTACCTGGGCTTTCAGTCCGACTTCCTCCAGTGCCTGCGCGACCACAACTGGACAGAACAAGCTTTCGGCCTACCCACCAACGACGATCTATTAGAAGTTTTCGTGGAGGAGACCAGCGCTCTTGTCCTCGGCACCGGCGGCGTGTCCCTGGCCATCCACGAGGCACTGCGCGAACTGGGCGTCACCACCCAGGCGGTCAGCCGCAGCCCCGGCCCGGACCGCCTGACCTACGCCGAGATCACTCCCGAGATCATCAGCGATCACCACTTCATCATCAACGCTACACCACTGGGTATGTACCCTCAGGAAGACACCTTTCCGGACCTTCCCTACGCCGCCCTTTCCCCCGCTCACTTCTGCTACGACGCGGTGTACAACCCCAACCCGACGCTTTTCCTGAAAAAAGCAGCGGCCAAGGGCGCGGGTATCGGAGCTGGCATCCGGATGCTGCATTTGCAGGCCGAGGCAGGGTGGGAACTTTGGGCGTGAGCCCACGGCTTATAAACTTGTGTGTGGACCACAGGCCAGAAAATCCTCTACCGTCAAGTGCCCTCCGCAATCCCCCTGATGGCTACCCGCGTCAGCCCCTGTACCCGGGCGGTTGGGCGCATGGCACCGTAGTTGGTATCAGCAAAGAACCACCGTCGCAGCGCATTGGTCGCGTAAAGCCGGTAGTAGGTGTAGCTACCGCCGTATTCGGCGGCAGCCCATAGCCCGACGGCTTCTTCGTAATGATCGCAGTGAGCGGGATAAGCAGCTGCATCGCAATAACGGGCTTCGCGACCATCACGCATACCGGGGCGAATGCCAAGGGAGAAAGGGCTCATCGAGCTTGTACCGAAATAGTGCAGCCATTCCCGCCAGGGGACGTCATCAGTCACTTCCGCCGGACGAGCGGCGGCGCGGTAGGCGATGTACAAACCGGTGGCCGTGGCGTTAGGCTCGAGGTGACAGCGGTTGGTCTCGCTAAAGGCGGCACAGGGGAGGCGAGATTCGACGTAATAAAGTTCGTCGGCGAGGTAACGAGACCAGTCGCGGAAGTTGGAAAGGGTGAAGTCGGTGCCGTAGAACTCATCGTAAAGTGAAAGGGTGTAGAGGGCGGCGGCGTTGTCTGCCGGGCGGTAGAAGTCTTCGTCGGGTCGGCTGAGCAGGTGCTTGTAGCGGCCCCGTTCGAGGCGGCGGCCGAGGTGTTCACCGATGCTTTTGAAGGCATCCTCGAAGGTCAGGTCGCGGGTCGCTAGTTGGTAATGGCCGAGGGTGGCGCCGGCGTGGGCGAGAAAAAACACTTCGCGGTCCCAGTTAGCCCCACGGCGCCATTGCCGCAGGTTTCCCGGGCTGGCCACCCAGGCGGCGAGGGCAAAAAGGACGGAGTCGATCCGCTGTCGGTGTTCAGGCGCGTAGGCCAGTGCCCGGTTGAGGGCCTGGCTGCCGGTGCTGGCAAGAAAGAGGAAATCGTCGGGGTTACTCAGGTCGGTAGACACCATCAGGTCGGAGCGGTCGAGCTCGGCGAGGAGGACTTCCAGATCAGCAGTAGCCTGGCGGTGGCTGAGGTCATCAATCTTGATGGCGATGGTGAAGCCAAGCAGAATAACGGAGGTTAGCAGAGGAGCGATCGCCCACTTACCCATACCCCGTCGTCGCAGCCACCAGGCAAGCGGGAGAAATAGGAGGCTAAAAAGGAGTGCGGGGAGCATGGAAATGGTTTGACGACCGGGTTTGCGTTGTTGTAACGCTGTCGGGAACGCCACAAACATACTTCGCCGCTTGATTTATGGCGTGATGTGGGCGCGGTCGCCGGTGCAATGACCGTAGAAAAGCTAGGTGGAGGCCCCCTCCTGCTCCGAATCGTTGAACGTAAGTCCTGGCCGATTGGTACCGGAAAAATCGAACCAGGAAGTCCACAACCCAGGATACCTCGCTCCTCCAACTTCCCCAGCACCTGCGGCCGCGCCAAATGAACGCCTGGCCAGATGTAGTGTACGCACAAACAAATAAAGTTCCGTTAAGCCCAGCCCGTAGTACAACGGTGAGGTAGCGAAAAACGTCATTAGGGCAATATTCGGACATTCCACTAGATGAAACAACTCCTCCTCTTTATCGCCCTACTGTTTTGCTGCGGCCTCTCCGCCCAGCGCGTCAGCGGCATCGTCACCAACGAGTTTGGCGAGCCCGTACCCTACGCCAATGTGCTGGTGCAGGAAACCGGCCTCGGCACCACGAGTAACGATGAGGGTTACTACGAACTCGGCTTCGTCACCGAAGGCAACTACCGCCTCATTTTCTCCAGCATCGGCTACGCCAACCTCAAGGAGAACGTGATCGTCAGCCTGGAAGACATGGCACTCAACGTCAGCCTCCATACCTCCGACGTGCTGCTCCGGGAGATCACCGTCAACGCCAATAAAAAAGACCCCGCCTACGGCATCATCCGCAAAGTGGTGGAACACAAAAACGAGCACCTCAGTGCGGCCGACTCCTACCGCGCCAACATCTACGTCAAGGCCGTCGAAGAAGTGGAACGCAACGAAAAAGCAAGCAAGAAACCCTTTCTGGAAATTGAGGACATTGACGAGGAAAGCGGCATCCCCGATCCCTTCGCCGCCGAAGAAAAAGCCCGGAAAGAACTCCTCGGTCGCCTCCACCTCATCGAGATGGAAGTAACCCTGAATTTCCAGCAACCCCGCCAGTTCAAGGAGGAGCGGACCGCTTATCAGGCTTACGGAGAGACCCGTGGCCTGTTCATCCCCCGCTTCGGCGAAACGGACTTCAACTTCTACCGCAACATGGTGGCCCTGACGAATATCTCCGACGCGCCAGTCATCAGCCCGCTAAGCAACACCGGCATACTGTCTTACAAATACGAGCTGGAAAGCACCGACCTGGAGGGTGATCAGATCGTTTATAAAATCAAGGTGACCCCACGTAAACACGGCAACAGCACCTGCAGCGGTTACCTCTGGATCAACGCAGAGAGCTACACGATCAATCGCCTCGACCTGACCTTCTCGAAGTACCCACTCAAATTCTTCGACGACTTTCGCCTCCAGCAGGAATACACGAAGCAGGACGGGCGGTGGATCGTCAATAAACAGGTTTTTCTCTACGTCGCCAAGCAGGGAAAACAGGCCACCTTCCGGGGCAACACCACCCTGAGCTATTCCGACTACGAGCACAATTACCCCTTCCCGCCAAAGTTTTTTGGCAACGAAGTGTCGGTCATCACCCGCGAAGCCTATAAACGGGACAGCAGCTACTGGAAAGATAGCCGGACGGTGGCGCTGACGAAGGAAGAGGCGCAGATGATTCACCTGCGCGATAGCCTCAAAGCCATCACCAGCAGCGACGCTTACCAAGATAGCCTGGCTACGCTTTATAACAAAATCAAGCCGCTGGAGCTGGTTTGGGACGGCGTCGGCTTTCGCAACAACCAGAAAAAGAGCCACCTCTACGTCGGGTCCATCCCCGAGTTGATTGGCTACTCGGTGGTGGGTGGCTGGCAGATCGAACCACATGTTTCCTACAGCCGCCGGTACGAAAACGGGAAGATGATCAACGTCTCCGGCGGGCTTGGCTACGGCTTGCTGAACAAGAACATCACCGGAGATTTCAACATCTGGCACCGGTACAACGCCTTTCTGCTCGGCGACATCACCTTCGGCGGTGGCCGCAGCTTTGAATCCATCAACCCGAACGACGCCTTCCTCAACCAGCTACGACCATCGAACTACATCCTCAAAGACATCGTCCGGGGCCGCCACCAACTGGAATTGTTCAACGGCTTTTTCCTGATCAACGCCGTCGAGCATACCATTCGCCGGCCGATCACCGACTTTAAAACCAGCACTTTATTCGACAACGTCGTGGAAGACATTGAGGCACCGCTTGACTTTGAAGTGTACGATGCCTTCATCACCAACACCATGTTGCAATACACGCCCGGCCAGAAATACCTCCGGGAGCCGGACCGCAAGATCCGGCTGGACAGCAAATGGCCAACCTTCACCCTGCGCCACCAGAAAGGCTGGAAAGGAGTGCTGGGTAGCGACATCGACTTCGACTTCCTGGCCCTGGAGGCGAGGCAAACCATCCGCTTCGGCGTGTTGGGTAATTCCAGCTATGAGTTAAAAGCCGGGCAATTTATCAACACCAACGACCTGCGCTTCATCGATTTTATGCGGTTTCGGGAGTCCGACCCGATTTTGCTCTCCGACCCCACCCAGACGTTCAACGCCCTGGATACTTCGTTGACGACGACGAAGCCCTTCATCGAGTTTCACCACATCCACCACTTCAACGGGGCCCTGATCAACAATATCCCGTTGCTGAATAAGACCCGGATCAAGACGATTGCCGGAGCTGGCGTGCTGTGGATTCCATCACAGTCTTTCCGCTATCAGGAGTTGTTCGTCGGTTTGGAACGGGTGTTCAAAGTTGGTGCGCGGCGCAGACTACGGCTCGGCACCTACTTCGTGGTGGGTGACGCGACTAACGGTGCGGCAAATACGGAGTTTAAGATCAGTTTCGATATTATTGACCTTTGGAAGCGGGATTGGTCGTTTTAGAGCCCCAACCGTCCCACCCGATCACCGACTGACACGGCGATCATCTCCTCTTCCAGCCCAGCGTAATCAGCCGGACCGACGCTCCGCACGAAGCGGCCTTCCCGTAATAGGTGAATTTCGTCACAACTCCCGCTCAGGGTACTAAAGATGTGAGACGATATCAGCACCGTCTTTCCCAACCGCTTCAACTCCGCGATGATCTCCGTGATGATGATGTTACTTTGAATATCGACCCCGTTGAAGGGTTCGTCCAGGATCAGGATATCATTTTGCTGCAGTAGCACGCCCAAAAGGGCTAGCTTCTTCTTCATCCCGGTCGAGTAGTTGTCGGCGTATTCGTCCAGCGGCAGCTCGAAGATGTTAGGCGTATCGAAATCGGTGAGGTGGAGGTGGCGAGCCTGGGTGAGTAAGCGGAGGTACTCGCGGCCGGTCAGGCGCGGTAGAAAGTAGTTGTCGGTCTGTAAAAACCCCAGCTGGTGGCGGTAATTATCGCTGTCGGTGGTGATCTCCCCTTCGTAGCCAAACAGCCCGGCGATGGAACCGAAGAGCGTTGTTTTACCCGCCCCGTTTTCGCCGATGATACCATAGACACGGCCAGGGCAGAACTCGGCCGTGATGCCGCGTAATACCTTATTGTTGCCGTAGCTTTTAGTGAGATTCCGAAGAGACAGCATAGTTGTCGTTTAGGGTAATACGAGATATAACCGACTGACGGCGCGCCGGTATAAAAAGGGGATAATGAAGAGTAAGGCCGGAAAGACAAGCATCCCTAAAGCAATAAGGAAACCGCGCGAAATGCTGATCTCCTCCGGGTAGTCGGCATATTTGGCTACAATCATCAGCCCGAGATAAGCCAGCGCCAAGACCAGCAATAGCAAACTCCACCACCAACGCTCCGGGAATACGATCAGCAAGGTCAGTAGAAAAGGCAGTAGCAACAAAGCCAGCTGCCCCAGCCCGATCTTCAGCTTACGGTTCAAAAAAGGGCGGG
>Ga0136553_1000246_pt1 | contig 19688 bp, 18 predicted proteins | sample AntRauTorckE5430_FD_101384 | JGI IMG/M metagenome (GOLD analysis project Ga0136553, IMG submission 101384) | Saline lake microbial communities from Rauer Islands, Antarctica - Metagenome Torckler E5 #430 | ecosystem: Environmental > Aquatic > Non-marine Saline and Alkaline > Saline | place... | reverse complement strand
TATTATTATTATTATTATTATTATTATCGTGAAAGAGCTACCAAAGAAGTTTTTGGAAAAATATCAAATGCGAGATGGATTATTGTCAATAACATCCCCACTTCCAAGCATCCTCTCGCGACTGTGATTGGTAATAACACCGGCGACTCCTCTACAGTTCTTATCCTTCAGCTAATAGCTAGTAGCTAGCGAGATGGCAGTCTCACTGGCATCCCATTACTAGCCATCGGTACTGTACTGTTGTGATGCATATTGACTCCCGTCAAAACATCTGAGCCAACCAACTGCAGACAGTAACAGTTCCATTAACTTCTAGCACAGCGTTTAGAAAAGGATGCGATGTATCTTACCTTTATCACTCGTTCTTCTTGATGAATTATAATAGGTTGTAATGCGGTGAAGTGTTGACAAAGTTGGTTCAGAAGAGTTGTTTTATTTGCTGTTTTGAGAAATAGAAAACGAAAGAATAGAGAAGGAGAGAGAGAGAAAGCATGTGCATCACTTTTTACGCCCAAGCGAAAGCGAAAACGAGCGAGAGCAACAGGAAGCAACATGCAACATGCAACATGTCGCATGTCGCATGCAAGCATTACCTACCATTATACACATCTTTATCTCACACACACACATAATATACTAGCAACTATTACTACTTTCACTTGTAGGATAGACAGACCATATTGCATTGTCTTCTCCTTTCCCTTTTGCGAAAATAATCATGTCATCGAATTATGCTGAAATCAAAGCATGTTTTGATGAATGGACAAAATCCTGGAATGAAGGTGATATCAATGGATATCTTCAGGGTTATGCAGATTCGCCTTCTGTCAGATACGTTAGTGGTAAAAAGGTTGTCGTTGGAAAAGATAATGTAACAAAGCTTTTTCAAGAAAGAGGAGCAAGTGGGAAATTATCCTTGCTTCATTTCGAATCGGATTGTGTGTCGGATATTGACGCAATTTGTTTTGGAAAGTACCAGCTGATAGAAAGCGATGGTGGAAGTAGTGAAGATGATCATGAAAAGGAAAAGGAAAAGATACACGAAGGCTGCTTTACAGTTCATTTGAGGAGAATGGAGGGTTTCTGGAAGATCATATCGGACCATTCATCGTAATCCATTTGATGCCTTTGATGTGCTGTTGGGTCTTCGGTCTTGGGTGTTGGTTACTCGTTGTCTGACTGACACCAAAAGTCATTCAGCCTAACTCTTTCAATTGCCCAACTGTCCTTTTCCTCAACGCACTATATCATTTGATCCTTTAATTTGTAATGTTGTGCTATATCCATTATTTCCAGAACCGTTGCATTCCTAGACTACCATTTAACGTATTAGCATCAGTAGGTAGTATTAGCGGAAGAGAGGAGTTGGACGAATTGTTAGATTAAACTACAACAAACGTCACTGTAATTTCGTTAGATACTATCCTTTTCAAGCTATCATTGTGCGCCTTACCTTGGAGCTGACGTCGAACCTTAACCGTAGACATTCCTAGCACAAATACTATCAGATGATGATGTATTAGTAGAAGAGGTTCATCTCGCTATTCGAAAATGGAATAAAGAACTGTGAAGATAGGGATCGACAAGAAGGTTATACATGGAGTCGAAAGCACTGGTGTAGCTACCATACAAGGTTAACAGATGTTCGTTATTCAACCATTTACGTGCGAAAGGGGAGAAGGGGAGACTATTAATGGGGATTGTGTGAAACTTCATTCGATCATTTTGTGATTTGAATACAGTGTTGCATGCATTGAAGCGCGTTCGCATCTTCAGCTGTTATGGAAAGGAGTGATTTCATCTCTTTCGCTGTATTTTTGTACCATTCACTCTTGTTCTTGAACAGTTCGTCCATTGTGATAGATGCCAATGTGTACTTCACTACCTTGCGGGAATAAAGCTTCGGACTCCTATCCTGGTTGAGACTTAGTGGGTTATCATTCATAATGGAGATGGATACTTTGACTTCCTCTTAGACATTAGGGTATTCGGAAGCATATTGTGTATTGGACGGTGTTTGGCATTCCCATAAAAGCTCATTCACCAAGTCTGCATCGTAGAGTTGCTGAAGGCATTGTAGGGCATTTTTTCCGTGATATCTTTGGAGGTTTCAATCCAAACTTTTTCATTCTTTTCCTTTTCTGGTGCAATAATTCGCTGTCATAGCATTGCTGACTTGAGGTGTCCATACCCAACGGCATTTCTTCATCATCGTTCGCTTTTGCGTGATTTGCTTCATTGTTCTTCTTTCGTTTCTTGTTTTCAATGACTACATGTCTGGACTGATACACCATTTTGTATCCAACATTCTCCAGTGTCGTATCGTTACCCAAGGCATTGACAAGAAGTTTACCCATGCCACTACTGTGCTTGCTATCCTGGGTCGTCTCTTTCTCGATCGACTCCTGGCTTTGTTTTTTGCCTGATCCATTCCCTTCACGAAGCCACCGAGGCCTATCACTTGCTAGAATATGAGTAGCCTTAATACAGGGATTGAACCTCAAATAGGTTAGGTGTTCACTGCATGACGGTTGTGGTTCAAACGGATGCACCAAGGGCGATCGAACTCTGTGTATGACCGTCCAGAACGTATCCTCTGTCCTAACTTTCCGATGATTTGGCTTTCTCTTGGAACTTTTTCCGTTCTTCCCAGCAACGGTATCTATGCACAAATCCTTAAAAAGAGCTTCATGTCAAATATATTATGCATACTGTCTATGCAACGCCCGTAAATATCCTCAATGGTGCCATCCTCAGACAAGTCCCGAAATGGATGTGGGACCAAATAGTCTACTTGCGATGGAAGAGCTGCAAGACATGACAACCCAGCACTGAGCGGTGTGACAAATAAATCTCCAAGCATCGCCTCTCGATCGACCTTTTCTCCATTCATTCATGCAGCTTCAAAATAAGTAACAACTTATTCTGCTGTTGGAGACATGCGTCGCCCATACTTATAACCATAATCCGAGCAGAATCCATCTTGGTATTTGGAAACTTTCCGCAGCAAACCTCGAAGGTGTTCCTGGACACTGCTTGGTGCAGGAACCTGTATCTCCCACGAAGAAGCTCCGCCCGCATTCAGTCCAAATTCAAATTCATTATCGTCATCATTGGTAGAATCACCATCGATAAAGTCATTCATCTCCACATAATCCTTTCCTAATAAATTCTCTAATGCGATATCGGTCTAAGCCTGTTTAGCCTTTTCAGTGGATGGTCAATTGTGATCATTTGATCAATCTCAAATTGTGTCTGTTTATTGTTCTGATTACTGTCTATACCCAAATTCAGACGCAAAAAAAATATTTTCTGTCATTTTCTTCAGTGGAGTTTTGTATCCATTCAAATACAGCCAGCCTGTGAGGGAAGGAATCCAGCATCGACCATGCTATAAAGCTGATTCAATGGTGTGGTACTCTGATCATTCGGTAGCATATCCGATGGCTGAGCCATTTGGTTTGGAGCGACACTGGCAAGCATTTTAAAATGTGCCAGACAGAAACATAATTGAACTCTAAAGTATCGGGATTCACGAGGTAAGGCCTTCCATTCCTATCTCCACTCTTGATCCATTCTCTGAGCAACCTCATATACGAATGAAAAAGTTCATTGAAACCAATACTACCCCTGAGTTTGGGGAAATAGTCGTTTCCGTTCATAATGAGAAGTAAACCAGATCCGTCCTTACTCTCATAATATCTGAAGGGTCACATGCTCTCCCAAGATATGTCCCAAGGTTCCATGTTGTTTCCCACAAGTTCATACAAAACTTATTACCTCCATCAGTTATAACAACATATCATATGATTTTGAATACTGTACAACACAAAACAGAAGAAAGATAAACGGAAGAGAACGGTATTGTAAATCACACATAGACCACATAGACACGCACTCTCCAACCTCCATCATGCGTTCCGTAAAAGTCTTTGTCATTTCTTTTTTCGCCATCTCTGCATCAGCCTTTAACATTGAAAATTCAATAGCCACCGTGAACGAGAGGCGGCTAGCAGCAGCAGTTGACAACGAGGAGGATGCCACAAAGGACTTATATTCCGTCACAGACTTGATCTGTCTTGTTGCTTCCGCTGGATCTACAATTGGCTCTTGCAACACCGCATTAGAATTCCTCATGAGTGCTTATTTGGGTGGAATCTGTCCTTCATCTTGTAACCCAGGTAGAACTGTAATGACGGAAATCTCTATCTAGAAAGTATCTCCTTTGTGTGAAGACACGATTGTATTCTTGCTATTACGAATAATGTCATAGACGCCTTGGATATCTTGGGTGAAGGCAACTTCACAGATCTTACTGAAGACATCGCTGCAATTCCCGACGGTTTAGTGTCAGAACTTGACGCACTTGATGAGATTCAGATTATTGGAATCAAAGGTCTGCCTAACTTCGACATGTCCTGATGATTTTGACTTTTTCGGTGTTGTTAAGAAAATGTATTCAGTATTTGTTGGAATTGCAACTCCCGGGGTTGGTCAACTTTCTAGAGGGTAAATGCGTGTAATGTATTTGACTACTGCCTTTGCTCAATTCTTGGCGTGACTTTTTTCTTTCCTTCATTTTTTCTTTCCTTCATCTTGTAAACAAAACAAGAGAATTTAGCTTTGAGCAGTTCATGAACAATCAAAGGCATTAAAGCATGTCATAATATTCCAGAGATGGCACCGTAGGATATTCCAGCCTTCGCACTTGTTGTGCTAAAGGACTGCTGTCGCAGTTGCCATTAGCGGATCATCTTAGTTTGCCTATGTTTGTGTGCTGGGTTTGGGTTGTCCATCCAAGCTTCTTTCTCGTCAACTTTCTCATTTTAGTTTGCCCATGACGTTTTGTCTTGAGCTGTTTAAGCTGCTAGAGGAGGGTGGTTTAGGTGTAGTTGTATTAGTACCCATATGGTTGCTTGCTAAGCTGTCTATACTTCCTTACGCTCTACGCTCTACTCTCTACTCTCCATGCGAACTTTGATGTCCCAAATCATTGATAATTCTCAAAGGTTTTCTATTTGTACTGTTGTATTTGTATAATTCATTTGATGCTATGCAAGTATTTTATGTTCTATACATCCCTACTGAACGAATGCCTCGCAATTTTAGGTAGAGTAAAGCGAAGGTATCAAGGAATGGAAAGATAGTATAATACTCATGCTCCTTATTGGTACAGTTCACTCTAGAACAAATAAGGTCTCGCCATAAAAATCACTGAATTCTAGCAACGTTCGGAGCATGCTCGTGTTCAGGCATCTTCCTTCTTGCTACAGAGGACGGATCGTCGTTCTTTGATATTGGACAGAGCCAGAAACTTTCGCAACAATTACAAGCAGAGCTTTTAGGTTCACATAGCGAAAAGAATATGTTTGCGCTTCATAGTTGGAACTTAACTCACCTTGATTTGTATTCTTTGTCTGATTTCAATAGGAATTCGTCGTAAACGCAGGGTGCCCAGCCCACGTCTCCTCCAATACCCATACTGTACATATCTAGGTTCACATAAATGGGGTAGAACCCATGCTTCCTTTCCTCTAGTTCATGATTATGAGTGGCAATATGCAATTCTTTCTGACTGTGCAGGAGCGCACTAAAATCGAAGTGGCTACGACCAATCCCATCATCTGCGGCAACGAAAAGAAAACCTGACGAATTGTTATCTCTGCAACAAAGCCAAGAACAATCGCATCTATTGCCATGCTCTGAAGGAACAATATAATCACAGCAGGATTGAGGTTGATACGACCAAAGTCCGATATCACTACCAGTCTTTCTATCTGAATAATTCTCCCATTTCCCTTTACCAAGATAGATCAAATCTCTCAAGTTCTTATTCATGATAAACGAAAAACCAATCCGAGGAAACGACAGCATGGACCCTCCCAACTTTCCATCACATGGGTTGGCTATCGTCGTAATCTTGACGCATCCATCACATTGAAAGCGGTAAACAACATGAAATTTACATATCATTTGGTTTTCAGAGGACATCATGGAAATTGTTGTGTCAATTACAACATAATCTTCAAATTCTTGGAAAAGTTTGATTACATCACATTGTGCATTTGGTGGCAATTGGGGGTCTAGACCTATTCTCTTCCATCTATACCAAAAGCTGTAGTTGAAAAAAGCGTGTTCTAAAAGCTGAATTTTGAATGACACCCATCGTGGCATAAGACCTTTCATTCTATCAATGCCTCCACAATCATTGTCAGTGCACGCTCGAGTGAGATTTGGCAATAGAGGTTCCAACAGCAGTTCCACACCATCTTTATCGCAGAATGATGTAAGACAACCTGTGGCCTTATCAATAATAGCACATTTCCTCATGTACCTTTCACTATTATAACGAACCCAAATTTCAACAGAACTGCTAGCCTCCTGTACTCTAATTGAAGAACCTTCTTCACGAAGCAATCTTTCTATTGTGTCACCATTTTCATCAAAGTTCACTCTGGATGGACGAAGCTCAATTCTCTCAACTGCTATTGGGTCTTCCTTAGTTTCTTGCCAATTTCTTTTCGAACGATAATACCAACGGAACACGATCCAACATCTTTGATTCCCTGCAAGATGAGAGCGGGCACGATCGAGTGTGTGCACTTGAACTTCTGCTAACCCATCACTGCCCATTGGAAAGATTGGGAACTTTTTCATTGATTCGTCGCTACTTGGCACGAATGCAACACAATCTATATCTCCTGTAGCACCACTACAATTATCAGTACAGTAAAAGTACTCAACATAAACGTCAGACCAGGAGAGCATATGGCATCTATTGGTGAAGGTGAAGTCAAGGTACTCCCCCCTTGATGATATATGCCTCTGTTTCATACCAGATGTGAAATCACCAACCATCTGAATTGGCTGTTGAAGATATTTAATCTCAGACACAGCAGGATGCGGCTCACGATCTGGAGAAAATATACCATTAATACAAAATTGAGCATCATTAGTATGCGCATAAAAGTCATCTTCTAAGTCACCGCCATAGCCAAAATTGTTCAGCTTTCCCTCCTACACAGACCAAAGATACAAACTACTTGAGACAAAAGTGAAAATTTAATAAGTTGCGACAAAGCGATATAATCATGCTCACCGGATGCTTCAGCCTAATACCTTGATCCATCATATCCCATATAAAGCCACCTAATGATGAAATAAAAATCATTATGATTCAGACGATTCGTTTACTGCTTGCAAAAGCTCTTGCCTTGGTGTATACGCATCAATTGACTTACCTTGTAAGTTAGGTAGAGCGGGGTCCCTGAACGCTTCCCAGTATTTGTGAATATTGCCATTGCTATTTCCCATTGCATGGCTAACAAAGTTTGATTAATTGGCGCCTGATGAGAGTGGACAGGGCGAGAGCTGATTGGCGAAGTAATAACCTACAAACTTACCTGTACTCGCATAGTATGACCGGTCGATCTCTATGCTTCCTTGCGAGTGCGATAGTTTTCTCCACGTTAGGATACATGGAACAAATAATGTCGGTAAGCTCTGTCTCTCCAGTACCTTCAAAAATATCGCCCCCGCCTTCATAACAAATGGGCCTTGATGTATCCAGCCTTCTAAGCGCCTGGCGTGAAAGATTGAGATTTCGCCCTCTCCCACATTCATTACCCAGGGACCACAATATGATGGACGCATGGTTCCTATCACGATCTACCATGCGGGTAACTCGTTCCACAAAAGACTTGACCCATGAAAAATCATCTGCAAGCTTTCCCATGGGCATCATTCCATGTGTCTCCAAATTGGCTTCATCACAGACAAGAATTCCATAGTAATCACACAAACGATAGAAGGGCACAGCGTTAGGATAATGACTTGTTCTGATGGCATTGAAGTTACTGCGCTTTGCGATTCTTATATCGTTGGCCATACTTTCAACAGATACCACTTTGCCGTGGTCGGGGTCATGTTCATGTCTATTAACACCACATATAGTCACTGCCTTTCCGTTTAAGAGGAGCACGCCATCCTCAATATCGACACTTCGGAATCCTACTCGGCATGATTCCACTTGATAAGGTTTCTCATCAACATTATTCACCACACTTATCACCAATGTATAGAGATTTGGTGTCTCATCGCTCCACAAATTAACATGCTGGACCATTTCCGATACCTCAATTTTACTAGAAATGTCTTCGCCTTCACAATGTGACCCGAGTATATCCTTGGTTGCAGACCAAACTAATATGCCTTCATGAAGATTCATCTGCTCATCACTATTAAAATCTTTCTGCTCGTCACTGAATAATCTGAGTTGAAGTTTTTTCTGCGAATGAAACCTCATGGTCTTTTTCATATCGACACAAATTGATAACCTTCCATCCATATCACCCTGGACCCGAAAATCCTCAATGTCCATGTCTACACCCCTCCTAGTCAACTCAACAGATCTGTGTATTCCAGCCATCCACCAATGATCTTGATCTTCCAAATAAGATCCGTCGGACCATCTGCAAACGACCACATGCATGACATTTCCCGTTGCTGTTACATGAGGTGTTAAATCGAACGAAGCTGGCAACCTTGAATCTTGAGAATATCCCACATACTCATCGTTCACAAAGAGAAAAAATGCCGACTCAACTCCATGAAATGTCACGATATAATCATCACTAATGGACTGCGAGGCATCCTGCCATTTGACAGGCAAATCAAATTTCAATTTGTAGACACCTGTAGGATTTCTATCAGGCACAAATGGTGGTACACACGGAAATGGATAGCGGATATTAGTGTAGATTGGAAAATCTGGGATACCATCCACCATGGTCCAATTAGCAGGAACGGTAATGGGTCTCCACTCTCTCACTTCCTTCCGCGCGAACGCGGACGATTCACCTCTATTCCACCATTTGGAAATGTTACCAGTACGACTACCATTCCCCTCCTTATCTTGATCCTCACCATCATTGTAGACGACATCCAGCGCTCGTTCCACTGTACTTCGCAATTGAAACTGCCAATCTTCTCCATCCATATTCCATACATTTGGAACAAGATCCTGCTCTTCCCCGTTACTTTCTGTGGCAGTGGCCAACAATTGAGGACAACAAGCAACCTCTCTCGCACATGATTCATCTACCATCCATCTCATAGAAGAAGTTACCATTGGCAACCGATTGAATTCTGTAAAGTTATTGTCCATCCATGGCCTTCCCCTAAACCTCCGAAAGACCCTCGTCCACGCCATCGTTAGTACCACCAACAATAATGAGGTATAAAAATAAAATGAATGCCATAGCTGCAGCAATACTTCCTCTGGACAGTCCTTTAAGAAGCATTGTAGGGAACCGAAATGTCCAAATCTACTTTCGTGGTGGAGAGCAATGAGTTCAATAGTCGGAGTGATCCAAAATCGGACAATTGTCAAGATGATGGTTCCAAAGAATAAGGCATGTGTAATATGGTTGCATGGCATGATCCACATGGTCAGATATCGGTTAATGTATATATCGTATGGGATGCGGAGGGGAGGGGTGTTAAATGGGTAGGATGCTTTTAGGATGGAGGGAGGTACTTGGTAGGCGTGTGCTTCTGGAAAAATATGATTCATGGAGGATGAAGGTAATACTTCATCATCATTGATGGCATCAATGGTCTGATCTTCTCTCATGATTGTTAGAGACTAGCAGTGCTATAGTTCTACGTGGGTTGCTGGTACGTATATGCGTGTGTACTGTACTTGACTGTAGTATGATTTTTCGATGATGGCATCACATATTATCACATCGCACATACAACAGAAGATACCCAGTTCGTACCTAAAATGTAGATAATCAAAAGACAAATACACACAAAAATGAGGCATGCATCATCAGGCATCGATGACACAAGATATTTAAAAAGGCCTTTTGCTCCCACTTGCTCAAAATGCATAACCTATTACTTAGTAATGTTTTACAAAATGACTGCTGTCTAACTGATTTGAGAAGTTTTCTTTCAGCTTCGTCTCGCTTCCATCATCTTCTCTCGTCTCAGCAGCAACAAGCAACAACGCTAACGACATTAAGTCTGATTAGAAAGATACAACAGTACTGGAAACATACGCAACCCTTCCCAGTTCCCAGTGCTGCAAATTAATACATCAATCCATCAACATAGAATGAATGCAGATTTACTAGCAATGCTCGGCTCAGTGCCTGGAGTCTCTAGCCGCCGTGAGAATGAACCCAAGACCCTCCTCTCCTTCAAATGCGGAAAATTAATTGCTGAACGCCAACCCGTAAGTAACACTTTTCATTTCCATCTTATAATGCACTGTGCAATGTGCTATACTACCATAACATGATAATGATGCAATTGAACTGTGCAACTAATGATCTCATCTCATCCCCATGTTCCTTTCTCTAGAACGGCAAGTATATGGTCTCGGCTGATCCACGCCGGGGAACTCTCGAGGTGAACTGGACCGCATCCTCTTCTTCCAACCCTTCTTCTTCCGCGGGTGTTCTCAAATTAGAATGGAAAGATCGTCGTACTCGCGCAGTCGTTGATTCACTTACTATATTCCCAGAGGATGACTGTACTTACAGTAAGGTAGATACAGGAACTGGGAGAGAATCGGATCGTGTCTATTTGCTGCAATATGGAAATGCTAGCGATAGAAGATTCTTCTTCTGGATGCAGGAGAAGGAAGAAGAAAACGCAGATGAAGATCACTGTGTTAAGATTAATACTTTTATGGCAGATCCAGAAGAAGCGGCTGCAGTGGCGAATGGTGAAACTAGAGAGCCGAAGGAGGACGATGACGACAACAACGATTCAAAAAAGGGCAATGACAAGAGAGCGAATGATGCAAATGCGAGTGGGGCGCTGGATAGTAATGCCCTCCAAGCTATTATGCAGGGACTCAATTCTAGTGCAGCAGCGACAGAGGCAAATAATACTGAAACATCACCAGCGCAAGTAGATGCACTTAGTAGCATTCTAGGAAATCTAGGTATGCCACAGACGAATGCTGCCAGTGCCAATGCCTCGGCAGCTTCTATCGATACAGATGCGGCAATTGTACCTACTGCCACTCCTACTACGACAACTGGATCAGGTGGGTTGACCTTAACGGATTTACAGGGGGCCATGGCGGGGTTGGCGACTACCAGTCCCTCCAGTGCGTTTGGATCGCAGCAGCCACCCGGACCTCCCCTCTCGGAAGTCGTCACGCCTGAAAATATCCTTGAGAGTGGAATTCTTGACAACGAACAGGTGAAGGCAAAGCTCATTGAACTTTTGCCTGATGATCAACGTTCAGAGGAACATCTCATGGAAAATCTACGGAGTCCACAGGTGAAGCAATGTTTGAAATCTCTCTCGGCAGCGTTGTGTGATGATGAAGGTGGATCGATGGATAGCTTCAACAGTATTTTGGCGAACTTTCAGTTGAGGCCTGAGGATGGAGCGATTGCGATGATGTCTGGCAATCCGATACAGGCATTTTTGGATTGTATTCTCAAGAGTGTGCAGAGGGAGAAGGATGAGGAGGAACAAAATACCAAAGAGGACGAAGATGGTGATTCTGCAATGAATGAGTAATTGATATATAATTATTAATGGAATAAGATCTTCTTGATACTACTGTGAGAGTCAATCCCATGTGCGATCCTAGCAGTTTTTATGTACAATCTCAAACACAATGTTGTCCTACAGTTTAATGCAAAAGGCATGGCATTCTTCAGTAAACGAGCATCGACTCCACCATCACAACACAATCTCGTCACCATCAACAACAACAAGCAACGAATTATTCTAATTGCAATTCCACAGACACAAACGCAAATGCAGACGACTGACGGTCCGTGCGAGGGATGGGATCTTGAACTCTTAGATATAAATAATGTCTGTCCTCTGCTGTCCCTTTAAAAAGAACTCCAATCACGGAAAAATAAGCAGTAAGCAGTCCCAAGAACTCCCAAGAACATCACGACAAAAGTAATCAGAAGGATAAGAATATAATAAAAATACAAAATACAATACCAGCTACCTACAATTATCATCATGAGCTTAATTTCCAGTAACTTGCTAATCTCCACAGGAATCTTCCATTCTGGAGTCGGCTTGATAATTCCAGAGCTTCGTGATCCTCTCTTGCGCATTGCCACAGAATGCACAACACAAATCGCCGACGTGAATGATCGGTACGAACGACAATGCTCCTTCTGGTTTCAAGTGGCCGGGATCATGATGACATCACAGGGCTATCTGTTGCGAAAGCATTGCCAAGCTACGAAAAAGAAGGCCCCCCAATGGTTCGGCTGGTATCTTTCTGGTATGGGTACGGTGGGTGTGATCGTGATGCCCGCATCAGGCTTCTGGTTGATCTTGGGACAAGGGCTGTTCATCCTATACCAAGGTGACGATACCAACGATAAGAAAACAAAATGAATACTCTTCACGTACCTATGACCACACAAAAGCTAGAAATACTAATTTTGTGTAAGGTGTCCAATTTATTCATTAGTAGTTCCACTATGGTAGTTTCTTGTTTTCTAGAGAGGAAGTCTCATCAATGACTTTTGGCCCATGCATCGACGTACAAATAGAAAACAGGTAGTTGTGGAGCCAAGTTGACCAATAGAATCCTGTGTTGCGGTCTATGATATTCATCAGAATGAAGCGGTGCATGCTACTCCTTTTAGATCGGAAATTATGGAAAACTAAAGTCTGTTGAATAAATTATTGAAGTGGGACTACAACATCATCAAACGTTTTTACTTTTTACCACATTCAAAATTCAAAATTATCACATTGAGTGTTGTTTTTCTACATGTAGCATTGTCTAATCATTCAATAGAGTGTCCCATGTCATCCAACACACGTGCCCTCCTTCCATTATGTTAAACATGACTGTACTTTTAAAGAATCTCTTTACAGTACACATCCTTATTTGACATACTCAAATAAGAAGTCAACATTACCTGTGATGACAAAATTCAGCATGAGTGGATACCGCGAGAATATCAGCATCCTGTACTTTACTGTGCAGATGTCGTGGCGAAGAGCAGCGTTGAATAATCATTTCGATTCAATGCCCACAAGTGCAATTCGAACAGGTCCCCCCCAACAACCAACCAAAACACACACACCCCAGTAGTTACTACTGCTGCCTCTCCTTCTTGGGCTGCTGCCTGCTGCCAAGGGAAGAAGTGGACCTACAAGCGAAAGCTGATATTCTACGTAGGTATGTTGATACAAATTGGTTACCAACGAAGCCTAGCTAGTACCGGTAGGTACGCCTTCGCTTCCATGCAGAAAAACAGACAGATAACCAATAAAACGGATGATTACAAAACATTTTTACAAATGATTCTTCAGAACTGTTCAGTGCACAATTCCCAATTCCATCTGTGATACTACCATATTAACTATTGCGAATGAAGAGAACGACTGCAAATAGAAGAATAAAAGAATGGCAGAAGATAATAGACCAGACTAGGGACCTTCCAAAACCCATGCACTACATGAATAAAGATGCTGAACAAGACGACGATGATCCCTTTGATTGCAGTGATTTGATAATTCGGGACACCGCAGATATAGTCAGAGAAAGATTACATCATCACCTAAGAGAGTGGAAAGATCTCGATTCCAGAATTGTTGTGCAAGAAAGTGCAGGTGGGCGAACGAGGAGAAAGAAACGACCATTGTACGATGCTGATAATGATGATAATGACAACCAAGAACCCAATCAGGATGCATCGGAGAGAGAGGACGATACAGCTATAGTGGAAGCTCCAGCCGCTGGAGATTCTGGAGGAGCGACTTGGGGTTGCAATGCCAATAGAATAGGACTTCCAGACTTCTTTGATTATAAATGCGAGGGTCCTCCTCCACAGCCACCCCAATCAAATAATGGAAACAACGCACAGGGTGATGATGATAATAACATGAACTTGCAACCCAAAAGGCGTCAAGTTGTCTCATTAGAAGATCCGACACAGCTATTAGACTATGAAGTAGAATTATGGAAGATATTCAACAAGATTCCAATCGAAGAAGACATTGAAAAGGAAGCACGAGGAGGTGCAATTTGTACAAATATGATTGAATTGAACAAGGAAATCGAGACAGGTTTGCGGGAGTATTCACGTTTGGATGGACATGCTTTATCAAGAGCACGAAAGAAGGACCGGCATCATTGGCCACGTATCCGATTCAACAATAACACCGATACCTATGATGATGATATTGACTGCGCCGTCATCAAGTTTGAGTTTTGGAGAAGGCATACAAAACGCTTTGGCAGCGATCCTAACAAGTGCGAGATGGAATTCCTATCAACCCAAACATTTCAAGACGTCCATGATGCAATTGTTGATTGTACCAGAGATGAAACATTTATAAAGGGATCCAAAACAACACCTAATAGACAGTCTTCATCGTCGCCTCAGTCCCAAGTGGCCTCTTCTTCGGGATATTTTTTCATAGAAGACACTTTCTATAGCACTGGAGATACCGACTACATTACCCCAATCTTCGACTGGTTAAATCAAGACCCATGGACGAAACCCAACCTGAAGCTGAACCCCACAGGCAAAATCCAAGGTCGGCCTAGACACATCAAATGCCGCAAATCGTATCTCAAAATCCGTTCAGACGTTCCTTTGCACAAAAAAAGAATGAAAGACACTCTGCTCGGAGAGATTCCTATGCGACTAGGAATCCGTTATTTACACGTATCCAATGGAGATGTAGAAAATAGCGTCTTTCTATCCGATATATCTGTGAGGTTTAAAAACGAAAATATACAGGCAAATGAATATCCACTATTGCACGATATATGGACGACGTCTACATCGTCCATGGTTCATGGGACCGCCGAGTGCGTAGGATGTCATCATTCCCATGCAGTTGTAGTGACGATTGAGGATGAACTCGCAGATGGTGGACCAACACCGTTCTGCCAAGAATGTTTTCGTCTATTACATTTTGATGGCGAGAAAAATAGTAGTACCAATGATGAGAAACTGAGGTATAATAATTTCAAGGTGGTGCCAATTAGTATTTTGGAAAATTTGAGAGGATTGAGCGTAGGTCACGATTACAAGGAGGCTCTGTTCACAACATAAAACCCTATGGTGGAAGAATAAGTTAGGCTTCCTTCATTTCCGTACAACAATCTAATCTTGACTAATTTTGGAATATAATTCTGGAATGGATCTAATCACTGGCGTATTCTAGTCGCTAGCAATACTAGCTCTCTACTACAACACAGTAGTAGTAGGAGGAGGGCATCGGATAAATACTTTCTGAATCTTTTCCATCTCCAAAATGTGTACCAACTTCACATGGCAAAAGAACAGAGCAATGCAAGCTTCTTTGATGTCGAAAGGAGGATTTTATGAATTTACTCAAAATACAATAGAGCTTCTTATTATCAATAGATGCTTATGCGAGAAGTAGAATCAAGCCTGCCGTTGAGGCCGCTCATAACAACCTTGATAATGTCAAGAAAACAAGGATGTAAAAGGAGTGAGCATTCTCCTGCATTCTCAGTGAAATGAAGGATGGTTTGATCATCCACGTACATACCGAAGAAGATCGTCGAGTTCGGCAGTTGGGATAACGAATATACAACGTGTAAGCAAGACAAATTGTAGATGCTCATAGCGATACACATGCATATCTTAAACTCAAAAAGCTACTACCGTGAAGTAAATGAGCATGAGAAACGTGATCGGTTTTGAGTCGTTATATTGTCTTTTGTCATCGATAATTACATACTCGTAATCGTAGTAACTAAAGTTACTAGGCATACTCTTGAAAACGCCTTTGAATACACAGATTATGGTAGTCACGCAAGGTGAAATATATCGTCGTTACTGCCTTTGGCGGTTTCTCAGACGAAGATTGGAAATAGGAGTATGTTTAATAGAATATGATTTTAATAGATCAGGTCTGCAATCATTTTATATTTCTAATACGATGCCTTGTAGAAAAATAGTACACTGGGAGAACGTATGTACACTGATTTACAAAGCACACAGAATATAGCATTCAAAGGCTATCATTGGAAGTGAGAATCATGTTGCGATCTCTTCTTCAAATTCAAGAAAGGTCCTAGTATGTATGTCAGAATCTTCATGATACTTTATCAAAGATTCTGTGCGATGTCGAACACAATCTTACCCTTTGCCCTTCTACTTTTCAGAAGCTTAAATGCATCTTCTACACCCTTCTCATCAAAAGGCATGACATTGGTCAATGGGCGAGCACCATTTTTTCTTAATAACAATACTACCAGTTCCAGGTCTGCTGTATTAGCATTCATCATGATGAGGCTTTCGTTAGGTTTTTCTTTTCCCAAGATATTTCTTAGCCATTTCGACTTAGACCCGTTCAATGCAGTAAAATGACCGATAAGTTTTGAGTCGTCATCTCTCTTCAATAGAGCAAGTGATTTGTCCCAATAGTCTTCGCCTCCTCCGCTACCCGTTGCTGCATCATACACACAATCAAATTTCCCAGCATTTTCTTTAAAGAACAATTCGAGTTCACTACCCTTCGTATAATCAACAACCTCAGTGGCACCCATATCTTTCGCCAATTGCTCATTCTTACCAGAGCAAATTGCTACGACTCTCGTTACCCCTACAGCTTTGCATATTTGCAGTCCTGCAATACCACAGCCTCCGCTTGCACCAATCACAAGCACGGTTTTCCCATCTTGCTCCGAGCATTCCTCGTCAATGATGCCTCCTCTGCGAAGACACTGCAAAGCGCTCATATATGCGATAGGTAAGACTGCGCATTCAGCGGAATTCAAGTATGGTGGTGCTATCGCAATCTTATCAGACTCGGCAACACAATATTCAGCAACGGAACCCTTGCCTATGCCATACACAACATCGCCAACCTGAAATTTAGTTGAGGCATCTTCACCAAGCTTCTCAACAATACCACAAAAGTCCATTCCAAGTACAGGACCAAGCGCTGCTCGAGGCATCTTATAATCAACAGGGTTGATTGCAGCGGCGTTAAGTTTCACAAATACATCGTTTTTGTTTTTTGTTTCTGGTTTGAATGCAGGGGTTGCAAAATTGTCCGAGAAGGAGATTGTGTATCCTAAGATTCCTTTTCTGATTGCTGCTTTCATAGTTTTCGGATAGTCAATTATTGTGAGTTGTTGCGTTGTTGCAGGATGGGTATGAAGCTGTGTGAAGTCCGAAGTCTGCACACGTCTTTTGTTGGCAAAAGGAACAGTGAAGAAGGTCGTAGTTTTTTAGAGTTCGGATAGTTTTAAAAGAGTTTGGTTTTTGGTGTTTGATGACGATGATGATGGATGTGGGTGAAATAGGCCATTTCGAATTTTGTTCAGACAAATTGAAAATTGAAAATATGAAGTCAAAGGCCAGAATAATGAGACACAACTACAACAAAGTTGATTACATGAACTAGCTGCTAGCTGCTGACCACCAACCAGATCCTCTATAGCCTTTTCTTCTCTCCAATAGTGACACCAGTAACCACCATTCGAAGTGGTTCCTGAAAATCCTTAGGAACCCATATACCATGTTTCTCTTGGGGCGCCATGTGTAGAAATGTGCCCGGAGTTACCTCTACGTCCCTCCCTTCAATCTGGAATATACCCCTTCCTTCAATAATATAAAATAACTCGTGCATCGTTTCATGAGAATGCGGCGGCTGTGGAGTAGATGTCCCAAATCAAGTTCATTTGAATTGTTAGGAGTCAATTAAAAATCTGGAAAATACGACAGCAACAACAAAGCTTTCCAAAAACTTACCATCATTACTTGCCCAGGCAAAAAAGTTGCTACACTGAATCCGACCAAGTTTGGAATCACAAACGGTTCGAGCAACTGCTGCTTTGTGATTGGTCTACCTAACTCGTCAACGTGCACTGTATTATGAACTGGAGTTTCTGCGAGACTTTTGATTGTGCCTTTCGCCGGACCCGAATTCATACCCATGCTTACTGCATTATTCATGACGTTTAGTGATGAACCAATAGCCATTCCAATTAATAGAACAATCAGAAGATCGATCCTTGCACATCGGAAGAGTGCTAAAAATCTTGACATTACTGTTCTTAAAGCAGTCTCTTGCAGATTTTACCGCGCTAGCGTATGGATTTGCTTAGAGATGAATGCGTACTTTTCTTCGAGCAGTAAATGATATTGCTTTGCACTAAAGATGTGTGGTCAATTGTCCAATGGGTGCAGTGCAGATACAGGCTTCGTTGTACCCTTTAAATGCTTTGTAACTAAAACTTGTATTTGTAAGTTCGAGATTTTTGTTTTGTGTGTGAATGAGTGACCTCTAGAGGCCATTTTCAATGACTCCGAGAAATTTGCGCCGCGCCAGGCCGCGCCCAATTTTCAAAGAAAATTCTGCGCGGGCTGTGAGTCAGGCTGACCGGCAACCGGCACATTGAGCGAAGAGTAGTTACCGGTGTTACCGTGTGTGACGTCGTTGACAAATCATTACAATGTGCATTGCCCAAATGAGACTGGGAGACTGGGGACTGACTGGGGAGGTCAAAGCAATCAGTAATCGCCTAATCTAGACGCACAATTTACAATTTATTAACCACTTTCAAGTGAGTTCATCTTCTCTCACTAGAGCCCTCACAAACCTCACACCCACCACTCATATCTCGGAACTGATTTTAAATATTATACCCAGACATGAAGAAGAACGTCTGCAGCTTGTTGAGCATAGCTGCCTCTCTCAGCACTGCACAGTCCTTTTGGGTACCAGATAGGAGGGCTGTTCGACCCTCTTCTTCCTGCTTGGGGCAATTGAAACTTAACTTGAATGGGAAAGACATATTATCAAATAGAATTGCGAATATAGAAGCACCGGCTGATGCCAATAACGGTCTCACCAGGAGATCGCTCATCTCGCTAGCAGCATCTCTACTCGTAACAACAGCTGCTGTTCAACCTAGTAATGCTGGAGAAGTGGGCGCACAAATTACAAAAGTTGTCACTACGTCAGGCCTTGGAGTTTCTGTCAGGACGTCAGTCGTAAAAGGAGCTCAGTTGATGGACAAGCTAGATGGAAAGTGGGAACAGTTTTCGGACGAAAATGGACTTGGAGCTGCAAGATTCAATCAGGAAGGAAGACCAAAGCCTAGAGTAGTGCCTGATTTAAAGCCACTGAATATTGGGACGGCAAAGCAGTTACTACAAATCTCCGATGCAGCCTTCATAGAATTTACTGAAACTCCATCAAATATATTAAAGGCCCAAATTGATAGAGTTGAAGGTCTTGTTAGGAAAAGCTACGAAAGATCTGGGCTTGATCTCGAAAGAGAAATGACTCCAAAAGAGTTTGATTTTTATTGCTATGTACACTTCAAAGCATATTGCGATCTTATCTTGGAAAATAACTTGTCATTCAATCGCAAATCATTTGAACATCTTCTAGGGTAAGTTGTTAGCTTAGATATGCGAGAGAATTATGCGATTATGGAACCCTACTAACCCTACCACGGCAATCTTCATACTAGCGATAAATTGTTGCCACTTCTTGCTCCATCTTCGCAAACGAGATTAATAGAGCTTTCATCAAAACAAAAGGGGTTAAAACGAAACGCAAAAGGTTGTCTTGAAAATGGAATTACTGTTGCATTGGACCTTACTGATGAAGTATTGAAAAACCTTGTTTCTAACGGATTGGTTGCCCTTGCTGGTAGAAGTGAGATTGAT
>Ga0136553_1000238_pt1 | contig 19896 bp, 17 predicted proteins | sample AntRauTorckE5430_FD_101384 | JGI IMG/M metagenome (GOLD analysis project Ga0136553, IMG submission 101384) | Saline lake microbial communities from Rauer Islands, Antarctica - Metagenome Torckler E5 #430 | ecosystem: Environmental > Aquatic > Non-marine Saline and Alkaline > Saline | place... | reverse complement strand
CTAGTTCCTAGCTCCCTAATTTCTAGCCCCTAGTTCCTAGCTCCCTAATTTCTAGCTCCTAGTTACTAGCTCCCCAATTTCTAGCCCCTAGTTCCTAGCTCTCTAATTTCTAGCTCCTAGTTCCTAGCTTCTAAAATTAACAACCATGATAGAAATCACCAACGTCTCCAAAGCCTACCGCACCGACACCATCGAGACCATAGCTCTTCACAACCTGAACCTCTCCGTACCAAGCGGTGAGTTTCTGACCATTATGGGGCCGTCTGGCTGCGGAAAATCCACCCTCCTCAACATCATGGGTCTGATTGATGAGCCGACCGAAGGCACCGTCAGCCTGGCCGGTGAGCCCATCACGGGTTACAACGGTAAGCAGACCGCCCGCTTTCGCAACGAGCAGCTGGGCTTCATCTTCCAGAGCTTCCACCTCATCAATGACCTCTCGGTTGTGGACAATGTTGAGCTTCCATTGCTCTACCGTAAGGTGGGGAGCAAGGAACGTCGCCGGCTAGCGCTGGAAGCCCTAGCTCACGTGGGCCTGAGCAACCGCGCCACCCACTTTCCCAACCAGCTTTCCGGCGGACAGAAACAGCGGGTCGCCATCGCCCGGGCCATCGTTGGCCGGCCCAACATCATCCTCGCGGATGAACCGACGGGTAACCTAGATAGCCACATGGGTGACGAGATTATGGACATTCTCCTGAAGCTCAATTCGGAGCTCGGTACCACCATCGTGATGGTGACGCACGACGAGCGGATGGCTAAGAAGACGCACCGCTTGGTTCGGCTTAGTGACGGGGAACGGGTGTCGTAAAAGCCGGAGGCTTTTTTAGACGGCCTTCGGCCTTTTTAGACGCCTTCGGCTTTTAGGCTGCCGCACGTTGGAGGCGTAACCTGAGCCGTGCGGTAGCCTAAAAGCGTAGCGTCTAAAAGGCGAAGCCGTCCAAAAGCGCGCAGCGCGTCTAAAAGGCGAAGCCGTCTAAAAGCGCGCAGCGCGTCTAAAAAGGCGAAGCCGTCTAAAAGCGCGCAGCGCGTCTAAAAGGCGAAGCCGTCTAAAACCGTCTATTCATTTTGAAAAATCTAAGCACAATGTTCAAGAACTACCTCTTACTTTCCTTAAAGGTCTTGAAGCGCAAGCCGTTTTATACCTTCATCAGCCTGTTTGGCATCAGTTTTACGCTGATGATTTTGATGCTACTGACGTCGTTGTTTGACGCAACGCTGGGCGACAACCAACCGCTTACACATCGTGACCGGATGGTGGTTCTTCCAATGCTGGAGAGCACCCGTACGGAAACCGATACGATCATGAAGATCGATACCATTGCGCTTGAAAGTGCTGTAGTTCGCTACGACACTTCCTATACTTACGAAGATGAAATAGTCTCCAACTCCAACGGGCCGATGAGCTATAAATTTGTGACTGAAAACCTCACTAATCTGGAAGAGGCCGAAAAATTCAGTTTTTGGAGTTCCAACTCAGATATTAATGGTTACCTAGATGGACGAAAATTTTCGTTCAGTTCTTACTACGTAAACGCAGGTTACTGGGATGTTTTCGACTTCAAATTTCTGCACGGCGACCGCCTCAACGAGCAGGACGATAAGGATGCAAATAAAGTAGTTGTGATTACGGATAAGGCAGCAAAAATCTACTTTGGAGAGGTGGATGCAAGCGTGATCGGGAGGGAGATGGTTCTTGGTCCGGAAATATTCCGGGTTAGAGGCATCGTTGCGCGGCCGCTTTCGGATAGCCCGATGTTTGGAGGCGACCTGTATTTTCCCATAACTAAGGTAGATCCGCGGGACTTGAACAGCGACGAGCTCGGTGGTGGTTTTGGTGCCACCTTTCTTACTCTTACTTCTGATCGAAGAGAAGCCCTTAAGCGTGAGATCGCTTTTTTGGGAGAGAATTATGACATGTCTGGCGAGGAATATTACGATAAGCTCGAACTGTACAATGCCACCTTTTTTGAGGCGTACGCACAAGGGGTTTTGGGAGAGGAGGACGGAGACAAGGCGCTTCGCCTTCTTTTCATTCCCGTCATTCTACTCATTATGTTATTCGTAGCCTTGCCTTTACTCAACCTCATTAACCTCAATATTAGCCGAGTATACGAGCGCAAGGGGGAGATTGGGGTACGTAAAGCATTCGGTGCCAACGGCACCGATATTCTTTACCAGTTCGTATTCGAAAACCTGGTACTGACCTTTATCGGAGGACTCATCGGGATCATCCTGGCCGTCGGGCTTATCTCTTACGTTAACGCCAATGATATTGTAGGGATCACCCGCCTAGCATACTCCTATAAAGTCTTTTTCTACTTTCTGATCCTGATCGTAGTCTTTGGCTTCCTCTCGGGGATTTTGCCAGCCTACCGGATGAGTAGGACTAATGTGGCGGAGTCGTTGAGGTAACTGAGTTGGAGAGTCGCTTAGTTACTACCGCGAGCGACACAACGTTATGGGCGACCTCGCCTGGTACACATTATAGCGACTCCGGGGCTCCTTCATCCTGCCAGCTTACTTACCAACTTATTCCCGTGCGGCAGCCGATCACGTACACCACGTGCGGCAGCAACTCAGCAACTTATTAATTCAAAAAACCACTTACTATGTTCCGTCATCTACTAAAACTAATGTGGAATAAGCGCCGTGCCAACAGTATGATCTTTCTCGAGATTTTGCTTGCATTCGTGGTCCTCTTTGGCGTCTTTGCCTTCATTTTTTACAACGCCGACCGCTACCGCTCTCCGCTGGGGTTCAATTACGAACAAACCATTGGCGTTCGGATAGATATTGACGACGCGCTAGATTCGTTGTCCGTTCTCGAACTTCAGAAGCGTATTCATGGCGAGCTGTTGGCGATGCCAAATGTTGAAGCTGCTACCTTTATCGGCCCGGTAAGTCCTTTCGGGGGAAGTACCTGGCAGACGGGGAGTACGCTCAACGGCCAGCAAATCACGACGCAGGGGCTTTTTGCCGATTACCGCTTCGGCGAAGCAGCGCAAGTGGAGCTGACGGATGGTCGCTGGTTTACGGAAGACGATTTGCGCGGTAAATACGAGCCCGTTGTAGTCAATGCGGAATTTAAACGACGGTACTTTCCCAACGTAGAAACTATTGTAGACTCCGTATGGGACATCAGCGGCGAGCACATTATCGTCGGGGTAACCGGAGATTTTAAGTACAAAAGCAACTTCGCCGAGAACTTCCCGCTAACCTTCTATCCGCAAATGAGCCGCATGAAGGACGGATATCCCTTTGAAATGATGATCATTCGCCTGCGCCCCAATACCCTGGCTGAAACGGAAGAAGAGATCTTCAACCTGTTGGTAGATAATACTAAAAATACGGAGGTAGTAATTTGGGAGATGGCCAAAGACCGCCGCAAGGCCAACCGGCCCATTGTTATCCCTATGGTCATTCTGCTGGTCGTCTCCGGTTTCCTACTCATCAATATTGCACTCGGGCTGTTCGGGGTTCTCTTTACTCAGATCAACCGGCGTCGGTCGGAAATCGGGCTGCGCAAGGCAATGGGCGCAACGCCGGGGCAGGTAACGACCCAGTTCGTATTGGAGATTCTTATCGTAACGATTATGGCTTTACTTCTCGGCACCTTCTTTGCCATACAGGTTCCGTTGTTAGAGCTAATGCCGATTCCCAGCACATTTTTTTACTACGGCATCGTTGGGGCCATCGCGGTCATCATCACCATTGTTCTGTTCTGTTCCTTTTTGCCGAGCCGGCAGGCAGCGGGCCTCCATCCTGCCGACGTTTTACACGAGCAGTAGCAGGCTTCGTGCAACCTTTTTATTCATCCTCCAGACCTTACAACCATGAAGTATATTTTCTTTCTCCTCCTGGCTTTTACCGGCTTTACGCTAACGGCACAGAATACAATCACTTCTACCAGCACGTCCGTTTCGGAGACGGCTACTGATGATGCTTATTCCTTCATGCTTACCGTAGACCGTAATCAGGTGGACGACCTCCTTGATGCTTACCTGAAAATTGTGGACAGGACCGGCGTCAAAAAGTTGTCCGGAGAATCCTGGTATACCACCGACGAAGGTGCCGTAGTTAAGATAAATACGACAAAGCGGACCCTAAGCATTTCCAGCGACGATGACCGTCCGGAAAGTATGTCAGTTGCCCGTGGGCTTGCTGACCGGGTGCGTGAGGAACTCGACCTTGCACCTGCGCCCGCGCCACCTCATTAGTCGTGTGCTCGCTGTCGCAATCTATAGGTCTATTATTCGCGTCCCTTAGGAGCCACGAAGTGAACTCTAACCCTTTTTGTCGCCTACAATACGCGGCAGCGACTACATTACACCGTCCGAGTACTTAGGCTACCACATCATTATACGACCAACCATGCCCCACAACATCTTAATCATAGACGACGACACCATGGTGTCTACCAGCTTGGAACTACTTCTGAAGCGGGCGGGCTACGGCGTAAAAAGTGTGTCGCGACCGGCCGAGGCACTGCCTGCGATCGCGGAGCACCGGCCGTCTTTGGCGCTGCTGGATATGAACTTTACCATCGACACCAGCGGAAAGGACGGTATGGGTTTGTTGAAACGTATTCTTGGCCAGTATCCGGGCCTTCCGGTGATCCAGATGACGGGGTGGGCGACCGTACAGTTGGCCGTAGAAGGCATGAAGGCGGGTGCGCGTGACTTCATCGCTAAGCCGTGGGACAACCGGGAGTTGCTTAACGCGGTAGCCATACAGATCGATAAGTTCCCGGTAGGGCACGATTTTTTGGGCGCGGCCGCAGGTGCAGGGAACGTTAACGAGCGCAATGAACCTTTCGCCGGCATCATCGGTAAATCGGTAGCTTTGACTTCCGTTCTGGAGCAGGCAAAACGGGTTGCTGCTACCCAGGCATCCGTTCTGATTACGGGCGAAAGCGGTACGGGCAAAGAGCTCGTCGCTGAAGCTATTCACCTGGCTTCAAAACGGGCCGACAAACCCTTCGTCGCCGTCAACCTCGGCGGCGTACCGCCGGGGCTGTTCGAGAGCGAGCTCTTCGGCCATAAGGCTGGCGCCTTCACCGATGCTCGATCTGACCGCAAAGGCCGTTTTGAATTAGCCGAAGGAGGAACGCTTTTTCTCGACGAGATCGGCGACCTCGACCCCGCCGCTCAGGTAAAACTTCTGCGGGTACTACAAGAGCGACAATACGAACGCCTGGGCGAAAGCAAGGCCCGCAAAACCGACGTCCGTATCCTGTCAGCCACCAGCCGCGACCTGCAAAGTATGGTTGCCGCTGGCACCTTCCGCGAAGACCTTCTTTACCGCATCAACCTGATTCACCTCCACTTGCCTTCCCTCCGTGAGCGGCCGGACGATATCGTTCTCCTGACTGAACACTTCCTGAGCGGGGCTAAGAAACGGTACGACCGGCCAAAGCTAGAGCTGGGCCGCGACGCAAAGTCCTGGCTCCGCCGGCAACCTTTCCCCGGCAACATCCGCCAGTTGCAGAACCTGGTGGAGCGTACGGCGATTCTTGCGCCCGCTGCCGTCGTTCAGGTAGAAGATATGGACCGTGGCCAGGCAATGGCGTCGGATAAAGCCTTTGCCCCCGGCGGCATGACGCTGGAGGAGATGGAGATCAAGATGATCACGGTTGCACTTGGCCGCAACGCCGGAGAGATTGCCGCTACCGCACGGGAGCTGGGGCTTACGCGGGCTGCGCTTTATCGGCGGATTGAGAAGTATGGGATTGGGTAGCTTACACCCGTTAAAGCCAAATAATTGTCCTCCTCCATAAAATACATCATCTACTTAACCGCCCTCCATATCGCCCTCGGCGTATTGGCGTATCATCAGTTTGCGGGGAATGGTGCCGTTATGCTAGCAGCTGAGATCTTGCTGCTGGGCTCGGCGTACATCGCGTTGCGAATACACCGCTCGTTGATCTCTCCGCTAAAATTACTGGGCAGGGGAGCGGCGGCCCTGGAAGACAAAGATTTTTCCGTGAAACTGATGCCGACCGGCAGCTTCGAGATGGACCGCATCGTGAAGGTCTACAACAATATGATTGATCAGTTGCGGGAGGAACGGGTCAGTGGCCGGCAACAGGAGGAGTTTCTCGACCAACTGCTCGGCGCAGCGGAGTTGGGCGTAGTTGTACTCGATTACGACGGCGAAGTGGCAAGCATGAATCCGTGGATGGAGGCGCAGTGCGAAGACCCGACTTTTCGCGCTGCTGTCCTCGAACCTTCTTTGCACCCGCGTTCGCGCCCAGAAAAAGAAGATGAGGAAGAATACGCTGTAACCGCCGTTCGCACCGGTCCGGGTAACCGCCGCTACCACGTGGAGCGGGCCAGTTTTGTTGACCGGGGCTTCGAGCGTGGTTTCTTAATCGTTCAGGACGTAACGACGGACCTGCTAACGGCCGAAAAAGAAGCCTACGGAAAAATCATCCGGATGATGGCCCACGAAGTCAATAATTCTAACGCCGCCATAATTTCCGTGTTGCGCAGCCTGCTGGAAGCCGCTAATGAAGGCGACGAAACACTGCCCCAACTAAATAAAGATTACCTCCCCGCTGTAGTTGGCCGGGCGGAGAGTATGACCACCTTCATGCGCAACTTCGCCCGCGTGGTTCGCCTACCCGCTCCCGATCGTAAACGGACGGACCTCAATGCACTGCTCCGCCGCACCGGGGACGTAATGGCTCCCATTCTACGAGAAAATAACATCACGCTCAGTTACGAATTGGCTCCCAATGAAGTCATCATTAATGCCGACGCCGCACAGCTGGAGCAGGTCGTCATTAATGGCCTGACCAATGCGCGGGAGAGTATCGGCTCAAATGGAAATATCCTTATCTCCACTACCTCCTTTCCCGCCGGCTTCGTGATCGCGGACGATGGGCCAGGAATCCCGAAAAGCGCAGCTGCTGATATTTTTACCCCGTTCTTCAGTACGAAACCTACCGGACAGGGCGTGGGGCTTACGCTTACGCGGGAGATTTTGGAGGGGCACGGGGCGAAATATGAACTGGTTACGGAGGGGGATGGGTTTACGCGGTTGAAGGCGGTGTTTTAATTTACGCTGTCGTTGAGGAACACCTTTCTAATCGCTCTAACTTCTGCTCCGCTTGGACTTCGACGAAGTGATCAGTATGTCTACTGCTTTCAAAGCGGCTTCGTCGCAATCAAAGCCGAGCCTACGGACTATTTCCTGACCAGTAATGCGGCCATTAGTGTTCTCAGGATAAGCGTATTATTAGGTGGCGTACTCCCGGGTCAGTCGTAGCAGGTATGGCACAAATGAACTAGTAAAAGACAGCGAATTAGTTCTGTACGAGCACTCAATTACCAGGAAAAAAACATGGCCCTGACAACTACCGCGGCCGCTGCCTGTTTTACGAAGTGTTATCAATTATCTCTTATGTTCTTCAGATCAATCTGCTATTTCTTCGCATTACTCATTTTCGCTAGCTGCAGCGATACCAACGGCCTGGCCGATGTGGAATCCTCCGACCAACACCCATTCTACGCTCGTCACCCCAAAGACCCGAAAACGGGGAAGTACCTAGAAAACGAGCTGGGTTACCCTGGTAATCAACCCACCAATTCTACCACCGGGGAGGTGGATCCGGAGCCGATACGCGACTGGAAATACGTAGACCAGCTCAACCGCCCTTTCGGTACCGAAGACCTGAAGGGTAAGGTGTACGTCGCTGAATTCTTCTTTACTTCCTGCCCAACGATTTGCCCCAAAGTGAAAGGGCAGATGTTGCGGTTGGAAGAAGAGTTTACCGACTCACCCGACTTCCGTATGGTCTCCTTCACCATAGATCCGAAGCGAGACACGCCGAAGAAGATGAAGCTATACGCTGAACAACTCGGCACCAAGGATATGGACCGCTGGCGTTATATCTACGGAGACCGTTTTGAGATTAGTGAACTCGATGCTGACTACCTCAGCATCGCTGAGGAAAACGCCAACGCGCCCGGAGGCTTCGACCACAGCGGCTACATCATTTTGGTTGATCGTGAAGGTTTTGTTCGCTCCTACGCTAGCGGGACCAATCCGGAAGAAGTTGATTTTTTGATGAAAGATGTAAAGCTCTTACTCGACGAAAAGTAAGAATTGTTTTCAGCAGGTTTAGGAACGCTGATTTGCGGACTGACACTTGTTTCTCTAGCTCTCTCCAGGCTAATCCTGGCCACTTGCTACGATCTGGTCGGCGCTGCGGGCTCCGTTACTTTTCTGCCCGGCGCGGTACACTTCGTTCTGGTGGATCAGGGCTTCGCTGAATATGGGCTCGGTAGCAGGTGCCGCGAAAGTTGAGAGGCCGGGGAGGTGCCTCAACATTTCTTGCTGGTGATTAAGGCTGTGGTAAGCGCGGCTTTCGTACGCTTGCAAGCCAGCCACTCCCACAGGAAGTTCATGGGTCAGGGCATCGGTGCATGTCTTATGGTGTTGGACTGGTTTCGTGCTGGTAAAACGACTAACTTTGTAACTCAAAATAAGAAATCATGTCCGCTACCCCAATGTCCGAATCCCTGCGCCAGCGTATCCTTCAGTTTATCAATGAGGCACTGGCTGAAGACGTCGGCCCCGGAGATTATACCAGCGAAGCTACCATTCCCGCTGGAAACCGCGATACGGCGCGCCTGCTGGTCAAAGACGTTGGTGTTCTCGCCGGAGTGGAAGTTGGCAAAATGATTTTTCTTGCCGTAGATCCCACCGCAGAGTTTGAACAGAAGATGGACGACGGAGACCTGATGCACCCAGGAGACGAAGTTTTCTTCGTAACCTGTAACTCCCGTGCTCTTCTTCAGGCTGAGCGCCTTGTGCTCAACACTATGCAACGGATGAGCGGCATCGCTACCCTCTCCAACCGCTACGCCTTCGAGGTGGAAGACTTACCCGTAATCGTGCTGGATACCCGCAAGACAACCCCTAACCTTCGCTTTCTGGAGAAGTGGGCCGTTCGCCTTGGCGGCTGCAGTAATTACCGGGAGGGCCTTTACGACCGCATCATGATCAAGGATAATCACATCGATGCGGCCGGTTCCATTACCGCCGCCATTGAGGGGGTCCAGGCTTTTTTCACCGAGAACAATATCACGCTGCCCATTACTGTCGAGGTCCGCAACCTTGTCGAACTAATGGAGGTCCTGAAAGTAGGACAGGTAAACCGCGTCATGCTCGACAACTTTGAGGTGCCGATCATGAAAGAAGCCGTGGCTCATATTGACGGCCGCTTCGAGACGGAGGCCAGTGGTGGTATCACGCTGAAGAGTATCCGGGAGATCGCGCTTACTGGTGTTGATTTTATTTCCGTTGGTGCGCTTACGCACTCGGCTATCAGCTTGGATCTTAGCCTGAAGGTGGTTAAGTAGACAGACCGTTAGAAGTTAGCCATCACCCATATGGCCACCAATCTTTAGGTCTTTGATCAGAAAGGGGACCAGGCTCCAGCGGAAGGCGGCGAGTTGTTCGGGTGCCCGGTTGGCGAGCACGAGATTACTCTGGGTGGGCCCACGTTCGTCTGCGAATGACCGGTCTTCCATTACTGCTCTATCAACTTTCCACGGCACCCGCGTTCGCGCCCGAAAAACATTAGTCCCGAAAAACGCCTTTACCAGTACACCAACGAACGAACAGACCAACATGTCCACAAATCCACAAGCAGCCTTTCCCGACTTCAACTACGAACGTCCTGATCTGGAAAAAGCCGAAAAAGCCTTCCGGGCCGTACTCGCCGAGTTGAAAAGTGCAGACTCCATCAACGCCGCCATCGCTGCCGTAGAGCAGATTGACAGCATTCGCGCAGGGATTGCCACGATGCAAAACATCAGCTATATTCGCTACAGCATCGATACCCGGGACGAATTCTATAAAGCAGAGAAAGCCTGGTTTGACGAGTACCTACCCGCTACTCAGGGATGGAGTATGGACTACTACCGCGCACTCATCAACAGCGACCACCGCGAAGCCCTCGAACAAAAATTTGGTAGCCAGATTTTTGACACCGCCGAACTGAGCATCAAAACCTTCCAGCCCGAGATCATCGAAGACATGCAGGCTGTCAATAAGGGCTTCAGCGAATACACCGAGCTGAAAGGCGGAGCTGAAATTAAACTGGACGGCGAGACTTACAACTTGAGCAGTATCATCCCGCTGGAACAAGTAGCTGATCGTGAAGCCCGCCAGCGGGCCAGCAAAGCAAAATGGGACTGGATGGGGGAACATTCAGAACGGTTTGAAACGATCTACAACGACCTCGTGCAGGTGCGCCATGGTATGGCTAAAAAGCTGGGCTACGACAACTACGTCGGCCTGGGTTACGCCAATATGAACCGAACGGACTACGGCCCGGAACAAGTTGCCAACTTCCGCCTGCAGGTGAAGAAGCACATTGTTCCCATCGCTCAAAAACTGGCCGAAGCACAGGCCAAACGTATCGGCGTAAACCGGCTAACCTACTACGACGTTAATTTCCGCTTCCCCGACGGCAACCCCAAGCCCGTAGGTGAAATGGCCGATACCGTCGCAGCGGCCCGTAAACTTTACGACGGTCTCAGCCAGGAAACCGGCGACTTCTTCCGCCTTCTCGAAGACCGCCAACTGATGGACCTTGAAGCCAAAGACGGTAAAGCCACCGGCGGCTACTGTACCTACATCAACGACCACGGAGCACCCTACATTTTTAGTAATTTTAACCGGACGAGCCACGATGTGGACGTGCTCACCCACGAGTTCGGCCACGCCTTCCAGGTTTACTCCAGCCGCCACCAAAAGCCGATGGAGTACAACTGGCCTACCTACGATGCTGCTGAGATTCACAGTATGAGCATGGAGTTTTTCGCCTACCCAGGCGTGTCCGATTTCTTTGGCGATGATGCTAAAAAATATTACTACGGTCACCTTGAAAGTGCCATACGGTTTCTCCCCTATGGTTGTGCCGTGGATGAGTTCCAGCACCTCGTCTACGAAAACCCGACCTGGACGCCAGCGGAGCGTAATGCCGCATGGAAAAGCCTCGAGGCTGAATACTTACCGCACCTCGACTACTCCGACCATCCGTCTCTGGACAAAGGTATTTACTGGCAGAGCCAACTCCACATCTTCGGGATGCCCTTCTATTATATCGACTACTGCCTGGCCCAGATTTGTGCCTTCCAGTTTTGGCTAAAAGACGAGGCTGATCACGAAGGAGCCTGGGTAGACTACGTAACACTTTGCAAAGCCGGTGGCTCCAAGTCTTTCCTAAAGCTCGTCGCTCTCGCCGGGCTGGAGGACCCGTTTGAGGATGGGGTGATGGAGAAGATTGCGGCTAAGGTTACCGGGCGGCTAGAGGAGTTGAAGTAACTTAGTTTTACCTTTACACTATAAACCCAATAACCAAAGCTATGCCCTTCACCGAAAAAGACAATACCCTCAAGGCGGAGTTTAAATTCAAGGACTTCCGCCAGGCCTTCGCCTTCATGACGGAAGTAGCCTTCGCTGCGGAGGCCGCCAACCATCACCCAGAATGGAGCAATGTCTACAATACGGTCGTCGTTAAATTGACGACCCACGACGCGGGTAACACCGTGACGCAAAAAGACCATGACCTCGCCTTTTCCATTTCCAAGATTTACGGTAAGTATGCTTAGAGTTTTATCCTCCCTGTTGGGACTAGTGCTTTTCGTTAGCACGAGCTTTGCGCCTACAGTTCTAACAGCCTCTTCTCTGGCTGAGCACTCTTCCTTGGGCCTCGGAGTGGTTTTTCCCTCCGAGGCATCATTTCTTGTGGTCGACGTCGGAGATGAATTTTTTATTGGAGGTGTAAAACGGGGCAGTGAATCTCAGATAAAATCCGACCGGAACTACGCCTTAACCCCTGAGGCCAAGGCCATCTACAACCGTATCCTGACAATGGAGCTGGACGGCGCGCAGTCTGATCTCGACGAATTCCGTAAGCGCTACCCCACCAACCTCGTTGCGGAGCACCTGGAAAGCTACCTCGACTTTTTTCGCCTCTACCTCAACGGTGACGAAGCGATCGACGAGCGCCTATCTGCCCGTTTTGACCGCAGGATCGGTGCACTGGAAGACGGCGAAGAACGCTCCCCGTATTACCGTTATGTGCTCGCCGAAGCCCGCCTGCACCGTAGTCTGATTCACCTGCGCTTCGAGCGCCACCTGTCGGCTTTCCGTGAACTCAATAAAGCCCACAAACTCTTGCGGGATAATGCTAATGCGTTTCCAGACTTCCTGCCGACTTATAAAGACCTCGGCTTGCTGCATGCCGCCGTTGGTAGTATCCCTCCTCAGTATAAATGGGGCGTGGAGTTGTTCAGCTCCTTGAGTGGTACCATCGCTGAAGGGCGGGAGGAAATCGGACGGGCACTGTCGGACAAAGACAATCCCTTCCTGCTGGAAACCCAGGTGCTTTCCGCTTTTCTGGAGCTGCACCTAGCTGGGGAGCCCGAAGCGGCTTTCAAGCAAATAAACAGTCTTGGCCTAACGCCTAAGACCAATGCGCTACACTGTTTCATCCTGGCCAACCTGGCAATGCGTAGTGGCCGCAATGATATTGCACTGCGTACTCTCGAAAACCAGCCACGGGGCGGAGCGGCGGAAGATTTTCCGTACCTCGACTTCATGCTCGGCCTGGCGAAACTGCGGATTCTGGACCCTTCAGCGCGGCTGTATTTCCATTCGTTCAACGTCCGTTACGCAGGCCGACACTTCAAGGAGGAAGCCCGGCAGAAGATCGCTTGGGCGCATTTGCTTGATGGAAATAAAGCCGGTTATCATAAAGCGATGGCCGGCATCGGAGGCGGGAGCCAGGCCGGTGGCGACCAGAACGCGGAAATGGAAGCGGCTCGCCAACGAGCACCTCACCCAGACCTTCTTCGCGCCCGGCTTCTCTTTGACGGTAACTATTGCATCCGCGCCCGTACCCAGTTGGAAAAGATTGACGTAACGACCTTAAACGAGAACGAACGCCTCGAATATTACTACCGTACTGGCCGCGTGTTAGACGGCCTGGACGACCACGAGGGGGCCTTGTCGTTCTACCTTCAAACCGTACGTACTGGCCGAGACAACCCCGCCTTTTACGCTTGTAAATCTGCCCTCCAGGCCGGATTGATTGAAGAGAAACGCGGCAATAGAAGCTTGGCGCGAAAGCATTTCACCGACTGCCTCGACATTTCTCCGGCAGCGTATAAAACAGGTTTGCACATTTTGGCTAAATCCGGTCTGGACCGGGTTTTGTAAGGTTAATAACCCAATGGTCAGATATCAGGGTGCAGATATTGAGTTAGTGAATGGAGAAAAGGTCTTACCTTATCATGGCATTAATTTTTCACTAGTATAACTTCAACATGCGTTCTTTCTTACTACTTTTGTTTGTTATCTGCTTGTTCGTCCCGTCGTTACAAGCACAAAAGAGAAGTACTGACCTCGTCGTCTTTGCGGATGGCAGCATCAAAACAGGTTCCGTTCGTAAAGACGGTGTTTCTGGCTACGGCCGGGCTATTCGGTTCACCGAGCGGGGGGCCGATGATGCTCAGCGGTTAAGCCCCGCCAGCGTCTTTGAGTTCACCATTGCGAGCAACGGACGTACCTACCGCTCCGTCACCGTCGAGATTCCTGACCCCGCACAACGTGGTCCTCCCGTGTCGCAGCAACGCTTTGGCGAAGTGCTCATCGACGGAGATCTGCAGCTCATCCGTATCAACCTTGACGGCAATGAGTACGAGGCTAAGGCCCTCGGTACCGAGAACTACTTTTACCTCTTGCGGCAAGACGATGTGGAGCTGGTGCTGGAACTCACCACCATTGTGGTTTACGAGCGGCTACACGCCAACCCTAGCCGCTTTCGTAACAAGTTGAAGTTCTTCGTGCGTGGCTGTGAAGACGTCGTAGAGCAGGCACGACGGGCTGATTTTAACGACGCCTCCATCATGCGCATTCTGCGCAACTACGGCGAGTGCGAACATCTTCAGCAGGTAGAAATCAGTGCCGGTCGCATTCCTAGCCATATTCGTTACCGCCACTCCGTTACTGCCTCTAACCTGAGTATGCGCGATATGAACTACGACGAAAACCAGTTCTCTTTCGGAATTAGCTACGAGATAGAAGCCGCCGCCACCCAGCGTATGAAGTGGTTCGGAATGCTGTTTTCTGCCGGTTACGTCTACAATACCTTTCGCTGGGAGGAGCAGTTTAACGTGGCGCAATCGATGATCAAAGGAAACGTCTCCCTAGCTTTTGCCCCCATCCACAAAGAAAACTTTACGGTACAACTCACCAGTGGACTTAGCAATTATAATGCATTTGATTCCAGCTTCAATAGCTTCTTTTCCAATAACTATTTTCTGCTCAGTACCGGCCTGCGGGTGCGGCATAAGAACATTTCTGCTCACTTGAATTACGAGCATATGCCGAACCAAATTAAAGAACAGCCGGGAAATATTCTGGTGATGGGGCTTGGGTATAAGTTACCGTTTTAAAGGGCGCGGCCGCAGGTGCAAAGAAGGTCTTATAGCACTGGACCAACCTCAGGTATTTCTGGGTTGTCCTGATCACGAAGAATGAATAACCAACTTCTTGTACGGTTGGCCTTCGCGGCCGCACGTACAGTTAGATGATGTTGAGAACACGTTTGTGCAGCGAACGCATGTACCATTCTTAGACGGCTAGTAGGACAACTGCAAGCCCGGGAAAGCATTTTACCTAGTGTGACTGCCCGTAGTATATCTTTACTTTCAGCTAAGAAACTGAGCTTTTTATAACTTAGCTTTGTTTTTAAACTAACCGTGGCTTATCTTTGCCTCAACCAAATGTAACCGTTATGAACATCGCCCTTGCCCAGATCAACGTTCACGTAGGAAATTTCGATGCTAATCTGGCTAAAATGCTGGAGTATACGGCTAGCGCCAAGGCTCAGGGTGCGGATATCGTCGTCTTTCCTGAGCTGGCGACTGTTGGCTATCCACCACGGGACTTTCTGGAGTTTGATGACTTCGTAAATAAGGCTGAGGCCGTAATTCAGGAACTGGCTAAGGCCGCCGAAGGAATCGCTATCGTTGTAGGCTCCATAACCCGTAACCCCATGGTGGAGGGTAAGAATCTTTACAATAGTGCTTACTTCCTTGCTAACGGTCGGGTGCAGAACGTACAGCACAAAACCCTGCTACCGACCTATGATATTTTCGATGAGTACCGCTACTTCGAGCCTGCACACGAGTGGAACGTTGTCCGCTACCAAGGTAAGACCATCGGCCTGGTCGTCTGCGAAGACAGCTGGAACGTCGGTAACGAGAACCCGCTCTACAAGGTTAATCCGATGGACAAGCTCATGGAGCACAAGCCGGATCTGATCATCAACGTATCGGCCAGTCCCTTCACCTACGACCATGCCCAAGAACGCATCAATATGCTGAAGACGAACTGTCAGCTTTATAACCTACCAATGTACTATGTTAACCACGTTGGTGCGCAGACCGAGGTCTTGTTTGACGGTGGCTCCGTCGTCCTTCACGCCGACGGAACGGTGATCGATGAGATGCCTTACTTCAAGGAGGCGCTGCGGGTTTACAACACGGAAGAGGTAAACAGTAAAGACAACATATTCGGCGAAGAGCCGAAGGAGAAGATGACGCTGATCCACGACGGTATCGTGATGGGCATCCAGAACTATTTCGGCAAGTTGGGCTTCAAGAAGGCGATTCTTGGCCTCAGTGGCGGTATTGACTCCGCCTTAGTCGCGGTGTTGGCCGCCCGTGCCCTTGGCCCTGAAAACGTTCGTTGCATCCTGCTGCCAAGCCATTACAGCTCCGACCACTCCGTGAACGACGCCCGGGAGCTAGCCCAGAACCTCGGCTGCCAGTACGACCTTATCCCGATTGAAGGTATTTACAACTCCTACATAGACGCGCTGAAGCCCCATTTCTGGGCCAAAGACGAAGGCCTCGCCGAAGAAAACCTTCAGGCCCGCGCCCGGGGGATGCTGCTCATGGCTTTTAGCAATAAGTTTGGCAATATCTTGCTCAATACCTCCAATAAATCTGAGATGGCAGTCGGCTACGGTACGCTTTACGGCGATATGTGCGGCGGCCTCAGCGTCATCGGCGACGTCTATAAAACGGAGTGCTTCGAGCTGGCCCGCTACATCAATAAAGATGGCGAGGTCATTCCCGAAAACATCATCACTAAGCCGCCAAGCGCCGAGCTCAAGCCAGATCAGTTTGACTCTGATTCCCTACCGCCCTACGACCAGCTTGACGCCGTACTCTACCAGTACATCGAGTGTACCAAAAGCCCGCAGGACATCATTGACATGGGCTTTGATGAGGCGTTGGTGAAACGTACGCTCCGCCTTGTCAACATCAGTGAGTTTAAGCGGTACCAGACTGCGCCGGTGCTACGGGTTAGTCGTAAGAGCTTTGGGATGGGGCGGCGGATGCCCATTGTGGCGAAGTACCTTAATTAGGTCGTTGGTGCGTTAGGGCTGCCGCACGTTGGGGGTAGGGTGCGCAGAATTTACGTGAGTAACATAATTGAGTGCTGTAGACACGGTTTTAGCCGTGCCTAAAGTTTTGGAGATGTAAAAAATCGCAATAATCATCAGAACATAAAAGTGCTAATATATTAGTAATATGTGCCAAAAATACTTATTTTTACTAAAATATGAGTACTAGTGAATAAGTATAGTGTCTTAAAACAACCCGCCGATGTGATGCGTGAATTAGCTGAGAAATCTGCGGCTTTACGGAAGCAAAAGGGCTATTCTCAAACAGAGCTTGCCCGTCGGTCCGGGGTTTCGCTTGGTAGCTTGCGTCGTTTTGAACAAACTGGGCATATTTCCCTCGAAAACCTGCTGCTAATCACCCAGCTACTGGGTCGGCTAGCGGATTTTAATAAGGTATTGGAACCTATTGAAGACTTGGCGGAGATTGAGAAATTATTTAGTGACCGAACTAAGAAGTAAATGGAACGCATTCTCGTCAAGATTAGATTTACCGGAGCACCCATTGAGGTGGGGGAGATCGTCTTGCGCGAACGGAAGGTTTTCTTTAGGTACAAGGATGATTTTCTTGCGCGCGAGCTATCCTTATCGCCTCTATACCTTCAGCAAACGATTGATATTCAACGGCCGGAAACGGAAATATTTGACGGCTTATTCGGTGTCTTCTCTGATTCATTGCCGGATGGATGGGGACGGCTTATAATGGACCGGGCACTTACGGGTAAAGGGATAAGCCTGGCAAATATCAACGTGCTTGATCGCCTGGCACTCGTAGGAGAAAACGGGCCGGGAGCATTAAGTTACCATCCGGTACGAAATGAGGTGGCTGGCGAAACAGACAATATTGATCTGGACGCAATCGTACTAGCAGCCAACCGGGTTCTGGCGGGAAAAAGCTCTGATGTTGTTGAAGAACTGGTCCGATTAGGCGGCTCTTCCGGCGGTGCACGGCCAAAGATCATTGCCGGCTATAATCCCAGTACTGATCAGTTAATGTCGACGGCTAACGCATTATCCGAGGGCTACGAATACTGGATCATAAAGTTCCCCGCAACGCTGGATCCTGAAGATATCGCAAGTACCGAACTGGCTTACCAGAAGATGGCCCTGGCTGCTGGCCTTGAAATGCAGCCTAGCCGCCTGTTTACTGGGCAATCTGGCCAGACCTACTTTGGTACAAAACGATTTGACCGCCAAGGAAACGACCGTTTACATTTGCATTCCGCTGCTGGACTGATGAACGATAATTTTCGACTGACCAACATGGATTATGGCCACGTAATGGATGCGGCTTTCAGGTTAGAACAAGACAGAACGGCCTACGAAAAGGTACTTCGCCTGGCGGCCTTCAACGTCTTTGCCCACAACCGGGACGACCATAGTAAGAATATTTCCTTTTTGATGGATGCCCTGGGAAACTGGCGATTGGCACCAGCTTATGACCTCACTTTTTCCCAATCATCCCACGGCTACCACAGCATGGCGGTAGGGGGAGAGAGCAAGAAACCCGGCCAAACGGAACTTCTTGGCTTAGCGAAAAGCTTTGCCATCAAGAAACCGGAACGAATTATTGACGAAGTCCGGGAAGCCGTAAACCGCTGGCCCGAATTTGCGCAGGCCTCGTCTGTTCCACAGGATTCTATTTCGCGTATCAACCGGGACCTCAACCCTTAGGTTACCCTCCCCTTTTATCCCTGACTTATGAACATCATCACTACCAGCCTCTTGGGCCTATCAGTAGCCGACGCCATCGGCGTACCCGTAGAATTCCAAACCCGCACGGAACTGGACAAAAACCCGGTCACCGACATCCGGGGCCACGGAACTTACAACCAACCGGCTGGCTATTTTTCGGATGATAGTTCGCTGGCTTTTGGTTTAGCGGAAAGCCTGGCGACGGGGAGTTTTGACCTCGAAGATCAGGCGAAACGACTCATTAATTATAAAGCGTATGGCTACTGGACGCCTGCCGATGAGATTTTTGATATTGGGGCAACGACGAGTTTTTCCATCGCTCGCCTGGGCCGGATGATCGAGAAAGGGGAAACCGGAAAACTCGCTCAGCTACACCAACTCGCTACGGAACGCGACAACGGCAACGGCGCTTTAATGCGCATCTTCCCTCTCTATGCCTACCTTCGCGATAAGCCGGTGGGAGAGTGGATCGCACCGGTCTGGCAACACTCGGCGCTCACCCACGGCCACATCCGGTCGGCGTGTTGTTGTTTTTTGTACCTCCGTTTTTGTGCGCACCTGATCGCAAAAGAAGAGAAGAAGGTAGCCTTGGACTTTGCCCGCCGCGAGCTACTTGATTTCTTGATGGCCGCCAACCTGCCGATCGAGGACTTGGATGCACTGGCAACACTCATCCAAGCTGACTTTAGCAATCTGGCGCGCACGCAGGTGCAGGGAAGCGGTTACGTGGTGCAATGTTTGGAGGCCGCCCTCTGGTCTATCTTCAACGCTGATAATTACCGCGACACCGTCCTCAACGCCGTAAACCTCGGCGAAGACACCGATACCACCGCCTGCGTAGCCGGAGCACCCGCCGCACTCATCTACGGAGTTGAAGCCATTCCAAAAAACTGGCTGGAAGCTCTTGCCCGCCGCGATGACATCATCGACCTGGGAGATCGCTTAAACGCTGCTTATCCAGTCTCTAACGTGCTGTAGTAATGTTACACCTTGCCTTACCCCCAACCGGTAGTACTTCACGTCTGTAGCATGCGGCAGCAATGTTCTACCTATTATCACCTATGAGGTGCGTCAGCTATTCTATTACTTAATTACTTTCCCATGAAAGGAGCAATACTAGGAGATATAATCGGTAGCCGCCTGGAACGAAGCGGCCTCAAAGCCACCGACTTCGACCTCTTCACCACAGAGTGCCGCTTCACCGACGATACCGTCCTCACAATAGCAGTAGCCGACGCCATTATCAACCAACGCGACTACGGTGAGACCATCAAAGACTACGCCCTCCGCTATCCGGACGCGGGCTACGGCGGTACCTTCAAAAAGTGGATGCGCGATGAACTGGAGGAGGAGTACATTAGCTGGGGCAACGGCTCCGCCATGCGCGTAAGCCCCGTCGGATGGCTGTTCAACGATATAGAATCAGTCCTGCGCGAAGCCAAAGCTTCCGCCATGCCTACCCATGGCCATCCTGAGGGCGTGAAGGGTGCTCAAGCCATCGCCGCATCCATCTTTCTCGCACGTCAGGGCGGTGGGAAAGAAGATATCCGCCAGTACGTAACCGAAACCTTCGGCTATAATCTCCGCCGTACCGTCGAAGAGGTTCGTCCAGACTACACTTTTGATGTGAGCTGCGCCGGCTCCGTTCCTGAGTCCATCATCGCCTTTCTCGATTCTAAAGACCTGATCGATAGCATTCGTCT
>Ga0136553_1000236_pt1 | contig 19991 bp, 17 predicted proteins | sample AntRauTorckE5430_FD_101384 | JGI IMG/M metagenome (GOLD analysis project Ga0136553, IMG submission 101384) | Saline lake microbial communities from Rauer Islands, Antarctica - Metagenome Torckler E5 #430 | ecosystem: Environmental > Aquatic > Non-marine Saline and Alkaline > Saline | place... | reverse complement strand
TCCAATGCCGCCTCCAGCACGATCATGATCAGGCCGACCACCCCGAGTACTTCCAGAATGGGCAGGAAATCAGCATTATCCAGCAGGTGCAGGGAATCCAGGCCGAACTTGATGCCAATACCCAGAATAATCAACATCAGCACCGAAGGCACGTTGGTCCGCTTCGATATCTCCCCAAAGATGAAGGACAAGATGATGATCACCGATGCCTCGATAATAAGCGAGTAAGTATCCAGAATCTCCATGTGAGCTAAATTTTAAAACAACCGGTCGCCGAGGCGCAGTAAAACAAATAATATGGTAGCACGATCAACTTTACTTCCGCGCAATGGTAGCAGGAAAGCCCCACTCCCCCATCAACTCCAGCAATTCCCGAAGGTGCTGCTCTTCCCGGACCGAGACCCGGGCGCTGATGTGGTTGGCTTGGTCATCGGCCCATTTGAGTTCGGGCTTGAAGGAACGCGCCAGGTAGGGAGTACTGACAAAGCGGTCGGCCAGCCAGCCCAGTGCATCCGCCGGTGGTTCGTCCCCTTCCACGCTTATGTAGAGTTGGTAGTAACCACCAATTTCTTCTCCCGTCGTCACGGTGTAGCCCTTGATCAGCAGACTGGAATAATTAATGAATTGCAGGCTATCCCCCGTTTGCAGGTACAGCCCGATGCGGCCTACACGGGAGATGACGCCGCTGGCTTTGAGGGTTTCCATTCGCTTGCCTTCCTCCACCAGTGAAGCGGCCAGAATGATCCGGCCGCTGAGGTAATCCCGGATACGACCAAAGCTGGCAATACCCAGCAACAGCAGCAGGATACCGTGCATGATGGGGTTGATGAAGAAAAAGACCAGCGTTAGCAGTAAGATCGTGAAGGGCTCGTAGAGCAGCAGGAAGGTCGAAATACCGTCCGTGACCGGCTGCTGGTAGCGACCAAATAACACGCCATTGCGCATTCGCTGTCGCAGAAACCGCAGCAACCAGAAAACACCCCACAGGGCGATGGCCGCCAGCAGGAAGTTCGTCCAGGTAAAGTATGGTTGGATAAAGTCCTTCATCAGCCGTTCGTATTTAAGTAGCCATTGTTTTTTAGCGCGCGGCCAAGGTCAGTCACCACACTTTCGTGAATCGACAACCAGCCATCGTTAGCGCGCACCAGCAGGCCCACCCGCAACAGCCGCTGCAATACATTACGGTAGCGGCCGTCGAAGGCAGGGCCAAAGAGCCTGCGCAGGTGGTATTCGTTCGTCCGCCGCTCCAAGAAAATGGTGGTGAGCAAAATACCGGTGTCCGCACTAAGAAAAGCGGGCAATTTATGGCGACGCTGCTGGCTTGGGGTCACCCGTTCTTCGCCGCAGTAAAGCATCTGATAAGCCCAGCGGTTAAGGGAATCCCCGACGTTACCCTGACTGGACCGGTGAATATCCACCACCAGTCGGTCAAAAGCGATCTCCCCCAGCGGTTCCCCATCCTCACCAACCAATAATTTATGCGTAGCACCGTGGCGAATACGGATCGCCATCTGCATGGCCTGAACGGAGAAGCCATCAAGGTTAACCTCGGCCTGAAAGACGCGGTCAAAATCCCGGAACCGATTGAGGTGGTCATACACCCCGTTGGTAGTCGCCACCAGGTAAAATATTTTGTTGGAGTAATTGTCAATGTGGTTAGAGAGTGCCCGGACATTTTCGGCCAACGAAGTATCATTATCCCACCAAAGCTCCAAGTCGTCAATCCAGATCATGGGCCGGGTCCGGAGGGAGTTCTTCTGCACAAAGGCCAGGGCGTCGGCCAGTTTTCCGGTCGTCGTCATCCGCCGGCCCTGCACGGAGATGGTCGCATTAGGGGCCAGCCGGACAACATTGTTAGGAAAGAGCTGGTTGGAGATCATCTCCCCGAACAGTGATTTGCCCGATAGCCGCTGCCCCGTCAGTACGACCGCCCCGCGAAAACCGTCGCGCCATTGCTCGATGAGCCGGCGCAGGTGAGCTGTCTCTTCTTCCCGTCCCACCAGGAAAGACTCCCCGATGTAGCCCTTCGTCAGCAGGATGTTGGTATAGGCAACGTTGGCCGGGTCGGGCCGGCGTTGGGTAATGACCCGAACCAGTTTTTCGGAGACGCTCATACGGTCTTCGCGGGCGGCGTCGCCCCGCCAGCGTTCCAACCCGCGGAAGGTAGCGTTGAACCAGTCCCGAACCGGCTGGACCCAGCGACCCTGGCGGCGGGTAAACTCGCTCAGCCCCGTTTGTAAGGGTAAGGGCAGAAAGCCCGCCGCTGGCCGGTAAATACTGGTCAGTTTCAAATCGGCATCAATCAGCCCGGCAAGCTTATCACGGATGCTACTAAAGCTTACACGTGATGTTTTTGTCCGCGCCAGAAAATCATAAAAAGGCTGGCTGAAATCGTCCGGTTGGTAGTCCACCTCATTACCGGCACGCAGCTCGTTAGCGATCAGCAAAGAGCGGTTGCGGACATTGTTGACCGCTACGCTCAGCCCGCTGGTGATCTGTTCACTCAGCCCCCAGAGCTCGTACAAATGGGGCAAAACCTCGGCTGAAATCCACTGATTAGTTGACCGCCGAAGGTTGACGTCCTTAAAGCGCAACATCCCGTGCTCGGCCCCGACGGTCACCCGGATAGATTCCACAATTTTTTGAATATCAACATTAAGCTGGTTGGTATAATCATGAATCTGCTGACCTGGCCTGGCCTCGGCGATCGACTCCTCGAGGCGGGTAGCGATACGGCCTGGGCGGGCAGCATCGTCTTTAGTGGCGTCGGCCATGAAAGCCAGCACTTCGTCGGCCCGGCTAACGGCTTGTTGTAGACATTCTTCGGCCGCCGCAATACTCTCGTGCAGCAACTTTCGCAGACTGGCAAAATGATCCACTTCGCGGCTCAGCACCGTGAATTCTTCCGCCAGTGCTTCCGCCTGGGTGGCCACTTCCAGCAGTTGCTGACGGTAAGCGGGCCAGGGGTTGTGCTGCACCTTCCAGCCATTGAGGGCTTTCTTGCGGGCTGCGGCATTACCCCCTAGCCGTTTACGGCTTTTAGCAGTCGTGCTTTCCCATTCGCTCAGGGCGTCGTTCAGGGTTTGGCGCGAACGCAGGTGCAAGGATTGGACGAGGCCAGGCTCCGCTACTTCGTCTTCCACCATCAGGTCCGCCGTCTGAAGCTGAAGTTGCACGTTCCGGTACAGGATAAGAAAGTGCTTCGCCTGTTCCGCCCAGACGAAGTGGGTGATCCGCCCTTCCGGGTCGTTCACGTCTTCCGCAGGCCCGTAGGGGTAACCATCACCGTGGGCGACCATGGCCTTCGCCATCTCCCCTAACCGGGCGGCGAGGTGGTTGATGTCTTCCCCGAAAGAAAGATCGGGCGAAGCCACCTGATCGACGGCTTGTTGCAGAGCCGTAGCGACCGACGGAAGGCTTGAGGCTGGTAGTTCACTGGTTGGCATAAGGTGTAATGTACGGTTTAATAGCGTTTTTCGTTTGAGGAATTATGGCCGATCCAAGGGGAACTTCACACGCCGCACCATTATTAGTAGGAGGGTCTTGTAGGAGATGGTTTTGTCACGCTTTTGCACTTTGGCCGTAGATTGATCAAAATTTACGGTAAAACGGCAATCGCTCGTCGCCCCCCGAATACTTTCGGAAAGACTAGGAGCTAAGAGCAGCAATTCCTTGTATGGGCGTTTGCAGCGGGCGACCGCAAGGGATCGCACATTTGTAGCGGGCGACCTACACGGTCACCCATTTTTTCCATACAGGAAATTGCTGAGCGAAGAGCGTGTCTAAGCGCTCCACATAGCCGTGCGGCAGCACTACACAACTACATAACCACACAACTACCCTACTACCTTACCGCACCAAACCGATCAACGACCGATAGTCATCAAAACGCGCATCTTCCTCCCCCAGTTCAAGCAGCGCATCGTGGTCGAGGTCGAGGTAAAGGTCTTCCAGTTCGCCGAGCGTTTCCTGGCAGCGGACCTCGACGATGCCCTCGTGAAACTGCTCCCACCGCCAGTTGTGAGTAGCGCGAATTTTCTTCAGCGTTTCCCGCTGCACGACGGTTGCCTCCTCCGCCCCGGCAACAGTTTCGATGTTGATGAAGGCCAGCTCGTTACGGGCAATCATCAGTGCGTCGCGAATCACGAAATAAGCCGTGTGGACGGCGTCGGACGCTTGCGTCACATCCTGACGAATGAACTCGGCGTAGAGGCAAAGTTGCACATCTTTCGCGTTGCGCAGCAGGTTTTTAAAGGTGGTTTTACCCCGCCATTTGAGATCAACGATGGCCACTTCACGCTTGCCGTGGCGGTCCCGCTCCAGCACCAGGTCGGCGCGACCCTTCACCGGCTGACCACCCATCGGCGTGAGTTCGCCCGTCACCACTTGCTCCGAACCACGAATACGCCAGCCGTTTTCCTGAAGGTAATGGACGAGCGACCAGGCGGCGTAGTCCATGGTACGGACAAACTGCACCCGCTCTGGTTCCTGGCCGTATTCTAACAGGACGGCCCCTTCGTTTTCCATCAACTGCCGCCAGTTGCCGTTGATCCAGCCAGCCACCTGCTCGCGGGTATAGACGGTACCGTCAGCCTTGATCTGGTTCAGCAGCCGCTCGATGAACAGGTGACCGAGATTTCCACGCAACCGATTTTCGGCGGCAATGCTCAGGATCGGTGTTCCTTTCAGCTTCAGTTGATGGCGAAAAACCCATTTGTGCGGATAATGCAGCAAGTCTTCCAGGGCGGTCGGGGTCTCCGTTTCCCGTTCGCGGATGGCGTCGGTGCGGCCCAGGTGAAGGTGGGCGACGGGCCGGTCGAGGGGTCGGACGGGCACCGGCGCAAAGCCCGGAATGATCTTGCCCCCCAGCACACCGGGGACAGCTCCGGCCGCGTCAACATTAACGGTGATGGCGGCGAGTGCGCCCTTGGGGAAGGCAGCCTCGAGATCCCCCATCAGCGGGTGGGCCTCCACTTCGCTGCCGTCGACGCGCTCGGGCAGGCAAAGCACAAGCTGGCTGCGAGCGTGCAGTATGGGCCGCAGTTGGGTCCAGGCCGACAGCTCATTTTGCTGATCCGGGCCATTGATCGTAATACCGGAGGCGGTCAGAAAGGTCAACTCTTCCGGATAGTAACGGCTAAAAAAATAGTCGGGTTCATGCTCGATAAAATCCCACCAGAGCAGTTGCTCCAGGGCTTCGCCGTCGGGTGTTTTTAGCGCGGACGCAGGTGCAAAGATGGTGGGAAGGGCACCCTTTTCCTGCTGCTGAAACTGGGTGGGAGCTGGCTCGTACACCGTTCTGACGAGCCGCTCGACCTCCAGGTAGGTGAGTTCCGTTTCCGGTTGGGCGTCGAGCAATTCCATGGCGCGTTGAGCCTGGGCGGCGAGAACGAGCAGGCCGGTATTTTCTTTTTTCAGCGGTTGGTCTTTCTCCTTCTTACGGCTATCGGCGTAGGCTTCCAGTGCCCACTCCCGCAGCCTGTTGAACAGCTGGCGGAGGTCGAATTTTGGCACCGCCCCGTCTCTGGGGTAACGCTTACGGCGAAACCAACTCTCGTACTGCTCCCGGACAGCGGCCAACTGTGTTTTTGACCAGTTTCGCTCTTCCTCCATCTCGCGGAAGAAACCTTCCAGCATCTGAAACCAACGCGGGCCGAACATCCCCGGCGTATCGGCCAAAAAGACAGCAATGCGCTGGGCCAACCGCCAGTGCAGTGGCTTGGTGACCAGACTGACAAACTCCATCACCCGGTCAATTTCTATCGGTTGCCAAAGGAAGGTGGTGATGAGCTTGAGCACCTGCAGACTCGGTCGGGCCAGGCTGGTCGACGGCACGCCCAGACTTGGCAGGCCTTCACTCAGCAGGGCGTTATCGAGCGTCTGATTGCGAAGGGTCAGCAACGCGCCGGGCTGCCATTCGGGATTGTTCCTCAGCAAGCGGGCGAGGTAAGCAGCGATGTGGGTATCCCGATGGGCACGGAGGAGAATTAAGGAGCCGTCGCCGGTTAGCTTGGTTTTTGATTCTTGAGGAGCGGCGCTGAGCCCTTCTGGGTTCTTGATTGGCTGCGCTGAGCCCTTCTGGGTTCTTGATTCTTGATTTCCTTCGTTGGAAGCCGAAGATAGTAAGGTGCGTTGCCAGACGGCGAGGTCGGTATCGCCGAGGGGCGGCGCGGGGTCAGGCAATGAGGTGATGGTATCGCCGAGGGTTTCGAGGGAGGAGAGCAGGCGCCGCAGGCCGGGAGCGAGCAGGTGGCGAGGTTCGTTGAGCCAGATGACCAGGCGGGGGTGGCGATTTTCAGGTAGTGCGGCCAGCAGGAGTTGGAGGCGGTCAGCCGGGCCGGGCAGTAAGCGAAAGTCGTAGCGGTCATCGTGGAGGAGAGCCTCCATTTGGTGGAGGACGACGATGCGGGCGGGTACATCCGCCCCGGCTTCCCTGCGTAAATTGTAGCCCGCGTCCAGCAACTCATCGCGGCGGCTAAGGAGTTCGGCGGCGGTGGCGGACTGGTCGGCGGTGAAGGAAGCGGCGTAAAAAGGACTAGGGCCGGCGACGGCCTCCGTCTCGGCCAGGTGGGCGGTCAGAAGTTGGCGGTACTGCTCGGTGCGGAGGGCTTCGCGGTTCACTGCCGGGGCACCAAGGGCGTAGTAGCCTTCGAGGTAGCGCAGGAGGCCGGCGGGCGTCATCAGAGCGCGGTCAACGGCGATGATGGGCGCAGGCGGCAGGGTTTGAGCGTCGGAGAGGGTCAGGCCGAGGAGGATGGTCATTAGGGAGGGCTTAGTAATTCAAGGTGAGATTAGGATTGAAGACTGGCAATAAATCCTTGGTGGTGAGTAGGCTAGTTGTGTGGTGTTGCCGCGTGGCAATGAGAAATCTTCGATATACAGTGGCACTACAAAATACCAGCAATTCCCCCTATGGACATTTGTACACAACTATACTTCTGGTTTTCAAGCGATTAAAACTGAGTAGGCGCGAACTTCACGCTAATTCAGCGATGACTACCGGACGTTTGAGGTGCCATTTGCAGCCATAAAGTAGTAGGCGAACAATGCCTGATACATTGCCGCCTCTTACTTGCGGTAGCTACTGCCGAACTACAAAACTACCGAACTAAATCTATCCGCCCATAACCGCCTTCATCCGCGTCAGTTGGGTGAGCCAAAGGGCACGCTGGTCTTCCACTTCGTCAGCGTCGGCGAAGTCGGTGACGTACACGATGGTTTCGCCGGTGACGGGGCTTTTGCTGATGTCGAATTCCAGGTATTCGTCGTCATCCTCCGCGTCTTCCCAGGCAAAGCGGACCATGTCGGCCTCCTTGTCTTCAATGAGCTCGGCGATTTCGGCAGAACCCTCCCAGACGAAGGTGTAGGTCTGGTCGTTGATATCCACCTCGTCGCAAAACCAGCGCGTCAGGCAGGCCGGGTCGGTCAGAAATTGGTGAACAATTGTCGGGGATGCCCGGCAAATGAACTCAGAAGTAAACTTAACACGTTCCATATCAGTAATTTGGGAGGTATGAGGGCGGCCAATTAAGCTAATTAAAACGAGACTACCAAAATTCTTTTATGGCCCAACCTATTAGCCTCCTGTGGTGTTTGTGTAATGTCAGGGTTCAAAAGCACCATAAGCTATTGATTGCTAGGGAAATTACCCGTAATTTTGCGCCCGATTTCAAAAACTAACCTTCTGTATGAGACAGCTTAAAATTACCAAGTCGATCACGAATCGCGAGAGTCAGTCGCTCGAAAAGTACCTTCAAGAAATCGGTAAAGTCGACCTGCTGACCCCCGAAGAGGAAGTCGACCTGGCCAAGCGGATCAAGCAAGGTGACCAGCTCGCCCTCGAAAAGCTAACCAAGGCGAACCTCCGCTTCGTTGTCTCCGTCGCCAAGCAGTACCAGAACCAGGGCCTCTCCCTGTCTGACCTGATCAACGAAGGCAACCTCGGTCTGATCAAAGCCGCTCAACGTTTCGACGAAACCCGGGGCTTCAAATTCATCTCCTACGCCGTATGGTGGATTCGCCAGTCGATCCTCCAGGCACTGGCCGAGCAAAGCCGCATCGTCCGCCTACCGCTCAATAAAGTCGGCAGCCTCAATAAGATCAATAAGGCTTTCTCCATGCTGGAGCAAACCTACGAACGGGAGCCAAGCAGCGAAGAACTCGCCGCCCAGCTCGAGATCACCCCCGAGGAAGTAGAAACCACCCTCGGCGTCGCCGCCCGCCACGTATCCATGGATGCGCCCTTCGTCGAAGGAGAAGACAACAGCCTGCTCGACGTACTGGCCAACACCGCCACCCCCGGTACCGACACCGCCCTGGAATACAAGGAATCCCTGCGCCGCGAAATCGACCGCAGCCTCGGCACCCTTACCGAGCGACAGTGTGATGTGATCAAACTCTACTACGGCATCGGCGTCGAACACCCCATGTCGCTCGAAGACATCGGCGAAAAGTTCGGCCTCACCCGCGAACGCGTTCGTCAGATCAAGGACAAGGCGATCAATAAGCTGAGGAGTGCGAATCGGTCTAAGTTGCTTAAGAATTACCTGGGCCATTAATGCCCCCTGCTATTCCTCTTGAACTTAACTTGAGGTTTGCACCTTCCCCGTTTTCTAATCGCTTGAAACCAGTCAGCTAAGTAGTCGGCGAAAACTTACTTGCTAATTTAGTGGCCGTAATTCGCTAGTTGTCAGTAAAATACGCCTGGGGTGGCATAAGTAAGTATCGTGTGGGTACTTACTTGTATAGAAATGTAGTTTTGTAGTGCTACCGCATGTTGAAGGTCTAACATCGCCACGCGGCAGCACTACAGCAGCAAATACACGACTATGCTACTCACCATCGAGGAGTTATGCTGGTTTACAATCCGATTCCAGCCGTTTCCCTTATGGCACGAGCACAGGAAAAGTCCTGGCCAGCGTTGGAACATCTTGTCGGACTTTAGGAAAAGTCCTAGTCGGTGTTTAGACACACAAGCAATCTACGCTACGAACTCGAAGTAAGCAAAATGGCCCTATAGGGAATTGCTGATCCAAACCTCACGTTAAATTTAAAAACCGCCGCAGGACAATGTCCTGCGGCGGTTTTTAAATTTAAGAGGAATCACAGGGGTGCTATATTCAAACATTCACGATATTGATCGTCAGGGTATGGTCCTGCCGGATGAAGTCGTTTGAGTTTGCGCTGGAACCAAGTAGTTGATAACCACCATTTAGGAGGTTCGGGAAGCCGCCGGGACAAAGATTGGTGCCATCGATGATAAAAACGGGGTATTCCCCCTCGGCCAGGGCACACTCGCCCTCCGCAAAATCGTAGAAGACCCGGTTGCCCGGCACAATGCCATCAAAAGCGATGGCCTCGCCCGCACTCGAACAGGTATAGCCGAAGCCCCCCTGAATATCGAGCCACTTGATTCCGCTTTCGTTGTCTTCGGCGAATAGCGTCACTTCAACCACATCGTTTTTGGTCATGGTCATGGAATAATCCGGATCGGTAACGAGGCTCAGGGAGCTGATGGGCCCTGAAGAGGTGTTGGTTCGGGTCACTATTTGCCAGTAAAGATCTGGCGCCGTACGGTCAGAAAAGTCAATCGCTATGGCTCCTTGTTCTCCGCCGCAGGGGTCGCAGGCGCAACTTAGCAGTACGAGAAAGAAGGCGAAGGTGGTCAGGATAGAGGTGGATGGGTTCATGGTTGGTATGTTTTTACCGCCTGGCTAGTGCGCAGGCCTCGTACCTATATTCCGGTTCGATTCCGTTTGTTACAACCGCCTGTTGAATAGTTTGCTTCCCGGGTGGCCACATTGCTTTTCAAAAGAGCTTTCTTTGCACCTGCGTTCGCGCCCGAAAAATCCTCATTCGCACCTATGCGAACGTGCAAAAAAGCGGCCCATCACTCCATCGTAACCATGCACAAGAAAAAATCCATGGCGGCCCTCAACCGCCTCTCCCCCGCCGAGTTCGCAGCAACGACCAGGATTCCCGTCTCGCTCTTGCTCGACGATATCCGCTCCGCCAACAACGTCGGTAGCCTCTTTCGCACGGCCGATTGTTTTGCCCTGGAGCACGTGTACCTCTGCGGCATCACCGCCACCCCACCCCACCGCGACATCCTGAAAACGGCCCTCGGCGCAACCGAAACGGTGCCCTGGAGTCATCACGCAGATGCCCTCGCTTTAGTACACGAACTGAGGGGCGACGGCGCGCAGGTGCAATGCCTGGAACAAACGGAGCAAAGTGTGTTTTTGCGGAATTTCGTGGCCGCTGGCGACGGACGTTTAATCCTGGTCGTGGGCAACGAGGTTAAGGGCGTCAGCCAGGCCGTGATCGATGCCGCCGACGGAGCCATCGAGATCGAGCAGTTCGGGACTAAGCATAGCTTGAACGTGGCGGTAGCGGCGGGAGCAGCGGTCTGGGCATTAAGCTCCGCGTGGCGCAGCAATGAATAGCCTACCGCCCAAAACGGAAGCCTATCGTAAAATTAAGCATCGTCAAACTAGCCGTATCCAGATAATTTAGCCGATTAGACGGTCCCAGCCTACCCGCATGCTCAATTGCATCTCCCAATACCCGACCAACGCTTAACTCAACATAACTGAACCGGCCATCTCCACCAACGAATTGATAGCCGATACCTCCTTCCAAAATTGTATGCGCTGCCGGTAAGTCCACATCCCCCGCAGGAAAAATAGTCGGGTCTTGCCCGCCGGGTAAATCAGGTTCTTCCAATTCCCCGGAGGTATTGCCTGAAAAGTTAAAAAGTAATCGCCCACCAACTTTAAAGTACAGGCCTACGTCAGTCACGGGGTTCCACTTCAACATAACTGGTACCCCAATCTGCGTCCATGACACAGTTGCGTTAACCGTCCGAATGATCTCTTGCATTGGAGAACCATCTCCCTGACGTTCGGTAGTTTGCTGCCCAAGCCTAGCAAACCCTAGCTGTAGACCAGATTCTATCCAGAACCGTTTGGTTAAGGATGTTCCACAGAGCAGCACCAAAGCTCCAGTTGGCAGGCTTCTTTCTAATGATTCCGTATTCTCTCCGGTTATCGTAGGAATCCCGAACTGAGGAATAATTTCAAAACCAAAAGGAGAAACGAGGACTTCCTGCCCGTAGCATGAAGAAATCATTAACACGGATATGATGCACAGTAATAATAGTCGCATGTATTGAAATGTTTCCGGGTTCTATACTGTGATATTAATACGCGCTTCTTGTAAGTATTTAATAAAAAAACCAGATTAACAGTACTTTAACCAATGCTTGGCCAGCATCGTCAATCTCTTACCGTCCCTACCTAAACCATCACCCGCACCACCGTCAAATCATCCGTTGGCTTCAAGCCGAAGGTATTGGAGATGTAGATCACCTTGCGTCGGTAAGCCGTTTCATCGGGTCCTTCGTCGCGGTGGCAGAGCAGGAAGCTGATCAGTTCTTCCTCGGTGACGGGGCGGTAAGAATCGTGGCTGAAGGCGCGGAAGGCAAACACCCCGTCGGAAGCCAGGGCTAGGTCGAGGAAGTCGGTCGCCGTGACCCGCTGGGTGAGCAGGTTCCAGTAATCGTCGAAATCTTCGTGGAGGTGGTAGCCGAGGTAGTCTGGTTTGTTTTGTTGGTCAAACTCGATGATCTCCTCGTCGCAGGCGATGACGCCGTCGCCGATGACGACGATCTCGGCGTGGCGATCCTGGGTATCGACGATGGCGAGCACGAGGGTGGAGAGCAGCTCTACCTGGTCGAGGTCAAGATCAGACGACAGGCGGGCGAGGTCGGCGAGAAGCGTGCGCAGGGTGTCTTTGAGCAGTTGCTCCGTAGTGGGCGAAGTGCGCTCGGCAAAGCTACGCAGGTTGGTCTGCTTGGCGATGCGGCGCAATACTTTGGCGATCAGACCGGTGGCGAAGTGGGCGTCCGTTCCACTGGAACAACCATCCATCACCGCCAGTAGCAGGTGGCGGTCGGTGATTTCGGCGGTGAGGAAGGCGTCTTCGTTGTGATCGGTGTGGTGGGTGCCGATCTGGGTGTGCGTAATTAAATTGATAGCAGGATAGTCTGGTAGATGAATAAGGCTGGCGTAAAGATGATTCTCCAAACGGTTTTTGGTAAAGACCTCCAATGAGCTTTTGCCGACTTCGTCAGACAAAAAAACACCTCGGAAGACCGACCAAAAACCTCCGGGCTACATTTACCACGACTATAAAATCGTCAGAAATGGCGCCGGATAGTCGTGACAACTCACTTGCTTGGTACCACTATGAGGACGGTACGTTGCGTCAGCTACACAAACAACATAATGAGCGTCAAAATGATTCCCGCAGCGGTGAAAATCAATCCTTTTCGCAAAATTCTCCCCCCGGGCATGTACATCCAAAAGGAAGAAATGACAAAAAAGAGCAGGCCAAGACCGAAGAAGATATTGAGAACGTACAGGGGGTCGTTGGTCGTCGATTTGTGCAAGTGGGTGATCTTATCGACAACGTAGCCGTACTGCTTTTTGTAAGTGACCACTTCGCCCGTGGCCTTATTATAGCTATCCTCTTCGCCGAAGCGGATAAGGTCGCCCTCGGTTGATGCTACTTTGAAATCCTTGATCTTGAGCGTTTCCCCCAGCTCGGCCGGCGCCAGGTTCGTAGTGATGACCCGTTCCGTCTTGACGTTCTGCTTTAAAAAGCTGGTCTTGCGAAATACCAGAATGATACCGCTAATCGCATACATCGCCATCACGCCAGCCAAAAAGAAGCCGAGGTAGCGGTGGAAGATGCGCATTCTGAGGGGGAGAGGCTGCTTGGTGGACATGGTTGATCTGTTAGTCTGTTAGTCTGTTAGTCTGTTAGTCTGTTAGTCTGTTACGCAAAATTAACATTATTTGGATTTGATCCAAATAATATTTTTATTATTTCGGCCCCTGTCAAAAAGAATCTGGGCACATCTCACCTTGAAAAAAGTTGCCCCTGCCCTGGTCTTACATTTATGATGGCAAGCCGGAAGCGACGCCGTATTTTACCCACCAAATTATTATTGACTCGCTCACACTGCTATTATACATCAGCCGCCTCGCACGTCTCCCCTCCCCGGCGGGGAGGGGCCGGGGGTAGGCTTATCAGTAGCCAGTGTACAGCGGGACATCAATCACCATACCATTTCAAGATGATCCAACCTTTCCACCTGGCCATTCCTGTGCAGGACCTCGTTATTGCCCGTAACTTCTACGGCACCATTCTGGGCTGTCCGGAGGGCCGCACCGACACCGAATGGATCGATTTCGACCTTTTCGGCCACCAACTAGTTGCCCACATGGCTCCGGCCAAACCGACCGATGACCACCGCAATGAAGTAGACGGCAGGCACGTCCCCATCCCCCACTTCGGCGTGGTACTACCCTGGCAGCAATTTGAGGATTTTGCCCAACGGCTGCGTGACCACGGCGTGAAGTTTGAGATTGCGCCCTACGTACGCTTCAACGGTTTGCCCGGCGAGCAGAACACGATGTTCTTCTATGATCCGTTTGGCAACGCCTTAGAGTTCAAGGCGTTTAAGGATATTTCGCGGCTGTCTGCCAAGTCGTTGAATGGGTGACAGCCTTAGGCGAGGCGGGCGGTTTTCCAGAAGTTGGGGAATTGCTCGACGGTATCAATCTCTTCCGGCGCAAATAGGAAAGGACGCACATCGCTAGCCAGAGCCGCGAAGTCGAATGGCCCAATCCGTTCTTGCACCATTTGACGAAGGCTCTCCGAGTTGTCAACCTCGAAGCGATCTATCAGGTAACCGTAGTCCGGAGTAGTCTGGCCCAAAATCCAGACTAAGTCATAGTAATCACGTCCCTTTGGTCGCTTCCTGCCCATGATCGCGGCAACCTTCATGCTCGCAAGCAGATTCAGCGGGACAGCCGGAACCTCCGTTCGCACACCAAATTTATTGATTGGCACGAATGCCCGCTCATAGTCGTAATGCTGCTTCTCTGTGTCCATTTTGATCAGTAATTTTGCCTCCTTATGCCCACTTAGCTGATATTTAAACAGCAGTGCGGGAAAGCGGATATTACAGTGAAAAGCTCCTTTATAAGCAAAACGAAGCGTCACCTCGTAGCCCAGCAATTCCAGACCACGTTGAATAGCAGCGCAGGATTCTTCGAACTCCTCCCGTGTGAGTACAACGTTATCGAAGTCCAGGTCTTCAGAAAACCGGGTAGTACCATAGCATATACGTAGACAGGTTCCACCGAGAAAAGTAAACTTGTGCGCGTATTTTCCTTCAAAGATTAATTTGAGAATTTCGTACTGCAGATATTCACGCAGCATGTAAGATTTTTCCGTGCGAAATGCTTCTGGGAAAAACTGCTGAATATTATTCATGTCCATCATAATTCGTATAGTTTAGCGAGTACTTTAAGACGCTTTTGCATTATTTCACTGCCGAAGCGGCCGGCATAGATTTCCATTTTGTTCCAATTGATGTCTTCTTTCAAGCTCCATGGGTCGAACCGCATTTCTTCCAGCCACAATTCATCAGAGAATTCCGATTCGAGGTAGGCAAGATCGAGCAGTGCCTTTTCTGGCGTCGCTACGGCATACGAATGTCCCCGCCACGCTACTACATCAAAGCCAAAGTAGAGGCGGGGCTTTATCTGTCGAAAGTTATACCGTTTTTGATCATGAACTACCGCCATCGTTTTACGGGTACTCACGGAAGTCACCTCGAAAACATGCTCCGGAATGATGCTGTGATATTGTAAAGCGGAGTAGGTAGACACGTAGGACGGAGCATACATTTCGTTCGCGAGGGTAAAGGCATCCACTTCGGATTCCATCGTCCACTCCGTATTCAGGTAAAGACCGTTACGCACCTTCCGCAACAATCCCTGATCAGTCCACCGCCCGAGAACGTTAGGGTCATAGCCCGGCCCGTAACGCTTGCGCATGTCCACCGGGCGGATAAAAGTCTTGTGCGCCGGAAACTCATACTTGCTCATCTCGTTTCTTTTTTTCAGCTAACACCTGAAAAAAAGAAATGGTTGCTACGCCGGGGGTGATGCTCCGTTTGGTTATCTAAAGAACGCCATACCGATGCCAAACGGAGCATTACGGGACTCCCCGGGCTGTTCCCGACACCAGCCGAAGCAGCATCCACCAGCCCATCCACTTTGCTGCTTGCCACCACTCCCTTTGCACCAGCGGCCGCGCCCGGGTAAATTTTCTTGCTTTATTTACGATTGCTAAGAGAACTATGACTACCTTTCGGGCGTCTTAAAACAAGACAACCTTTTGTCCTTTTCATCATTCATATAGCTGTCGTCACGTTGCGGTTCACCACGCCATAAAAAGTAGCGTTTGTCCCTCAGCTCTAACCAAATATCTCCGATCATGGTAACCACGCCAACTCCAATGCCTAATACCGAGCAACTCGAGATGATTCGCCAGAGTGCTCGCGATTTTGCCGAGGCGCGCATCCGTCCTGATTTTATGGACTGGGACGAGCGGGAGCACTTCCCCCGCGAACTGTTCACCGAAATGGGTGAGTATGGTTTCATGGGGATACTGGTCCCCGAAGAATACGGCGGCACTGGCCTCGGTTACGCCGAGTACATCACGATCATCGACGAAATTTCGCGTGTTTGTGGGTCCATCGGCCTGAGTATTGCTGCTCACAACTCGCTGTGTACAAACCACATCCTAGTGTTTGGCGACGATGCCCAGAAGGAAAAGTACCTACCCAAACTGGCGACCGGCGAGCACGTTGGTGCCTGGGGTCTGACGGAGCCCAATACTGGCTCCGACGCTGGCCGGATGCGGACCGTCGCCGTCAAGCAGGACGACGGTGGCTACATCCTGAATGGTGCTAAAAACTTTATTACCCACGGCCTGAGCGGCGAGGTGGCCGTCGTGATCGTCCGCACCGGTGAACTACTAGATAGCCATGGCATGACAGCCTTCATCGTCGAGCGCGGTGATACTGGCTTCCGTGGCGGCAAGAAAGAAATGAAGCTGGGTATGCGCGCTAGCGAAACTGCCGAGATGATTTTCGAGGATTGTTACCTGCCAGCCGACCGGATGCTCGGCCAGGAAGGTGAAGGCTTTATCCAATCCATGAAGATCCTTGACGGTGGCCGCATCAGCATCGCAGCCCTCAGTCTGGGCATTGCCCGCGGAGCCTTCAACGCCGCCCTGGCCTACAGCAAGGAACGCGAACAATTTGGCAAGGCAATCAGCCGTTTCCAGGCCATCAGCTTCAAACTGGCAGATATGGCTACTGAACTGGAAGCCGCCGAGCTACTAGTTCGCGAAGCCGGCCGCCTGAAAGATGCTCACCTACCCGTCACGAAAGTCTCCGCCATGGCCAAACTTTACGCAAGTGAAGTAGCCGTACGCTGCGCCAACGAGGGCGTACAGATCTTCGGCGGTTATGGTTTTACCCGAGACTACCCGGCCGAAAAATTCTACCGCGACTGCAAGCTGCTGACCATCGGCGAAGGCACTTCTGAGATTCAGAAATTGGTGATTAGCCGGGCGTTACTCAAGTAGTCAACGACCTTTAAGTCAGGGCAATCGTAAGATTAAGATTGAGGATCTGATGCCTTCTTTGCTCTTACGATGGCCCTGGCGTTAAAACAGCTGACTGATTCCCGGGCACAACGCTTTGCGTATCTTGCCGCCGTATGTCGATAAAAAGAGTTTTAGATGTCCTTAAAGTACTTCGCCTCCCGAACTTGCTGGTGGTTGCTACCACACAATTACTCGTGTATTATCGCGTACTGTTACCTGCTTTTCATCCCGAACAGATCGCTATCACTTTAACTTCCTGGAAGCTGGCTGAACTGGTGATTGTCACCTTGCTCATTACCGCTTCCGGCTACCTGATCAATGATTTGCAGGATGTCCGAACGGACAACATCAACCGCCCGGGCAGTAACCCCGTAGCGCGCTTGGGCGAGCGTACAGTGACCTGGTTTTACATGGTTTGCCTGCTGGCTGGCTTCCTCATCAGCCAGTTACTGGCCTACCGATTGGGGGAGCTGAAGCTACTCGGCATTTTTCCGCTGGCTGTGGGTATGCTTTCCATTTACAGCATTGGCATGAAGCGTATTCCGGTGTTGGGCAACCTGTTGGTCGCCCTTTATTGTGCTGGTGTGCCGGGCATCATTTTACTGGCTGAGCGGACCGGGGTTCGTCGCTTATTTACCGCTAACCCCGAAGCTGGTGCTAATGCCCTGCGCGTTTGTCTGTTGTTTATGGTCTTCGCTTTTGTAGCTACCCTTTTGCGGGAACTGGTCAAAGACCTGGAAGACCTGCGGGGTGATCGGGAGGTCGGGCGGCGCACGATTCCCGTTATGTGGGGCGTTTCCAATAGCCGTAAACTGGGTGTTTTGCTGGGGCTGATGGTGTTTTTCGCCGTGCTTTCGCCCATCTTTCTGGGTTGGCCTGCCTTCCTGGCGCCCCCGATGCTGGCTTGCATCGCCATCCTTTTACTCGGCCTGCTTTACATTATTTTCCAGTTGCTGCGTGCGCGTGAAGTACTTGATTATAAGCGGCTGAGCCTGCAACTGAAGTTCTTCCTGCTCGGCGGGCTGGGGCTGCTGATCTTTTTTTAGGGCGCGGCCGCCGGTATTTCGACTCCGCTCAGCAGAGCTGCAAAGTAAGGTGGAAAGAAAGCAGGCTTTGAGGGCCAGCATTTGACGTATCTTCGGCTTTACGTTTCGGCCGGTTTTGCTGGCCACATCACCCCGATAATTTCTACCGGCCATTCAGACTTCTTCCCCCAATACCCGTTCGCGTACCACCCGCCGTTTATTGCGTTGGGCACTCGGCTTGTCTACGGTGATTATCATCAGCTTACTTTACCCCAACAACCTGAAGTTCCCCTTTGACTTCGAGCGGGGGCAGACCTGGCGATACAGTGAGCTTGACGCCCCCTACGATATTCCTGTCCTTAAAGCTACGGAAGTACTGGACGCTGAAATTAAAAACGTCGAAAAAGCGGCCAACCCAGTCTACCGGCTCGATCAGTCGGTCGCCAGAAAAGCCCGCGCCCGTTTCCTGGAAGAATTTCAGATCCGGCTTGACAGTGCCCGCGTGCGTAATGACAACCGTGACTTGACCAATCAACCGGGCCCCCACCGCCGCTACGGCCTGCGGGTACTCGATAAGCTGTACGACGAGGGCATCATCCGTGCCCGTTCCGAGGAGGAAATGGAAGGCATGTACACCGTCGTCACCATCCTGAATGGCAACGAACAACGGGAGCGAATGCTCACTCAACTGCGCTCTCCCGGAGATGCGCAAAGCTGGCTCCGGGACAGTTTGTTCTACACCGATTTACGATCTCCGGAGTTTCTTCTTGATCTACTGGCCGACAAATTCACCTACAATCTCTTCTACAGCGACTCCCTCACCGCGCAAATCCGCTCTGAAGCCGTCACCAGCATCAGCCCATACGATGGTCTGGTCCGCCGGGGTGAACAGATCATCAAACCAGGAGAAACGGTGACGGGGACGGTCTACCAGCAACTGGTCAGCTACCGCCAGCTTTATAACGAAAGCCTGAGTACGCAGACCACCTTCTGGAGTGTGTTCGGCGGGTACGCCGTCCAGATCGGCCTAGTGGTGCTATTGTTATTTGTTTACGTGCGCTCCTTCTTTCCTTTTGTCTACAGCCGCGTGAAGAACCTACTTATGATCCTGATGTGGCTGGTGCTCTACGCCCTGATCGTTCGCACGGTTGAGCTTAGCCCAGACCTGAACACCTACGTCGTTCCCTTCTGCATCGTACCCATCGTGATTCGAATATTTTTCAACGAGCGCCTGGCCTTCTTTGTCCATGTCTCGGTCGTGCTAATCGCTAGTTTTCTGACGACGCTGGGCTACCACTTCACCTTCCTAAGCATTATGGCCGGGGTCGTCGTCATCGTGATGGATATTGACACCCGCGATTCAGGACGCTTCCTGCGCAGTCTGTTGCTGCTGTTTGGTTTCTACTTCATTGGCTTTGTCGGGCTGGAACTGATGCGGGGTGGCACCTGGAGCACGGTCAATTACCCAAACATCGGTTGGATATTCGGCAACGTTTTCCTCTGCCTGCTGGCTTACCCGCTGATTCCGTTGCTGGAGCGTATTTTTGGTTTCATCTCCCCCATTACCCTGGGGGAGTTAAGCGATATGAACCGGCCCTTACTGGAACGCTTGGCCCGTCAAGCACCGGGGACGTGGCAGCACTCGCTCAACGTAGCCAATATGTCGGAACAAGCCGCCCGGGCCATTGGTGCTGACGCCCTTTTGGTCCGGGTGGCCGCCCTTTACCACGACATTGGAAAAGTGGCCAACCCGGCCTTCTTCATTGAAAACCAGAACGGACCCAACCCCCACGAAAAACTAAGCCCACGGGAGAGTGCAACCCTCATTATTGGTCACGTTAGTGAAGGAGTAAAACTTGCCCGACAAGCTGGCCTACCAGAGGTAATCATCGACTTCATTCGGACGCACCACGGTACCACCCGGGTGGAATTTTTCTACCGGCAGTACGTCCGTGATCGTCCTGAACGGGAAGCAGAAGAAGCAAAGTTCCGGTACCCTGGCCCCCGGCCCGTCACTAAGGAACAGACCGTTCTCATGATTGCGGACTCCACCGAGGCCGCTTGCAAAAGCCTGAAAAACCCCAGCGAAGAGGAGTTGTTTTCCCTGATCGATAGTGTCATCCGTGGCAAACTCACTTCCGGCCAACTGGAAGACAGTCAGCTCACCTTTCAAGAGTTGGAAACGTCGCGTCGGATCTTCCGTAACATCCTCAAGAGCGTTCATCATACCCGTATCGCCTACCCGGAAGTTATAGGAAAAAAGGGAGAGGAGGAGTAGTGCTTGCACTCTTTAAAAGCATAGCTCCTAAACCTAGTGCCTCCCGATCGAAATAAGCCGCACCTTGACTTGCTATCGCGGCGCTGAACTGCCCAAATCGAAGTCCACCGTAGCTAAGGCTACGCTGAACTTCAATTCGATTGTTCAGCACCACG
>Ga0136553_1000230_pt1 | contig 20084 bp, 15 predicted proteins | sample AntRauTorckE5430_FD_101384 | JGI IMG/M metagenome (GOLD analysis project Ga0136553, IMG submission 101384) | Saline lake microbial communities from Rauer Islands, Antarctica - Metagenome Torckler E5 #430 | ecosystem: Environmental > Aquatic > Non-marine Saline and Alkaline > Saline | place... | reverse complement strand
TGAACGAAGAAGGTCTAACATACCACCAAGTTCGGTTTCGAACCGATTTCACTTTAACGCAGGACTATATCAACGAGAAGTTTATTGAGCACATCAGGAAAAAGAGAAAGCAGCACCGAAAAAACAAGGACAAACCCAGGCTTTTCATTTTTGATTCCGAGCACCTCAACGACATGAATGTTCCGATTTCTCCCTTACCCAATACGATTGAAAAAGAGATCGTTGAAGAGTATCTTAATTCAAAAAAAACGGATGACGTAGTCTGTATCATCTATCGAAACTATCGAGAAAGTTTGCCGAGGTTTACGGTCAAAGTTTTTGCTCCTGAGCATATGAAGTTCTTCGCCCGGCAGCTTGAGACCTTTGGTTTTCACCAAGATTATGAAGTGGCGAGAAGCTCAGCGGATATTACTGCTAAGTTGGCTTCACTAGCACGTTATAAAATTCGACGACAAGGGTGACCTGCAATCCTCTGGACTCATGTTAGGTACACAGTCTGCTTTATTCATTTATAGAAAATTTCAAATGAGTAATAAAACACCCCTATCTTTACACCTCCGACGCACACCGCAGACTAAACCCACCAAGTCATGCGCTTACTCCTCACGTCGTACCCCTTCATAATCTTCCTCGCTGCCCTAGTTGCACTCCTTTACCCGAGCTGCGAACCAGCCGACCCCATCGTCGAAGAACTCCCCGTCACCGCAACCATCCTCCTGGACTTCTCCGACCCCAACACCCACGCCGGCAACACCGGAGGCTATCGCTACCTCTACGACGGAGAGTCCTACTCCGCTACCTACAACGCTTGGTCAACCTGGTCCTGCCAGGACGGCCCCAACTTCTTCGCCGCCTGGGACGACACCTCCCTAACCGTCTGGCTAGCCCATTGCCCCCCAACCCTGCACCTCGAATCCATCACCGCTCAATCTGGCGACGGTGCTCCCCTACCCATTGAATCTTGGGTCCCGGTAACCGGAGCCCACGAATCCACCTACCAGCTAACCCTGGCCCCTGCCAACTACGTCGACATCGAAAACGGGGCCTCCACCATCAATCTGAACTTCACCTACAACTAATCAAGTACGGGCGGAACTTGCCCCCGCCCTCATTCCTTCCCGACCCTTACGCCGCGGACTAATCAAAATCCAAAGTCATGCGCAACCTTCCCTTGCTCTTAATACTCCTCCTCTGCACCTGCGGCCCCGCCACCAGCTGCCGTGCCCAGGTACCCGACACCCTGATCACCGTAACCAAGCTACCCTACCCCGAAGCCAGGATCTTCCCCCTGAATCAGAGCCCCGGAGGGGCGTCTACCGTAGCGAGGGGTGGAGGCCTGGACCGGAGGTCCGACCGCAACCCCTCGTTTTCGTTCGATTCCTGCATCCAACAACGCCACTCCCGCCTCCGCGAAGCCAACCTGGCCACCCTAACCAAAGCCCACAAAAAAGACTGGCTAAAATACCTCCCCTCCCTAAGCGCAGGCCTGGCCCCATCCTTCCGCCAAAACAATGATGGCTCCGTACGGGCGGGGCTTGCCCCCTCCCTATCCCTAGGCATAAACTCCTCCCTGATCTACCAAGCCCACCGCGACAAGCAGCAACGCGCCGCCACCCGCGAATCCATCATCAAACGCTCCCAACTTCAGGAAGACCTGGAAATCGCCAAGCTGCACCGGCTACAACGCCGCCTCCAAATAGAGACCGATAAACTAAACCTCCACGTCGGCGTCACCGACATCGACCGCCAGCTCTTCAACCTATACCAACAGCAGTACGACAACCACGACATCACCCCGGAAGAATACCTCCTGAAACGCAAAGCTTTCCTCCTCCAGGAGCTTCGAAACCAGGACCAAATTACCCGCATCGAGGCCCTTCGGTACGAGATCGAAGACCTCGCCGGTTGCCTTCTATCTCCCCTCATTCCTGACGACTTACCATCCAGAAAATGACATTTGGAAGAGGGCGCAAACTATTGTTTTGGAAGACTGCAATAGTCTACTTATGAGAGGCCAAAAAACGTGTTAAGGCAAAATAAAATTCTTATTTCAACACTTTGTACATACATTGCACATAATTAAGTGCCTGTACTAGAGCTCTAACCAGCCCTGGAAGCAGCACGATTAACCGATTTCTCTCTCCCTTAGAGAGGCACCAATTCACTCTTCCATGCCAACCGCCTTAAACAGCGGACGCCAGGCCCTACCGCCTAGTGTCCCTACCCCTCACGCCCCTACCGAACAGGCCCTTCCAATCTTCTACGGCCTCAACTATTTCAATGACCGCCTGAAGGCTCTCGGCCTTACCAAAGAATCTGCCAAAGACTATGGCCTCGACGTCGACGCCCAAGGCAACATCCTTCAGCTGGTCCGGCGCTTCGACGGCTCTTTCATTGAGTTCATCCCCCGGAAGTTCCGCAAGAAGGTCGACCGCATCCTGAGCCATCGCTCCACCTACCAGCCTCACCTCGAAATGTACAACCGGTTGCTATCTGTAATCCGCTACCACCCGGACTACCTGAAAGACAACCCCAAACGCTCCAAGTATGGAAACCAATTCGGGGAGAAAGTACGCCCACTACCTACCCCACTAGCCATCGATGCCTACAACAAGGGAACCACCGGCGGACTCATCACCTTCATCGAAGGCTACTTCAAAGCCGCCGCCCTCAATCTTGCCGGCGTCGAATCCATAGCCTTCACCGGAATCACCGTCTACCGCATCACCCCCGACCTTCGCGAGTACCTGTTACGCCGCCGCCCCGATCGCATCTTCATCATGTACGACAATGATGCCCTCGATGTATCCAGCTCCTCGGCATCAATCTCCCCTCCAGCTGTACGGGAGGGGCTTGCCCCCTCCCTCCCTGCGCCCAGCAAAGCCATACACCTATCATCCAGACGAAACGAAGACTTCGCAAACTCCGCCCGAAAATTCGCCACCGCCCTTTTCTCCCTCTTCTCCTCCATCGATCACAGTTGCGAAATCGTCTACGTAATGGGTAAGCCTGCTCCCCCTTTGGGGGCCGGGGGGCCAAAAGGCCTCGACGACCTGATCGAAGTCCACGGAGCCACTCCCGTAACTGAAGACCTCAAAAACTTCAACTTCTCCCCCGCTTTCCGCGAATCCAAGTTCTTCGCCGGTTTTACCCTGGCCAAATCCACTTGTAACAGAAAGGTCAACCGTCGCTTCCTGAATACTAACTACCGGGCCTAGTTCGAGTCGCTTGTCTCCAAATACCCGCAGCTTGGAGCCGGCGGACCATTCACCTACCGTGGAGCAACCTACGAACCCATCTCCACCGGCAATCTCTACGACGAGACCATTACCTACCAGCTAAACACCGACCCTTTCGCCGTAGAGGTTCCCACCGATCACCTGGTCATCAAACATTATATCACTGATCAGAAGCAAGCACTCCGTCGCCTTATCCACAATCACGACCGTCTGGCCATCCGCGCTCCTACCGGCTCTGGAAAAACAACCTTCCTCATTAAATTGGCCAAACAGGAGAAGAAGCGCATGGTCATCGCTATGCCTACCATCAACCTTGCTGAGCAAACCGCTCGCGGTACTGGTGGCTTCGTTCTCACCGGCGAGCGTGACGCAGCTAAGATTCAGGCGGCTAATGCTAAGAACCTTATCGTCTGTACCTACGATACCCTTCACCAGGTTCCCGATCTCTGGCGAAGGATCCTCGTCATCGATGAAGCCCATAACCTCATCAATCAGTACGGACAGGTTTACAACGGATTCAAACCCTTTCGCGCGGAAACCTTACGCAATTGTATTCAGTGTTTCCCTAAGGCAGAGAAGACCGTCTTACTCTCTGGCACCATGCCTCCCCTACTCTGCCACGCTTTCGACTTTCACCTCGTTACCTTCCGCCGGTTAGAAAATCCAACCGTCCGTGTCTTCGACGTTGAAGCCGACGGCTCCGACAATTCCGCGCTCTCCAAATGCCTCATTACTCGCTTGGCGGAGGTCAATTGGCAAGAAGACAAACTGCAGGTAGTATTCTGGAACAACACCGATCAGATCACCCGTTTAACCCAAACCCTCGTCGATCTCAATTACTTAACCGAGGAGGAGATTGCCGTTATTTCACGAACCCACTACGACGCCGGGGAATCCCCTGACCTCGACGACATCATCCGGGACCAGAAGATCAACCCCAAGATTAAGTTGCTCCTCTGCACCTGCCTGATCAGCGAAGGAGTCAACATCAATAATACCAATGTCGGGCGCATCTACACCGTCGGTCTGCGCTGCGAAGACACCTTCCGCCAGTTCATCGCCCGCTTCCGGAAACTGAAGACCGTCAATGTCTTTTCTATCCTCGAAGCCGAACGTGATCTCCGTCCTGAGTTCTTCCAATCCGCTAAAATGGAATTACTTGAAAACCTCGAGCGCGCCGAACTGCAGGCCGATCACTTACGGCGGCGTATGGAGGCATATCAATGCGATTACGGCGAAGCCGAGATTCCCTTCCTCGATCAGATCGAGAGGAACAAGGAATACCATTATCGGAACCAGTTGCTGAACCTCGTTTATCAGGATGGTGACTGGTACGCCAATCCCCTTCACGTCCTCGCCGCCATCCACGGCCGCAAGCTGGCCACCAGCAACAACTGCTATTTCTACACCCGCCTTCGCGCCAATAACTTTAGCGTGTTCCGGGTGAAGCGCACCCCTACCCACGAGCTAGTCGAGGAGACCATCAACACCCAGCAAGAGACGGCCAAAGCCGTCCGAAAAGATTTTCGGAAAACGCTCCTGGAAGATCTTATCTCCTACCCTGACGAACCCATCAACGCCCTCTATTTACTGTACCACGAAAAGGACAACCGCCACGGATTACACACGCTCCGAACCCTCGTGCCTGGTCTCCTCGACGACTGCGACGGCGCAACCGGTGCCCAGTACCTGGGACAGCACCGCCAGCACCTCGATAATTACGCCACACGCCGCATCCTTAGGTTGGCACAATTACACGCACTTAAAGTCCAGGATAAAGCACCTTTCCTTTCCATGTCCATCGCTGATTTCAGCCATGAGTACCAAGCTACCCTTTTCCATTTCGAGCAGCTGGTAGCCGATGATCCGGAACTCCGAAAACAGATGCTGCCTGCTCATAAAGAAGAAGTGCGCATCAAACAGCAAATCGTCACCACCCTCGCTACTCAGCCCCCGGATACTGAAGCACATTTGGGCGCGGACGCAGGTGCAAAGCGGAGGACCAAGAAGCTGGGGCCACTATCCGGAGAAGCCTTACTCCAAAAAATAGTGCCACTACTCTCCGTTCCTCGACCAAGGAACCTACCACCGCCTCCACTACCAAAGTACAAGCCGGGAAGCTCCTCATTTGGAGGCCGAGGGGTTCCTAAAACTCAGCCAGCCTTCGATATTCTCGGGCTAACCCCCGCAAAGGCCATCAACCTTCTCCGTCGCATAATGCATACCGCAGTTAACGGTGAGGGCCGGTACCGCACGATCACCATCGGCATACCCTTCTCTAAAGCCAGCCCCCCTACCCTAGCCGCTGTAGCCACCAGCCTGCTAAAGGCTCCCATCAAGGTCCTCAAAATCCTCGATGCCTGATTCCTGTACAGGAGGGGCTTGCCCCCTCCCTACTCGCAATTATCAATTCACGTACAGCTATATAAGACATCACGTACCTGAATCAAAAATCAAAATGCACGGGATGGGCTTGCCCCTTCCCTTTCCCCGGCAACCCGCCGAATCATCCCTCTCAACTCCTCACTCATGTCATTTTTTTTCTCGTCCCGGTCGCAAAGCGACTCTCCCTCCCCGCTCTCCCATGGCATCGTCGTGGGGCTCCCTGGCCTGCTCCTCCTAATTCTCCTCTGCACCTGTGGCCCCGCCCCATTATCCGCCCAGCAACAGGCCCGGGTCTACACCGGAAACGAAACCCCCGTTTGCTTCAACACTAACCGCTATAAAAAACGAAAAATAGAGTCCTACGCAGTCCTCCAGTTCCTTGGCGCCCGCTGCACCGAAGTCACCAAACTCAATGCCACCAAAGGGCTCTTCCGCTATAAAGACGCCCATCAGCACTACCCCGAATACCAGCGCCTCCCCTTCGACGTCTACTTCCAACCCCACGACGCTCCCATCGAGGACATCTACCACATCAACATTGGCTCAGCTGCCTACCACATTACCCTTCCCATGCGCTACGAAGGCACCTACTACGTCGTCATCCGTGACCAGGTCAAACCCTCCGTCCTCATCGTCAACTCCGTCACCCTCGAAGCCGAGTTCCGACGCTGCTGCGCCCTCACCGAATCCATCATCCCCGAATACAAAAACTAAGGCCGAGCGGGCTATGCCCCGAGAAGATTACGCCTCCAAAGTGCGGCAGCTCTAAAAGGCGAAGCCGTCTAATTTCTAAAAGCGCAAAGCGCGTCTAACCTGCCTGAGTTTTTTGTTTTGCTGCTCCGCCCAAGGGTGTTGGGAATTCCGGAGCATTTCGAAGGGCCGCACCAATCCGATTGGGAGCGGTCCTTCTTTTTTTCTCTCTTTGGGTGTACAGCGAAGGGGTCAAAACCCATCGGCCCTAACCCCTCATCTCTAACTTACTGATAACGTCCTTAAGTTACGGAAAACCACCCGCTTGACCTAGTAATCCCGCTGCGGATATTCAGCAATTTGGTCCCACGGATCAGGCCACACCAACTCCCCATCAATTGTGTCTGGGATCACTGGTTCTAGCTGATTTTGAGGCGCGGCCGCAGGTGCCGTGGACGGTGGAGGAGCATTGGGTGCCGGAATCCCGTACACCATAGTTCGATGATCTGAGGCAATGAAGGCCACGAACAATGCAATAATAAGCCCAATTACGGACCACTGAAGGTGCCCGGCAATCAGCTTGCGGTAAGCTTTCTTAGTCATGTTAATAAGTAATCGGTGTTAGCGTAAGATAGGGACTACATCCCAAATGACCGCACCAGCAAGCGGCAAAGCCTTAGGATCGTGAAGCAGGTAACCAGTCGCTGAAAGCTTGACACCTGGTTGCCACTCCTCCGGAACACCAACGGCAAAAAGAGAACCACCATCCACAAACTCAAACCGCCCAACTCGCCCCCTAACTTCACTCAACGTCAGTTCAGCATTAACCTTTACTCCATCCATTGTAAAGCTTTCATGGATACGTTCCCAGGGATCGTCCGCTTTACCTTCCCATCCCTCGAAGCTCACAAATAGCATCCTGGAAACCAAGTGCCCCCGAAACGAAGCCCCTTTCTTACCGGTATGTGTAGCACCCACTGCGAAATTATCGTTAATCCTATCCCAAGGATCATCGTGCGCTTTCCCTGAGCCCGTGTGAACGGATTCCAAAGGAAAGCTTTCGTTAATCACATCCCAAGGATCGTCATGCTTATCAAGGTTCTTGCCCACATGGACTGACTCATCAGGGAATAGAGTCCGTATCGAATTCCATGGATCGTCATGCTCTTCGCCACTTTTAGCAAAAAGCTCATTTATCTTGCTCCACGGATCATCATGCAATTTCTCGCCTCCCGGAAGATTGACCAGCAAACTAGCTCCAGATACATGGTACTCCTTCGGCCACGAAACCGGGAGCTCTGCGACCGGACTCTCTGACCGCGAAGCCCAACCACTTCCCTCAACCGTCCGCCAAAAACGTACCCCCAAGAAAGGCCGATCCTTTTTCGACGTCGCATCCACGAAACCGGTCTCCAACTGAGTCCCCATCGTCCAACTGGCAGGCGCGTCAATCACATACTGCTCTACCCCATCGGTAAACTCCAGCTTGAGCCCCCGGCCCCGAACCTCAACAACTCTAGCCCGATATGTAGTCGGCATCCGGTAGCTGAACGACAGGAACACCGCCTTCGATTTCTCGACACCGAAGAAGTGGCTATCATCCGTTTTGCCGCTATGGATTGATTCCAACGGGAACAGCTGTAATATCCGACTCCAAGGGTCTTCCTCCTCAGCCTTCCCGGTATGTACGCTCTCCGTCGGGAATAATTCGTCAATTCGGTTCCAAGGGTCTTTCTCACCAGACTTACCCGTATGGGTTGTTTCAATACAGAAATTATCATGGATGGTATCCCATGGATCTTCATCATTGCTTTTGCCGGTATGCGTGTTCTCTAGTCCGAATTTATCGAGGATCGTATGCCACGGATCGTCGTGGTTCTTCTGTCCGGAGTTCACATCACTACCTATATAGTAGGTCAGGCTCACGCCGCTCTCGGCCAGGAATAGGTTAAAGTCGTCCGTATCGTGGACGCAAGCGGCCAGCAGCACCGCAGTGGCCAGCATCGTTAATAGTCTCATCTCGAGGAGTTTTAATGACTCGTCGGTGCAAATCGAGATGTTTGATTCGTAGGGGCGATCCTTTACGGTCGCCCGTTTTCACGGTTTGTAGGGACGCCGCCTTGGGGTCGCCTGTCTGTTTTGTGGTCGTCCAATTTGAATAGGTCAGATGCAAATCCGGGCAGCAGCCATGCTCGACTACCACCCGGTCCGATTTACACCTAAGCCTTAATGCCAGCGTAACAGCTGGCTTTCTTTTGCCCCAAAACGCTCAACGTTTTCGCTTAGCCCCTCTCCAACTAGCCATAGGCGAGGCTTGGTGAACAGGGGTTGGGGAGAGGAAACAATAACGTAAATACAAAGTGCATCAGTTGCAATTACATCAGCAATTACGGGCCTTTGTTGGAATATTTCAAATTTTCAAAATATTGCTCGTATATTAGTGTCCCCTTTACGCCATTTCGGTGAGGGGACATTATTACCATAATGTCTCCCCCCACACCCCCCGATGCTACAAAAAGTTTTTTGAAAAAAGTTTGCCGCTCGATGCTCGGGGCGCACGCGTAACCGCAGTTTTCCATGTTGCAGCTCCAATCCGTGGGCAAAATGAAGTTCCTTAGCCCTAAGGAAGAGAAGGCCCTGCTCCAGAGCCTAGAAGCCAAAATGTCCGGTAAGTACCTAGCCAAGTACCGCCTACTCGTACTCCTGATGCTCGATGCCGGTTGCCGCGTCACCGAGGCCTGTTCCATGAAACTCTACCAGATTCAGCCCGCTAAGAAGATCATCAACGTTAAGTCGCTAAAAAAACGAAGCCAGAACGTCTACCGCGAAGTCCCAATGACCCAGCGGCTACTCGATGCCCTTGCCGATTACTGGGCCTACGTCAAATCCCGCGATCCGGAAGCGTACCTTTTTCCCTCCAAAATCTCCCCTGCTGGCCACGCAGGCCGTAAAGTTATCTGGCGCGTAATTAAGAACCTGACCGGTAACGCCCATCCCCACATTCTTCGCCACACCTTCTGTACCAAGCTAGCCCAGCAAGGCAACGATGCATTTACCATCAAGGAACTCGCCGGCCACGACAAAACCGCCACCACCGAAATCTACATCCACGCCTCCAAAAACTCCAAGGAAGCCGCCATCTCGTCCATTGATCAAAATGGCTGGTGGGCAAAAATGTACCGACGCCTCACTCCCCGCCGCCGGGTAGACATCATGCCCGTTATGGTCGGAGGTCTTCAAGTCCACATAGGCCGTAAGGACGAGATCGCCAAGATCGTAGACCTGGCTCAGAAGAAAGTCAACATCCTCATCACCGGCGCACAAGGAATGGGCAAAACCCACCTTACCACCAACCTAACCGATAACGGCCGCCTCGGCAAAGTCCTCCGGGTAGACGACATGACGGCCATCAAAGGAACCTTGGCGGGTATGGTCCTAACCCTATTCGAAGGCGACAAAGACAAGATCAAAGACTTACTCTACGGCACCGATACCGACGTAGAAAAGATCATCACTAAGGAGTCAATCAAACAACTCTGCGAACTCCTGATCCGGACCACCACCAAGCATGAATACACCATCGTGATCGACGATGCCACCCGCATCACCCCGATGGGAATATCAACACTGGAAAAGCTAAACGGCCACTTCCACATGATCATCGCCGCCAGGTCCATCAAGCTCAGCCATGTATCCTTCCTTTCCAACTTCGACAAGATTCAAATCAAAGGATTGGCACGACACGAAGCCGTAGAGCTGATCACGCGCGGAAGCCAGGACTTCACCGATCGAATAGAAGATTGGGAGATGTACAAAGGCCACGTCTGGCGCGCCACCAACGGCAACCCCAAATTCATTCTAGAACTGATCGAACGGTTCCGCCGCGAGCCCTACGTTTCTACCGAGATGGTCCAGAAGATCACTCACACCACCGCTTTAAAGGAGGTAGATATGAGTCTGCCCATCATCATCGCCCTCAGCTCCCTGATGATTCTTAGGTACGTTGGTGGAGAAATGGGCACCGATGCCGGTGCATTCCGATTAATCGGCGGCGCATTCTTGGTGTTCGCTCTCTTCGCCCGCTCCGTTCTCCGTTTCGGTACCCGCAAATACGTTTAGTGTTCTTCTTCCTTCAGGCTGAAAAGGGCAAGTGATTTTACTTGCCTCAACAACTATACCATTTGCCGGGTCAGCTTCATTCTATCCCCCTAACCTGCTGTTTAACAGCCCCTTGCATCCTACACCCCCGCCCCATTTACTTTTTTTCCCTTTAATCCCTTAGCAATGACTCTACCAAACCACGTAGCCGGCGGCATAGTATTCACCGGAGTATTCGGAGCCTTCGCAGGCGTCAATATCCTCAACCATCCCGGATTACTCGTCATGACGGTCCTGGCCGCCACCTTCGCCGACATCGACGTCCCTTCCTCCATCTGGGGCCGCACCTTCAAGCCCATCTCCAAAGCCATCAACCGCAGGTTCGGCCACCGGACCATCACCCACAGCTTGTTATTTATGCTGATATTATATGGCGCGGTCGCAGGTGCAAGCAATGTTCTTGGAAGCGAGGCCCCCTACCCTACCGTCTTTCTCCTTGCCTACAGCTCTCATATCATCTTCGATATGATGACCGTCCAGGGCGTTCCACTCTTTTACCCTTACAACAAAGCTCCCTGTGTAATCCCTTCCGACCCTAAGCTGAGATTGAGATCCAACAACCCCCGTTCCGAAATCGCAGTCTTCGGTTTCTTCATCATCTCGGGTATCTTTCTGCAGCCGCTCATGGCCGACGGATTCTGGACATCCTATAACAGGCTCTTTGGCACCATGACCCACCTTCAATCTGAGTTCGAAAAGGCAGAAGAACTACTATCCGTCGACTACCGCTTCCGCGAAGCCACCACCGAGCAATCTGGCACCGGGTACGCCGTAGAATGTACCGGCACCAGCGCAACCCTCTGGAGCGAATCCGGCGGATGGTTTCTCCTCGACGGAAATCCTGCCAGTTCTCAAACCCTTCTTGAAGTCCTGCCAACCCACACCGATAAAACCTTCCGCTTCGACCGCCGCAGCTTCGTAGCCATATCCCCCGATAGCCTCGACCGACTACTACGCGACCAGGTCATCTACAATATCCAACTCTCCGGTAACGAAGTATTCACCACCAACTATGAGACTTTTGCTACAGGTTCCCCCTTTGGGGGCGGAGGGGGCCTCCGATCTCTCAACCTCGACCTGGTCGAACACCTAACCATCTTCGAGCTACCCGATGAAAACGTAACCGCCACCGTCAAGTACCACTTCAGTCCCCGCATCCGGAGCCTCGAAGCCAGCATCCAGCAACTCCAAACCAAACATCAAAACGAGGTAGCCGCAGCTGCAAATCTTACCCTCAGAATCCGGACACTCGAAACCATCCGAGATGAAGCTACTGATATCTATGAGGAGCAACGGGCCGTCGAAGAGCTCGCCAAACTGGAAAAAAAGCCAGTTACCGTAAGCGACATCGCCGCCAAAGTCAAAGAATTGCGGACCCAAATTGCTGAGTTACAAGCTGCCGATCAAATCAAATATGAAGAGAAGGTGGCGGCGGCGCAGTTGAAGTTTCAGGCGGGAAGGTCGGCGGAGTTGGAGGTTACTGGGATTGCTACTTTTGTTGTCTTTACAAAGTAAGAGAGCCTAGGGATGGTGAAATAATAACTTCCTGATTTTAAAACGAGTGATCGTGGTGCTGATTGAGGCGGAACGGTGAAAGCATAGTTTTTGCTATGGCTTTATCGTTTCAACGAAGAGCAGCGCCGCGAGCGCTGTTTTCAAAAGCGGAGGTTGTTTTTTCACCGCCCCTTAGTACCAGCCACTTTTAAACCGGGCAATATTGCCCGGTTTAAAAGCACCTACAAATACTTGTTTTTTGTTTCACAACAGACTGGCAATGCCAACAAAAAATAGTAACTTTGTTTTCTATTGTCGCCTCCCTAAATTTAATTCTAAACCGGGCGATATCGCCCGGTTTAGAATTAAAGACCTCATCAGGACAAACAGTACCATGCCCAAGAACCGGACAGTCAAAATTGGAGATGTTGATGTCAGAATAGATCTGGAGTCAGGGTTCTTCTGTATCACTGACCTAGCCTCCCTTCGTGGCGATTCTAGAGACAACATCAGAAGCTGGATGCGGAATTCCCAATCCATCAACTTCTTTGAGGCATGGGAACAGGAGCACTGCGCAGAGAATCGAGACATCAACTTCGATAAGTTTCGCGTTGCAACAGATCGTGATGTTGCTTTCTATATCAGTCCGACTCAGCTGGTTGAAGCAGGTTGTACCGGCATCTTCACAAAACGAGGCCGTTACGGCGGAACCTACTGCCACATCGACTGGGCCACCCATTTCGCCAACTGGTTCGATGCGCGCTTCTACGTTCTGACTATTAAAATTGCCCGCGAACTCTCCGATAGCGTCTATGGCCGGGAAGCCGCTAGGTTACGATTCTCCCGCGATCTAACGGCCAAAAACTACACGCTAATAACTGGTGGTAAGGGTCTTGAAAAAATCCCCCATGTTCCGGCCCTCCCAAACCCGAAGACAAGCAACTTCAAAAAAGGCAACAGTAAAGAGCAAATCCGCCGCCGCCTCAACCAGTTCGATGCCGATATTATCAACCTTGCCCTTTGGGGTATGACTGCAATGACCTGGCGCACAAAATTTCCCGACCAGGAACACCACGGTAATATGCGTAACCTGGCCACCAACGAGGAACTACAGGTCCTCAATACCCTCCAGGGCCAAACCCGTCAGCTACAAAAGGAGCAGTATAATCAGGAGGAAAAACTGCAAATTCTTTTAGCCAACGCCGCCGAACTCATCCCCTTCTACTGTGACACGCCGGAAAAAGAACAAGGCTTGATAAAGCGCAGAAAAGAACGTGGCTGGTAAGGAGAAGTCTCCACCAAACGAAGAAACTACCACTTAGAGGCAAACCGCCTCAATCAATCAAATGTCTTCCAAGTCCACCAGCATCCGAATCGATGATGCTTCCGGGTATCTCCGCCTGTACGACCTCTACAAACACATCGAAGAAGGAAAGTACATCTCCACCGTCTGGCTAAGAGATCCAGACACTGTCAACTTCATCCTGGCCTGGGAATCAATTTGCAACCCTTTTCACGAAAAAGAGAATTACCGGGAGATCATCTTGCGGTGCGGCAGCAATGCTTTCTACCTGCGTCCGCATATGCTCATCGAGGCAGGCGCCTGCGGAGTATTCATCAAGCAAGAGCGCTGGCCAATGGTCTACATCCATCCCGATTGGGCCATGCAGTTCGCGAACTGGATCAGCCCCACTTTCTACGTCGAAAGTCTTCGCCTTCAGCGGGAATATCGAAACAGACTCCAGAACCAATTGGCTTTTCAAAAATCCTTAGTCTCCGCTTTTTTGCGTGAGGGTTCGGAGGAGCAGGAATGAGGGATCGGGCAGCTATAAATTTCACACACCAACTAATCCCAAGGGTTGGTGTGCAAAATTATGGGGCGGGGAACTTTCGCACCTTAGGACCGGAAACCTCGAACACCTCCCACGAATCTTTGAAGAACTTGCCCTTATCCACCCCTTCAAAGAATCAAATATTGTAACAGATTACCTCCTTACAGCTACTTGCCTGATTCACCCCAACAGCAATTTTGAAGAGGTTTCCACACCTTCTCTGGCAGAACACGCTATCTCAGCCTGACCTATTATCAGCATTTATGCTCTTTCAATCTGCTCCTCATTTGGCCGTACAAAGCTAAAAAAGACGGTCTAACCATGGACTTATTTCAATGATCTCACCTCAAAACGCGACGTGTTTTCAATAGCCCTTCTACGCGAAAAAGGGTTTAGTAAAAGGCCTATACATAGCCATAGTGCTTACAGCAAACAACTGTCAATAGTTAGCATCTAAGTTAAAAACTTAAATAAGTTTTTAAGTCTAAAGCGTTCCTAACGCTCTATACGCTCAGTTTCAGAACATCTTCCAAACCAATTTCAAGCCCCTCAGGAGCCTTCTGCTGCATTTTCCTCCTTTTCAACAACAAAAACCCTGCCAAACCCCCTTCGCTTCGAAACAGGGTAGGATAAAAGCGGCTACCGCGCAGCAACGAAGCTAGCGAACGGCTCTGCAGAAGATGACCACTTGAAACCTAATGCCCAGTCTCAAACTCACTTCAACCCAGATGCGTAAGCTTTAACTTAAATAAGTTCTCAAGGTCAGTAGCACCCACCAAGTCTTAAAAACTTATTTAAGTTATTATGATCTGTAAATAAAATTAAGTTAATAAGTTTTTAAGCTTTACCGCCAATAAGTCAAAACTTAAAAACTCTTTATCTTAATTAAGTTTTGACGGTTAAACTTAAAAGCTTAGATTTGCCCGCAGAAGAAAACCACTAGAGTAAGTTTTTAAGGTAAAACATAATTAAGTTTAAGCAGTAATAAGTTTTTAAGTCTTAACTTAAATATGATCTTCTAACCGTAAGCAACTACAAAACACCCAAGCATGATCATTTCTTCAGTAAACTACAAAGGCGGTGTCGGCAAAAGCACCCTCACCCAAAATCTGGCCGTTGCACTGGCGCACCGCGACTATAAGGTCTGCATCGTTGACGCCGACGTAACCGCCGCCACAATGGACTGGGCCGAGATGCGCCACGAAAACGAAATCGACCCACAAATCACCTGCATCCAGCTGACCAACCCCAAGTCGTTCAGTTCCCAGGTCAAGAAGCAGTACGCCGATGGCCAGTACGACGTCCTTATTATAGACTGCCCACCGACACTGTCTCCGGTTGCCGTCAAGGCCATGTACATCAGCCACTACCTATTCATCCCACTCAACACCACAGGTGGCTCCGATATCAAGGTAACTGAGAAGCTACTGGCCCGCTTCCAGGAGATCAAGGAGGCCAAGGAAGAAGGCGGCGGGAAGATTGAAGCTTACCTGCTGGCCAACGGCTTCCGTAACGGCATCACCCTCCACTCCGAAGGCATCAAAGACATCAAGGAACTCAGCCAGCACTACGGGGTAGGTATGTTCGATACCATCATGCACAACCGCGTAGCTTACGGCGAAGCCAACTCCATCGGCTACGGCGTTATCGAGCTAAGCGATAAGAAGGCACAAGCAGAAATCGAAGCCCTGATTGAAGAGATTCTCGCAATCGCCCTAAAGCAAGCTTAAAAACTTATTAACTTAACCCAGTATTTGACTCTGGAGGAGTCAAACCGTTTTAACCCCGGATGCAGCGGACTGCGCAGCAGGAAGCGGAATCCGGGGAAAAGAGATACATCATGGCAAAATCCAAAAAAGAACTCCTCGCCGGTCGTCAAAAAGTAGGTCGCCCATCCCTCAGAAGAGAAGTCGTCACCAACGAAGCTCAGGAAGCCGCAGTAGTACGCAAGGTGTCCGATAATCCACCGCCTCCTCCAACAACCACTGCACCTGCGGCCGCGCCCACTACAAAGCCCTCAAGGAAGCCAAGCAGCCCCAAACCAGCAGCCAAGTCCAAAGCAACTAAGCAGCCAGCCACCAGGACCAAGAAAGTAGCACCAAAGCAAGCCGCTCCTGAAGAGAAGGAGCCGTTCATGCGGATGACCTTCGATGTACCAAAGTCGCTACACTTGAAACTTAAGATGCACACCCTCAAAAATGGCGTGACCATCAAGTCCCACATGCTGCGGATCATTGAGGATTCCATCGAAGATTAGAATTATACCCGAATACGGGTATAGTAACAGCAAGTGAATAGGGTAGGAGCGAGCAATTCGCTTCCACCCTATTCTTTTAGCAACACGCCCAACTATACCATCTACCGGGAAGCGGTACAACGGATTATTCTCCGCCTGAAACACCCGCTGATCAGCTATGATAAACATCACAAACTATACCATCTACCGGGTCACGAGAGAAGCAACGCTGATTCAGCCCTAAAAGAAAGCCTGGGTGCAGAATTATACCATTTACCGGGTAGGGTAGAGGAGAGGCTAGGGCCAAAGTATACCATCTACCGGGTAGTAAGAAATTAGATGTGCTCATTGAGGGGCAAAACATCCTCGGCGAGACAACTATACCATTAAGCGGGTGAATCAGCGGTGTAACCGTAACTATACCATTGACCGGGTAGCAAAGGAAAGGAAGTGGCCTAAAACCACTAAATTATACCATCTACCGGGTCAATAGCGCCAAAAAGCCCCTAATTCAAGTTCAAGTATACCATCTGCCGGGTCGCCCGGAATAGACATCCTCCTCTTAACGATAGGATCTTTTAAGAAAAACAGCAAACTATACCATTAGGCGGGTGCTAACCCGACTGTTGTTTATTTTTCAAAGTTTACAAAGTTATAGTTAGAGGCTTGCAACTAACTGGTTATCAATAATATAAAAGCCTAACTATACCGATAGGCGGGTATTCTATACCATCGTGCGGGTTTGCTATACCATTAAGCGGGTGTCTTATACCATCATGCGGGTCAACTGTACCATTATGCGGGTTTGAGCTGCCTCAGAACCTATTATAACCGCGCCAGAATAGGAGAACACTTCACTTTTTCCCTAAAACGGTAGGATTTGGATATAGTAAGGTAGGAATCGGATATAGTTCGACCTCAAGGGCAAATTACTCTCCAAAATCAGGATAAGTCGGCCTTACTATACCTATCTTTAACTTTGGGTATAGTTAGAGGCGGTGTAATGTCGAAAGTTTTTCATTCACCGCCCTGTAAACATAACCGTTATGCCGGAACATCTCAAGAGAGCCTCGAATAGCCGAATTCAAAAGTCTAACCTCCTGGTCGATGCCAGGTACAAACTCACTATGTGGGAGACACGCATCTTCATCAAGATGATCATGATGATCGATCACAGCGACGAGGACAATAAGGAATACCACATCTACCCCCGCGACATCATTGACGATTTTCAACTCTACACCGATAAGTCCGCTTACCGTTACATCCGTGAAGCCGCTGATTCCCTTCGTACCCGTTCCATCACCTTTCCGGAAACTACCGAGAACGGTGATGTATACGAGGTAAACACTAGTATCCTGACTGTTACCAAGAAGAAGATCAAAGGTAAGCCTGATGCTTTCATCAAGGTCAAGTTCGCCGCAGAACTCAAACCCTACCTCTTGGAGTTGAAGGAGTACACCTCCTACGACCTTAAGTACATCCTCCGCCTTCCCAACTCCTACGCCTTCCGGATGTACGAAATCCTGAAAAGCTTCGAGTTCCGGAAAAAGAAGACCATCGATTTCCAGGAACTGAAAGAAATGATCGGCGCCGCTGAAATTACCTTCGACGAAAGCGGTGTTAAGGAGATAAAAGACCTCTATCCCTTATTTGGCAGCTTCAAGCAGAAGATCCTCAATAAGGCACAGAAGCACATCAACAACAATACCGATATCCGCTTCGACTTTGAGCCAGTAAAGTCTGGACGCAAGATCACCGCCATCACCTTTATGGTGAACAAGAATGAAGTCATCGAGCTGGAGGATGTAACTCCCGAACTACCGTTCATCGACGCCAACGAAGAAGACCGGCTCGTTAACGGTTTTCTGCAGCAGGTAGGGGAGTGGGTGGTTGCCTCCACCGTTCGCAAATGGGCGCAGCAGTATCCGCCAGCTCAAATCCAACAAGGTATCACCTACACCCTCAATAAGCTGAAGGCCGGCGATAAGATCAAGAACGTAGGAGGCTACCTCCAGAAGATGGTTTCTACCACCGACCTGGTCGATACTGCGGGTAAGAAACTGCAAGAAGAAAAGGCCGCACAAAAGAAGGCCGAAGAACGTGCCGCCAAGGTGGAAGAAATGAGAGCTTTGGAAACCCGCCTGAACGAAACCCTCCGCGAAAAAACCGATGAAGCTTGCCGCTCCGTTTTCGAAAAGCACCCCGACGCCAAAGAGAACGCCTTCGAGACCGCCAAGAAGCGTCGCGGCTCAGGCTACAAAGCTGACCTCAGCAATGCCGAAAACATGAACAACCCATCTTTCCGCGCCATCTTCAAGCTGATCGTTCAGGAGCGCTTCCCGGAGCAGTTCGCCGGGGTGGCGGATTTGAAGAAGGAGGTGTCTAAGGTTCGGAGTGCTATTAGCCGGTTGAAGTAGTAGGGTAGGGGAGTGGTTTCTTAATTAAGCTTTTAAGTTTTTGTGGCGAGGCCGCTGGTGCAAGGCAAGTTGAAGGAGCAGTGTTTGTTGAAGCTCAGGACCAGATAGGTAAGAACAAGAGCCAGCAAACCACCTGATTAGCTTTTTTGAGTAGCGAATAAGGTGGTTTGCTCCGAAAACAGAAACTTGGTAACGGTATGTCTTTTCGGGGCAAGTAGATTCCACGAGCTTTTGAGGTTACGATTACCAACCAGAAGAAACTCAACTTTTAAACTGTCCGGATAAAGCCGACCACCTCATACAAACTTAAGCTGCTCATGAATACATCCACTATATAATGAAACCAGGGTAAACGCATCAAAATAGTTCGGTTAGAACCCGGGCGCTCAAAGACCAATTTCATTCCAACATCGCCGTAATTGCTATCGCAATCAGGCGGTGTTGGAATGAAATTGGCGCTTCGAGACCCTCAAATAGCCCTACGATCCGTTCTAGGGTCTCGAAGCGCCAAATTGCCTTATATTTTTCGAGGTACCCCTCGAAAAATATAAGGCAATTTGGTCTTTGAGCGCCCGGTTCAATTTTGATGCGTTTGCCCTATAATGAAACCAAATGGCACAAGTAGTAGGTTTTTATCTGACTATATTGCGGGCGAATTAGAAAGTTATCCCCGTCTTTAAACAAATGGAAATGCCCGTCAGTCTCAACCTTACAAGTTTTTTGCCTTCTGAAACAATTTCTCCTCGTACTAGTCTTGAAAATTCAACATTTGTCGGAATCGACTTTGGTACCTCAACCACAGTAGTAAGTGTAGCATCAATGGGGGCAAATGGCCGAATTACAGTTCACCCTTTAGAGCTCAATCAAAAGTTATCCGATGGTTCCATCCTAACCTCTTTTAAGGTACCGACCATCTTTGCGTGGTACAACAATGGCCCACTAATCGGGGAAGGGGCAAAAGAACTGAAGTATAAATTGAGAAAGGATGTAAACCTCTGGCATAGTTTTAAAATGGACTTAGGAGAAGATGTAGGTTGCAAGTATCCAAATAGTGAACTTGGGGCAAGCCTAAAATGGAAGGTTTGTAACCCTGTTGATGTGACAGCCATCTTCTTTAAATACCTGACAGTTCAGATCAATAAGATAGTCCAGAAAAACAATCTTCCTTCAGAAATTCACTATGCTGTTAGCATTCCCGCTTCATTTGAAGCAAACCAGCGGAGGGATTTGCTTCGGAGTATGGAAATAAATGAGATTTCAATCAGTCAGCAATCGCTTATAGATGAACCGAATGCTGCTTTTCTTAGCTATGTTCTATCGTCTGAAGGGTCTTCGGAGCCCATCATCCTTTCAGATAATTATCGTCCCAACGTATTAGTATTCGATTTTGGCGCTGGAACATGCGATATCTCTATCTTGGAAATTGGCCAAGACCTAAACGGTGTTTACTCAAAAAACATCGCTATTTCTCAGTTTGAAAAACTGGGAGGTGATAACATCGACCGGTTAATTGCGATCGATGTTCTATTGCCTCAGTTGCTGCAAGGGAGCGGGTTGACAACAGATAGCTTCCGCATCCGCGAACTGGACGAGGGGATAATACCTATGCTGATGGCCGCAGCTGAACGGT
>Ga0136553_1000229_pt1 | contig 20116 bp, 15 predicted proteins | sample AntRauTorckE5430_FD_101384 | JGI IMG/M metagenome (GOLD analysis project Ga0136553, IMG submission 101384) | Saline lake microbial communities from Rauer Islands, Antarctica - Metagenome Torckler E5 #430 | ecosystem: Environmental > Aquatic > Non-marine Saline and Alkaline > Saline | place... | reverse complement strand
TCGCTCGGTGCACGGTGCGTTTCAAGGTCTTTCCGTCCGGCCGGAGGCCGGACGGCTACCAAAATTAGCCCGATCACCGAGCGGAGCCGAGGTGATCGATTGCTACGTTTGTGTAGCGGTGTAGTTGAGCTAGTCTGGGCTTCGCCTTGACGAAATCACACCGCATTTTTTGTACGAGCAACCCATACGGCCGCCCAATTTTTCCCCTATAAAAAGTTGCTAGTTCGGCTTCTTTTTTTGTCTAAGCAGTTGACTCTTAATATTTTATTGTGGTCAAACTAATGGTTTTGTGGTCTGGTGATTTCGGCATGAACGCTTGACCTAACCACAAAACCAAAACACCTTCTTTTAAGCGACTTAACTTTGAGGCTCATCCATAACTCACATTACGTAGGTATCTTTCCTCCTTTTAAGACCATTATAACGCTATTTGCACAAGCAGCACTCTACCTTTCGCGTTACAACATCGGTCTTAAAAAATTTGCTTTCCTATGCTTACCACTTTGCACCTGCTGGCGAGCCTCTTTTTCTTCGCCCCTTCGCCCGTCAACGTGACTGTCAACAGTACGGCTGCGCAGAAGGGTAATTTCCACCTGGCCGTCTACGCGACGCCCAAAGATTATAAAGCCCGTAAATCAATCGTAGGCGGCATAAAGCCTGCGGCGGATGGCGTAAGCTTCCTGGTCAACCTACCCGTCGGCGGTAATTACGTCATCTCGGGTTATCACGATGTGAACGGCAACGGAAAGCTGGACTTCAATATGGTTGGCATACCGAAAGAACCTTACGGTTTCGTGACCGTGCCGCCGTCGAAGTGGGAAGAACCAGACTTCAGCCAGATTGCCACAACAATCAAAGGTGGAGAATCAACGCAACTGCGGCTGAAGCTCTGGAAAGAGCATTAATTTTTCACCTGAAGTGAGAAGCCAACGCCGTGAATATTTTCAATCACAATTCGTGCATCCGCTTTCAGGTATTTGCGCAGTCGGCTGATGAATACGTCGAGACTGCGGCCCAGAAAGTAATCGTTCTCTCCCCATATTTTTTCCAGGATGTCGCCGCGCTCGCTGACCTGGTCGCGACGGCTACTCAGGTAATGCAGTAACTCAGCTTCCCGGCGAGTGAGGCGGCGGGGTGGTTCCTCTTTGTAGGCGAGTTGTAGTTTCTCCAGCTCAAAAGTATAATCGCCCAACCGCCGCGGATCGAAAACCGGCGAAGACGGACGGACCTTATTACGCCGCAAAAAAATCTCCACCTTCAGGATCAGCTCCTCAATGCTGAACGGCTTGGTGATGTAGTCGTCGGCACCCAGGCGGAGACCGTGCAGCCGGTCTTCCTTGAGGCTCTTTGCGGTGAGGAAGAGGATGGGCACGTCCTGGTTTGTCTCCCGGATACGCTCGGCCAGGGCGAAACCGTCGATGCCGGGTAACATCACATCAAGCAAGCACAGGTCGTAGGGAAAATCCGTTGCTTCGATCAGTTCCAGGGCGGCTGGCCCGTCGGCGCAGTGGGTGACGTTGAAGCCGTTCAGCTCCAGATTATCACGGGTGACGAAACTGAGAGATTCGTCGTCTTCGACGTAGAGGAGGTTGGCTTTTGACATGGGTGCTTGGTTTGCCTGGTTTCGTTTGACTTGGTGACTTAGGAGTGGTGAATAAGAGAATAAAGGAATACGCGGATAGCGATTAGTCTTGAGCGGCTAACTTATATCACGCGGCTAATGATGCTTGCAACCGCGTGAGCTGATCTCTGTCTTCAAGACTATTGTCGTCCGCGCATTAACTGTGCTGCTCCTTCGGGGTTTCTTATTCCTTTATTCACCACTTTTTGGTTCTTTAAGCAAAGCTTCGGAAACCACCCCGTCCGCAGGCTCGTCCGAAATTTCGGTCAACAACGGCATCCGCAGGTGAAAGACCGTCCCCTGCCCCGGTTTACTCTCTACCCGGACCGGCCAGCCATGCGCCCGGCAGATCTGATGAACGTAAAAGAGGCCGAGGCCGAAGCCCTTCACATCGTGGACGTCGCCAGTTGGAATACGGTAAAATTTTTCAAACAGGTGGACCTGGTGCTCGGCGGCAATACCCGGCCCTTTGTCGGCGACGTAAAGGTGAAGTTGCTTGTTTTTACCGCGGCCACCGAGGCTTATTTTTGGTGACGGGCCACCGTATTTCACTGCATTATCCAGCAGATTATGCAGGATGTTGGAGAGGTGAAAGGGATCGGCGGAAACGTACAAACGACGATCTGGCAAATGCGTCTCCAGGCTCCCCTCCAGCTCTTCCGTGCGGGCGGCGATGCTACCGAGTAGTGGAGCGAGCAGGGCGTGTAGCTCCACCGCTTCCCGCTTGATCTCGAAGCTTCCTTTTTCGATACTACTGATCTGCAGCACCTTTTCCACCTGGGTGTTGAGGCGTTCGTACTGCTCATGAATCAGCTGGGCGTAGCCGCTCAGCCGGGCGTCGTTGGCTACCCGCTCGTCGCGCTGAAAAACACCCGCCGCGATGCGGATCGTCGACAGTGGCGTCTTGAACTCGTGGGTCATATTGTCGATGAAGTCCTTTTGCATCGTGACCAGTCGACGTTGTCGCAAAATTACGATCAGGGAGTAGACGAAGAAGGCGACCGTGAGCAGCAACACCGCCGTAAAGAAAAGTACCAGCTGCATCTTTTCCCAGATGTAGCCCGTCCGCTCCGGGAATTTGACCCCGAAATAGTAGAGCAGGTTTTCGTCGGGCGGCAGGTAGCTCCTCGTCTCGGCCGGTTCCATCGGCTGCGGCTCGGTGGTCGGTTCACAGCGGGCGACGTAGGCCATCTCGTCCGTCGTGCAGTCAAAGATGGCATACTCGAAAGGAACGTCGAGGCTCATTCGCACCAGCTCCTGCTGCATGAGTTGCTCCAGCCGCAGGGCGTCGATCTCGGATTCGATGTTGACGATGAAGTAATTGCTCGTCTGCTGCCGGACAATGTCGCGACTCGGCAGGTCGGAGTTGTTGTCCGCCGCCAGCTGACGGGCCACACCGTAGAGGGCCAACTGGGCCTTCTGGCGAAACTCCGTATCGTTCAGCCCCCAGGTCGTCGCCACCCAGTACGTCTGCATCCCGACGATGCCGAGGATGGCGACGACGCCGAGGATGATGACCCGGTTGATGATGTTTTGCTGCATGGTGCGCTTGGTTGCGTGTGTAAGAAGGTGGGAACTGGCGGGCCTCTTACCCGGCCAGGCTGCATTAACAACGCGTCAACCGGGTATTGAGGTCTTCCCGCCTGGGTGGAGTGCCTCCGGGATACACACAGCTTTACGTGATTTCCGTGTGACATCTCGCCTTGCACTACTTTTAACTGCGCTGCTCCTTCAGGCTTAGAAAAAAGTAGTGCAAGGCGAGATGTCCCGGCGTAAAGAGACAAGATAATGTGAATGTAAACTTGTGTGTAGACCATAAATCGGAGACACTCCACCCAATTAATACTTAGCAGACTTCTTACCCGGCAAACTCGCCTCGATGAACTCCCGCACATGGTCATTCGCGTTCTTCAAGTCCTCCCGGCGCAGGTACATCATATGGCCGGAGTAGTAGCCCTTGAAGCTCAGCCGGTCCCTCATTCGCCCACTAGGGTCGAGGTGCCAGAGGTTGTACTTGGCGTCGTAGTAATTGGTCGCCCCGTCGAAGTAGCCAGACTGGATCATGACGTTGAGGTAGGGGTTCATCGCCATGGCCTTGCGCAGGTTGGGGCCGCTTTCGTCGCCGCTGCGGTCCCAGGGGTAAACGGGGCCGAACATATTGTACTGCAAGTCGGTGCGGAAGCCCAGTTCGTCGCGCAGGTAGTAGTTGATGGCGGGGGTGAAGGAGTGAAGCCAGCTGGTCAGCTCGGCGTTGTAGTCGGGCTCGTCGCCACTGGCCATGCCGTCGATGCCGGTGTAGCGAGAGTCGAGGCGGCCGACGGTGTAGTTTCCTTTGTCTTCACCATGCAGCAGGTTTTTCCAGAAATAGCTGGCGTCGGGCATCAGGTTATTGTCTAGCCATTCATCGGCGCCGAGGCCGGAGAGGCGGGCGGCTTTTTCGGCGATCTTATAACGCTCTTCGGTGGTCAGGCTCATGCCACGGGCGAGGGCAGGAAGCAGTTCGTTTTGGGTGAACGCCTCGGCTTCGGGGAGGATATCGACCAGGTCTTTACTTTGTAGTTCGTCCGGCAATTGATTATGGTACCAGGCCGCTGCGGTGAAATAGGGTAGTCGGTTGGCGGCCTTGACAATTCCGTTGCGCTCAATTCCAATATCGGTAGGGGAGACCAGGATCACACCGTTGAGGTACATCCAGCGGCGTTCCTGTAGTTCCAACGCCAGGCCGGAAACCCGGGTGGTGCCGTAGCTTTCCCCAATCAAAAATTTAGGGCTACGCCAGCGGTTGTTGCGGCTCACGAAATTGCTCAGCCAGTCGGCCAGGTAGCTGATGTCCTGATTAACACCGAAGAACTGCTCGCGGTCCGCGTCCGGCAACATACGACTGAAGCCAGTATTGACCGGGTTGACGAAGACGATGTCTGCCACATCAAGCACCGAGTACGGGTTTTCGCTCACGCCGTAGGGTTGCACGGGGTAGCCCTCGTCGTCGATCTTAAGCACCTTCGGGCCGGTGTAAGCGAGGTGCATCCAGACGGAGGCCGAGCCGGGCCCGCCGTTGAAGCTGATCAGCAGCGGGCGGTTCGGGTCGTCCACGTCGGTGCGTACGTAGTAAGTGTACTGCAGGCTGGCGGTCACCTCGTTTTTGTCGTTGTACACCGGCTGCATCCCGATGGTGGCGGTGTAGGGGACGCGCTTGCCGTTGATGGTTACCACGTGGGTGCTGCTTTGCGCCATATCGGTGACGAGCTTACGGTCGAGGGGCAGTTCTGGCACCATCTTTTCCTGGGCGCGGGCGCCGGTGCAAAGGAGGAGTAGGAGTAGCAGGGGGAGGAAACGTTGCATAGTTGGAGGGGTACTTGTGTGGCAAGATAGCGAGAGATTAAAACATCAGCTTCCTGCGATTAACCTTGGCGTGTATAATGAATGGCAGGTTTGGATTGGGCTGAGGGCTTGTAGCGCGATCTGAATGTTAAGCAAATCGCGCTACAAGCCTACGGGATACACATAAGTTTACAGGCGGAGACTAAATATCTTCTATTCTTTTGATCCACAATAAATTAGACGGTCAACGCGCATCAAGGGCTAAAACCGACAGGTCGGACGCTCGGAGGTTGTGATCAACAAAATTACTTCGCAATTCCGTTGATCGCAACGCTCCGAGGTCCTTACCGCCTCCTTTACGGCAGGCTTAGGACCTCGGAGTGTAATTTTTCAGGCTAATGCAGCGTAATTAGGCTGAAAATTGACCTCCGAGCGTCCACTCCTGGCTTGCCTAGCCCTTGATTCGCGCTAACAACCAAAAGTTTAAACAGTCTATCAATCAGTTCACTACGATTATTCCGTGGGGTGTTTCTGGCCGCTCGTAAAGAGGTGTGTAGACCATAGGCTACAAGTACTTAACCCAATGCAATTTATGATACACACTCAGGGCAATCAACCTCGGTTTAACTTTTCAACCAGCTAACGACAGCGCTAATGTATTGCACGAGGGAAGCCAACGCCACACTCAGAACCGTCAGATTTCTAAGGTACCGTTAGGACAGCGAAGGACAGCACGAAGTTTTACTTCCGCCCCTTCCTCCACTACCACCTCCGCCCCCAAGCGCGCCAACAAGGGCCCAATCACCTCCGGGTTCGGATGCACCACCACCAACTTGACCAGCCCGCACCCCATCTCTGGTAAACCATCATACGGCAACTCCTCCGTCTCACTCCAGTCGATAAGGAAGGGGACGACTTCGACCTCCGGCCCGGCCAGTGGAAGCGTCATCCGCCAACGAAGTTCTCCGCCGCCGGCTACTTTTCGGGAACCCGCCACGATCTCACCCATCAGCGGGTCGTGGCCGCACAGCAAGGTAGCCGCAGCTGGCAGATCGTCGGGTTTCATCGCCCAGCGGGTAAGCTTGGCCCCGGTCAGCAGGTCAACCCCCATCCAGCGGGGCGGGGCAACGGCGGTATTGGTGTCGTCAGCAGCGAGAATTTCGAGGTAAATGCCCTGGTCTAGTTTCACGAGGGCGTTCTTCGTGCCCCGGGTGTCGTGGTAGCCGCCCATGACGGGACGGACGCCGAGGCGGGTTTCGAGGTCGTCCAGCGCAGCTTCGAGCTGGGGGACGGTGTAGACAAGGTGGTCGATCATTTTGGGCACTTTAGTAATTGAGGTGAGGTTTGGAAACCGGATGCTCAAAAGTTTATCCCAAGATTCACCACTCCCTCTCCGGAAACCAGCCAACGACGGCCAGGAATAAATAATAAGGTGCCAGCATAGCATCCTGCAACATTATCAGGACTGCCACTGCCAGCGTTAAGATTCCTTTGGTCAGCCAGTGCCCAGATTGTGGGCCAGGCATAACCTTCGATAGGATGTTGAACACCAGCGTAAACCGGATCACGTAAAGTGCCAAGGCAACTCGCCACCAAATGGTAAACAACAATAATAAGCCCAGCAAGAAAAATAATCCGTGACTCAAGCCCAGCAAACCCAGCAGCACCTGATGATACCAGCGGTAATGGGTACCGGCCGACTGGTGGCGCCGACGTTGGCGAAAAAATGCTTTCCAGGTAAATTCCGGGTTGGTAAACGTTTGCGCCGCCCGGTGGGTGACACAAACCGTAGCGTCGGCTTGAGCGTGGTGACTGACGATCAGGTCATCATCTCCCCCCGGCAAATGAGCATAAGCTTCCAGACCACCAGCCCGCTCGAAAAACGACTTGCTGTACGCCAGGTTACGACCAACCCCCATATATGGAATACCCCGTTCGGCAAAGCCGCAATACTTAAGTGCGACGTAGCGTGCTTCATAGTTTTGAAAGTGGTCGAGCAGCGACATATCCGAGCGGGCGTACATCGACACCCCGAGCACCACCTCCGCCCCCTTACGCAGCTTCTCTGTCATGAAAATTAACCAGGCACTGGACGTAGGAACGCAGTCCGCGTCGGTCAACACTAGAAAATCATATTCCGATTGGCTAATTCCGTACGTCAGCGCATCTTTCTTGCCCGGCCGCGTGAGCCCCGGCTGTAAATACTGCAGCCGCGGATAGTCGTCCATCAGCTCATGTACGATGGACGCCGAGCCGTCGGTCGAGTTGTCATCTACCGCAAGTACTTCCCAAAATCCGAAGTACTGCTGTTCCAGAATTTGCTCCAGGCACTGCCGCAGACCGGCCTCTTCATTGTGGAAGCACACGATAACCGATACGGGAGCGGTGCCGAAGCCCAGATCATCCTCGTCGGGCGATTGGTAAAACGTACGAAAACCAAGCCGTAAGAAATAGGCCCAAAAGAATAGTTGAAGCGCAAAGACAATGCCAAGTAAGTAGATCATCGTTTAAATTTCACCAACCATATCATTCCACTCCGAGTGGCGGCCAAGGTAGGCCGCTACGAAGGGGCAATAAGGCAATACCTTCAGCCCTTTTTCTCTAGCGTGTTTCATCGCGGCCTGCACGAGCTCGCCGCCGATGCCCTGCCCCTGCAATTCTTCCGGTACTTCGGTGTGTACGAGGGCGATGGTCGTGCGGTCCCGCCGGTAGTCCAGCCTGGAGGTAAGGGAGCCACTTTCGACTTCAAAGCGGTATTGTTCTGCGTTGTTAATCACTTGATCGGTATTGTTGGCCATATTTAGCTTACAGATTGGGGTTAATAGAAAGTTACTACAATTATACGCGGCAAGTCTGGAAGGTATTGGCATTTTGGTGATAAGATGTAATTAAAATCTGGTAGCCTGCTATTTTTTGATCCTAGACTCGTTCGCTTTGAGAAAGCCTTCCCAACCGGAGAACTTCTTCGCGCCCCCCAGTACGCCCTGCGTCTGATAGAAATGGCACATGGCCACGCCGAGGGCATCGGTAGCATCTTCGATGTAACGGCTTTCGTCGAGCGCGAATTCGTTGGCCAGCATGGCAGCGACCTGTTCCTTACTGGCGTTTCCGTTGCCGGTTACGGATTGCTTGATCTTACGGGGGGCGTATTCGGTGACCGGCACCCCCAGCCCCATCGCGGCGGCCATGCAGACACCCTGGGCCCGGCCGAGTTTAAGCATCGACTGGGCGTTTTTGCCAAAGAAAGGTGCTTCGATGGCCATAATGGCTGGTTTATGGGTACCGATCACCTGCGTCAGCCGCCGGTGGATGGTGGCCAGGCGGTCGGCGTGGTCCTTCATCTGGCCAAGCTTCAAGACGCCAATCTCGATGATGCGACGCGACTTGGCCTGCACCTCGACGACGGCGAAACCGAGGGCCACCGTACCCGGGTCAACGCCGAGAATGCGGTAGGCGGTAAAGGCCGGTTTTTTCTTTGGGGGAAGTGGCAAAGTTGTAGTTTTGAGTGATTATGGTCACTTCGCTAAGATTTGTTTCCTTGCCTAAAGCGAGCATCAATGATTTGGAACAAAATAATACCACAAAGTACCGAAAAACCGCACAACCCCAATAAATAATTTGACCAAAAGAACAAATAAAAAGATTCGCAAGTGGGCCGTGCGGGGGGGCAGCGTGGTAGTGCTACTGGCCTTTGCATGGCAATTTCATAGCCTGACGTTACGGCTCGACTGGGCGGCCTTCGGGGCGGCGCTGGCGCGGCCGGGACAGTGGGTTTACCTGCTCGTCGCCGTCCTCCTGATGCCGGTCAACTGGTGGCTGGAGGCCCGAAAATGGTACGGACTACTCACCGTTTTTTTGCCGTGGGACTTTAGCCGGACGTGGCGGGCCGTCTTGGCCGGGCTCTGCCTCAGTGCCGTGACGCCCAACCGCATCGGCGAGATCGGTGGGCGCATGGCGGTGGCCGACCCTAAAGAATGGCCGGGCGTGATCGCCAGCAGCGTCCTCGGCAGTGCCTGCCAGTGGGTCGCCTTTTTGCTGCTCGCCTGGCCGGGGCTGATGTGGACGACGGACGGGCTTTTGCGGGCGCAGCTCCCTTTCTCTGTCGCGTGGCTGTGGCCGGTGGGGCCTGCACTATTGCTAGCGGGTTGGTGGCTGGGCCTACCAGCCTTACTGCGCGTAATGGGGTGGCTCGAAAGCAGGTTCAAGGTGAAGTTGGAAGAGCTAAGGACGGGGCTCGCCACCGTTAAAGTTGGCTTAATGATGCGGGCCGGTGCCTACGCTTGCCTCCGTTTCATCGTCTACTGTATGCAGCTTTACCTCTTGCTCTGGTTTTTCGGGCTGGAGTTACCGTTGTGGCGAGGACTGGCCGGTATCGCGGGAGTTTATCTCGTTCAGGCTGGCATTCCGCTACCACCGGGCGTTAATCTTGTAACCCGAACGGAGTTGGGGCTGTTATTATGGGGTGACCAACCGGAAACGGCGGTAGCCACGCTGGCGGCCTTTACTACGCTGTTCGCCGTTAACGTTTTGTTACCGGCCTTACCGGGCTACTTCCTCGTCGTCAGAAGATACAGAAAAGACAATACGCCATGACAACTACCCTGACCCGCTTTACTTTCCTTGCCTTGTTGCTAACGGGCGTTTCTTCGGCTGCCAACTCAACTGCGGTTGATGGGATGCCCTTTACCGATCCCGCCTTCCTTGCACACTTCGACAGGCTCAATGCATCGCCTGCGGCCGCGCCCACATTTCATCCGCCCCTGGCGCTGCCCGACGTTTGTGAAACAGACAATGACGTCTTTCAGGCTGGCGAAAAGATCGTCTATAAGCTCTACTACAACTGGAATTTTTTGTGGCTGCCCGCCGGGGAAGTCACCTTCCTGGTCCACGACCTGCCCAACCAATACCACGTCATGGTGCGCGGGCGTACCTACGATAGCTACGAGTGGTTTTATAGCATACACGATAATTACGAAAGCTACCTCGATAAGAAAACGCTGTTGCCAAAGATTCACATCAAAGACATCTCCGAAGGCGGTTATACCCGCTACGACCGTACCACCTTCGACCAGCAGGCCAACACCGCCGTCAGCGCCCGCGGCCGTACGCGCGACGACCTCGAAGACAAGACCATCAAGCTCGGCGAGTGTATGCACGACCTTGTTTCTATCGTGTATTACGCCCGCAACCTGGACTACCAGCAGATGCGTACGGGCGATAAAATTCCGATCAAGATTTTGATGGATCAGGAAATCTACCCGCTTTCCCTTAAGTATCTTGGCCCCGAAAAAGCGACCAAGGTGAAGGGCTTTGGCAATTTTCGCACCCAAAAATTCAGCCCCCAACTCATCGCCGGCGACGTATTCAAGGAAGGCGATGAGATGAAAATTTACGTCACCGACGACCAGAACAGGCTGCCGGTACTGATTGAGTCACCCGTAAGCGTAGGCAGCGTAAAGGCCGTCCTACAAAGTTATAAAGGCTTGAAGTATCCGATGACGGCTCGGGTGGATTGATGTCGCTTCGCTCCCTAATCTGCGCCGCTGCTGCAAATAATCACCCATGAAAAAGCTCTTTCTCACCGCCCTCATCGCCTTCTTACTCGGCCTCGGCGTTTTCTGGTTAACCATGCGCTCCGCTCCAGACAGCAGCGAAGCGTCGGCCACCATCCTGCTCGAACAGGTACGCAAGGTGACCAAGCTGGTGACCATAGAGGGCGACGTGAGCGAGATATACAACACCACCAAAACGCGCAAGGTCACGCTTTATCTTCCCTTACCAGCCACGCTGGGTTTTGATAAAAAGGCAAGCGTGCAGGTGGAAGGAACGGTGCTGGTCGGCTATAATTTGGAGCAATTGCGAATAGACGTCGACGAAGTCACCCGCACCATCACCATCGGCAACCTGCCCGAGCCGGAGATCCTGGCCATTGACCACGAACTGACCTACCGCAACCTGGAGGAAAGTTGGTTCAACACCTTCTCAGCCGAAGATTACAGCGCCCTCAACCGCGAAGCAAAGGCCCGCCTGCGCGACGAAGCCCTCAAAAGCAGGTTGATGGACGAAGCCCGTGAGCGAGGTAATGGCGTGATCGAAACCATCGGCTTTTTAGCCGAAGCAGCGGGCTTCCAACTCGTAGTAGAACAGCGCGAAATGCCCCAACCAGAGGGCTAATTCCTTGTTTTTTGGGCAATAAGCGAATCTGGCCGAACAACTAAGCCAAATTGAAGTAGATTGAGGCATATTATGCGGCCAAACGCATTGCTTGCCCAATCACCAAAACCAGCGGGCAGGCTTATTCACACTTAAGTGCCAATACAAAACTAGTCCCTCCTACTTTGTGCGTCTCATTTGCACCCTACCCTCGTTAAAAAGCCTCGCCAACGCTATGGCGTTGCCTACGTTTTTTGCCTCGGTAGGGCGCTAATGAGCCAGCAAAAAGATAGCTCATTAGGTCTGTATGGGCTCTTACTTTCACGAGAAACAACCATGGGCGAAGAAAGAGTAGACGTACCTACCGACGAAAGCCGGATCAATTTTACCCGTCACCTGCTACAAGACGTACAGGCACTGGAATACATGCTGGCCGAAGGCTGGTTTGAGACCGAGACCATCCGGATCGGCGCCGAGCAGGAAATGTGCCTGGTCGACAAAAAGACGCTGAAACCGACGCCGAAAAACATTCAGGTGCTCAACCGCCTGAAGGAATACCCGTGGGCGACAACCGAGATCGCCCGCTTCAACCTGGAGTGTAACCTCAGCCCCCAGGAATTTACCGGTCACGCCCTGCGGCTAATGGAAACCGAGAACCGGGCCCAACTGGCCAAGGTGCAGGAATCTGCTAAAAAGAGCAACGCCCTGGTGGTGCTTACCGGCATCCTGCCTACCCTGCGAAAATTTGACCTGTCAATCGATAACCTGACGCCCAAGCCACGCTACCGCGCCCTGATCGAGGCCATCCGGGCGCAGTCCAAATCTTCCAAGGGTTTCGAGTTACGGCTAGCGGGCATCGACGAGCTCTTCATCAGCCACGAGACCCCACTGATGGAGGCTTGCAATACCAGCTACCAGGTACACTTGCAAGTGACGCCGGATACCTTCGCGCCGCTGTACAACATTGCCCAGGCAATCACCGGGCCGATCCTGGCCATCTCGGCCAACAGTCCGCTGGTCTTCGGTAAACGCTTGTGGCACGAGAGTCGCATCGCCCTGTTCCAGCAAGCACTTGACGTGCGTACCACCCAGGATCACATGCGGCAACCCGAACCCCGGGTCAGCTTCGGCACCAACTGGCTCGATAAGTCGATCATGGAGATTTACAAGGAAGACATCTCCCGCTTTCGGGTACTACTCGGCGCGGAAGTATCCGAAAACAGCCTGGAGTCCGTCCGCCGCAAGGAGATCCCCCAGCTTAAAGCGCTTCAGGTCCATAACGGTACGGTGTACCGCTGGAACCGCCCTTGCTACGGCATCAGCGATAATGGGATGCCCCACCTGCGCATCGAAAACCGGGTGATTCCCGCCGGGCCGACGGTGCTCGACCAGGTCGCCAACTCCGCCTTCTGGCTGGGTACGATGATCGGGATGGCCAATAAGTACAAAGACATCCGGGAACACATGAGCTTTGCCGATGCGAAGGACAACTTCGTGAAGGCCGCCCAGTTCGGCATTGACACCCAAGTCACGTGGTTCAAGAATAAAAAGATGAGTTGCTGCGAACTGATCCTGACCGAACTACTGCCCATCGCCAGAGATGGTCTGCGCAGTCGTGGTATCGTGGAAGAAGACATCCAGCGCTACCTCGGCGTGATCGAAGGGCGGGCAAAAGCCCACCAGAACGGTGCTCGCTGGCTGCTGCAGTCCTTCACGAAACTGGAAGGAGAAGTCAATCAAGACGAAGGGCTGACGGTCATTACCTCGGCCATGATCCGCAATCAGATGTCGGAAAAACCCGTCCACCTCTGGGAATTACCCGATGCTGGCGACCTGAAAAGCTACCGCCCCGTCGGCCTCCGCGTCGAAGAGTTTATGGAGACCGACCTGTTCACCGTCCACGAAGACGATCTGCTGGAGATGGTAGCCAACGTGATGGAATGGCGCAAGCTCCGCTACGTCCCCGTCGAAGACGGAAAGGGGCACCTGACCGGCCTGATCACTACCCGTAAGCTGCTACGTTATTATACCCGCCGCGACCGCCCCGACAGCCCCGAGCAGGGTATGGTCCGCGTCAAGGATATTATGATCGCCTCTCCCCGCACCATCGGGCCCGACACAACGATCAGGGACGCTATGCACGTGATGCGCAGTGAAAAGATCGGCTGCCTGCCCGTCATCAAAGACAAGGAGCTGGTGGGCATCATTACGGAGATGGACTTTTTGCGAGTTAGCGGGCGCTTGATTGAAAGGCTTAAGTAACGTAATGGTGTGGTTGTGTAATTCGGTAGTCATACAGTGGCTATCGCACATTACAGACGAGACATGAGCTTAGGATTAGCAGAAAATTTTACCCCCCCCCCTACTTATTCCTGACCTCATTTGCTGTGCCTCCTCCAACAGCTACTCTGTTCGGCAGCCCTACCAAACTACATTACGACACAACCATAATACTAAAGAGGCGCGGCCGCAGGATGCAAATCCCGTTGAAAAGCAATGACAGCAACCCACAAGCAATTGCTTCGCACTTTCGGTCCGGTCCCGGAAGTTTACGCGAGTCCTGAGCATTTCGGCAAGCGACTTATATTGCGAAAACCTTATAATACCTGCCCGGTGCGGTAGCCAGATAACGCCTCCAACAGGCAGTAGCGACTACACGACTACCAAACTATATTACTACACTACTATGAAGTGGTACAGCCGCATCCCCTCTCCCCTCATCATGCTCTTGCTGATCATCCTGATGGTAGCGGCCATGAGCTGGTTGTTGCCTGCTGGTCTGTACGAGCGCGTGGCGGTAAATGGCCGGTTGCGAGTAGTCCCCGGCAGCTACGGCGAGGCGGCCGCAACGCCCCTGAGCCTGTTCGACGTTTTCAAGGCTTTCCCGGAAGGCTATAAAAGGGCTACGCCGATCATCTTCATCTGCCTGGCCAGCGCGTTGATGTTTTCCCTGCTGGAAAAGACGCAGACGATCGAGAACGCCGTTGGCCGCATCGTCCATTTGATGGGGCAGCGCAAGGCGGAATTACTGCTGGTACTGCTAACCTTCGTCTACGGCTTGCTGGGGGTAATGGTGGGCTACGAGAACAATATCGCGACCATCCCGATTGCCGCCATTGTGGTACTGGCACTGGGTGGCGACCTGGTGTTGGCGGCGGGCGTCAGCGTAGGGGGAATGACGGTGGCTTTCGGGCTGTCGCCGATCAACTTTTACACGGTTGGCAACGGGCATTTGATTGCGGATTTACCCCTGTTCAGCGGGGCCTGGCTTCGCACCATTCTTTGCACCGGCGGCCTCGCCCTCATGGCCTGGTATAATGTGCGCTACTACCGGCGGCTGCGTGCCGACCCGGACAAGGGCATCGGCCAGGGACTCGACACCAGCGGGATGCAGCTCAGTAAACCGCTGGCGGAATACGCGATCAGTAAACGAAACTGGCTGTTACTCGCTATTTTCCTGCTCGGCCTGGGCGCAGTGCTTTATGGCGTTTTCACCATCGAGGGGTTTCACCTCAACGATACCTCAGCCATCTTTTTGATGGTGACGGTGGTGCTGGCACTCGTCAGTGGGCTTTCAGGCAAAGACGTAACTGAAGCCGGTTTTCACGCCATCGCCCAGGTGGCCCCGGCGACTTTCATCATCGGCATGGCCACGACCGTAAGCGTCATCATGGAGCAGGGGCAGATTCAGGATACGATCAGCCACGGGCTGGCCAATGCCCTGGGCGGACTGCCGACTTACGCCTCGGCCATCGGGATGTCCATCGGGCAAAGCGGGCTCAATTTGCTGATTCCTTCGGGTAGCGGGCAGGCGATGGCGACGCTGCCGGTGATGATTCCGCTAGGTAATGAACTAGGGTTGTCGCCGCAGATTTCCATCCTCGCTTTCCAGATCGGGGATGGGGTGACCAACCTTTTTAACCCCTCGCTGGGTGGGTTGGTGGCGATGCTGTCGCTTTGCCGGGTGCCCTTTGACCGGTGGTTACGGTTTGCTTTGCCGCTGACGGGAATGTTGTTGATTTGGGCGTGGCTAGGGCTGCTGTTGGCGGTTGCCGTTGGGTATAGCTAATGGCACACCCTTATATGGCTATGCATAAGCAGCCTCCAACGTCTCCCCTCCCCAGCAGGGATATATTTTTGGGGTGAAGGAGACCCAAAATAAGTTGGGGTAGGGTTTTGGAGGCCATGTACAGCAGTGTAGGCCACAGCCCTTCTCCCTTGAAAATAACCTCGACGATGCGGTGTTCCTGATTTGTACGACGCGACCAATAAGCGGAAAGCTGATACTTTAGCTGCTCCGGATTACCATTCCCGTTAAAAGGCTGTATTGAGATTTCTTTAGGGACGTCGATTCAATAGATAACTAAAGTCATATCATGCCCGGCTTGAAAACTGGACCATCATAATTTGTCCAATTCTTCCCTTGTCTTTGTGATCAAACCCTTACCAGATTCAAGCTCCCGAATACTTGCCAAAAGCCGTTCCCGATTCTTTTCAGAAGACGGTAAGTATTCTGTTTCTTTCCACTAATTATAATCGTTTGACGACATTATCACGACGCCGGAACCAGGCTCCGTTTCGCCGAAGACAACCAAAATACCTTCGCTTTCAACAACGAGATGCGAATCGTGGGCTAAACGAGCCAAGAACGGACGCTCGGAGATCAATTTCCAGCTTGACGGCTCCGCGTCAAACTGAAAATTCACGCTCCGAGGCCCTAAGCTCGCCGCAAAGGACTACATAAGGACCTCGCGGCGTTACGATCCACGGAGTTGCGAAATAATTTTGTTGATCGCAACGCTGCGAGCGTCCAGTTCGCCAGTTTTAGCCCATGATTCGCATAACGAGATCAATGTAGGCCTCCAAATTGGCTCGAAGGTTGGAAATAGTAGTAGTCTGTATTGTTGCCTATTTAGAGGTAAGTAGTCGGCGAAAACTTACTTGCTAATTTAGTGGCCGTAATTCGCTAATTGTCAGTAAAATACGCATGGGGTGGCATAAGTAAGTATCGTGTGGGTACTTATAAGCATAGGGTGTCCAGTTTGATAAGGAAACAGTGTTACAGATTTTTAGGCAACAAAATTTTCATAACTGTGGTGAAATGCGGCAGTTATAGAACTCACTCGGAGTCAAAAACTGTAACCTAGTCTTCCTAATAGACTGGACACCCTAGGTATAAGCATGAGTAATCGTAAAAAAGTTACCTACCGACTCCGCAACCGAATCACCGGGCAAATAATCTCCTCCAGCGAAATCCCGCCGTGCTGGAAGGTATCGCGGTAGTAGTTATTGTAGTAGTTGTAGTTGTTGGGGTAAAGGAAGAACTTGTCTTCCTTGGCGAAGATGAAAGTCGAACTGAGGTTGGGGCGGGGCAACTTAGCTCTGAGCGGATCGCGCACTTCGAGCACGTCCTTCTCCTCGTAGTTGAGGTTGCGGCCGAGTTTGTAGCGTAGGTTGGTGCTGGTGTCACGATCACCGACAACGCGGCTGGGGGTGTTGACCCGGATGGTGCCGTGGTCGGTGGTGACGATCAGCTGGATGTCGCGTTCGGCCAGCTTGCGCAGCGTGGCCCAGAGGGGACTGTTCTCAAACCAGCTGCGGGTGAGGCTGCGGTAGGCTTTTTCGTCGCCGGCCAGTTCCTTGAGCACTTCCATCTCGGTACGGGCGTGGCTCAGCATATCGATGAAGTTGTACACGATGACGCTGAAGTCGTTGTTCAGGAAGTCCAGCGCACGGTCCTGCATCTGGCGGGCAAAGTTGGTGCGGGTCACCTTGGTGTAGTCCCACTTGATGTCGCCACGGCGGAGCACGCGTTCGAGTTGCTTGCCGAGCAGGTCGGCTTCGTGCATATTTTTACCCCCTTCGTCGGCGTCGTTTTTCCACCATTCCTTGTAGTGCTTGGCGATCTCGGAGGGCATCATACCGGCAAAGATAGCGTTGCGGCTGTACTGGGTGGCCGTCGGCAGAATACTGTAGAAATGGCTTTCTTCTTCCACCTTGAAGAGCTGGGTCAGGTACGGCTCAATCACCTTCCACTGATCGTAGCGCATATTGTCGAGCAGGACCATCACGGTTGGCACCTCCTTGTTCAGGTGGGGCAGGACTTTCTCCCGCATCAGGTTGTGCGACATGATCGGCGCGTCCTTACCATCTACCCAGTCCAGGTAATTGCGGTCGATGAAGCGGCTGAACTCAGCATTGGCCTCGTGCTTCTGCACGGCCAGGATCTCCCCCATCTGGTCGCTCATATTATTGTCCAGCTTCAGCTCCCAGTTGATGATCTTTTTATAGACGTCCACCCACTCGTCCTTATCCAGGCCGCTGTTGATCTCCATCATCAGCGGGCGGAATTCCTGCTGGTAGTCGGTGTTGACCTTTTCGCGGACAAGGCGTTTCTCGTCGACGATCGTTTTCAGCGTCAGCAAAATCTGCATTGGGTTGACCGGCTTGAGCAGGTAGCCGGCGATCTGGCTGCCGATGGCTTCCTCCATCACGCTTTCCGCCTCATTTTTGGTGATCATCACCACCGGGATATTGTTGCCGGTTTCGCGGATACGACCCAGGGTTTCCAGGCCGGTCAGGCCAGGCATGGATTCATCGAGAAAGACGATGTCAATATCACCGTTCTCGGTCAGTTCCTCCAGGGCATCGTGGCCGTTGGTGGCGGTGATGACTTCGTAGCCTTTCTTTTTTAGAAAGATAAGCTGGGGCTTGAACAGGTCGATTTCGTCGTCGGCCCAGAGGATGGTGATTTGGTCCATGTTTAAAGTTGGAGTTTTGCTTTGTCGGGGAAGGGAGGCAGTTTTTTAAAAAGCGTTGATCGTAGAATTAGGCTTTAGCTCGTTGAGTCTGATCGTTCAGCGTTGCAGATTGGCGACCAGTGTTCGGAGGTGCCTTAAAGTGTACGCTTTTTAGCGCATGATGTTTTGAACGCGGCCCGCAAAGGTGATAGTATGGCGCGGCCGCTGGTGCAAGGAAGGTTGGGAAACAACAATAGCCCCCGCCGAAAGGTATTGCCCGACGGAAGTTGGGTCCACTAGCAGTACGACTCAATGCTTGCGCCTACTCAATTTTTAATCGCTTAAAAGTCAGCAGCGTAGTTGTGAAGGAATATAGTGCTACTGCAATTCCCCATCTGGAAAAGAGTGAGCGGCCGGATGGTTGCCCGCACAAGGAATGCGGTGTTATTTCGTCGGGGCGAAGCCTCGACGCCCCCCTAAACAGCCAATTTGTAGGGGAGATCCCTTGCGGTTGCCCGCTACAAATGGCCATGTGGAGAATTGCTGGCAGTGCTACCGTATTTATAAAGGTCTCTTGTTGCCACGCGGCGGCACTAAACGGTAATGTGACGCCACCGATGTAAGGAGACAAAACCACCAGGCCACAAAACCACCCGACTCTTTCCCCGGCACTTATAAATGCAGGAGTTCAAAGCTCCCCCTAAGCACCCACCGTCTCCCGCCCGATGCTATCATAGTAAAATCCAGCCTCCACCATGCGCCGCAGGTCATAGAGGTTACGCCCGTCGAAGATCAGCGGTTGCTTGAAGTTGGCCTTCATGCGGTCAAAATCGGGCGTACGGAATACGGGCCATTCGGTCATGATGGCTAGGGCGTCGGCACCTTCGAGGGCTTCGTACTGGTCATCACACAAAGTGACCGCTTTACCGTAGATGGCGCGGATGTGCTCGGTCGCCTCGGGGTCGAAAGCGCGGATGTTGGCACCGGCGGCCAGCAGCGTTTCGATGGTGTAGAGGGAGGGGGCTTCGCGGATGTCGTCCGTATTGGGTTTGAAGGCGAGACCCCAGAGGGCGATCGTCTTGCCGGCCAGGTCGTCACCGTAATACGACTGGATCTTCTCGGCGATGCGGAAGCGCTGACGGGTGTTGACTTCCATCACCGCATTGAGAATGCGAAAATCGTAGTCGTATTGCCCGGCGGTGTGGGCCAGCGCCTGCACATCTTTAGGGAAACAGCTGCCACCGTACCCCACCCCGGGAAACAGGAACCGCTTACCGATGCGACTATCACTGCCCATTCCCTTTCGCACTGCATCTACGTCCGCGCCCGCTTTTTCGCACAGATTGGCAACCTCGTTCATGAACGAAATGCGCGTAGCGAGGTAAGAATTGGCCGCGTATTTGGTCATTTCGGCCGAGCGCAAGTCCATAAAAATAATGGGGTTGCCGGAGCGGACGAAAGGCTCGTAGAGGCGAAGCATCTTATCTTCGGCGACTTTACTATCGGTACCGATCACCACGCGGTCGGGCTTCAGAAAATCGTCGACGGCCACGCCTTCCCGCAAAAATTCCGGGTTGGAAACAACGTCGAACAGCTTTTCGTCAAGGTGTTTGGCCAGCGCGGCATGAACCCTTTCGGCGGTGCCGACGGGAACGGTACTTTTATCAACAACTACGGTATAGTGGGTGATCATCGTGGAAAGTTCGCGGGCCACACCAAGGATGTACCTCAGGTCGGCCTGCCCGTCTTCTCCCGGCGGGGTGGGCAGGGCCAGGAAAATAATCTCGGCGTGGTCTACGGCAGAACGCAGATCGGTGGTGAATTTCAGGCGGCCCTGCCGCTGGTTGCGCTCAAAAAGAACCTCCAGATCGGGCTCGTAGATCGGCACTTCGCCGCGCTTCATCCTGGCCACCTTGTCGGCGTCGATGTCTACGCAAATAACGTCGTTACCGGTTTCGGCAAAACATGTTCCGGTCACCAGGCCTACGTACCCGGTTCCAATTACTGCGATCTTCATATGCTGTCGTGTAAGATATTATGGTCGTTGTTAATATGGCTCTAAAGGGCTTTCTTATAAAAAATCTCGTGAGTGAAGCAAGGTCGTAAATTTGATTTTCCACAAAAAAATCTAACGCCTTGTCCACTCACGATTGCGACAAAGAAACGACTTTCTACAACAAACTACGTTCCTGCCCTGAATTGGACCTTAGGGACAAGCGAGGGCTTCTCCACGATTTAGCCTTCAACCTTTGTGGCTTGATCCTGGGCTTACTCCGTAACC